>Ga0308160_10001384_pt1 | contig 34427 bp, 29 predicted proteins | sample PhyFR1_FD_201036 | JGI IMG/M metagenome (GOLD analysis project Ga0308160, IMG submission 201036) | Phyllosphere microbial communities from UC Gill Tract Community Farm, Albany, California, United States - DLSLF.R1 | ecosystem: Host-associated > Plants > Phyllosphere > Unclassified | place: USA... | reverse complement strand
GCGCCCAGCAGCCTCGTCTGCGTTGGGTCAATACGATCCTGGGCAATCTCAAAACGGCGCTTAGCGGCACCCACCATGCGGTGGACTTCCCGAAATACGGCACGCGCTACCTGCGTGCGCATGCCTATCGCTTCAACCGCCGCTTCAACCTGGCCGCCATGGTGCCGCGCCTGGCCAGTGCCCTGGCCGGCGCGGGAAGGCTCACAGAGCAGCAACTGCGTACGACAGCTGAGACACAGCGCTAATCAGGCCGCAGGGAGAGGGGAGGCATGGCTCAGCCTTCCTGCGCCACCAGCTCGGCCAGCTGCACCGCGTTGAGTGCGGCGCCCTTGCGGATGTTGTCGGAGACGATCCACAGGTTGAGGCCGCGCGGATGCGAGATGTCCTCGCGGATGCGGCCGACGTAGACCGCGTCGTTGCCAGAGGCGTGGGTGACCGGGGTCGGATAGCCGCCGGCCTTGCGCTCGTCGACCACTTCCACGCCCGGCGACGCGGCCAGCAGCGCGCGCGCCTGCTCGGCGCTGACCTTGCGCGTGGTCTCGATCGCGACCGCTTCGGAATGGCCGTAGAACACCGGCACGCGCACCGCGGTCGGGTTCACCTGGATGTTGTCGTCGCCGAGGATCTTGCGCGTCTCCCAGACCAGCTTCATCTCTTCCTTGGTGAAGCCGTTCTCGAGGAAGTCGTCGATGTGCGGGATCAGGTTGAAGGCGATCTGCACCTGGAACTTCTTCGGTTCGATGTCCTGGAACGCCAGCAACTGCGCGGTCTGCTTGCCCAATTCCTCCATGCCCGAACGGCCGCCGCCGGACACCGACTGGTAGGTGGCCACGTTGATGCGCTCGATGTTGTACTCGCGGTGCAGCGGGGCCAGCGCCACCAGCATCTGCATGGTCGAGCAGTTGGGGTTGGCGATGATGCCGCGCGGACGCTGCTTCAGCGCCTCAGGATTAACTTCCGACACCACCAACGGTACGTCGTCGTCGTAACGGAACGCCGAGGAGTTGTCGATCACCACCGCGCCGGCCGCGGCGAACTTCGGCGCGTATTCCTTGGAGATGCCGCCGCCGGCGGAGAACAGCGCGATGTCCACGCCGGTCGGGTCGAAGCTGGCCAGGTCGAGCACGGTGACCTTCTGGCCCTTGAACTCGACCTGGCCGCCGGCGGAGCGTTCGGAGGCCAGCGGGTACAGGGTGGCGATGGGGAAATCGCGCTCGGCGAGGATGTTCAGCATGGTTTCGCCGACAGCGCCGGTGGCGCCGACGACGGCGACGTTGAAACGACGGGATTCGTTGCTCATGGGAGATTGTTCGATCGGGTAGGAGAAAGGGGGAACAGCCGCACTGCCAGCTGGATTCGGGGAACCTCCCGAGCGCGCCGCTCAGGTCGCCGGAGGTTCCCTATCGTTTTTTGCCCGCGATGCCGCCGTCGCCCTTGCCGGCGCCAGTCGCGATCGCATCCAGGTTCAACGCATTCGGCGGACGCCCAGCGTCGGCGCCGAAACCCAGCGCGGCCAGCAGGTTGTCCACCGCCAGCGCCACCATCGCGCGGCGGGTGGCGGCGCTGGCGCTGCCGATATGCGGGGTCAGCACCACGTTGCGCAGCGCCAGCAGCTCCGGGCGCACCGCCGGCTCGCCTTCGTACACGTCCAGCCCGGCCGCAGCCAGGCGCCCGTGCGCGAGCGCATCGGCCAGCGCCAGTTCGTCGATCAGGCCGCCGCGGGCGATGTTCACTACCGTCGCGCTCGGCTTCATCTGCGCCAGCGCGGCGGCATCCAGGATGTGGTGCGACTGCGGCGAATACGGCAGCACCAGCAGCAGGTGATCGGCACGCGCCAGCAGTTCGTCGAATGCGACGTAATCGGCAGCGTGCGCACGCTCCACCTCAACTGGCAGGCGGCTGCGGTTGTGGTACAGCACGCGCATCGAGAAACCGGCGGCGCGGCGCGCGATGGCCTGGCCGATGCGGCCCATGCCGAGAATGCCCAGGGTGCTGCCGTGCACGTCGGCGCCGAGCATGGTCTGGAACGACCACTGCCGCCACTGCCCCTCGCGCAGCCAGCGTTCGGATTCGGTGATGCGCCGCGCGGCGGCCATCAGCAAGGCGAAGCCGAGGTCGGCGGTGGTTTCGGTGAGTACGTCGGGCGTGTTGCTGGCGACGATGCCCGCCGCGCTGAGCGCGTCCAGGTCGAGGTTGTTGTAGCCGACGCCGACGTTGGCGATGGCGCGCAAGCGCGGCGCACCGGCAATTTCGGCGGCGCCAATGCGCTCGTTGAGCGTCACCAGCGCGCCGTCCAGCGGCGCCAGCGCCGCGGCCAGCTCCTGCTGCGAATACTTGGTCACGTCCGCGGTGGTGGTCAGCGCGCAATGTTCGCCGAGCCGTGCGACGACATCGTCGAACAGCGGTTGGCTGACCCACACCCGTGGACGCGACTCAGCCATCGCCACCGCCGGGGATGTGCGGGGCGACGCTGCCGACGTCGCCGCACTGCGCGCGGTGGCGCAGCGCCTGGTCCATCAGCACCAGCGCCATCATCGCCTCGGCGATCGGGGTGGCGCGGATGCCGACGCAGGGGTCGTGGCGGCCGGTGGTGATCACGTCCACCGCCTGCCCGTCCACGTCCACCGTGGCGCCGGGCAGGCGCAGGCTGGAAGTAGGCTTGAACGCCAGCGAGGCGATGATCGGCTGGCCGGTGGCGATGCCGCCGAGCACGCCGCCGGCATGGTTGGACTGGAAGCCGTCGGGCGCGATCAGGTCGCGGTGCTCGGTGCCCTTCTGCGCCACCACGGCGAAGCCGTCGCCGATCTCCACGCCCTTGACCGCGTTGATGCTCATCAGCGCCGCGGCCAGTTCGCCGTCGAGCTTGCCGTAGATCGGCTCGCCCCAGCCCGGCGGCACGCCGTCGGCGACCACGGTGACCTTGGCGCCGATCGAATCGCCGGACTTGCGCAGCGCGTCCATGTAGCTTTCCAGCTCCGGCACCTGCGCCGCATGCGGCCAGAAGAACGCGTTGTCCTCGACCGCATCCCAGGCGAAACCCTGAGGCAGCAATGGCCCGAGTTGGGACAGGTAGCCGCGCACGCGCACGCCGTAGCGCTGCGCCAGCCACTTCTTGGCGATCACGCCGGCGGCCACGCGCATCGTGGTCTCGCGCGCCGAGGAACGGCCGCCGCCGCGCGGATCGCGGATGCCGTACTTCTGCCAGTAGCTGTAGTCGGCATGGCCCGGACGGAACTGGCGGGCGATGTCGGTGTAGTCCTTGCTGCGCTGGTCGGTGTTGCGGATCAGCAAGCCGATCGGGGTACCGGTGGTGCGGCCCTCGTAGACCCCGGACAGGATCTCCACTTCGTCGGCCTCGCGCCGTGCCGAGGTGTGGCGGCTCTTGCCGGTGGCGCGGCGCTGCAGGTCGTGGGCGAATTCGGCCGCGTCCAGTTCCAGCCCCGGCGGGCAGCCGTCGATCACGCAGCCGATCGCCGGCCCGTGCGATTCGCCGAAGGTGGTGACGGTCAGCAGAGTGCCGAAGCTGTTCGCGCTCATGGCCGCCGGCTCACCGGCTCGCGGCCAGGTCGGCGATGCGCGCGTGGTGCGCGACCAGTTCGCTGGCTTCAACCGCGAAGATGCCCATCTGCCCGACCTTGAACTCGACCCAGGCGAAATCCACTTCCGGCAGCAGCTGCACCAGCGCGCGCTCGGATTCGCCGACTTCGCAGATCAGCAGGCCGTCCTCGCTGAGGTGCGCCGGCGCGTCGCGCAGGATCTTCAGCGCCAGGTCCAGGCCATCGTCGCCGGCGCGCAGGCCCAGCTCCGGCTCGTGCGCGTATTCGGGCGGCAGCGCGTCGGTCTCGGCGTGGGTGACGTAGGGCGGATTGGTGACGATCAGCTCGTAGCGGCGCCCGTCCAGCCCGGCGAACAGGTCGGACTTGACCAGTTCGACGTTGTCGGCCAGCAGCCGCGCCTTGTTCTCCGCGGCCAGGGCCAGCGCGTCGTCGCTGATGTCGACCGCGTCCACCTGCCAGTTCGGGTTGTAGTGGCCCATCGCGATGGCGATGCAGCCCGATCCGGTGCACAGGTCCAGCGCGCGGCTGACTTCGCGCCCGGCCAGCCACGGCTCGAAGCCGGCTTCGATCAGCTCGGCGATCGGCGAGCGCGGCACCAGCGCGCGCGCATCGCTCTTGAAGTTGAGCCCGGCGAACCAGGCTTCGCCGGTCAGGTAGGCGGCGGGGATGCGCTCGGCGATGCGGCGCTCGAACAGCGCCAGCACCTGCGCCTTTTCCGGCGTGGTGACGCGCGCGCCGCCGTAGGCCGGGCCCAGGTCGTGCGGCAGGTGCAGCGCGTGCAGCACCAGTTGCGTGGCTTCGTCCAGGGCGTTGTCGTAGCTGTGGCCGAAGCTCAGTTCGGCGGCATTGAAACGGCTGGTGCCGTAGCGGATCAGGTCGATGATCGTGTGGAGTTCGGCGGCCGCGTCGGCAGTCATGGCAACAGGCAAGGCAATTCGGCCCCCGATTATAGAGGCCCGGCCGCTATCATGAGCGTTCGTTGCAAGGGAAATCAGTATGTTCAACCGCAACTTCGGCATCGTCCTGGTGGTCGCCCTGGCCGCCGGCCTGGGCCTGCTGCTGGCCCAGAAGTACTTCGGCGGCAGCGCTTCGGCGTGGCCCGAGACCCGCACGGTGCGCCTGTACCCGCAGCCGCGCGCCCTGCCCGACTTCCACCTGCGCCAGTCCGACGGCACGCCGCTGGTGCCCGGCGAGCTGAAAGGCCACTGGACGCTGGTGTTCCTGGGCTTCACCGCCTGCCCGGACGTGTGCCCGACCACCCTGGCCGACCTGGCCCGCGCGCAGAAGCAATGGGAAGCGATCCCGGACACGCTGCGCCCGCGGGTGCTGTTCGTCTCGGTCGACCCGGAGCGCGATACCCCGGCGCGGCTGGGCGCCTACGCGCACGGCTTCCACAAGGACACCCTGGCCGCCACCGCCGACGTGCCGGAGCTGGAACGCTTCGCCACCGCGCTGGGCTTCGTGTTCCAGAAGGTGCCCGGCAAGCATTTCCAGGAAAACCCGAACGACTACAGCATGGACCACTCCGCCGCGATCGCCGTGCTCGACCCGCAGGGCCGCCAGGCCGGGCTGATCCGCCCGCCGTTCGAGCCGGCGGCGATCGCCGCCGACCTGCAGGCGCTGACCAAGGCGACCGCGCCATGAGCCTGCTGACCACGCTGACCTACGTGCTGCCGCATCGGCTGCTGTCCTCGCTGGCGCGGCGCCTGGCGTATTCGTCGCGGCCGGGGCTGAAGCAATGGCTGATCGACACCGTGGTGCGCCGCTTCGGGGTGAACCTGGCCGAGGCCGCCGAACCCGATCCGCGCGCCTACCCGACCTTCAATGCGTTCTTCACCCGCGCGCTGAAGCCCGGCGCGCGCGTCGCCGATCCCGACCCGCAGGCGCTGCTGATGCCGGCCGACGGCCGCATCAGCCAGCTCGGCCCGATCCAGGACGGGCGCATCTTCCAGGCCAAGGGCCAGGCGTTCACCGCCGCCGAACTGCTCGGCGACGCCGCCGCCGCGGCGCCGTTCGCCAACGGCCTGTACGCCACCGTGTACCTGTCGCCGCGCGACTACCACCGCGTGCACATGCCCTGGACCGGCACCCTGCGCGAGACCGTGCACGTGCCGGGACGGCTGTTCAGCGTCGGCCCGGACGCGGTGCGCAACGTGCCGCGGCTGTTCGCGCGCAACGAGCGGCTGGTCTGCCATTTCGACACCGAGTTCGGCCCGATGGCCTCGGTGATGGTCGGCGCGCTGCTGGTCAGCGGGGTGGAGACGGTGTGGAGCGGCGTGGAGATCCCGCGCTACGGCGACCGCATCACCCGCAAGGACTGGCGCGGCAAGGGCATCGTGCTGGAGCGGTTCGCGGAGATGGCGCGCTTCAACTACGGCTCCACCGTCATCGTGCTGTTGCCGCCCGGCATGGCACAACTCGATCCGACGCTGGCGGCGGAAACGCCGGTACGGCTCGGCCAAGCCCTGGCACGGCGGTTGGATCGCTGACGCGCGGCGGCGCGCCAACCTGCCGGGCGCACCGCATCCACTGCGGCGCGGCCCGCTTCAACTACGGCTCCGCCGTCATCGTGCTGTTGCCGCCCGGCATGGAGCAACTCGACCCGACGCTGGCGGCGGAAACGCCGGTACGGCTCGGCCAGGCCCTGGCACGGCGGTTGGATCGCTGACGCGCGGCGGCGCGCCAACCTGCCGGGCGCACCGCATCCACTGCGGCGCGGCCCGCTGCAACTACGGCTCAACGGTGATCGTGCCTGCGGCCAGCCATGGCGACGCTCGATCCGGCGCTGGCAGCGGAAGCGCCGGTCCGGCTCGGTTGAACGCTGGGCACACAGGCGCTGCCTGCAACGCCGCGCGGGTATCGGCGCGGCAACAGCGCGCCCTGGCGGCCTTGCATTCCCGGTGCTGCCGTACCCTCACCCCTACCCCTCTCCCGACGGGAGAGGGACATCATGGCTTCGCGTTTGATGTGAGGCGCGGCTGGACCATCACCGCGCGTTGCGCTCCCCTTCTCCCATCGGGAGAAGGTGCCCGAAGGGCGGATGAGGGTACGGCGCCGCAGCCAGGCGGGCGACGCTCCTGATAGCAGGGGTGGAAAACCTCTCCCGAGCAATTGATTGCGCCCCCACCCTCATCCGGCGCTGCGCGCCACCTTCCCCCGAAAAGGGGGCCTTGGTCCCGGCGGGAGAACGAAGGCCTACTTGTCGCAGCCGGTCATCTTCAGCGATTGCCCCGGCTTCAACGCATAGCCCGGCGCGCGCAGGCCATTGGCCTTGGCCAACTGCTTGAGATCGCAGCTGTAGCGGTCGGCGATGCGGCCCAGCGTGTCGCCCTTGGCCACGCGGTAGCTGCGCACCTGCTTGGGCTTGGGCTTGACCGGCGCCGGGCGCCCGGTGGCGACGGTGGTGGGCACGCCGGCCACCGGCGTCACGTCGCCCACCGCCACGTTGCCGGTGGGATCGGCGACCACGGGCGTGTTGCTGCGGATCGCGGCGTTGACGTCGGCGGTGATCAGCGCGCGCGCCAGATCGGCGCGCGGACCGCTGACGCAGTAGCGGTTGTACAGGCCGACGATCTTGGTGGTGGCGTTGATGGTGACCCCGGCCGGGATCCAGCCATCGGGTTCGTAGCGCGGATTGAGGTTGCGCAGCGCGCGCATGTAGCCGTCGCGGGTGCCGTCGCTGCCCAGGCAGATGGTCAGCTCGTAGATCGTGGTGGACTTGGCCAGGCGCAGCGTCGCCGGCTGCGCGTTGATCTTCGGGAACGCCACGCCGTACTGCTGCGGGTGCAGGAAGATCCACGCCGCGGCGATCACCATCGGCACGTAGTCCTTGGTCTCGGCCGGGAACTGGTTGTACACCGAGGCGTCCCAGAAGCTGCGCCCCTGCATCTGGTTGTACACGCGCGCGGCGCGGCCCTCGCCGCCGTTGTAGCCGGCCAGCGACAGTTCGATGCTGCGGTTGAGCTCGGCCATGCGCTCGTTGATGTACACCGCGCTGGCCTCGGCTGCGCTGCGCGCGTCGTAGCGGGTATCGAAGCCGGTGCCGTCCGGGCCCAGCCCGAAGCGGCGCCCGGTGGCCGGCATGAATTGCATCAGCCCGGCGGCGCCGACCCGCGAATTGGCGTGCACACGGCCGTTGGATTCCTTGGCGATGATGCCGAACAGCAGCGCCTCCGGCAGCCCGCGCTTTTCCCATTCCGGCCACATGATCGCGCGCAGGTTCTGGTAGTTCTCGTAGCTGTTCATCAGCGACGGGCGCATGTCGGTGAGCCAGCGGCGGATGCCGGCCTGCACCGCCGGGTTGTATTCGACCATCGCGTCGAAGGCATGGCGCTGGTCGTTGAGCAGGCTCGCCGCGCGCGCCGCTTCCGGCACATTGGCGGCCAGCGGACTGATGTGGTCCGGATCGGCCTGCAGCGGCATGGCGTCATCGTCGCTCGCATCGGCATCGGTCGCCGCGCCCTGCGCGTCGGCCTTGGCCTTGAGCAGGCGCTTGTACGCGCTCAGGTAGGTGCCGACCTGGCAGCCGCGCTGCTTGATGCAGGCATCGACCACGTCCTCGATGTCCTCCAGCGCCGCGTCGCTTTCCTGGGTGCCCTTGGGGTCGCTGTTGCCGACCAGCACCATCGCGTCGTTGTAGCGCTTCTCGGCCGCCGCCAGGCGCTGGTCGAGGACGGCGATGGCGGCCTTGTCGCGTGTGGAGACGCGTTCGGCGTGGGCAGAAGGCGCGGCGCAAGCCAGCGCCAAGGCAGCCACGGCGGGCCATCCATGGGTGATACGGAACGAAAGGGGCATGATGGGACGCGACGACGGAAAGGCCGCAGGGTAGCCGCCGCTGTCACATCGCGGCAAGGTCGGGCACGCGCCGGCACCGCGCCGGCGGGGCATCCGTTCATCGCTCAGGCCAGGCAAACCGCGGCCCTGACGCCCTCGCCGCGAGCGGGCGCCGGCGCGAACGCCTAGAATCCGCCCACCTCACCGCGGAGCTGTTCATGGACCCGATCCTGCTGGGCAAAGGCCTGACCGACGACATCCCAGTGCTGCTGCAGCCGCGCCTGGGCAATCGCCACGGTCTGGTCGCCGGGGCCACCGGCACCGGCAAGACCGTGACCCTGATGACCCTGGCCGAGGGCTTCTCGCGGATCGGCGTGCCGGTGTTCATGGCCGACGTGAAGGGCGACGTGGCCGGGCTGGCGGTGGCCGGCGACGGCAGCGAGAAAGTGCTGCAGCGCGCCAGGGACATCGGCGTGGCCGACTACGCCCCGGCCGCCAACCCGGTGGTGTTCTGGGACCTGTACGGCCAGCTCGGGCACCCGGTGCGCACCACCGTCAGCGAGATGGGGCCGACCCTGCTGGCGCGGATCCTGGAACTCAACGACACCCAGGCCGGCGTGCTCGACATCGTGTTCAAGCTGGCCGACGACCGCGGCCTGCTGCTGCTCGACCTGGACGACCTGCGCGCGCTGCTGGCGCTGGTGGTGGAGCAGCGCAAGGACATCTCCACCGAGTACGGCCTGGTCAGCGCGCCGTCGGTGGCGGCGATCCAGCGCGCGCTGCTGCGCCTGGCGCAGGACGGCGGCGAAGGCTTCTTCGGCGAGCCGGCGCTGGACCTGGCCGAGCTGATGCGGGTCGGCAGCGACGGCCGCGGCGTGATCGGCATCCTCGCCGCCGCGCAACTGGTGCTCAAGCCGCGCCTGTACTCGACCTTCCTGCTGTGGCTGCTGTCGGAACTGTTCGAGCGGCTGCCGGAGGTGGGCGACCTGGACAAGCCCAAGCTGGTGTTCGTGTTCGACGAGGCGCACCTGCTGTTCGACGACGCACCGCCGGCGCTGGTGCAGCGCATCGAGCAGGTGGTGCGACTGATCCGCTCCAAGGGCGTAGGCGTGTACTTCTGCTCGCAGTTCCCCGACGACGTGCCGGACAACATCCTCGGCCAGCTCGGCAACCGCGTGCAGCACGCGCTGCGCGCCTACACCCCGCGCGACCAGAAGGCGGTGCGCACCGCCGCCGAGACCTTCGTCGCCAACCCCAAGCTGGACGTGGCCAAGGCCATTTCCCAGCTCGGCACCGGCGAAGCCCTGGTCTCCACGCTGCAGGACAAGGGCGTGCCGTCGCCGGTGCAGCAGACCCTGATCGCGCCGCCGCGCTGCCGGATGGGTGCGATCTCCGACGCCGAGCGCGCGCAGGTGCGCGCCGGCAGCGTGGTCGGCAACCGCTACGACAGCCCGGTCAACCGCGACTCGGCGGCGGAAATGCTGGCGCGCCGGGTCGAGCAGGTGGCCGAGAAGACGGCAGCACCGGCGGCGCGCACGCGCGAGCAGGACGACGCCCAGGACAGCGGCTTCGGCCAGGCGGTCAAGGACGCGGTGTTCGGCACCAAGCGCCGCCAGGGCATGCTCGAGACGATGGCCAAGCAGACCTCGCGCACCGTAGGCAACCGCATCGGCCAGCAGATCGTGCGCGGCATCTTCGGCAGCATCTTCGGCGGCAAGCGCTGAGCGCAGCCGACAACCACAAGGAGTTCCACCATGGACAAGGAAGCGATGAGCGCCCTGCTGCTCGGCCTGGCGGCGGCCACAGCCGCAATGGCCGCCGATGCCGCGCAACCGGCGTCGGGCGACGACTGGCCGCCGCAACGGCAGCAACTGCTGGCCGGCCGCTACGTCGGCAAACTCCAGGGATATACGCGGGATTGCGAGACCGTTCGCGCCGATCTCAGGCTTGAGGTGGGAGCGGCGAGCGAGACGGCCCATCGCTATACGCTGACGACCACCTGCATCGCCGGCGCCGCACGGCACGCCGCGCCCAGGACCATCACCGGCGTGTGGGGAATCGACCAGATGGCCAGCAGTTGCCTGACGCTCGGCTTCGAGGACCCCGACGATCCGCAGGTGAGCCCCAACATCTACGGGTTCCGTGTCGAAGAGGCCCAGACGCGCGGCCGCCGCGCCGCGGCCGCCGACTACGATCTGGCCCAGGACGGCTTCAACTGCCATAGCGGCATGCCGCCGGAGCATGCCGACAAGCGCCTGCGGCGCGTGCGCTGACCCGATCGGTGCAGCGCGCCCAACACCAGGGCCACGCGGCGCGGGTCACGCTGCGGCGCAGGTGCGTGTACAGCGCGCGCCGACAGGCACGGCAGGCCACGTTCGATCCAGGCGATGCCACACGCAGAGACAAACCGACAGCATTGCGCTATGCCAGCAATCCCTTCAGCTTGGCGTACTGCAACAGCATGATCGTCTTGCCGTCGGCGATCTCGCCCGTCTCGATCATCGCCAACGCAGCGTCGAGCGGCAGTTCCAGCACCTCGATCTCTTCGCCCTCGGCCGCGACCCCGCCGCCCGCGCCGACCTTGTCGCGATCGAAATACTCGCCCACGAAGAAATACAGTTTTTCGGTGACCGAGCCCGGACTCATGAACGCCTCGAATACCTTGCGCACGTTCTCGATCCGGTAGCCGGTTTCCTCTTCGGTCTCCTTGCGGATGCAGGTCTGCGCATCGTGCTGGTCGAGCAGCCCGGCGCAGGCTTCGATCAGCATGCCGTCGGGATTGCCGTTGAGCAGCGTCGGCAACCGGAACTGCCGGGTCAGCATCACCGTCTGCCTGGCGCGGCTGTAGAGCAGGATGGTGGCGCCGTTGCCGCGGTCGTAGGCCTCGCGCGACAGCGTCTGCCAGCTGCCGTCGCTGCGCTGGAAATCGAAGGTGACCTTGCGCAGCACGTACCAGTTGTCGGACAGCACCTCGACCTTTTCGATACGCACACGCGGATTGCCTGTGGCGGATGGGTTCAAGCGATACTCCATGCGTTGAGCTGGCAATGCCGGTGCCTGCAGCGGATTGCCGCCTGGGAATGCCGGCAGTCGCCGTGGAACGCCCATTCTAGCCGCCGTAGCGCATGTCGCAGCGAGGCCACCGAGGACACGCCGCCCGTCGCAGCGCCCAGTCCAGTGCAACCCTGCACGCCGCGAACTGACCTTGCCGGGCTTGCGCTACGCACTGTGCCCGCATCACGACCGCAAGCATCGCCGCAACGAGGGCGATGCGAGGAGAGACTAAAGGCACCCTGCCCGGCACGACCTCGCCCGGACCAACCGCGCCAGCGCCCACCGATTGCACGCCCGCCCGCCGCGTCGCACAATCGGCGCACATTGAACGCAGGGGGCGTCATGGAAGACCGTCATCGCGCCGGCGCAAGCCGCGCGCGCCGCAGCACACCCGAACCTTTCTGGGCGCGCACCCGCGCCATCGCGCTGTATCCGTTGCACGGCGGCGCGCTGTTCGCCCTGATCGCGCTGACCCTGTGCCGCCTGCTGGGAATGCTGCCGGGCATCGGCTGGATCATCGGCATCGTCACCACCCTGGCGATCTACAAATACGCCTTCGAGATCCTGCGGCATACCGCCGACGGATACATGGATGCGCCCGAGCGCGGCTTCGACATCGGCGACGGGGTGGTGCTGCGGCTGCTGGCGCTGATGCTCGTGCTCGGCGCGGTGGTCGCCGCCGCGGCGCTGCTCGCCGGCCCGGTCGTCGGCCTGCTGACGTTGCTGGCGGTGGTGCTGCTGCAGCCCGGCTTCCTGATCTCGCTGGCCATCGATGGCAGCCTGCGCCGCGCGTTGAATCCGGCCGTGTCGATCGGCCTGGCGCTGCGCATCGGCTGGCCGTACCTGGCCGCGTTCGGCCTGCTGTTCGTGATCCAGGCCAGCGCGCTGACCGCGGCCCGATGGCTGCAGCACTACCTGCCGCCGTTGGCCAGCGACCTGGCGGTCGGCGTGGTGACGATCTGGGGCCTGTTCGCCGCCTTCCATCTGATGGGCTATTTGGTCTACCAGTACCATGAAGTGCTGGGCTACGAACCGGCCGCCGGCGACGACGCCACGCATGGCCGCCACGATCCGGACCAGCGCGTGCTCGACGAAGCCGAACAGTTGGTGCGCGACGGCCACGCGCCCGAGGCGCTGCAGCTGCTGCGTGGCGAAGTGCGCTCGCGCGCGGTCAGCCTGGCGGTGCACGAGCTGTATCAGCGCCTGCTGCGCAACGGCGGGCGCGCCGACGACCGCCGCGACCACACCCGCCAATACATCAATCGCCTGCTGCAGGAAAAGCAGGAGCGGCGCGCACTGGCGCTGCTGCGCGAAGCCCTCGACGCCGATCCCGACTTCGTCCCGCTGCTGCCGGAACAGGCCTCGCTGCTGGCCGAGCGCGCGCAGCTCGCCGGGCAGTTCAAGCTCTCGCTCGACGGCCTGCTCGCCGCACTGCGCGCCTGGCCCAAGGCGGCGGAATTCGGCGCCTGGTCGCTGAGTGCGGCGCTATTGCTGGCCGAGCGCTTCGGCGACGACGCGCAGGCGCGTGCGCTGCTGCAGGACGCGCTCGCGCGCTGCGAGGACGAGGCGCAACGCGGCAAGCTGCAGGCGGCGCTGAAGGCGCTGACGATCGCGCCGGCCTAGCACCGGCACACGAGCAGGCGGCCATGTCGCAGCCAAAGGCACTCACGCGTTGGCGAGCAGGAACCGCGCCTTGTCCGCCTGCGGCTGGTCCGGGTAGCGCTCGATCACCGCGAGCAACAGGCGTCGCCACTCCGTAGGCGTCTGCCGCTCGCCATGGCCCAGCGCGAGCCGGAACCAGTGTTGCGCCTGTTCGGCGCGCGGCGCTGCCGCGGCATCCTGCGCCAGCAGCGCTTCGGCATCGTGCAGCCGGCCCAGCGCCAGCCAGCGATCGAACAGCAGCGCACGCGTCGCCGCATCCACGGCGATGGCACCGGCAATGCAGTCGCCGAGCAACGCCGCCTGCGCTTGCGCTTCCTGCGCCGTGGTCGCCGGCAGGCGCAGCAGTTCGATCGCGCGCGCCTGCGCGGCACGCGCATCGCCGGCATTGCGCGCGACCCGGTAACGCGCCTGCGCCACGTCGAAGCGGCGCGGCTGTTCGGCGGCGAGCTCGTCGAGCAGGAACGCGGCCTCGCGATTCTCCAGCCGCCCCAGATGCCGCTGCGCGCGCTCCCAGCGGTCGTCCGCGGCGGCCACGGCCTCGTCGCGCATGAACGCCTCGCGGGTCTGCCGCATCGCCACCAGCGCCGCACCTAGCAGCGCGCCGGTGACCAGGCCGCCGGCATGCGCATCGAAGCCGATCCCGGCATCGCCGTTGGCCAACAGGTTGTACAGCTCCCAACCCAGCCACAGCGGCAACAACGCGATCGCCGGCCCGCGCACGTAGTCGAACACCACCGCGAACCAGTAGAAGAAGCGCACCGGGCGCCGCCCCCAGACCACGCAGAACGCGCCCATCAGCGCGGCGATGGCGCCGGACGCGCCCAGCCCGCCGCCAGCCTCGCCCCAGCGCCAGCACAGGCTGACCGCACTGGAACCGATCGCGCCCAGCAGGTAGACCAGCAAGAACCGCCAGCGCCCGATCGCGCCTTCCAGCAAGGTACCAAGCACCACCAGGAACAGCATGTTGCCGAACAGATGCAACGCGTCGGCATGCAGGAACGCAGAGGACAGCATCCGCGCCGGCGACCATTCCGAGCTGCGCTGTAGATGACGCAAGGTGAACACCCGGTCCAGCAACGCGTCGTAGCGGGCGCGCAGCGGCGCCCAGGCCTGCTGCGCGGCGGGGTCCTCGAATGCGTCGCCGCTGCGCAACGCCTGTAAGAAGCGCACGTCGTTGAGGCTGGCGCCACCGACGAATTCCGCCTGCTGCGCGGCCGGCACGCGCTCGAACTGGGCCAGCGTCTCTCCGCGCCCACTACGCTGCAGGTAGCGCGCATAGGCCGGCGCCTCGTAGCCGCCGAGTCCGGAATCAAGGTAATAGCGTTGCGCCTGCTGCAGCGGCGCCGCGTCCTGGCGCTGCCAGCCGAAATAGACCGCCGCGTTGAGCAGCACCAGCAGCAGCGTGACCAGCGGAAAATTCTCCCGCGACAGCGGCTTGTGCAACGGCAGGATCAGCATCGAACAACGTCCGTGTGGATGGCCGCGCCAGCTTCGGCCATCGCCCGCGCGTGCGCAAGGTCGACGCACGCGCTAGCATCGCCACCCCGCTCCACCGCAGTGCCGACCCCCGATGAGCCGCTGGCGTCCTCCCGCCGAGAAAAGCACCGCCCTGATCACCGCCGAGGGCCACGCCCGGCTCAAGGCCGAGCTGGAGGAACTGTGGCGCGTGCGCCGGCCGGAGGTGGTCAAGGCGCTGGCCGCGGCCGCGGCCGAGGGCGACCGTTCGGAAAATGCCGAGTACACCTACCGCAAGAAACAGCTGGGCGAGATCGACCGCCGCGTGCGCTACCTGAGCAAGCGCCTGGAGGCACTGCGCGTGGTGGACACCGCGCCGTCGGATCCGCAGGCGGTGTTCTTCGGCGCGGTGGTCGAGCTGGAGGACGCCGACAGCGGCGAGCTGCTGCGCTACCGCATCGTCGGCCCGGACGAGACCGATGCCGGCCGCGGCTGGATCAGCATCGACTCGCCGCTGGCGCGGGCGCTGCTGAAGAAGCGCATCGACGACGAGATCGAGGCGCAACTGCCCGGCGGCCGCCACAGCTTCGTGGTGGTGTCGGTGGACTACGTGGCGCGCTGAGCGACCGGCTGTCGCGCACGCGCGATTGGCAATGCCTTGCGGGCTTCACAGCACCTGCAGATTCAGCGCCTGCCGCGGTTGCGCCGTGCCCACCGGCAATGCCTCGCCGAATAGATCGGGCTCGTCGCTGTCGGTGATCTCCACATCGATCAGGTCGCCCGGCTGCAGGCCGCGCTCGGCGCCGTTCTGGATGTGCACCAGGCCGTCGATCTCCGGCACATCGGCCTTCGAGCGCGCCACCGCGATGCCGTCCTCCAGCAGATCGACCAGGCACTGCTGCACGCTGCCGATCTTGGCTTGCAGCCGCGCCGGCCTGGGTCCGAGGGTGCTAGGAGAAAAACGCGCGGGTTATAACGCTCGGCCGGACCGCGCGGCGGACACCGCAAGCCGACGCGCATGGCACACCCCATCCCAATCGCGTTAACAGCCGCCTAGCCGCCGGCGTGGATAATCGTCGCTTCTCTCCCCCGCCACAGGAACGCACCATGGGCCACTGGACTACCCTCGATACCCCGCACGGCCAGGTCTCCGCCTGGCACAGCGTGCCGGAAGGCGCCCCGCGCGGCGGCCTGGTGCTGATCCAGGAGATCTTCGGCGTCACCGCCTATATCCGCGAGGTCGCCGACTACTACGCCGCGCAAGGCTACGAAGTGCTGGCGCCGGGCCTGTTCGATCCGGTGGAAAAGGACATGCAGCTGAACTACGACCAGGACGGCGTGAACAAGGGCCTGGAACTGGTCGGCGCGCTCGGCTTCGACAAGGCGCTGGACATCGTGCAGGCCGCGGCGCAGGCGCTGGCGCCGGCCGGCAAGGTCGGCACCGTCGGCTATTGCTGGGGCGGCAGTGTCGCGTTGCTGGCGGCAGTGCGGCTGGGCCTGCCCTCGGTGAGCTACTACGGCGGGCGCAATACCCAGTTCCTCGACGAGACCCCGAAGGCGCCGGTGCTATTCCACTTCGGCGCGCAGGACAGCAGCATTCCGCCGGACTCGGTGCAGCAGCATCGCGAGAAACTGCCGCAGATGCAGACCTACGTGTATCCGGCCGGGCATGGTTTCGACCGCCATGTGGATCCGAACCACTACGATGCCGACAGCGCCGAAAGCGCGCGCGAACGCAGCCTGGCGTTCCTCGCCGAACACCTGCGCTGAGCTGCGCCGATGGCAGATTTCGCACTCGATCCGCGGCTAGAAGCGGATAGCGCGTTCGTTGCCGACGGCGCGCTGTCGCAGGTGCGGTTGATGGACGACGCGCGCTTTCCGTGGCTGCTGCTGGTGCCGCGCGTCGCCGGCGTCAGCGAGTGGATCGACCTGGACGGCGCCCAGCAGCGCCTGCTGCTGGCCGAGATCAATCAGCTCTCGCAGCTGCTGCGCGGCGAACCGGGCGTGCACAAACTCAACATCGGCGCACTGGGCAATATCGTGCGCCAATTGCACGTGCACCTGATCGGGCGCCACGAAGGCGACGCGGCCTGGCCCGGGCCGGTATGGGGCAGCGGCACGGCGCAGCGGCTGGACGCCGATGTCCTGCAGACCCATGTTGCGGCGTGGCGGCAACGGCTACGATAGGCGCCCTTTTAGCGGAAGCCGCGTCTCCATGAAATCCAATGTGATCGCCGCCATTGTGCTGATCGTGATCGGCCTGGTGTTCCTGGCCAACAATCTTGGCTGGACCAATCTCAGCCTGGGCCGGCTGATCGCCACCTGGTGGCCGGCGATCCTGGTCGCGGTCGGCGTAGGCATGCTGTTCGGGCGCGGCAAGTAGTCACGGCCGGGATTGGGGATTGGGGATTGGGGATTCGATACTGCGATCTCCAGCCTCCTGGCTGCCGGCCGCCGATGCGCGGCGGCCGGCACGTCCGCATCAGCGGCGGACGTTGACCACCTGGGTGCCTGCGATCAGGTCGTGCAGGCAGCGCTTGTCCTTGCGGAAGATGAACAGCGCATCCACCAGCGCGTAGAAGTTGCCTGCGATCGGCACCAACGCCAACAGTTGGGTCGGCAGGTAGCGCAGCGCGATCAGCCGCCACAGCGGCGGTTGCCCGCCCTCCAGATCGGCGATACGGATCCACAGCAGCTTCTTGCCCCAGGTCTGCCCGGTCTTGGCCAGCGGATAGCCCTGCACCACCAAGAACACCACGAACGACAGCACCGCGTAGCCGGCCATGGTCAGCCACGGCATCGGCTCGCCACCGCGCGCCGCGTCCATCACCCTGCTGAAATAGCCGGTGAGCGCGGCCAGCGGCAGGAAGGTCGCCAGCGCGATCACGCCGTCGATCAGCGCCGCGCCGAAGCGCTCGCCGCGGCCGGCCAGCACCTCGACGCCGTCCAGCGCCAGCGGCGCCGACGGCAGCGGCGCTTCGGGCGCCTGGTAGGGATTGCGATCGTTCATTGCGCGCTCCTTGTGCAGTGGGAAAAACTCAGGTCTTGGGCAGGGTCACGCCGGTCTGGCCCTGGTACTTGCCGCCGCGATCCTTGTAGCTGGTCTCGCAGACGTCGTCGGCATCGGACTGGAAGAACAGCATCTGCGCCACGCCTTCGTTGGCGTAGATACGCGCCGGCAACGGCGTGGTGTTGCTGAATTCCAGGGTGACGTGCCCTTCCCACTCCGGCTCCAGCGGCGTGACGTTGACGATGATGCCGCAGCGCGCATAAGTGCTCTTGCCCAGGCACACAACCAGCGTGTCGCGCGGGATGCGGAAGAATTCCACGGTGCGCGCCAGGGCGAAGCTGTTGGGCGGGATGATGCATTCGTCGGCCTCGATGTCCACGAAGCTCTTCGGATCGAAGCGCTTGGGATCGACGATGGTCGAGTTGATGTTGGTGAACACCTTGAACTCGCGCGAGCAACGCACGTCGTAGCCGTAGCTGGAGGTGCCGTAGCTGACGATGCGCTCGCCGTTGAGCTGCTTCACCTGGCCCGGCTCGTAAGGCGCGATCATGCCGTGCTGCTCGGACATGCGGCGGATCCAGCGGTCGCTCTTGATGCTCATACGTCTTCCTGATGCCTGTGGCGGCAGGCCGGAACCTGCCCGCCGGGAGCGCGGCCGACGCCGGAGCGGGCCGCAGTGACCGGCGATTCTAGCCGGTCGCGGCGCGTTCGCGGCGGCCGCGGCGGCGCTCAGAGCAGCGAGGCGGCGATCGGAATCGACGCGCGCGGCCGCTTGCGCAGTTCCTCGGTCAGGCGCTGCGCGGTCGCCAAATAGGCCAGCGCGGCGGCCGAGTCCGGGTCCGCGGCGACGATCGGGGTGCCGGCGTCGCCCTGCTCGCGGATCGCGATCGCCAACGGCAGCGATCCCAGCAGCGGCACGCCGTACTGCTGCGCCATGCGCTGGCCGCCGCCTTCGCCGAACAGGTGCTCGACATGGCCGCACTGCGTGCAGGTATGCACCGCCATGTTCTCGACGATGCCCAGCACCGGCACCTCGACCTTCTCGAACATCTTCAGCGCCTTCTTCGCATCCAGCGTGGCGATGTCCTGGGGCGTGGTTACGATCACCGCGCCGGCGACCGGGATCTTCTGCGCCAGGGTCAGCTGGATGTCGCCGGTGCCCGGCGGCAGGTCGATCAGCAGGTAGTCCAGGTCGTCCCACAGCGTATCGGTGAACAGCTGGGTCAGCGCCGAAGTGGCCATCGGCCCGCGCCAGATCATCGGCGTGTCCTGGTCCACCAGCAGGCCGATCGACATCGCCTCGATGCCGAACGCGCGCATCGGCTCGATCGACTTGTTGTCGGGGCTGTCCGGGCGCCCGCTCAGGCCGAGCATGGCCGGCACGCTGGGGCCATAGACATCGGCATCCAGCACCCCGACCCGCGCGCCCTGGCGCTGCAACGCCAGCGCCAGGTTCACCGCAGTGGTGGACTTGCCCACCCCGCCCTTGCCGGAACCGATGGCGATGACATTGCGGATCCGCGGCAGCGGCGCGAGATTGGGCTGGACGGCGTGGGCGGGAATGCGGGGACGGTCGGTCATGGGAGAACTCATGGAGGTGATGCCGGCATGCGCGCAGTGCGCTGCAGCTGGCGAAAAGAAAGGAAGGGTGACACAGGGCGAGCGTCTTGCGTATCGGGCTGGATCCCATGCGCGATCGCCGCCGTGACGCGTCGCGTGCCGCGCGCAATTGCGCATTCGAACACCCTAGCGCCGCGCGCAGGCCGAATCCCGCAAGGGCTGCCGCCGCAGGCGCTGCGCTCGCGGGCAGCGGCGACCAAGAACGCATCCATGGCGTCGGCGCGACTCGCCATCGCCCTCACTCCCCATTATGGCGAAACACCTCACCGCATTGGTGCATGCCACGCGTGCGGATTGTCGGGTTCGCAACGATGTTCCTTCCCGCTGAGATCTGGCTTTCCAGGCTTTCAGAAACTTGCCGCAAACGCCCCAGGCCTCATTCATCTACCTGTCTCATCCAGGCCCCGAATTGGTGCAAAGCAGCGCGCGCGATGCCGCGCCGGTTAGCTATAGGCGCATTTGCCAGGCGTTTGCCGCCTGATCGCTGCAGATGCAATTGCTAGCACCAAAACGTGACGGACCTGTACAAACCGCGTTAAGTTCGTGTTACGTTTGGGTCGCTCGCATGGATGCGACCCCAATTCAAGGCCTATGCCGTGGCACGACGCCACCCGCCTTTTCTTTATTGATTTTCGGGGATAGAGAGAAATGACTGCTCGTCAGACACGTAGTTTCAAGCACAGCCGCCTGAGCGCGGCGCTGGTGACCGCCATGGTCGTGCCGGCCGCATTCAGCGCCTTCGCGCAGGACAGCACCGACAACAAGGCGACGAACCTGGAGCGGGTCACCGTCACCGGCTCGCTGATCCCGCAGAGCGAGATCGAGACCGCCACGCCGGTCACCACCATCACCGCCGAAGACATCAAGGCCCGTGGCTTCAATTCGGTGGCCGATGTGCTGCAGAAAAGCTCGTTCGCAACCGGCGGCGTGCAAGGCGGACAGAGCTCCGGCACCTTCACCCAAGGCGCGAAGACGGTCAGCCTGTTCGGCCTTCCGCCTGGCTACGTGAAGTACCTGATCGACGGCCGGCCGATGTCAAACTACCCGGCGCTGTACAACGGCAGCGACACCTTCAACAACATCAGCGGCATTCCGATCGACCTGGTCGACCGCATCGAGATCCTGCCGGGCGGCCAGTCGTCGCTGTACGGCTCCGACGCGATTGCCGGCGTGATCAACGTCATCCTCAAGAAGAAGCTGGACGGCGCGGTGTTCAGCATCCGCGGCGGCGGCTACTCCGAAGGCGGCGGCAGCAACTTCCGCGCCACCTTCGCCGACGGCTGGACCTCAGCCGACGGCCGCACCTCCGTGCTTGGCGGCGTGCAGTACGAAGAGAAGGACCCGATCTGGGCCTACGACCGCGACATGACCAAGCAGTTCAACACGCAAGGCTATTCGGCTCAACTGGTCAGCCGTGACTTCCTGGTGAATAGCCGTACCACCAGCTACAAGTTCCTGGACCCAGCCAACTGCGCGAATGTTGCCGGACTGTTCGGTGGCACCATGGAGCTACAGAACCGCCCCGGCTTCGGCGATGGTCTCTACTGCGGCTCGAAGTACTCGCCGGGCTACCGGACGCTGGACGCCGGCCAGAAGTCTCTTCAGGCCTATGTGCACGGCACGTTCGATCTAAACGACAATGTGCAACTGTATGGCGACGCGCTGTACAGCCATGACGAAGTCAAGTACCACTCCGGCTCCAGCTTCCTGTGGTGGGGCACCTCTGCCGACTTCGGCTATTACTACGATACCGGCCTGCGCCAGTTGGTTAACCTGCAGCGGTCGTTCGCGCCAGAAGAAGTCGGCATCAACGGTTTCAACGACACAATGAGCCGCGACAAGAGCGACTCGTTACGCGTCACGTTCGGTGCGCAAGGCACGCTTGGCCAGTCGAGCTGGGATTACGACGCCGGCGTGACTTATACACAGTACAAATTGCAGGAAAGAAACTTCGTCCGCTTCGCGGATGCGATCGATCAGTTCTTCATCGACAGGGTGCTGGGCCCTCAGCAGGGCGTGGTGTCTGGCTATCGCGCCTACTCGCCCAACTACGGTGCGTTCTACCAGCCGATCACGCCCGAAGACTTCGCCAGCTTCACCGGCAATGTCAGCAACAAGAGCAAGACCTCCGACGGCATGCTGCGTCTGCAGCTGACCAATGCCAAGCTGTTCAGCCTGCCTGGCGGCGATGCGGGCCTTGCCGTGGTCGGCGAATACGGCAAGCAGAAGTGGAACTACGATCCGGCGCCGGAAATCCTCAACGACGAGGTCTGGGGCCTGACCTCGGTGGCCGGCGGCGGCGATCGCGATCGCTATGCGGTGACGTCGGAACTGCGCATGCCGGTGTTCGCACCGTTGACCATCACCCTGGCCGGTCGCTACGACGCGTTCAAGGCTAGCGGCACCACGGTCGACAAGCCGACCTACAGCATCGGCCTGGAGTACCGCCCGATCCAGTCGCTGCTGCTGCGCGGCAAGTACGGCACTGCGTTCCGTGCGCCGACCCTATCTGACCAGTATCAGGGCCTGAGTGGCTTCTACAACTCGGTGGTCGACTACTACCAGTGCGCGCAACGCGGTTATCTGCCGGGCAATACGGACAAGTGCCCGGCTGCGTATTCAAGTGCACAGTACTTCGGTACCCAATCCGGCAATCTTGGCTTGAAGCCGATCAATGCCGACGTGTGGAGCGCCGGCTTCGTATGGTCGCCGATCGACCGCATGGCGCTGACCGTCGACTACCTCAACTGGGACATCAGCGACGAAGTCACCCAGCAGAGTGCTGACGCACTGAGCCTACAGGACTATCGCTGCCGGGCTGGTATCGACGACATCAACTCGTCGCTGTGCGTGCAGGCGATGTCTCAGGTCCAGCGTGATGAGTTCGGCGACCTCGTCGGCATCTATACGCCGAAGATCAATGTCTCCAACCAGAAGCTGGAAGCGGTGACCGCCTCATTCCGCTATGGCTACGACTTCGGCCGCTGGGGCGATCTGAGCACGATCGTCAGCTACAGCGAAAATCTGCGCCACAAGTACGTCCAGTACGCGGGCGACGAGCCGGTCGACTTGCTCAACGATCCTTATTGGAGTTCGGATCCGAAGCGCAAGGCTGATGCCTCGCTAACCTGGGAAATTGGTGACTTCTCGACTACCTGGTACGCCACCTGGTTCGACAAGACTCCGAACTACGCGGCGAACATCAGCCAGGATGGCTATGAAGCTGAACGCGCCGGAAAGCTGCCGTCGCATATCACCCACAACGCCAGCGTCACCTACACGGCGTTCGAGGGCATGGAGCTGTCGCTGATGGTGAACAACGTGTTCAACAAGATGCCGCCCTTCGACGCGTCCTACCCGGGCAGCTCGAGCGCACCGTACAACTCCTACAACTTCGACGTGTACGGCCGCGCGTACTATCTGGAGATGCGCTACTCGTTCGGCAAGTAACAAAGCAACAAGCGAAATAAAAGCCCACCCGCGAGGGTGGGCTTTTTATTTATGACTTCTTTGACGCCCCCCCCGCCACACATCAACGGCAACTTCATTTAATACATCGACAGATGGGATACCGCAATACAGCTGGACCAGCCCATCGCCATTGCTTGCAAAGACCACCTGATCAATATGACCCCTGTAAAGCAAGAACAGGTGACCCAAGGACGCGGTGGGGTTGCAACAACTCTTGACTTCTCTCGCAGCGATGGCTCCGATATAGCCAACATACTTTTTCGCTCGTAAATCTCACAATTGAGGTCAGAACTCCCACATCCAAAAAGTTGACTTGCGCATCTGGACAACACAATGGCGGAGTTAAAGTAATTTGCAACTGGAAATTAATAAATTTATATATTTTATTAAATCAAATAATCTAATTATATAAATCCAATCACTTTCATGCGATAACCCAAAATATATTCACACTCTCTTGATTGACAAGTATTCTTTAGTTTCATCTCCCCTTCATTGAATTGAGGGCACATGAACGCCTCGACTCACAATCCAAGGTTAGGTAGATCGGCAATCACTATAGTTACTGTCTTCTAGAGCTGGCGATAGGTTCGCGACATCAAGATAACAACTCAACTTAACCAAAAGACCTGAAAGCAGCCACCACCACATTAATGCGATGGCGGCTTATTTTTCTAAATCATCACTGCAATCGCCATACCATGATTTTTGCGACCTGCTCTTGTGAGACACCTCGCCCCCAGCATCTATGAGATCTTTTTTGAAGCGTCTCAGCCCGCTAGCGAACGTCAGAATCATTCCTGCTCCGCAGTAGCTTCATTAGAATCATTCCTGATCCGCAGTAGCTTCATTTGCTGGATGAAGCACTCTATCGCCAGCACCGATGCTCGGCGATCGCAACGATGTTCCAGCAATGGACACCTGCATGACGGACGCTGCTGACGTTACCCCCGACAGTTCCCGCGTTGGCAACCGCGCTGCACCAAACCACGCCGCGGCGCCGACCAACGACAGTGCCGTCAGCGCCGCCCATCGTCCAGCAACGCCATCGCCGCATTGTGCCCGGGCGCGCCGGTCACGCCGCCGCCCGGGTGGGTGCCGGCGCCGCACAGGTACAGGCCGGGAATCGCGCCGCGGTAGTTGGCCTGGCCGAGCATCGGGCGGGCGCTGAACAACTGGTTGAGGCTCAGCGCGCCATGGAAGATGTCGCCGCCGATCAGGCCGAAGCTGCGCTCCAGGTCCAGCGGGGTCAGCGCCTGCCGGCCCAGCACCGCGTCCGCGAAGCCCGGCGCGTAGCGCTCGACGGTGGCGATCATCAGCTCGGCGACCTCGTCGCGGTGCGCGTCCCAGCTGCGCCCGTACGGCAACTGCGGCGCCACGTGCTGGCAGAACAGGCTGGCCACGTGCTGGCCGGGCGGCGCGAGCGAAGCGTCCAGCGTGCTGGGGATCAGCAGTTCGACGATGGGGTCGCGCGACCAGCCGTGGTCGCGCGCATCGCGATAGGCGCGGTCCATATAGTCCAGGCTAGGCGCCAGGATGATGCCGGCGGTGAGGTGGTCGCCCGGCCCCGGCAATGCGCGGAATTCCGGCAGCCGCGACAGCGCCACGTTCATCCGGAACGTGCCCGAACCGCAGCGCCACTGCGCCATGCGCTCGCGGGTGGCGGCCGGGACGTGCGCCGGGTCGAGCAGGCGCTCATACAGCAGCTTGGGATTGACGTTGGCGACGACGCGGCGCGCATGCAGGCGCTCGCCGTGGTCGGTGACCACGCCGACCGCGCGCCCGTCCTCGACCAGGATCTCGCGCACGCCGGCGTCGGTGCGGATCTGCGCGCCGGCCGCGCGCGCCGCCTTCGCCATCGCCTGGGTGATCGCGCCCATGCCGCCGAGCGCATGGCCCCACGCGCCCTTGACCCCGTTGCTCTCGCCGAACACGTGGTGCAGCAGCACGTAGGCCGAGCCCGGCGTGTAGGGGCTGGCGTAGTTGCCGACGATGCCGTCGAAGCCGAACAGCGCCTTGACGGGGTCGCTCTCGAACCAGCGCTCCAGATACTCGGCGGCGGAGATCGTGAACAGGTCCAGCAACTCCTGGCGCAGGCCGGAATCGAGCGCATGCAGGCGGCGGCCGAGGCGACCGGCGCGCAGCAGTTCCGGCAGCGCCTGCACCCAGCCGCCATCGGTGACGTTCGGCGGCGGCTGCAACGCCAGCGCGCGCAGCACGTCGGCGATGCGTTCCAGCCGCGCTTCGTAGGCCGGCAGGCGTTCGGCGTCGCGCAGCGAGAACTTCGCCACCTGTGCCTGGGTGATGCCGGCGCCGGCCAGCAGGTAGCGATCGTCGGGCAGCGGCACGAAGTTGTTGCAGCGGCGCGGCACGATGCGCAGCCCGTGCGTGGCCAGGTCGAGGTCGGCGATCACCTTCGGCTGCAGCAGCGAGACCGTATAAGAGGCCACCGAATTGCGGAAGCCGGGGTGGAATTCCTCGGTGACCGCGGCGCCGCCGACCACGCCGCGCCGCTCCAGCACCGTGACCTTCCAGCCGGCGCGCGCCAGGTAGGCGGCACAGACCAGGCCGTTGTGGCCGGCGCCGACGATCAGGGCATCGCAGGACGGTTCGCGCTTCATCCTGGGGATGATACCGGCCCGCCGGCCCCATCCCCGCTGAGCGAGGCCCGCTGAGCGACGCCCGCTGAGCGCGAGCACCCGGCCCATGACCTTCGACACCCCTGAAACCCCGGGTAGCGGCGTACAGTCTCGCCACGGCCCGTCGGGCCATTCCGTATCCACGCTGGCTTGGAGCTTCCTTGTGACCTTTCGCAATCCCCAGATGCTGTTGTTGACCCTGGCCGTGAGCGCCGCCCTGAGCGGCTGCAACAAGCCCGATGCGGCAGCGCCCGCCGCCGACACCGCCAAGACCGAGGCGGCCGCACCGGCGCCTGCCGCCGCTGCTCCGGCCGAGCTGAAGCTCGACACCAGCAAGCTGCCGCCCTACAACGTGTTCAGCGCCAACGACCTGGACCCGACCAAGGAGGCCTGCAGCGACTTCACCGGCTACGTCAACGGCAAGTGGATGGCCGCCAACGAAATTCCCAAGGACCGCAGCAGCTGGGGCGCGTTCTCGATCCTGGAAGAGCGCTCGGTCGCCGTGCAGCACCAGTTGGCCGAGCAGGCCGCCGCGGCGACCAACGCGCAGGGCGTGGACAAGATCGTCGGCGATTTCTGGTCCTCGGGCATGGACGAAGCCAAGGTCAACGCGCAGGGCATCGAGCCGCTGAAGGCGGACCTGGCCGCGATCGACGGCCTCAAGGACGGCCCGGCGGTGGCCGAGTACCTGCGCCAGAGCGCGGCCAAGGGCGAGAACGGCCTGTTCGGCTTCGGCGCCGAGGCCGACTTCAAGAACTCCTCGATGAACATGGCCTACGCGATGCAGGGCGGCCTGGGCCTGCCCGACCGCGGCTACTACTTCGATGCCGACAAGAAGGACAAGCTCAACGCCTACCAGGCGCACGTAGCCAAGGTGCTGGAGCTGTCCGGGGTACCGGCCGCCGATGCGGCCAAGCAGGCCAAGGACGTGGTCGCGCTGGAAACGCGCCTGGCCAAGGTCTCCAAGTCCAGCGAGCAGATGTCGCGCGACGCCGAGCTGTCCTACAACCCGATGACCCCGGCCGAGGCCGACAAGCTGTCCCCGAACTTCCCGTGGACCAAGTTCTTCGAATCGCAGGGCGTGGCGGTGCCGGAGAAGTTCTCGCTGGCGATCCCCGCGTTCCACCAGGAAGTGAGCAAGGCGCTGGGCGACACCGACCCGTCGGTGTGGCGCGCCTACCTGCGCTTCCACACCGTCGACAGCGCCTCGCCGTACCTGAGCGATGCGTTCGCGCAGGAGAGCTTCGCGTTCTACGGCAAGGAGCTCAACGGCCAGGCCGAGATGAAGCCGCGCTGGAAGCGCGTGCTCGGCAGCATCGAGGACGGCGCCGGCGAGGCGATGGGCCAGATGTTCGTCAAGGTCGCGTTCTCGGCCGATGCCAAGAGCAAGATGCAGCAGCTGGTGGACAACCTGCGGCAGGCGCTGAAGGCGCGCATCGAGAACCTCACCTGGATGAGCCCGGAGACCAAGGCCAAGGCGATCGCCAAGTGGGAGACCTTCACCCCGAAGATCGGCTACCCGGACAAGTGGCGCGACTACAGCGGCCTGAGCACCCAGCGCGACAGCTACCTGGACAACGTGCGCGCCGCCACCGCGTTCAACTACAAGTACAACCTGAGCAAGATCGGCAAGCCGGTGGACAAGACCGAATGGGGCATGACCCCGCAAACGGTCAACGCCTACTACAACCCGCTGCAGAACGAGATCGTGTTCCCGGCCGCGATCCTGCAGCCGCCGTTCTTCGATCCCACTGCCGACGACGCGTTCAACTACGGCGGCATCGGCGCGGTGATCGGCCACGAGATGACCCACGGCTACGACGACCAGGGCGCGCGCTTCGGGCCGACCGGCAACTTCGAGAACTGGTGGACGCCGGCCGACGCCAAGAACTTCGCCAGGCTCACCGGCAAGCTGGTCAAGCAGTTCGACGAGTACAAGGTGGACGGCAAGCCGGTCAACGGCAAGCTGACCCTGGGCGAGAACATCGCCGACCTGGGCGGCCTGTCCACCGCCTACGACGCGATGAAGAAGGCCACCGAGGGCAAGGACGATCCGAAGGTCGGCGGCATGACCCGCGACCAGAACTTCTTCCTCAACTGGGCCACCGTGTGGCGCACCAAGTACACCCCGCAGAACGCGGCGGTGCGCCTGACCACCGACCCGCACGCCCCGGCGCAGTTCCGCGCGATGGGCGCGCCGTCGAACCTGCCGGCCTTCGCCGCCGCGTTCCAGTGCAAGGCCGGATCGCCGATGGTGCGCGCCGGCGGCAATCAGGTCGTGATCTGGTAAGCGCAGCCTCCCTTGCAACGCGAAAAGGCCCGGCATGTCCGGGCCTTTTCTTTGTGCGCTGCGCGCGCCGGGCCGAGTGCGGTCGTGCGGGCGACGCCGCGGCGACACCCCCACGCCCGCCTGGCGCATGCCCGCGCATCCATCTGAACAGGTTGGGGAAAGCCGCGCCATGCCAGGGACACAGCTGCGGGCCGCAGCTTGTTAAACTCCGCCGACTTTAATCCTGACCGGATTCGCTCCCGATGCTCAATGCCCGTCCGCTTGCCCTCGCTGTCGCCCTCGGCCTGATCGCCCTGGCGTCCACCGCCGATGCCGCGCCCAAGAAGAAGCGCGCCGCCGCCAAGGCGCCCGTCGTCAGCGCCGCCTGCACCGATTTCTACGATTACGCCAACGCCGACTGGCTGAAGAGCAACCCGCTGCCGCAGACCGGCGCGGTCACCGCACTGGGCCAGCTGTCCGCGCGCGCGCAGCAACAGCAGCGCGACCTGCTCGATGCGTCGATGCAGTCGCCGCAGAATTCGGTGCAGAAGGCGCTGGGCGATTTCTGGGCCAGCGGCCTGGACGAAGCGGCGGTGGAGAAGGACGGCTCCAACCCGATCGCGCCGCTGCTGAGCCGCATCGACGCGATCAAGAAGGCCAAGGAGGTCCCGGCCTCGATCGCCGCGCTGCACCAGATCGGCATCCCGGTGGCGTTCAACTTCGGCGCCGACGTCGACCTGAAGGCGCTGGACCGCCACATCGGCTACTTCATGCAGGGCGGCATGGGCCTGCCCGACCCGGCCTACTACACCCGCACCGATGCCGACACCGTCGCGCTGATGGGCCGCTACCGCGCCTACGTCAAGCAGATCCTGACCCTGACCGGCACCCCGGCGGCCAAGCTCGAGGCCGACACCCAGTCGGTGCTGCAGATCGAGACCGCGCTGGCGCGCAGCGCCAAGTCGCTGACCGGCATCAACAACCCGTTCAACAATTACGCGCCGATCTCCACCAAGGAGTTGAACAAGCAGTACCGCAACCTGCAGCTGGACGCGTTCCTGAAGGCGCAGGGCGTCAACGACGACCTGGTGTCGATGGCCGACCCGGAAATGTTCAAGCAGCTCGACGGCATGATCGTCAGCATCAAGCCCGATCAATGGAAGGCCTACCTGCGCTGGCGCGTCGGCGACGCGATGGCGCCGTACCTGTCCAAGAGCTTCCGCGACGCCAGCTTCGAGTTCCGCGGCCGCGTGCTGGAAGGCCAGACCCTGCCGCCGCAGCGCTGGTCGCAGGTGCTGGACGCGATCAACGTCGCCGCCGGCCCGATGCTGGGCCGCGAGTACGTCGGCCGCTATCTCAACGCCGACACCCGCCGCCAGGCCGAGAGCATCGCCGACCAGGTGCGCGACACCGAGATCGCCGCGCTCAAGCGCAACACCTGGCTGAGCGAGTCGGCGCGCGCCGAAGCGCAGGCCAAGCTGGCCGCGCTGAAGATCGAAGTCGGCGCGCCGCGCCGCGACCTGGACTACAGCGTGCAGCCGATGGGCCGCGGCAGCTTCGGCGGCAACATGCTGATCGCCTCCACCTGGCGCCACCGCGAGGAAATGAAGCGCATCGGCAAGGGCAACGCCGACCGCCGCTGGGACGTGCTGCCGCAGCAGCCGGCGCTGACCTACGACCTCGCGCAGAACCGCCTGATCGTCACCGCCGCGCTGCTGCAGCCGCCGGTGTTCGTCGCCGGCGGCGATGCCGCCGCGCTGTACGGCGGCTACGGCGCGCTGGTCGCGCACGAACTGATCGGCGCGATCGACAGCAAGGGCAGCCAGGTCGACGCCAAGGGCGAACTGCGCAGCTGGTGGACCCCGGAAGACAAGAGCGCGTGGAATGCACTGAGCGCGCGCGCCGCGGCGCAGTACGGCGCCTACGACTTCCCCGGCGTGAAGGGCGCCAAGGTCAACGGCCAGCTGACCCAGGAACAGGACCTGACCGACATCGGCAGCGTCGAACTGGCCTGGCAGGCGTATGCCGCCGCCCAGCCCGCCGCCGGCGACGCCGGCAAGCAGGCGTTCTACAAGGCCTGGGCCGGCCTGTGGGCGCAGCAGCTGTCGCCGAACGAAGCGGTGCAGCGCGTCACCGCCGACGTGCACGCGCCGGGCCGCTGGCGCGCCAACGGCCCGCTGGCCAACCTGCCCTCCTTCGCCGCCGCCTTCACCTGCAAGGCCGGCCAGCCGATGGTGCGCAGCGACGCCGAGCAGATCCGCGTCTGGCCGTAACCGCAGTTCGGTAAGCAGTGCAGCAAGACGGCGCGGGCAACCGCGCCGTCTTGCGTTGTGGCGATGGCGAACGGCAACACCCGCCAGCCTCGCGGCGCCTGGCAACGGCCATCGGCGCGACGCAAAGGCACCACTACCTACGACGATGCGTCTCGAAGGAGTACCCGATGCACTCGAACGCAGGCTCGCTCAGTTGCAGCGGTGCGGATGCACCGATCCTCGAGATGCGCTGAGAGCGCATCGCAGACATCACTGCCGAAGTGGACAGTGGCGGCATTGCATGCGGCCATGTCGGATCGCCACTCAGGATCGTTCGCGGCGCACGCCGGATCACGTCACTACAGCGGCGCCTGTCGATGCAGGCTGACACCCCTCAGCGCACGATCCGCGGACGCGGCGGCTTGCGCTTGCCGAACGGCGGCTGGCCGCGCCAGTAGCGGATCAGCAGCCAGCCGAACAGCATGCCGCCCAGGTGCGCGAAGTGCGCCACGCCCGGCTGCCAGCCGGTGAAGCCCATGATCAGCTCCAATGCACCGAACACGATCACGAACGTCCGCGCCTTCATCGGGATCGGCGGGAACAGCAGCATCACCCGCTGGTTCGGGAACAGCATGCCGAACGCCAGCAGCAGTCCGAAGACGCCGCCGGATGCGCCCAGGGTCGGATACGGATCGCCGCCGTTGCTCACCATCCACCAGCCCACCAGCAGCTGGCACAGGCCGGCGCCGACCACGCACACCAGGTAATAGGTCAGGAAACGCTTGTTGCCCCAGGTCTGCTCCAGCGGCCCGCCGAACATGTACAGCGCCAGCATGTTGAACAACAGGTGCGAGAAGCCGCCATGCAGGAAGCCATAGGTCAGCAGCTGCCAGATCTGGAAATTCTGCCCCGGCGAAAACGCATCGAAGTCGCTGAGCGGCCACAGCATGAACGGCGCGAAGGTGTCGTCGCCCAGCAGTTGCTGCAGCAGGAACACCGCCACATTGCCGATCAGCAGGGCTTGGGTAACAGGCGGAAGTCTGGGAAACATGGTCGTGTCCGTGGCAACTGCCGACCATCATAGCCGCTCGCTATTGCGGGCCCCATAACGCCGCGTCGAGGTCGCGCGCCGGTGTTGGGGCACGCTTCACCCGTCCGCCCTGCACCGCCACGCCTTCGGCGCGCAGCCGCTGGCACTGTTCGCGAAAGCCGCGCGAGCCTTCCGGGAAGGCGATGCGCCCGTCGCTGCGCAGCACCCGGTGCCAGGGCAGCGCCGGATCGGTGTTGCCGCCGAGTACCCGCGCGACCAGGCGCGCGCGGCCGGGCAGCCCGGCCAGCATCGCCACTTCGCCGTAGCCGCGCACCTGGCCGGACGGGATCGCGCGGATCGTCGCCAGGATCCGCGCCTGCGCCGCCGCCGAGGCCTCGGCGGCCGGCGTGGGACGCGGCCCGCTCATGCCGGCACTGTCCGCGCGGGCCGCGACACCGTCAGCACCCCGCCCAGCACCAGCAGCGTGCCGGCGATCTGCCACGGCCCCATCGCCTCGCCCAATAGCAATACGCTGAGCACGATGGTCGAAACCGGCCCGAGCATGCCGATCTGCGAGGCCAGGCCCGAACCGATCCGCCGCACCGCCAGCATCGTCGCCAGCACCGGCACCGCCGTGCACAGGGTGCCGTTGAGCAGCGACAGCGCGTACACCGGCGTCGGCAACAGCAAGGCGTGCAGCGGCCGCAGCAGCAGGAACTGGGCGATGCACAGCACGCAGGCGACCAGGCTGGCGTAGGCGGTCAGCCGCACCGCGCCGATCCGCGCCACCATCTGCCCGCTGCCGACCAGGTACAGCGCATAGGCCAGCGCGCTGCCGAACACCAACAGGCTGCCCCAGGCGGTGCGCGCGCCGCCGACCTGCAGGTCGTGGCCGAAGGCGAGCAGCACGCCGAGATAGCTCAGCGCCAGCGCCCACAGCTGGCGGCGCTGCGGCCGGCGGCGGAATACCAGCACGCCGATCAGCAGCACCAGGGTCGGGGTCAGATACAGGATCAGCCGCTCGAGCGTTGCGGTGATGTAGGCCAGGCCGAGGAAATCCAGGTAGCTGGCCAGGTAGTAGCCGAGCACGCCGAGCGCGACGATGCGCCAGCGGTCGCCGCGCTGCAGCGGCGGCGCCCGGCGCGCGGCCCACAGCGCCATCGCCGCGAAACACGGCAAGGCCACCAGCATGCGCAGCGCCAGCAGGGTCACCGCGTCCACCCCGTAGCGATAGCCGAGCTTGACGATGATCGCCTTGCCGGAAAACGCGATCGCGCCGCCGGCGGCCAGCAGCACGCCGCCCAGGTCGGCATGCGCCGTCGCCAGCGGAGCGGCGGTCGAGCGCTCGGACGCGCTCATCGCGGACCGGCGCCGAAGCGGAAACGGAAACGGAAACGGACATCGTGCATGCCGCCCATTCTACGGCCGCTGCGCCCGCACCCTCATCCGGCCCTGCGGGCCACCCTCTCCCGACGGGAGAAGAGAAAAGCCGCGGCGTGCAGAGCCCCTCTCCCATCGGGAGAGGGTTGGGGTGAGGGTACGGCGCGAAGCGCCTAGCGGATTTGGATGTACGAGGCTTGCGCCCGCACCCTCATCCGGCCCTACTGGCCACCTTCTCCCGTGCAGACGACATCGCGGCGTGGCGTGCCGGATTGGCATGCAGACCCGAAAAGGGGAAGGGCGGGTCGGACCGCACTCGCCGTCCCGACCTCAGGGCATGCCGTATGCAGCGGCGCTGCAACGTCGCGCATCTCAGCGCCTCAGCGCCTCAGCGCATCAGCACCACTTCCTCGGCCGAGGTCGGATGGATCGCCACCGCGTCCTCCAATTGGCGCTTGGTCACGCCCAGCTTCAGCGCCACCGCGAAGCCCTGCAGGATCTCGTCGGCGCCGTCGCCGAGCAGATGGAAACCGACCACCCGTTCGTCCTCGCCCACGCAGACCAGCTTGAACAAGCTGCGCTGCGGCGAGTCGGCCAGCGCATGCAGCATCGGCCGGAAATTGCTGCGATACACCGACACCGCGTCGCCGTAGCGCGCCCGCGCCTGCTCCTCGCCCAGGCCGACCTGACCCAGCGGCGGATGCGAGAACACCACGCTGGGCACGTTGTCGTAGTCCAGCCGCGCCTGCGGCTGGTCGCCGAACAGGCGATCCATCAGCTTGCGTCCGGCGGCGATCGCCACCGGGGTCAGGCCGACCTTGCCGGCCACGTCGCCGATCGCGTACAGCCCCGGCACGTCGGTGTTCTGGTAATCGTCGACCAGCACCTCGCACTTGTCGCCGATGCGCACGCCCAGCGCTTCCAGGCCGATGTCCTTGCTGTTCGGACGCCGCCCGATCGCGAAGAACACCTGGTCCACCGCCTCGCTCGGCTGCCCGTCGCCGTCGTGCAACCGCAAGCCCTGCTCGCCGCGGCGCAGGGCCGTGGCGCGATAGCCGAAATGCAGGCGCACGCCCTGATGGCGCAGGTTCTCGGCAAGCTGCCGCGCCAGTTCCGCATCGAAACGCTCCAGCAGGCGCTCGCCCTGCACATACAACTCGACGCGGCTGCCCAGCGCCTGCAGCAGGCCGGCCAACTCGACCGCGATATAGCCGCCGCCGACGATGGCCACGCGCGGCGGCGCCTCGCACAGATTGAAGAAATCGTCCGACACCAGGCCCAGCTCGGCGCCCTCGATCGGCGGCCGCAGCGCATGCGCGCCGGTGGCGATCACCACGTGGCCGGCGCTGACCCGCACGCCGTCGCCGCATTCCACCGTATGCGCGTCCAGTAGCCGGCCGCGCTGCGGAATCAGCACCACGCCGTCGGCATCCAGGCGCCGCCGGTAGCTGCCGTGGATGTTGCCGATATAGCCCTGGCGATGCGCCACCAGTTCCGGCCACGACAAGGTCGAACTGGGAATGGAGAAGCCGATGGCGCGGGCCAGGTCGATGCGCCCGACCAGGTCGGCGGCCAGCCACATCGCCTTCTTCGGCACGCAGCCGATATTGACGCAGGTGCCGCCGAGCGCGCCCGGCTCCAGAATCGCCACGCGCGCGCCGAGGCCGGCGGCGCGGAACGCGGTGGCCAGGCCGCCGGAACCGCCGCCGAGCACCAGCAGGTCGTAGTCGTGGACGGCATCGGTCACTGGAAACGCTCCGCGCGGTACGGCGTGGTGTAGATCGCGGGCGACTGCCCGCCTATCTGGTCGGCCATCGGGTGTCCTGTCGTGTTGCTCATGCTGATTCCGAGCATGCCACGGGCGGTGGCGAGCCACGCGTGAGGATGCCGCGGCGGATCGATGCTCGGCACGTTTCAAGTCGTGCCATGACGGCGCAGCGGTTGCCAACGCAGATAGCTCGCCGAACGCCACAGCCATTCCACCGGACCGAAGCGGAAATAGCGCAGCCACAGCTGCGACAGCGCCACCTGCAACGCAAACAGCGCGAACGCGAACGGGATCTGCCAAACGCGCGGCAGTCGCTCGAAATACCCCAGGCCATAGCCATAGAACAGCGTGGTGCACACTAGCGACTGCAGCAGGTAGTTGCTCAGCGCCATGCGCCCGGCCGGTGCCAGCCAGCGCAACGCCGGGGCGAAGCGCAGCAGCCAGGCCGCATAGCCCAGCGCCATCATGCCGCTGGCCACGGTGGCCA
>Ga0308160_10001382_pt1 | contig 34443 bp, 33 predicted proteins | sample PhyFR1_FD_201036 | JGI IMG/M metagenome (GOLD analysis project Ga0308160, IMG submission 201036) | Phyllosphere microbial communities from UC Gill Tract Community Farm, Albany, California, United States - DLSLF.R1 | ecosystem: Host-associated > Plants > Phyllosphere > Unclassified | place: USA... | reverse complement strand
GCTTGGTCAGGAGAATCAGTTGTTCACGCTGTTCTAAGCTGAGTGGGACGGTAACAATCCGTGGCATGTGCAAACATCGTTTAACCAAAAATGTCTTTTCGCATGCTTAGTTGTTTTTGTCAACTTAAAACTATTGAATTATCTTTACCTTTAAAATTTCGAAAATTACTATTGGATTATTTAAATCTTAGAGAATGGATAATAAAAAATTATAATTTTGATGATAATACAGATGAAAGTGAAAATTTACTTTTCATAGGTTTAAATAACACTAAAGCTATTTATAAAGATAACTTTATTATATCTTATTCTGAAAACCAACATAATATATTTAGGACATGGTTTATAAAACATTTTTATGAAATAGAGTGGATTCCCTTATCAAAATTAAGATCAACTATCGCCAATATTTATCATAATGAAAGCAAAAATCTAAATATAGTTGCCAAAAAATTAGGTAATACTCCACAAATCGTTGCTAACTCATACACCGAAGCTACAGAATCCCAAGTCTTAGATGAAATGACCAATACTTTTCAAAGTATAGCGACTTCAGCACCTATTATCTCGAATAATGCTTCAACGATAAATCTAAATATCCCTGATACTTTAAATACTGACATGGGGCACTGTTTTTCTAAAGCACCTAAGCTTCATAGTATTTATCAAGATATTGATCTAGATACACCCAACTGTTCAAACCCAATTTCATGCTTATTTTGCGAGAACTATGTCATACATACAGACAAAGAAGATATTCATAAGCTTTTATCAGCTAAAAAAGTTTTTGAAATGGCAAATTCTAGCCAAAGCTCAGAAAATATTTTTCTTGTTATTCAAAAAATAAATGATGTTTTGGATTCTATTCTTGATAATGACCCAAAGAATGAACAAACTATTATACTTAGCTCTAAATTAATAAGCACTGGAAAACTAAGCCCTTTCTTTGAAATTATGCTAAATACGCTTACAGATTTAGGTGTGAATTTTTATGAATAATGTCCCTGCTATTGCAAATACATTTGGTGCATCAAAACAAGAATTTAATCACCATCCTAAAAATGATACCGTCATTAGCTTAGATGAATTAGGAAAACCACTAAGCTACTTCGAAAGTGAAATTTGGGAATTGGGTTGCTACGCACATAATTACACTCAACAATCTGAAATTAATTTTTATCTAGACCACTCATCCCTCCAAAAATATGCCGTCTCACATCAAATAAAAATTATTTTATTTTATCTGATGTTCTCAAGAAAAAGACGAGATAACAATATTACATTGAAAACTATCCAAGCTAATTTTTTTATCATTAGAAAAATTGCATATCTATGTTTAGACTTCAATTGTGATTTTACAAGTATAAAAAATAATGTATTTTTTCTAAAATCTTTGAAAAATCATTTATCGGAATTAAGCTGGGAAACTAAAAAGAAATATGTAAACATATTAAATTCAATAAATAAAGCAGGTATGCTTTATCAGATTGATAATTTTGGATTTAGTGAAAAATATATTCAAGAAATAAAAATAACTCAGCATTCTGAAATGAAAGACCACAAGCAGACTCTTTTAATTCCATCTAGAATTTATGGGCAGTTTATTGATAGTGGCTTAAAATTCTTTGATGAAATACAGCCATTTATGGACGGAATTCATAATCTGATTCGTGAAAATGACTTTCATACATATAAAGAAGGCACTAATTTTCATGAAAAACCACAAATATTTAAAGCAATGCTAGAAAAGCATGGACTGGCAGAACTAAGTGAAAAATACGACTTAAGATTTAGTCAACGTGTCTTATTCTTCATTCAATCCATTCAAAATTTAGGTGCCTTTCTAATACTGTGCTTTAGCGGAATGCGCCGATCAGAAGCATTAAATCTGAATTATGTAACATATCAAGAATTAAAAAGAAGAAATCTACCATCAGCATGGGTTTTGAAGGGAACTACTAGTAAGTTTACCCAAGTAGGAGCCGTTTCGACATATTGGGTATCATCTAGTGTAATACATCATGTTATTTGCGCATTACAAAAACTGGCAAAAATACATAAATCGTGGTGTGTTAAACGAGGGGGCATTTCACATTTAGAACTTGAATCTTATCCTCTATTTCCCTCATTTGCCATCAAGCATGAAAAATCATTCCATCCCATTTTTGAGATGCCTTTAGGCGGATTTATGGAAGATCATTATTCAATTTATAGAGCAATAGATCCCATTATTTTCACAGAAGATGATTTACATGAGTTACATACTTTTAATCCATTAATTAATTGGTTGGAAGACTATAAACTTGAAATTGGGAAACCTTGGAAGTTTACTACCCATCAGTTTCGAAGATCTTTGACGGTATACAGTGCTCGAAGTGGTCTAGTGAATATTCCAACACTAAAACGTCAATTGAAACATATCACTTATGATATGACGCTGTACTACGGCAAAAACTATATGAATGCTCAAAATATAATACAAGATCAAAATCTTACAGGTAAAGAGTATGAATCCAGTCTAATTAAGGAATACAGAAATCAAACCTTATATGAACAATTATCTGATTTCACAAAGGATGTTGTACAAAAAGATACGCCTTTGTTTGGAGGTGAAGGTACTCGACTACAAGTACTTAAAGATCAAAATAAAGCTCCTGTATTTTTAACTGATAAAAAACAGACTGAAAAGTATGTTTTTGAAGGAAAAATTGCTTATCGAAAAACTGTTCTAGGTGGATGCTCTCGTATTTCTGGTTGTAATAAGTTAGGATTTTCTTATATTACTGCATGTATCCCCTGCTCTTACTCAATTTTCAATGAAGATTCCATTGATGCTCTGGAATTAGCAAAAAATGCATACGCTAAAATTGCTGATGAGAAGTTGGATAAAAACCAGTCTTTGTTATATGAGCAGTACATGCAAGAAGTCAAAGCAGTCGAACAACTTCTAGAAAAACTTCATAAGAAATATATTGAGGTCAAAAATGTCTAAAGCTTTGGTGAATCTTAATGAAGCGCTAAATCGGCTAATTGCTAACGCGCCTATTCGAGTACCAAAAGGCTCAAAAATCAATAATGATACTGTAGCTTTAGAAGCTGGTCTGAAAAGAGGTGCTGTAAAGCGCTCTCGTCCTGAACTTGCAGAGTTATTAGATAATATTAGGGAAGCTGAAGCAAAAAGACTTGGTAAAGAATATAGTAAGAAGAACTCAAAAATTGTAATGCAAAATGAAACTTTAAAGCTCAAGCAACAATTAAAGGAACTTCAGGAGAAATATGATGTTCAACTTAGCCAAATCAACTCTTTAATTTTCGAAAATCATAGGGTGAAGCGAGAAAACCAGTTCCTTAATGAGGAAAACAATAATAAAATCATAGGCTTTAAGATCAATAAAAATTAGAGAAATTTTTCATGAAAGACTGGTTAATTAATGAGTTTTATACATTTGTAGAAATTCTACATAGACGGAAAGCAATATTACTCTTGCCTTGTTTGGGTATGATTTTATTTATTTTACTAGATGTATGGATGCAACATTTACTTCTGGAAGCTGCCAATAAAACATCAAAGTCTATTATTGATTTCACCCCTATTTTCGTAAAACACTACGAAAAAATGCGTCGTATCGCTTTTTTCGAAATAGTTCTTATTGGTAGCTTCTTATGGTCAATTAAAGAATATGTAAAATTGAGAAAAAGACACTATTAAAACTAGAACGGATACTCGAAAACAAGTTTTAAGGTATTAAATTATTTATATCTACGTTCAATACATGGGCAATCTGAGCCAATTTTTCGACTGTCACACTCACCTCACCTCGTTCAATTCGCCCAAGATAGCTACGATCAATGGTTGTTAGAAGTGCTAACTGCTCTTGGCTTACTGATTGATTTTTTCGAGCTTCTCTAATTTTAGAGCCAATCGACAAGGCTAATTCTGTATTCATAGTTGATGACCATAAATACAGAACTATCAGGAATTGAAGTATTTTAATCCACGGACTATAATCCTCATTATTTATCAAAAATTATTATGAACTTAGAATCTTTACCACTTTTTCCTCAATTCATGAGAGTGCTATGTAGCTATCAAATTTCGTCATTTCAAGTGAGTGATATATTATCCAAAGTTATACTTTTAGGAGTAGCAAACAATAATATCAATTACCAAAATATATATCGGTTAGTGCAACGATTTGTCAAAGATGGTTATTTTACAATTGATAATATTAGAGATCCCTATCCAACTTATACAGAAACAGATGATATGATGAATCTCAGAGATCAGTTCTGTACAGAATCAAATGAAACTGTAGATGAACTTGTATGTGAGCAAAAAGAGCTTAAATTAGAAATTTTGAACCTTAGTAATGAAATAGAGATGTATGAAGAATTAAAACAAAGTTATCCTGATCTGCAATTCAAAATTGAGCAGCTTAAAGAAAATAGCAGAAAACAACTAGATTATTTAAAAAATAAATACAATGCTTTATCCTCTTTAATTAAATATATATCTTAATTATTTTTTAAACTCTTAAAAAAATTGCGATAGCTATCATAGCTTATGCGATATTGAACTAAAGCATAAATCGCTTTTATATAATTTTCATTTTTTAAAATTTTTATTTCCCTTTTAATAGAAATTATTTGATCATAAGTTCGGTTTTTAAATTCACTACTATCAGATTTTAAGATCTCATTTTGCCTCTCACTAATGAAAATAATTTTATCCTCAATAACTTTCTGTATCAAAACTTCTAATTCAGAAAAATTAGCTCCACTAAAACCTAAAACTTTCGTTCTTTCATCAGGATAGAAATAAATAAAGATGCCATTCTCAAATAAGATATTATTTATAGTATTAATTGAATCAAAATCAAGCTCACAATTTATTTTGCTTATATCTTCAAAATATATAGAAAAATGATCATTATCACAAAAAGCATTTTTATTATACATATATGCATATTGTGTAATTAAATTAATCAAACCAACTTTATGTACATCTATTATTAGAGGTTCAAACAATCCATATTTTTCAATAATTTTTTTATATTTATTAAACCCACTTAATCCATTAAAAAATAATGACTCTAGCTCAGCCTGTTGTAAAGTTGCTTTAAAGATATCAAAGTACTGTTTTTGTTTATGTGAATATCCACTTTCGTCAAAATTCTCATTTTTTAAAGCATCATTATTCTCAATCAATCTAACGATCTGATAACAAACTCTAAAATATGGACTAAATGAGTCAACTAACTCATTTTCATAATACTCTTTCCATGTGCCTTTAAATTTGGTTTTAAAGTCATTAATATACTTACATATAGCTTCTTTTCCTCGAAGCTTAACTAGTTGTTTATCTAGTCTTGAGTTAAATGAATTACGGTTATACTCATACGTAATATCCTGAATAACATCATTTTTAGTCTTGAGTAATTCAAAAAATATATTCTCAAAATTTTGAATCGCAATCTGCTTTTGCTGTTCCTTAGCTGATTGAATTTGTTTATCTAAATTCTCCCGTTGAAGTACTAAGATCTCTTGCTGGGTGTCCACATTTTTCTTTTCTAATTCAGCAATAGCTTGTTGATGTATTGAAGTTTCTTTTAATACTTCTCTAGTATCCCTTAACTCTTTAATTTGTAATCTTATTGATGAAGTAAGCCAATAAAAAGCAAGAGCTGCAAGAACAGGGTTTAAAGTTCCCCCTACAAAATCACCGAATGTTCCCCACTTATCTTGATCAGTATGTAAAGTGCCATGAAAATTAGAAAAATAAGCTATAAGCACTCCAAGTATTAATAAGAGAGCTAAACTTATAGATAGCTTAATTTGTTTTTCAATTTTCTTTAAATCTTTATCTACTTCAACTTCCATCTTTAGATTTCTACCTAATTAAACAGCTCAACGTCAAATTGTGTCGTTAAATGCATTTGAATTATATCTAAATCCAATTGAACAGCGCATAATTATGAGGCAATATGATAAAAATTTTATTATATTATGGGGTTAGTAAATTTTATGTCTTTAATAAACTTATCTGTAGATCGAATAATCATTCACCAAATATTTCAAAAAACTTCAGATAAATTTACTATGCCAGTAAAAAGTAAAGATTATACTAACTTCGCTCCGGGTGCTATGAGTGACTTTGAAGCTAGAATTATTCAATCATTAGGAATAGACTCAAAAGCTGTAACCATGAAAATTCTTGATCAACACGATCATCAAGACCTCCCATATATTGTTAATTCATGCGTTGATGAATCTGATACTGACTTTATTGAATCCTCATATCAAATTGCCGAAAAACTAGCTAGAGCACAATTCCATAAGAGTAGTTCTATTAGTGGGGGAATTGTAGTTGTTTTTACTGGTAAACAAGGACATCCACAAAAGCGACTGTTAGGCATTATAAAAGCAGAATTACATAGCGGTTATGAAAAACATCAAGACCCGAAAACTGGACAAATTTCATTAAAGCATATTCAAGATTTGTTATTGACACCCAATTCAAAACTTTTCAAGACAGTAGGATTCTGTGAAAATTTAAGTTATGACCCAGCTTCAACTGATTTAAATGATAAATGGACGCCTTTGATTTTTGATAGTCAAATTAGTAAAGCAGATGGCAAAGTCTCCGCAGAGTACTTTTATCGAAAATTTGCAGGATGTGGTTATCTCGAATCTAGTGCCAGAACAACCAAACAGTTTTATGATGTTACCAAAAAATTTATTTTACAGCTTAATAAGCCTTCTGAGGATAAATATGAGCTTTTAAATGCATTAACTACTTATCTGAAAGTAGATAAATCATCAGCAGTAGATCCTACTGATTTTGCTGATAAATATTTTGATATTGATACCTGTGATAACTACAGAAACCACTTAATAGAAAATCAGATCCCGACATCCTCATTTATTAAAGATATTGAACACATACAGTCACAATTAAAACTACTTAAATACACCTTTAGCAATAATGTTAAAATTGAAGCAGACCCTGAAATCTTTAAAAAGGATGTAATTGTTACGCCAATTAAAGGAGAGAAAGATGAAAATGGCCACATACCTGATTGGACTCAAATCATTGTGAAGTCCGAATTGATCTTGAAAAAATGAATCAAGAAGATCTCTTGAATAAATGGCATTCTGAAAAGCCTATCTATGAAGCATGGGGGCAATTTATCGCCCTCAATATTTCTTTATCTTTAGAAAAGCTAGGAAAAAATCCGAAATCTTTTTTTAAAATTCCTGTCCAAGAACGACTTAAAGAAGATAGCTCTTTAATAGATAAGGCATTCGTACGTAAAACTTATAATAATCCTTATGATGATGTTGAAGATAAAGTTGGCTTACGATTTATTGTTTTATTAATAGATGATGTCAAAACAATCATGGATATTATTACTACTCATGATTCATGGACTGCCATTCATGCAAGGGATTATGAAAAAGAGAAAGAAGAAAAACCTTTACTTTTTGCATATCAATCCATGCATTTTATTTTACGCCCTAAAAAAGAAATTGACTTTAATTCTCATATCATTCCTTCGCATATACCATGTGAAGTTCAAATAAGAACACTTTTACAACATGCCCATGCTGAACTCACTCATGATGCAATATATAAGTCACCAAACAAAATAAAACCAAATGTTAATCGTACAGTTTCTAAATGTATGGCGCTGATAGAAACAACAGATGATTTTTTTTGTGAAGCTACAAAAGCACTCAAAGCAGGACCAGTTACAGAGTTCAAAATTATTGAAAGATTAGATTCATATTTTCTTAAGAAAATTGGACTACATAGTTCTTATGAAAAGTCATCTCTTATAATATTTGATACTTTTGAAAACTTCATTACAGAAGATTTAGTCGACAATATTGATATGCTGTTAGATCGAAAGCCATTTTTAATTAATAAAATACAAGATAAATATTTTATATTTAAAATATATCAGCAAAGCGTCATTTTATTTGCATATTGGCTTATTGATACTAAAAAAAGAAGAACTCAGGAAGACTGGCCATTAGACCGTAAGATTTTAGAATTACTGGCTACTGATCTTAGTATTTCCTTAGATAATTAATTTAGGGCTATAACATTATAATTTTAAAAATAAAGCCCTAAATCTGTTCATAAACATTAATTCAAATAATTTAAATGAAATCTAATATGCTCTTCAATAAAACTAGCTATAAAATAATAACTATGGTCATATCCTTCTCTCATATTAAATGAAATAGTGTAGTTTTTTTGATTACAAGCGTTTTCCAATAGTTCAGGTTTTAATTGCTCTTTCAAGAATGAATCTTCGATACCTTGATCAACTAAAATTGGTATCTTCAAAGAACTTGATTTAATTAATTCAACAGCATCATAGTTAGACCATAGAGCCTGATCTGTGCCAAGATAAGCCGTAAATGCCTTTTGACCCCAAGGAACTTGAGAAGGTGCAACAATTGGGGAGAAAGCAGAAATACTCTTAAAGATCTCAGGATTTCTTAATCCTATAACTAATGCCCCATGTCCACCAGCACTATGCCCCATAATGCTTTGAACTTTATTTGTTGGGAAGTTTTGATCAATGAAGTTTCTTAACTCATCAACAATGTAATCATACATTCTATAATTTTTTGACCAAGGCTCTTGAGTAGCATTTACATAGAAGCCTGCTCCTTGTCCTAGGTCATAAGCTTCATCATCTGGTATATCCTCACCTCTTGGACTTGTGTCAGGAGCAACAATGATTACCTTACGTTCAGAAGCATATTTTTGTGCCCCAGCTTTAGTAATAAAGTTTTGTTCGTTGCAAGTAAGACCAGAAAGCCAATAGATTACGGGTAATGTTTCATCTTTCTGATGTGGTGGAATATAAATTGCGAAGTTCATAGAACATTTCAGCACTTCAGACTGATGTTTATATACTTCTTGCCATCCACCGAATGAAGCGTGTCTTTCTAATCTTTCCACTAATAAATACTCCTACAATTTTGATCAGTTAATAGCATTAATGCTAGAGTCAACTCTAAATTTTAATTCAATAACAACAAGATACTATAGTTAAAAACCTATTATTCATACCAAAAATCATCTCGTATAAGTGGTAACAGCTATTTTTTATCCACTAAAATATTCATGAATTAAGTCATCATTTCTAAAATATGAATCTAGAACTTGGATTAGGAACAGCTCTCCATTAATCTTTATATTGAATGGAATTATTGAATTGTCTATCTTGAATGTTTTTATTTTTCTATATCCTTTGATATTTGCGTCACTTAATCTTTCCTGATAACTATCCAAGGTATAAATAATAAATTCATGATCCAAATGAGTAATCAAAAAATCCTCACCTTGTGCCTTGTACTCAAGATGAATGACTTGAGTGACGATATCATCACCAACAACTTCAAAATCTGCCATCATTTCTTCAAAAGTTAAACTCTGCTTTTCTACATCATGCCGTATCCATAGATTGTTTTCATATTGATCAGTGGAATAGAACTTAGATAGTTCAGGCAAAGACGATATTTTTGATCGCAACGAAGTACCAAATTCCATCTCCTCCATTGAAATGACATAATCAGACACATAATCTATTCTAAATGATACATCGAACAGCATTTTATTTTTAATAAGTTCTTCAATAGAAGTAAGCAACTTTCTTGGGATATCTATCCAAAAATGCTTACCTATACGATCATCACGTATTGTTTGACTATCTTTATCATTGAGTATTTGAATGTTCTTATTCATGCTAATAAGGTTGTATTTAGAGAATTGAGCATCTTCTTGATTTATATCAATGCCAATCTTTTCATATTCAGCTTTCACTATCTTTGAATATTTTAAATCAAGCATATCAATTCTCCCCTTTATTGATAGATACTTAGAATACAAAATATTCCCTATATAGTAATTTATGTAATTGTCTTTTATGTAATCAGTTCCATCTTCACCATGGATAGACTTGTAAAAGTTGTTTAGAATTTCTAATGTTCCTGGATACTCATTGAAATCATTTTCCAAATAATCGATTAACTGTTGAATCGTCTTTACTGCCAAACGTTTTTCGACTAGTTCAAGTTGTGGCATGTAAAATAAGGCTGCACTTGGATGGCTACGTCTAGCTTCAAATTCTTGCTGTATGGCTACTTTCTGCTTTGTATAAGCATCAGTGTAGGTACGCATCACTATCGCCTGAAAACTTTCACTTTTTAGGGAAATTTCAATATGGGCAATTAATTTATCGATAAAGATCGAATGTTTACTAAGAAAGATATAACAGAATTTCCCCAAGCTGAATTGTTCAAGTTCTTCTGAAGAAAAATCATTAATTTCTTTAAATATATTTTCCATATTCTTGACTTCTATTGAATATTTACAAAAGTATAAGCGATAAATTTTTTTATCTGCCTTTAATAAAAAAGATGGAATTTTTAATAAGAAAATTCGATGTATTTTGCTGAAGTATGGATTTTTTTATGGAATTTTTAACTTACTTAATAAAACTTATAAAAATCAACAAACTAAAATATTTTCCTTATTTTCAAAAAAACATTGTTTAGAATGTCCGAAAATGCCTACTGCATCCGCCTGAACCGGGAAGTTTTGAATTACCAGATCATAAAGCTCATCCGCAATAAAGCTTTCCATTTGATAATGTTCAGCCCACGGCGCTTGGGTCGCATTAATATAAAATCCTGCACCTTGACCGATATCCCAGGAATCGCCTTGTGTAACCTGCTCGCCTCTTGGCGAAGTGTCCGGACTAATCAGGATTAAACCCAATTGAGTGGCCAAGCGTTGTGCATGCGCTTTTATACTAAACGTTTCTTCAGTACAGGTTAGACCGGCCAAATAAAAAAGTACCGGACAGGCCTGTCCCCCTAAAGCTTGAGGAGGCAAGAAAATGCCAAATTTGGTTTGTTCTTTGAGAACACGAGAATTAAAAGCATAAATGCGCTGTTCACCATCAAAACATCGGTTATGTTGAATTAATTCCATGTCTATTTTCCTTATTGTGTTTGAACATTAAGTTGTGGTGTTTCTATTTTCATCTCTGTTTTAGAGGTCACTGGAAATAATCGTTGTTCCAACTGCGGCAACATAAATTCCATATTCTTGCCAATTGACCATTGCGGTTCAGACGCTTCAAAACCTTGCGCTTTTTCCCATTGCGCCACGGTGCCTTTAGTTTGCTCAAATGCGGCACTGACAGAAGTCTGCTCGCGCATGGCCTGATCAAAGAAAGCGCGGCCGAAATACGTATAATCGGCTTCATTTGAACAGCCGAAAGACGCCCGGTCAGCAGCAGATGCGGTAATAATCAAGGTATTATCATCTTGCAAGGCTGGAACAAAACTGCCTGAATAACATGCAGAAATCACAATAACACGCCAGCGAATCCCCGATTTATCCAAGGTATCTTTAAGCCATTTTGGATCGACATCATTTAAATCGATCGGTGCATTTTCCATCTCAAATTGGTTCGGCAAACCATGTGAGGTCATATATAAAAATAATACATCACTTTCACGGTTCATCTGCTGCCCTATTCGACGTAGAGCCATCTCCATACTGGTACGTGAAGCAATCGGCGTTTTGGTACGGGTCTCAGGATTATTTACCAGCATGATGGAACGGCCAAAAGTCCCAAAACGGGTATCAAACTGTTCCTTAATCCGCTCGACTTCCGACTTGAACACGTCTTGATAACCAGCGCCTGCTACACCTAAAAAGTACCAGTGCGACTGTGCAAATTCGCCATACTGCACATCTTCCAGAGATTTATTCAGCACACGGCTTTGGGCGTAAAAGGCATCTTCGGCAAAGGTCGGTGGTGTTTCTTCAACTTTCCAGATCGGTTGGCTTTTGACTGACATTTGCCAGACCACAAGCGTAAAGAGCGTTGCAGCAACAATCAGTGCCCGCTCCCACCACGGCCATTTCAGTTCACGCGAAAACACCCAGACCACGGCCAAACTTTGCCAGACAAACAGCACCATGAATATCATCGGTAAATAGTCATAGAAGATGTAAGGCAATACATCGATATAACCCAGATACTGAATCAGACTTTGTAATAAGGCGATATGCGTATCCAGTACCAGCCACAGCAAGGCCGGCACCAGCATCAAGCGCGGGTTATTAATCCGTTGCGAAAGGAAAATACCGACAATCAGCGCAATAAAAGGCCACAAGGCGTAACTGATCAGACCTTGAGGATTAAACTCGCCCACTTCCCCTGAACTTAACCAGCTAAATAAACTGTTGGCACTGCCGCCTAAAATTCCCCAAAAAATCAGTTGTAGAATTGAAGGGCGAACAATTTGTAAAGACCGACGTGATCCCAAAAAGAGCCACATCCCTGCAGTTTGGTTGCTTTTAAAATCATGCCAAAAATTGATGGAGGGTTTAAAGTCGATCATAGGATTTAGGGTTAGCTGTAGCTCGCTGATTCACTGTGTAAGTTTATGCCTGATGGAAGTTTTATCAATGCTGCTTTGGCACTATATAACAAATTAATGTTCGATATTGAAGCAATTACCAAACTACTCTACAAGATGCTGTTGAAAGTAGGCATCAAAACGACAAGCGTCGCCTTGCCACTGATGATTGGGCTCCTGATCAGCCAAATATACGGCCAAACGCGGACGTTTTACCACCACTCGTTTTGCTACTTTTTGCGCTAAAATCAGTAAATTATCCCCAAGATCCATTTCCCCATCTTCAGGTAAGAGCATATGCAACAGTTGCATCTGCTTTTTGACTTGGGCCTGCTTTTTGATGGCTTGCTGGTTTTGATCACGTTGTGGAAACATCGGATCAAGATAAACTACATCCACGGTCTTGTTCTGTTCAGCTTGCTGAATTAAATAGTCGGCAGAATCGGAGAAAACCAGATTAATCCGTGCAACCACCGAACTTAAAAATGGGTCGGTTTCAGCCTGGTTTTTGGTATCTTCTAGCAAGGTAAATAAAATCGGATGTCGCTCAACCAAGGTAACATCGGCGCCTAAATGCGCCATTAACAAACTGTCATGCCCCAGACCTGCTGTAGCATCAATCAAGCTGGGTTTCTCACCGAGGTTACACGCTCGGGCAATCATTTCAGATTTTAATGACGATCTTTTTAAACGTGGAACTTCCGCTTTCCAGTCCGGTTGCATCTTCATGCCATTGGCACACAGCCAAAGACCGGATTCATCTACACATAAAGCCAGCTCTGGATGAAAACGCAAAAATCGGGCATTGAGCTTTTCAATGATTTCAAGATTTACCTTCACTCCACGAGAAGAAAGCACAGCAGAATACTGCTGTGCTTTCTGGTGAAATTCCTGTTCTACAAATAAGCGGATGTCGCTTACCATAATTTCCAGCCTGTAAATGCAAAGAGTAAGATTAAAAGACCCGAGGCAATACGATACCAGGCAAAAACCATAAAATCGCGTTTTGCGACATAAGCCACCAATACTCGAATCAGAATCAAAGCCGAAACAAATGAAACTATAATTCCTGTTGCAAGAACGGCCCAATCTTCTGTGCTTTGGAATACATGGTAGCTTTGATACAGATCTAATAGGCCTGCACCAATAATCACCGGTATCCCGAGGAAGAAAGAAAATTCAGTGGCTGCTTTACGTGATATCCCCAAGAACATTGCACCAATAATGGTTGCACCAGAACGTGAAGTTCCCGGAATTAACGACAGCACTTGGATTAAACCAATCCAGATCGCTTCTTTATAGCTGATGTTCTCAACTTCTTCTGCATTCACTTTAGGTGGATTTTTTTCAATCCACATAATAATGAAACCACCGACGATCAAGCCAATCGCAACCGCAATATCATTAAACAATAATTCTTTGACTGCTTGTCCAAAGGTGAGACCAATCAGCACGATTGGAATGGACGCCATAATCAGGCTAAAGCCCAAACGGCGACCTTTGGGTTCACCGGTAAACATACCGGTAGCTGCACCCCACAGACGAGCCCAGTATTCATAAATGACGGCTGCAATCGCACCCATTTGAATAGCGATGACAAATACATCACTTTTTTCTTTGGTCCAGAAATTCATGAGTTCGGAAGCGAGAATTAAATGTCCGGTACTTGAAATAGGAAGAAATTCGGTAATACCTTCAACAATACCCATAATTGCCGCTTTCAGCAGCAGTAAAAGATCCATACAAAATCCTGATTATGATTTGCCTTGTTCTGGAATTTTTTTCCAAGCGTTATCACGTAAATACACAGGTAATGCCTGTTCGGCACTGACCCATTTTTTTTGTTCAACATCTGCGCGCGCAATGGTAGCAATATCTTGCGCAGTCGCACTTAAGTCTTTGTATTGTATTTGTTCAGGCCGAATTAAAGCTGAACCGGAACCGACAAGTTCAAATTTAACCGCTTGGCTGGCAGCATCGTAATTTAGCAGTTGCTCTTCATCTACAGCCTGCATAATGCCCTGTGAATCCAGCTCAAAACTCGCAATATAGACTTCTTTCATCCGTGCATCGAGTACTGCAGTCACGGCGGTTAAACCTGCAACGCGATAGGCTGTCTGTGCCAAAGCTTGCAAAGTTGAAACAGCAACAACGGGAAGATCATTTGCCCATGCCAAGGCTTGAGTGACCGCGGCATTAATCCGCACGCCACTAAAAGAACCGGGACCACGGCTAAATGCGATTGCAGTTAATTCAGATGCAGATAGGTCAAGCTGGGTAAATGCCTGCTCAATCATCGGGAGAATCGTTTGCGTTTGTGCTTTTGCTCGCGCATCTAATTGGAAAAATAATTCTTGGGTTTCATCTACAATAGAGACGGAACACTGCTCATTGGCAGTTTCCAATGCCAGCAATTTCATGCACAACCTTAATTAATTTAAATGTAAAAAACGGCTCATATGATACTCCACTCATCTGCGCTAGGCGAGATTTTCCATCTGGGGAATACAAAAAAGCCGATTGCCAGCTTGGGTAGATCAATCCATTCCCATTACAGCTCAACTGCTTCCAGGTTCTGAAAGTTCTTAAAGTGTTCTGCATAGTGCATGGCACTCATTTTGAGTTTAACTTCCGCAGTCTCATCTAAAGTTTTTACTATTTTTCCCGGTGAACCCATCACCACCGAGTTATCCGGAATAACTTTGCCTTCAGGAATTAACGCATTTGCCCCGATGATGCAATTTTTACCAATCACCGCATGATTTAAAATGACCGAGTTGATGCCAATTAAAGTGTTATCCCCAACCGTACAGCCATGCAGCATCGCTTGATGCCCAATCGTGACATAGCTGCCAATGTGCATCTCGATGCCAGCATCGGTATGTAAGACCGCATTTTCCTGAACATTGCTAAAATCGCCAATTGTGATTTTGCTGTTATCGCCACGGATCACTGCACCAAACCAGACACTGACCTGTTTCCCCATTTCAACTTGACCAATCACCGTTGCATTTTCTGCGACCCAGCCATCCCAAGGCTGGTGCGTAGCTTGAGGTGCATAACCATTAAATTTGTACAGCATGATGTAATATTCCCTTATCTATTGCGTTTAATTTTATTGGTATGAAAAGCTGGAGAATTTAACAAAAATGGCCACTCTTTCTGATAATTTAAACCATATTGAAATAGTGATATCAACATCCGTGCGGTTAAGCCCCAGACAATTTCATTTTCCACCCGCATACTGGGAAAATATAAAGACTGGTGTGCATAACGCACTTCATAGGGAATGGGTGGCGCGCTCATTAGACTATTTAGGGATGCAAAGAAAATACGATCAATTTCAGTCGGTTGAGCAGTCAAATTGACTTCAGCTGGAATTACTCCCACTACAGGTTTAACCAACATGCCATTGCGTGCTTTTTGCATCGGTAAATCACCAATCAATTGCACATCAAATGGATTTAATGCCGTTTCCTCATAGGCTTCACGTAATGCCACGACGATATTACTGGTATCTTGTGGATCTCTTTTCCCTCCCGGAAATGAAACCTCTCCAGCATGATTGTTTAAATATAAAGAACGTCGGGTAAGTAGAACTTTTGGATCAGATTCATCTGTAATCGCGATTAATACAGCAGCCTGTGCCGGCTTGACCCGTGTTGAAAAACGTAATCTTTGCTGTAACGATTGTATTAATGAATGGTCATCCATACCTCTACTCTCCCGTCATTTCTTCTTAGTTTCATCATAGCTGAATTTTTATTCTAAAAGATAGAAATGATGCCAAAGTTCAATTTTTCAGTTATGCTGATCACACCTTTATCATTGACGATGAATATGAATTTCTGTGTAATTTGTGGACATAAAACTACGGAAAAAATCCCACTCGGCGATCATCAATTACGTCGTGTTTGTACAGATTGTGGCAATATTCATTACATCAATCCTAAAGTCATTTGTGGGGCCTTAGTCCTGTTTGAAAATAAAGTTTTAATGTGCCGCCGTGCCATTGAACCGCGTTACGGTTTATGGACGCTGCCTGCCGGTTATATGGAACTGTTTGAGACCATGGAGCAAGGTGCAGCACGCGAAACCCGTGAAGAAGCCGAAGCCGAAATCGATATTGAACAGCTCTACTGTATGTATAATATTCCGCGTATCGGGCAAATTTATGTGCTCTTCAAAGCCAATTTAATTGATGGTGAATTTGGCGCGGGTGAAGAAACTATTGAAAGCCGTTTATTTAGCGAAGATGAAATTCCTTGGTCTGAACTGGCCTTCCCAAGCGTAGAACATACCTTAAGACATTATTTTGAAGATCGTAAAACCAATCAGTTCCAGATGCATTTAGAAACCTTGGGTTCACGCCTTGACCATACCGGTTAATCGATACAATAAAAAAATATAAGCATAAAAAAAAGCCCATCATCGGATGGGCTTTTTTAATTTCGTGATTATTTGGTTTTCACTTCATAACATGGTGCAAGATTGAATTGAATGCTGCCCCCGCTGTATTTAGACCATTGTTTTGCCTCTGGGTCGGTGGAATCCACCGCGCTATAAATGCTTTGGAAGCTGGCAAAACTATTCGCCCACTTCACTGCATTATCAGCAGAGTCTTTGAATGGCACATCATCAATAGCCGGTTTACCACCCGATCTCATTGCCAATAAACGATTTAAGTTCAGTAATGCACCACCAATCACAATAGATTCATTCGAATTTGGCGAGGTCTGAATACTCGAGTTCATACCAATCAATGCACCATCCAGGCTTTGGAAGACTTTATCGGCCAAGATCATACGAATCGAGATTTTATTGCCATCCATGCCAGAGCTAGTAAACGCACGACCCGTGGTTCCAATGCGATACTGCTGCACATTGTTGCTATCAAGCATGTCACTAGCAAGTACATCCGTACCACTACAACCGTCTGTTCCGGTCGACATATCAATGATTGTACCAGATGGATCTGGAACCGTAGGTTTCATATTGGTCCGAATATCACCATTACGGTCAATCACAATACCGAGTTTCACGGTCTTGACTGAGGTATCAGTGAAATTAAAGACCAAATCTGCATACAATGGGAAAATATATGCTCCATTGCTGACATTATTTTCTGATTTAAACACTTTGCTGTCTAAATAGGTAATTGGATAAATTTTATAAAGATCGAGTGTACCTTTAAAGGTTTCACCATTGACCTCTTGTTTCCATAGACCATAATTTTTCTTATCGTCTTCGTTGACTTCTTTTTTACCTGTCAGCAGTTTATAAAAACGCTCTTTACCAGCAATCATATAGTCATTAAACAATTTACCTTGAGTCACGGTCAATGGCTGTGAATTGCTATCAGCCACATTGAATTGGAAACCGGTTTGGTTAGCCAATTCCGGATTATTATTAATTGCTTTGGTAATTGGATGAATCCAGCTATCTTGTGCAAATGCAGTCATTTGTACTGGTTTAACCTTACGAATCAGTTGCGCATTCACGCCACCAATAGTGGTCAAATCGCTACCGGCTTTACCGCGCCATTGTAAACCGCTACCAAAGCTTTTACCTTGACGATCCGTCATCAAAATAAAGTGACCCACCAAATGGGTTGCTGACGTATCTTCCGCCTTACATTCTTCCTTATTACAACCCACCAAACCTTCCGAACCACTTAAGGTACTACCCAGTACTTCCTTACTCGAAAATAATGAGAATTCAGGTTGATACACAGCCGCTGTAGTAATACGCATCAATTGAGTAATCACATCAAAAGCATCTTCATTTGTGACGTTAGAGATATCGACCCAAGGTTTGACTGCATCGGCAAAATCTTTATCCGATAGGCTTTTAAATTGCACTGAGGTAATTAATGAAGTGATTTGCTCTAATTTTTTACGGTCCGCATCGCTAATACTGACCGATTGAATATCACGTGCATTGACAATCTGCCGATTTTGCAAGCCTACTGCTTGAATCAGACGTGTCAAACGAATCGCAACTTTAACTGTTGCATCTTCAGGTGACAATTTTTGCGCAGCACTGCCTTGAATTCCTGCTGCAATATCCAATAGGGTTAAACGTGGCAATTGCGATACGCTGACATTGGCAATATTGCGAAGCGGCATAGTACCTAATTCAATTTTCTTGTCTTTTTCACCACGTAAGAAAAAGGTAATATCGTCCGTATTCTTACACGCACCCGTTGCCGCGCCATCATTTGGATCAAACAGTGTGGTAAAGCGGTTCTTGGTGTCACTACTACATGTGAAATTTAAACCGTTTAATGGATAATCTAAGGCAAATTCAACGCAGCCTGCGGTTCCCGATTGACAGGCACCATTGGCCGTACTCTCATCATATACCTCAGGGGTCACGTTGGCACTTTCACCACCACAACCTGTTAAAGCCATAGCCAATGCAGTTGCGGCAAAAGGTAATTTATATTTATTTATGTTCATCCTGACTCTCTTTTTTTTATCCCTAACGGATTGCAACGAGTTTAACTTGCCCGTGATTGGTTAAAGCACGATTATCGACATCAATGGCTGATGCCAAAGGCGTCAGCAATATATATTTGCTATTTGCAGGCACATGCAGTACCCCTTCTATTTTTTCGTGCTGAATGAGGGTAGATGGCCCCTCTTGATTTTTATATCCACCTGCGCCTTCCAAGACACAGCCTTTTACATCTAAAAACACCACAAAAGGCCAATAAAAAGTTGGGTTATTCTGCCGCGATGCATACGAGTTAAGCTGAATATTCTGTACAGATGTATTCAGTGCCGCAACTTCAAAATCGAACTCATCATTCAGCGGCGCACGTGGCCAGAAATTAACCTCTTTATTCAGATCAAGTTTTTTGACTTTTTTCAGTTTTTTTTCAGAAAAACATTGCTGTCCCAAACCATTAATCGCATCTGCCTGTGAAACGCGGTAATAGGTCTTTGCCAAGGTAATCGGGCCAGTATCTTGTGCGACATTACGTTTGAACAAGGATTGCATTGTAGATTTACCCACACCTTTTTCACGCTCAACGGTCTGTAGACGCGTTGCACCATGTTTGGTATCAATAATCCCTTCTGGCATGGTGTAAAAACGCTTTTTGCCTTCTAAGTTAAATTCTTTGTCTTCTAAATATTCATTTTTTACATATTGTTGCCCGTCAATATCAACAAAGACGTTATTTTCTGTATTTTCCTGAATATTATCAGACTGTACTTCTACTCTTTCTTTGGTAACACTAGTCTTTGGAATAACTGACTTTTCAACCTTTTGAGTAGGCTTGGTACTTACTGGAGAGGATTGCGTTGATAATATCTGCCCTTTTTTTGTTTCTTGAACCTTCACTGCAGTCTGTGTCTGTTCTTGTACAGTTTTAATTGTATTCCGGTCAGCAGCCTGAATGGCCTGCTCGACTTTCGAATTATTGAATAGTTTTTTAGTCACAACTGTTTCTATCTTTGAGACAGACTTGGGTAAAGGAGTTTGTGGCACAGTTGTTGTCATTGCCGCTTGTCGAATAGCCACAGAATGAGAAGATATACTCTGATTTACAATAACGGGATTTGGATTCGGTTTTGCTGCAACCGTTTTTTGTGGCTCGCGTTGAATGATCATTGGACGACCGTCTGGGCCAATAATGGTATGAAACTCTCCTGCATATGACCACGATACTTGCGCTAAACTCAGCGTCAGTATCGTTTTCATCAATAAATTCCCTTTCATTCTTTTCCTTTATTTACCAACGTGTTCTATAGTTCAATCCTAGAATGGTGATTTTTGTATTGGTTTTTACATTCAGGCCCGCATACGGATTAAGTAGTAAGTTATTCACACCAGTTTGGTTGGCCAAGCTACTGGTATTGGCTGGAATATTATCTTTACTACGCAAGAAGCCAATGGATAAATCTAGGTCTGTATCCGCATCAAAACGGTAGCCCACCCCCATACCAAACAATTGTGCATTGTTAATTGGAATCATGGTGTTTCGCTTGCCATCTGGAATGGCACTTGAACGTGGTTCATAGCCCGCACGCAGTTTTAAACGATCGGTTGCTGAATATTCCACACCAATACCGAAATTCCAGGGTGAAGTGAAACCAAGCGGTAAAGATAACGAGCTATCACTGACATTTTCAGAAAGTAATTTTGCAACTTTTAAAGCTGAAATTTGTCGGTCAAACTCAAATGTAAATTTGTCCCATGCGCTATAGTCCGTCCAGCCTACATCGAAATTGACCTGTAAATCTGGCATGACTTTATATTTGATCCCGGCTTGAAAATGCGCAGGATATTCAAAGTCCATGGATACTAAACCCGATTCACTGGATGGAATGTAATTCGGGAAGCCTAAAATAGCCGCAAGAATCTGTCCGGTTGGCGATGACATCAAGCCTTTAATTAACTCTTGTGGTGCTTTGGCGTTATCAATATGGTATTTCCCTTTTAAGCGCATTTTTGCTGCACTTTGATAGACCATACCAAAACTGAAGTCATCCGTTGGTTCCCACAATACCCCCAAGTTAAAACTTGGACTTAGGGATTGCTCAACGGCTAATTGCATTTGACCGAATTTACCGAACGGGTTCATCCCTTCTTCGGCATTACACATTCCCAGTAATAGAATGTCGGTAATAATGTCGGAATTTTCTTTAAATGGTGTACAAACGACCTCATCGATCATCCGTAACATACCAATCAGTTCATTGGGGAAACGTAAATCGGTTTTGAGACCCATGGCCTGGTAAGACATACCAATACCACCACCAATTGAAAGTTGGTCATTGACCTGGTAACCCATGGATGGAGATAAATAGGTAATTCGTTCTAAGGCAACTTGCTGCCCCATATAGTTACCTGCATTGCCATTTTCAGCACCGAAACCGGCAACCAGTGGCGCATAAACTGCCGTCGCATAAGTCGCTTTTGAACCCGGGGGATTATAGGCAATCCCCATGGTAGGCGCGACCAGTGGCATACCTTCACCTAAATCCACCATTTTTTTCAAAATAGGGATATAAAGACTCGGATATTCAACATCGCCATGAACTTTATCTTTAAAATCAGTACAAATATCAGATGCGACCTCGGGTCCATCATTACAGACCATTGGATCATCTGAATAACCAAAGACGTTATAGCCTGGTGGTACGCTGAATTCACGTTGAATGTCAAAGTTGGCAACAATAATTTGTTGCTCCGTTTGTAAACCCTCAATCTTGGTTAAGCCTGCAGGGTTAAAGTGAACAGCGTTTACACCTGGTGGGTCTGCTGTTACAGCATTACCCATACTCAAAGATCTTAAATCTACAGAAAGGTTGGTACCTAACTGTGCAAATGCAGCACTTGAGCAGCCCGTTAAGACAATGGCGCTAACGAGCGGTCTGAGTCGAATTTTATACATACGACCGCCCTCTTAGCGAATTTTCTTGCCAAAGCCTAGAATATCAAGTGGGAATGACAAACCCAATGAAACGTCTGGCGCATCTTCCGTTAAACCAAAGCCTACCGTACCGTTCACAATCGTCTCTGGCGATACACGTACCCCAAGAGAAATCGCTAAAGTTGAACTGGTTTGATCGGCCGGTGAATAGGATTCACCGCTACTGTAAGTAAATTCAGAGCCGGTGTTAAAACTTTGTTGATACGACATGGTCATCGATACGTCATAGTTAAATGAGTATGCGAAACCAAAAGCAAAACCGCCACTAATGCCGGGTTCGAACTCATCGATGACACGGCTACCACGGCGTTGATTTAAGCCGGTTTCTTTAAAACCATAGTTGGCTGAAACTGAAGCGAACAATACGACTGGATCGATATATTTACGTGTACTCGCACCAACACCGGCAGAGTAATATCCCTTACCTGTGGCTAAGTCAGTCGCAGAATTGACTTCATAGGGACTGTCACCGCTTTTGGTCGATAAATTACCGAATAAAATCAGTGGTAAGCGACCTGCTTGTAAGGGAAATGGTTCCCAACGCGCGCCCAGAGAAATATCCCCTAAACCTGCAGTAGAAGTATCTTTTAACAAGTCTGTTTTTGCGACTAAGGGTAATGAAGCGGAAAAGGTTAAATTATCTAAAATACCGTACTGTGCAGTAAAAGTATTGGTAATTGAGTGCGTCGCATTTTCTTGAACACGCAGTTGATAGAGCTGACCTTGAGCCATCTCCATATCAAGTTGTGTATCACGATAATAGGTATAGTCAATATCATAATAAGATGAAATATCACCCTTTTTGATTAATGAATACTGGCGTTCATTTGATGTAAATACTTCTTGTAGATTGGCTTCTTTACTGGCATCACCTTCTTGCTGCTGTAGTGCCGAAGATGCTTGTGATTTTTCATCTACTGGTGATGTTTCGGTTACAGGCTGCGCATCTGCAGATTGTGCCGCCACTGCTTCAACTTGCGTCTCCTGCTCATCTACAGCCTCATACTCGCCTAATGCTGACTCTTCTGCAGCATTAGCTCCCCCTAAATTAGCATTTGCAGGCTGTGATGTTGTTGATTCAACTTCTTCCTGCTGATCTACAACTTCATATCCCCCCAGTGCTGGCTCTTCTGCTGCATAAGCTGCGCCCATCAGCATCTGAATACTGATTGCTAACAGGGTTTTGTTCATCCATTTACTGTTCATATTCCATCCCACCAGTTTTTTATTTTTTTAAGCTGAATCTTTCTTAAACGTTATTTATTTTTATAATAAAGACGCAAGAAATTATAATTTAAGTCCCCATAGGAATCTGATTCTTCATTCATATTTTTATCAAGTCGAATCGTAGATGCTTTGTCGGCAATTTTATCCATATAAAATTGCGGGTATTGCATACTCACCAAGGCATAACGATTCACGGTTGCATCTTCTACATGGCGCATATCCGAATCTTGTAAAGCCAATAAATTTTTGCGGTTTTCTGGCGCAACATTAATTAAGAATAAGGTGTTATTTTCCCAAATCTCTTTAAAGCGCACTTCATCGAAACTAATATTCCCCAATGCAGGATCAGCGACATAGACACGGCCATTTTTATACGCTTTAAATACCACAAAATGTTTAAAGCCTGCATAGGAAATCGGCACAATGGCAGGTTGCCCTTGTTTCACCAAATCACTAAATTCACCGCGATATCCTCCACTTTCAAAGCCAATTGCGCTGACAAAGCGTTTCATATCCAGCAGTGAAAAGCTTCGGCGTTCAACAATCTTGTCGGTCTCACCAAACTTCATTAGACCATCCATAACCTGCTGTTCGGTTAAGGTCGCATTGAGGTTAGTATAACCATTTAATAGGGTCGTTAATGCAGCAGAACCACAGCTATAGTCGTAGGCTTGGTGAACAATGCCACGAAATTGATCGATTATTGCCGGTTTAACCTGTACGGTTTCACGGTGCATACGTGTAAAGGAATCATTACGAGAGTCTAAAGTCTCTGTGTAGTACACAGATTCTGCTGGTTTTTTCTTAATATCAAAGGCTTCTGTGGCAGCGTAATATATCAATGCCGAGCCTAATGCAATCTCTAACATATGGTTTAACTTTTCTAGTTATCGGCATGACGCGCCTTTTTTGATTATTTTAGAGTAGATACTCTACTTCCCTGTTTTAGCAAGATACCTTTTTTTCAAAAAAAAAACAGTATTTTTTTTATTTTTTGCAAAATTTAACAATATTTATGTAAAAAAAAGCGCGTGTAAACACGCGCTTTTTGACACGGAAACTTAGTGACCGCGGATTGTGATAATCGCGCCTGGTACATAAGTGCCTTGAGCTGGGCTGAAGTAAGTTTGCATACCTTGAACTTCCATATCACCAATAGAGGCCGCAGTTTTGCTACCCAAATGGATACCCTTGATGTAGTTATCGTGCGCGCCGCTGTTGCTTACAATGCGTACATAACCTTTATCAGTACCTTCTTCACCAAATACACTGATGCTTTGATTTAATTTCAAGTCACGGCTGTTTGCATCTGTCACTTGAATGCTATCAAGATGGATCACACCCGCTGCACGTGTTGCAGTTTTGGTTGAGTTATCCAGAATACCCAAATCTGTGATGGTTAAACCACCGACCATTGTTGCATTCAATTTAATCATCGCGCCTTGTGGTGCAGCACCTAATTGAATGTTTGCAGACATTGGACCTGTTTTAACTGAAAGGCCAGTTAAAATCGCATTTTCAGTACCTGTACCGCCACGACGGATCGTTGCTGCATTTGCTGCAGGAACATCACCAGATGCAACCACACCAATTTCACCGATGTTGATATCTAAACCTGATACTTGCGCTGCAATGTTAATGAATGGATTGCCACCACCAGCATCAGAGTCAATTTGCAAATCGGCCAAATTACGTGAAGGTAGTAAGTAAGCACCACCGTTATCGTAGTTTGCGCCAATCACGATACCTTTGGTTACTGTAGCACCTGCACCATTACCCTTGATATAGATTGCACCTGCTTCACCAGTACCGCCGTAGCCCGCTTCGCCAGCAGCACCAGCCGCTGCCAAACCATCGTTATCGTGAATGAATAATTTTTCGATTTCAATTTTTGAAATACCAATCCCGATGTTAATACCATCTTGACCAGTAGTAGCACCCAATGAAGCATCATCCATTGCTTGCATTGCCATCGCATTTGCGCTAATTGCCAATGAAGAAACTAAAGCAAGTTTAGTAAATTTTTTCATTTGTACTCTCCCAAGAGTATTATTTTTTTGATTGTCAACCACTCGATATTCCATGTTGTTTTTTGTTTTTGGACAACAATGGAGCCTTTCCTTGAGCAGCCTGTTTGCCCTATTAAAGTTATATGTCTGTCATTTTTTGTTCAACTGCTGTTGGTCGTAATCCATATGTTACCGACAAACGGTATTTACAGTTTTTATGCATAAATATTGTTATAGAATAGGCGATCTATGTATAGCCTTTTATAATTTAACATCATATGAATAATCCGGTTATTTTTCAAAAACTGTTGACTGAACAATGGCTTAACACAGCTCAAATATTGTCTGCTTTATCGCATCTTCCTCATTTGGTTTATCTAAAGAATGTAAACCAACCTGTAATCGCCTTTTTTGCATCTGAATATATGCTTAAACAAGGTCAAGTCACTGAAAATTTTAAGCGGATTTCACTACATCAATATCAAAAAGAATCGCAATCTATTCATTTCAATAACTTTTTCAAAAAAAATATTCAAAATCATTCTTCTTATTTTAACGGCGGATTAATTGGCTTCGTCGGTTATGATCATGCAGCCCGGCAACAGGTTCCGATTAAACAAAAAAATCAGCCTGCCTTATTTTTAGGTATTTATCGCAGTTACCTCAAACTCACCCCTCAGGGTTGGACTTTTTTTAGTGATGAAGATGAGGCAGAGAATATTTTTCAAGTTATTCAGGATGCAATACAACACAAAAAACCTTGCTCTTTTTCTCTCACTCAACCTTGTCGCGCGCGTTGGAATAAAAATGAATATGTGACTGCTTTTAATAAAGTACAGGACTATATTAAAGCCGGTGATTGCTATCAAATTAATCTGACTCAAGAATTTACAGCAAAAGCTCACGGATCCTTATTGGCTACGGCTGAAGAATTCTGGAAACTCACCAATGCTCCTTATTCAGGTTATTTAAAGATTGATGACTTTGAACTATTAAGCTGTTCACCTGAATTGTTTATTAATTTTGAAGCGAATCGAAAAATTGTCACTCGTCCGATTAAAGGCACAATGCCCCGTTATGCTGACCCGAAACAAGATGAACAGTCCAAGCAAAAGCTGATTCATTCTAAAAAGGATCAAGCTGAAAATGTGATGATTGTTGATTTACTACGCAATGATTTAAGTGTTTATGCAGAAACAGGTTCAGTAAAAACACCTCAACTTTTTGAAATCGAATCCTTTAATCAAGTTCATCATATGGTGAGCGAAGTCACAGCTACATTAAAGCAAGATATCAATCCATTTGATGTCTTAATGTCTGCACTGCCTGGAGGTTCGATTACCGGTGCGCCAAAAATTCGCGCAATGCAGATTATTGATGAAATTGAAGGTGCACCACGCGGGGCTTATTGTGGATCAATGGGTTATTTTAATTTTGATGGCACAGGTTGTTGGAATATTTTGATTCGCTCCATCCAAAAATACCAAGATGAAGTATCTCTATGGGCAGGTGGTGGAATTACCATTGCCTCAGATTGTAATGCGGAATATCAGGAATGTTTTGATAAAGTTTCTGCCATGCTTGATTTACTCAATACATGGCAGAAAGAACCTTAACTTAAGCTCTGCTTAAAAGAACTTAAGCCAAGATATCATTTTTTAAAGTATCAACAAGACGTTGATTTTGTTCATCTGTACCAATCGTAATACGTAAATATTGATTGATACGGGGCTTATTAAAATAGCGCACAATAATGCCGCATTGACGTAATTCAGCCGCTAATTCGCCTGCATCTTTATTCGGTAAGGATGCAAAAATAAAATTGGCTTTCGAGGGTAAAACTTTAAAACCCAAAGCAGCCAAATCAGCAACCAACTTTTCACGACTATCGATCACTTTTTTACATTGTGCTTCAAAGTAAGCTTGATCTTCAAATGAAGCTACAGCAGCAGCAATCGCAAAACGATCCATCGGATAGGAATTAAAGCTATTTTTTACCGCTTCCAGTGCAGCAATTAAATTTGGCTGAGCAATGGCAAATCCTACACGCAAACCTGCCAGTGAACGAGACTTAGAGGTGGTTTGACATACCACCAAGTTTTCGTACTCAGCAACTAAACTGATTGCTGATTCCGCACCAAAATCCACATAAGCTTCATCAATGACCACGACTGAATCAGGATTTGCTTGCAGTACTTCTTCAATTGCGGATAATCCTAATGCAATACTGGTTGGCGCATTTGGATTGGTGATAATGATGCCGCCATTGGCTTGTTTATAATCGTCCACCACAATTTCAAAGTCGTCATTCAGCGGCAGAACTTTGGTTTTTACCCCAAAGAACTGGCTATAAACCGGATAGAAACTATAAGTGATATCTGGATAAAGCAATGGCAATTCTTGCACAAAGAATGCTTTAAAGATATGTGCCAATACTTCATCTGAGCCATTTCCGACAAAGACATTGCTTGCGTCAACATTTTGTTGAACGGCTATGGCTTGCTTTAATAGCGACGCATCTGGATCTGGATATAAACGCAATACGTCGGCTGAATTTGCTAAAACAGCTTGTACCGCTTCCACCACTTTTGGAGAAGGTGGATACGGGTTTTCATTGGTATTAAGTTTCAATAAATTTTGAATTTTCGGCTGTTCACCCGGTACGTAGGGTTCTAATTCACGTACTTCAGGACTCCAAAAACGCATTTGTTCTGTAGTGATATTCATTTTGTATTCTCACAATTCCCTCTCCTAACCTCTCTTGCACTTCGCTTTAAAGCAGTGCTTAAAGCTCGTTCAGGGAGAGGAATTTTCATTCCTAAAGGCACAATTTTTTGTGGTTTAAGTTCCCTCTCCTTTCAGGAGAGGGCTAAGGAGAGGTTTTAATTCTATTTATGGTTGATAACGATAACGCGCTGATCTCGCATGAGCATCCAAGTTTTCTTGTTGCGCTAACACATCAGCGGTTTTCGCTAGCGTCTTCACACCTTCTTGGGAGCACATAATCAAGCTTGAGCGCTTTTGGAAATCATAGACACCGAGTGGTGATGAGAAGCGCGCTGTACCTGAGGTTGGCAAGACATGGTTTGGACCTGCGCAGTAGTCACCAATTGCTTCTGGGGTATAACGTCCCATGAAGATCGCACCGGCATGGCGAATCTGCTCAGACATCTCTTGTGCTTCATCCAAGCAAAGTTCTAAATGCTCAGGCGCTACTTGGTTAATCAAATCAATGGCTTCTTGACGGTCTTTCACCAAAACCAGAGCACCACGATTAGCAATAGAGGTACGTGCAATTTCAGCTTTAGGCAATGCAGCTAAATGCTCTTCAATCGCTTGCTCAACTTCATTTAAAAGCTGTTCATCGGGCGTGATGAAAATGGCTTGAGCAACCGTGTCATGTTCAGCTTGGGATAACACATCCATTGCCAGCCATTTCGCGTTATTTTCACCTTCTGCATAAACCAGAATTTCAGAAGGACCCGCAATCATGTCGATGCCGACTTGACCGAATACCGCACGTTTTGCCGCTGCAACAAAGCGGTTACCTGGACCGGTAATTTTATCTACACCGGGAACAGTTTCTGTACCGTAAGCCAATGCTGCTACAGCCTGTGCGCCACCAATGGTAAATACCCGATGTACGCCTGCCAAATAAGCCGCCGCCAATACCAGTGGATTCAACTCACCATTGGGCGCTGGAACCACCATAATAATTTCAGCAACACCCGCAACATGAGCAGGTACAGCATTCATCAACACTGAAGATGGATAAGAAGCTAGTCCACCTGGTACATAAATTCCGACACGATCAAGCGGTGTGATTTTTTGACCGAGTGTATTGCCCAAGGCATCTACATAAGTCCAGCCATCTTGCTTTTGTGCTTGGTGGAATTCACGAATTCGATTTGCAGCCAATTCCAAAGCTTCACGAACGTCGTGATCCAAGCCTTCAAAAGCGGATTTGAGCTGTTCCTGAGTAAGTTCAAGATCTGAAAACTGATGCGCTGGATGTCGATCGAACTGTTGAGTGAGTTTAAGAACATGAGCATCACCATGCTGACGCACATCAGCAATGATTTGGTCTACGGTTTTTAAAAGTTCAGGATCACTAACTGTCTCAAAAGCCAACAAGTCAGCAAAGGCTTGCTTAAAGCTTTGATCTTGGGTCGATAAACGTCGCATCAATTTACCCATAAGGTTTGAATTCGAAGGCTTTAGTTTACCCGTTTTCATGCGTTTTGTCGGTAGCTATAATACGGTATCAGTATCAGTTTTATTGAAATTAACTTTCGCTAAGATTGATGAAAACACTGAATGTTTACAGTTTTTTCTCAGGCATAAAAAAACCGCCACAGAATGACGGTTTTTCAAATTTGCATGCAGAGATGCTTATTTGCTGCTTTCGCGTTCTTCAACGGCTTTTTCAAGCTGTGCCAGAATCGGGTTCAATAAAGTTTGCTTACGTTTGAAGCTGGCTTTATTCACAATCAGGCGAGAAGAAACTTTGCAAATTTCTTCAAGTGGTTCAAGACCATTGGCACGTAGTGTATTACCGGTATCAACCACGTCGACAATGTAATCACCTAAACCAACCAATGGTGCAAGTTCCATCGAACCATAAAGTTTAATCACATCAACCTGCTCACCTAAGCTTGCATAGTATTGACGGGTTAAGTTCACATATTTGGTCGCAATTTTTAAACGGCCTTTAGGATGAACCATACCGACTTTACCGGCTGTCATTAACTTACAGTTGGCAATTTTTAAATCGAGCGGTTCATACACATTTTGTGCGCCATGTTCCATCAGCACATCTTTACCGGCAACGCCTAAATCAGCAGCCCCATTTTCTACATAAGTCGGAACATCCGAAGCACGTAAAATTAAAATACGGACTTGCTTATGTGTCGTTGGAAAAATTAACTTACGAGATTTATCTGGATCTTCCAGTAAGTTAATTCCTGCTGTTTCAAGCAAGGGTAAAGTTTCTTTTAAGATACGTCCTTTGCTTAATGCTAAAGTTAAACCATGATCAAAATTGCCCATTACGTCAAAGTTTGGATCATCGTTTCTCATATCACTCATTAACTTACTCGCTTAATTTGGGCACCTAAACCCTGTAACTTGGCTTCAATTTCTTCATAACCGCGGTCAATATGATAAATACGGTCAATCAATGTTTCCCCGTCTGCTGCTAAAGCCGCAAGAACCAAAGAGAATGAAGCGCGTAAATCGGTTGCCATGACCGGTGCTGCAGAAAGTTTATCTACACCCGTCACAACAGCATCATTACCTTCAACCTGAATATTTGCTCCCATACGAGAAAGCTCAGGCACATGCATAAAACGGTTTTCAAAAATCGTTTCAGAAATAGTGGCAAAACCATGACCAATCGCATTGACTGCCATGATCTGTGCTTGCATATCTGTCGGGAATTCTGGATGTGGCAAGGTCTGGAAGCTGACTGCTTTCGGACGTTTACCCATCATATCAAGTTCGATCCAGTCATCACCACGGGTCACTTCCGCGCCCATTTCTTCAAACTTGTCTAAAACAGATTCGAGTAATGATGGATCGGTATGTGTGGTTTTGATTTTACCGCCAGTAATAGCAGCAGCAGCCAAGTATGAACCTGTTTCAATACGGTCAGCAACCACGGCATATTCACAGCCATGCAAGCTTTCAACACCGGTCACAACCAATGTATCCGTATCCAGACCTTCAATTTTTGCACCCATTTTAATAAGCATTTGTGCAAGGTCAGTAATTTCTGGTTCACGCGCAGCATTACGGATAGTTGTCACGCCATCCGCTAAAACGGCAGCCATGAGAATATTTTCAGTACCACCCACAGTCACCATATCAAAGATGACTTCACCACCTTTTAGGCGGCCATCAACTTTGGCATGCACATAACCATTTTCCACTTCAATTTCAGCACCCAAAGCTTCTAACGCTTTTAAATGCTGATCGACAGGACGTGAACCAATGGCACAACCGCCTGGAAGCGATACTTGTGCACTACCATAGCGCGCAAGTAATGGACCAAGCACCAAAATTGAAGCACGCATGGTTTTTACGAGTTCATAAGGTGCAAACTGATTGTCCAACGTAGAAGTATCTGCTTTAACCGTGTCGCCTTCATAAGACATTTGAATACCTAGGCCAGCAATCAATTTCACTAGCGTATTCACATCTTTCAGGTTTGGCACATTGGTTAAGGTGATCGGGGTATCCGCAAGAATCATCGCTGCAAGTAAAGGCAATGCTGCATTTTTTGCACCAGAAATACGCACTTCACCTTCGAGCTTAACACCGCCCTGAATTAAAAATTTATCCATTTAGTTCTAAGCTCCGAATAAGCTTGCTTTACGCCATTCTTCTTTGGTCATTGCACGAATAGTTACCGCGTGTACTTCACCGCTGGCAATATATGAATTTAACGGAGCATAAACCGTTTGTTGACGTGCGACTGGGCGCTTGCCTTCGAATTGTTCATCGACTATTCGAAGATCAAACTTACCGCCTTGCCCACTAACTGCAACTTCAGCCTCTGGAAAAGCAGCTTTTAAAATTTCAGTGAGCTGTTCACTATTCATCACAAAGACCTCTTATAGGACCAACGGTGTAAAAACCTGCCATTTTACTATAAATATGAAAAATAAATCATTAACGCATAACATTTTATATATAAAAAAAGAGGTCTTTAAAAAACCCCTTTTTTGTTTAAAAATCACGCTATGCAAGCACAGGTGAATACTCCATCTGCATTTTCCGGTGTTTATGTAATTGTCTTTTTAGCTTTTCTGTTAATTTTTTAATTGAAGTATACATATCATCGGCACTGGCTTGAGCAAACATTTCTATCCCAGGTAAACGAATAATAGCTTCAGCAATATGATTATCACTGCCCTTTTTAGAAATTTTATCTATTTGATGATCTTTTGAAAGTTTGACCTGCATACTATTTACTTGATCTAAATGTTTTATCATCTGGGTAAATCTAAGGCGAATATTTTCTTCAATTGCAGGGGTAATCGTTAAATGGTGACCACGAATTGTTATTTGCATAGTTCTATCCCTCACCTTCTTTTAGGATTAGAAAAGAGTAGTCAAGCCGACCTAATGACAGCAAAAAATACAATCCTGCAAATTTAACATTAAATCATTTCAACTATTCCTTAAATAAAAAGAGATTCATTATATTGTCATAATGAATCTCTAGAATAGCCACACTTTAAAATTTAGATCAAGACTTTTCGTTCAGAAGATGACGGAATATGTAACGACTCCCGATATTTAGCCACTGTTCGACGTGCGACATCAATCCCGTCTTCTTTCAATAAATTGGCAATGATATTGTCTGATAACGGTTTGCGCGGATTTTCCTCAGCAACCAACTTTTTAATTTTGGCCCGAATTGCAATAGAAGATGCTTCGCCACCCGACGTTGTTGCAACATGACTCGAAAAGAAATATTTCAATTCAAATAGACCGCGCGGTGTCAGCATAAATTTATTGGTGGTTACACGCGATACCGTAGACTCATGCAACTCGACTTCTTCAGCAATATCACGCAGCACCAAAGGTCTCATGCCTTCTGCACCAATTTCTAAAAACATCTTTTGATGTTCAACAATACAGCTTGCAACTTTTAATAAGGTTTTATGCCGCTCATCTACACTTTTAATAAAGTTTTTTGCATCTAGCATTTGATTGCGCAAATATTGATTGTCATTGCTCTGATCGGCACGTTTAATCATATTGGCATAAAATGAATTAATCCGTAATTTCGGCATGATATCGGGATTTAACTGCACTTGCCAATGGCCATTTTTTTTCATTACCACCACATCTGGAATTTGATAATCCGAATCTTTTTCTTCAAATTCCATTCCCGGATAGGCTTTTAAGGTTTTCAACAAATCAACTGCACACTTTAATTGATCTGGATTTAAACCTGTCTGCTTAACCAGTTTTGGTAATTCATTCGAAATCAATAATTCATAATGATTCAATAAAGTTATGGCTTCACGACGATAGGCTGTTTGCTCTGGCAAACTTTCTAACTGCACCATTAAACATTCAGCCAAATTACGTGATGCAACCCCAGGAGGATCAAGATGCTGAATATGTTTTAAAACCACCATCACTTCATCATCTTCGACTTCATCGTCGTAATCCATAGATTCGAGTAAATGCTGAACTGAGGTGGTTATTTCTGTAATTTCTGCATCCAGAAAGCCTTTTTCATCCAAAGAATCAACAATACAATGCGCAATCAATTTATCGACTTGTGAAAAATGCAATAAATTAATTTGTTCAAGCATATGCTCTTTTAAACCTGAATGGCCTTGACGATTATCTTCCCGCTCTTCATATTCAGGTGTACCTAGACTTGTGGGCTGATGGGTATAAACATCATCCCAATCGGTATCCACAGGTAAATCATCCGGTAAAGTATTGGCATTTAATTCATTGGTTAAGTCTTTATTATCAGGTTCTTGCTCTTCCAAAGAAGATAGACTTTCGATATTTGACTGTTCTTCTATTTTTTCTAATAAAGGATTACTATCAAGTTGAATTTGAATTTCTTGCTCAAGCTCTAAACTCGATAATTGAAGCAAACGAATGGCCTGCTGCAACTGCGGTGTCAACGACAAGGAGTTCGCAACTCTTAATCCAACCGATAACTTCATTCTTAAAGTTCCTCATAATCCTGCGACTTATAAGCAATTTTTATGCCGCTTTTAAATTTTATAACACAGAAAAATCAAAATTTATACAATCATCCAGCCTAATTTAAGTTTTTATTTAGCTTAATTTTTCATAAATTTTGAATTAATTCATTTATTTAATTATAAAAAGAAGCAAATATACGGATTTTTTCTTTAAATTGATGCCTATAAAATTTTTAAAAATTTATCAAATAATGGGCTTTCTAATAAACATAAGAGGAATGGAGGATTATTGCATCTAATTTTCTTGTTATTTTTTCATTTCTAATTCTATGCGGTGACGAGTCAAATATAAATTTGGTAACTGATCTCCCCATACTGAATCCATACTTAATTTTCTGATTATTATCTGAAGATTTTGCAGCAAAATAATCTGAATCTACTTATATCTAATTCATTAAAAATTTCAGAAGTTCAAATTTTATTTTCTTTTTATTTATTCCACCCATAAAAAAATCCCCCTCTGCCATTTGGCGGAGGGGGATTTTAGGAATAATGAGCTGGCGATGACTTACTCTCACATGGGTAACCCCACACTACCATCAGCGCAAAGAGGTTTCAC
>Ga0308160_10001380_pt1 | contig 34518 bp, 25 predicted proteins | sample PhyFR1_FD_201036 | JGI IMG/M metagenome (GOLD analysis project Ga0308160, IMG submission 201036) | Phyllosphere microbial communities from UC Gill Tract Community Farm, Albany, California, United States - DLSLF.R1 | ecosystem: Host-associated > Plants > Phyllosphere > Unclassified | place: USA... | reverse complement strand
AGTGAACGCGCCACCACATAGCCCTGCACGTAATCGACGCCGATCTCGTGCAGCGTCTGCACCGTGGCCGCATCCTCGGCCCATTCCGCGATCGTCTTCATGCCCAGGTTGCCCGCCAGGCTGACGATCGCTTCCACGATCGCGACATTGGCCGGGTGGGCGTTGATGTTGACGATGAAGTTGCCGTCGATCTTGAGCACGTCGGCCGGCAGTTCCTTCAGATACGAGAACGAGGTATAGCCGGCGCCGAAGTCGTCCAGCGCGACCTTGACGCCGAAGCTGCGCACCTGGTCGATGAAGCGGCGCGTGTTGTCCAGGTCGTGCAAGGCCACGCTCTCGGTAATTTCCAGGCACAGGCGGTTGGCGACGTGCACATAGCGCCCCAAGATCTCGAACGTGTCCTGCACGAAACGCTCATCGTTGAGCGAGGCGCCGGACAGGTTCATGCACACGAAGCGGGTGTTGACCAGCACGTCGACATGCTCGGCGATCCAGGCCAGCGTGGTGTTGAGCACCCAGCGGTCGATCATGCTGGCGCGGCCGCTCTTCTCGGCCACCGCGATCACGGCGCCGGCCGGGATGATGCGCCCGTCCGGTTCGCGCATGCGCAGCAGCACTTCGAAATTGAGCGACTCGTGCGGTGCGCGCAGCGACATGATCGGTTGCATCTCGATCAGCAGGTTGTCGGTGGCGTTCGGCCCCGACAGGCGCTCGACCAACTCCAGTTCGGCGGCGCGCTGGCGGAACGCGTCGGCGCCGCGCTCGTACACCACCAGGCTGTCGCCCAGACCGGTCTTGGCTTCGCGGCAGGCGCGATCGGCGGTCGAGATCGCATCTTTCATCGGCATCCCCGGCACCACTTCGATCAGGCCGACCGAACCACGCACGTGGAAGGCCTTGTCCCCGACCCGGTAGGGCGTCGTGCCGAGACGGTCGACGATGCCGCGGCAAATGATCGAGGCCAGCGGAATCGCCGTCTCGGGCATCACGATCACGAATTCGTCGCCACCCACGCGGCCAAGCTGCTGGCCGCCGGCCAGCATCGCGCCCATCCGTTCGCACACTTGTTTCAGTACTTCATCGCCTGCGGCATGGCCGAACAGGTCATTGATCAGCTTGAAGCGATCGAGGTCGACATACGCCAGCGCCATCGGCCGGCCCTGCTCCAGGCTGGCGGCAGCGGCGCTGAATTCGCGCTCGATGCCGCGCCGGTTGAAGACCTTGGTCAGCGGATCGTTGTTGGCCATGAAGCGCAATTGCTCGGTGGCCTTGTGTTTTTCAGTCGTATCCTGCAGTACGCCTTCGATGCGGGCGCGCGCCAGCGTGGCGCTGGCCAGGAAGCGCTGATTGCCGTCGCGGCTGCCCAACTCCATCTCGGCCTCGGCCCTGGCATGCACCTGTTCGTGCAGATTGGCCCAGCTCGCTTCCGTGAAGAACTGGCGCCAGGCGGTGCGCCCTGGCGTGAAGCTCGTCATGCCCAGCATCTTCTGCAGGGCCGGATTGACGCTCAGGAAGTGGCCATGCATATCGAGCGTAAACAAGCCGACCGGCATCGCCTGGTAAGCGTGCTCGAGTTCTTCCTGGGCCGCCTGGCGCTTCTCGGTTTCCATGCGCATCTGCTCGGCGACGGCGAGCGCCGCCAGCAGGCTCGAGGCGAGTGCGGCGGTGACGCTGCTGATCACGCCCAGCAGCTCGCGCATGCCGAGCGCAGCGGCCAGCACCTCGGCCAGCGAGGCCAGGAACGTGACCGCGAACGAGGCCGCGAACCAGGCCGCAACGCGCGTGCGCGACTCGACGATGATCTTGAACAGGCCGATCGTCATCAGCGAGAAGCAGCACACCAGGATGCCCCACAGCAGCGGCAGGTACATGCCATACGGCAGCAGCATGGCCGCGGCCAGCATCGGCATGCACAGCCACTGCATGACGCGCATCGGCAACACATAGCGGCTGTCGGCCAGGTGTTCCTTGAGCAGCGCCTGGTACAGCGTCAGGGTGGCGATGCCATACAGCGTGATCGTCACGGCGCGACTGCGCAGCAGCCATTCGGAAGGCACGGTCTGCCCCAGCCACTGGATGTCCCAGCCGGCCGAGAGCGCGCCCACGCGCAGGTTCAGCATCAGCCAGCCGGCGAACAGCACGTACACCGGCTGGCGATTGATCAGGGCCGTGATCAGGATAAACAGCGCCAGCACGATCATGCCGCCGTCGAGCAGGCCCGATTTGCGGTGATACTGCTTGACCGACAAGGCAAACTGTTCGGCCGGCCATTGCAGCACCGACAGCCGCGCCGGCCCCGAGAAACCGGCGCGGCACAGCACCTGGCGCGGCAGCGGCGCCAGCGTCATCGAAAAGCCGGCCTTTTCGGCGCGCAAGGCGCCGCGCCCGTCGCTGCGGGTAGCGCTGCCGAGCGAACCCAAGGTGGCCGCATCCCAGCAGGCGATGTCGAGCGCGTGGCGCGATGGAAATTCAACAACCTGCGCGCCCGGGCGCGGCATCGGTTCGAACATGAACCAGACCGGCGCTTCGGATAAATGGGTGTCGTGGCCGTTGGTGAGTGGCCGGGCGCCCGCCTGCGCCCGTGCAGTGGACGGGTTGAGAGAGGCGGATTCGTCGACCGTGACGTGCATCGACAACGGCACATCGCCGCTGGTGCGGTATTCGTCGTGCCAGAACAGCAATGCGACCAGCGACACGATGCCGATCCCGAGCGGGATCAGGTAGAACGCAAAGGTCTTTAACACCAGCTCGACTGCCGAGTGGACGGCGGCCGGCAGCTTAGAGCGCAGCTGGGGCTTGAGATTGGGCATAAACGGGGTCGAAGCGAATCGAGGAAGCTAGCGGCCGCGGCGGGAACAGCGGCGGCCTCGAAGCACAAGGATACAGCTTTAACGTGATGCCGTCATGCAATAAATGCTCAGGCTACGGCCATTTCACAACGGTCTTCGCGCATATCCAGCAATGTCTGGCGCGGCAGCACCAGGCTTGGCGGCGGCACCACGGCGCCGATATCGATGTCCGGATGGTGCGTGTTGAAGAAGAAGTTCAGCATCGGGTGGCGCGCCTCGATCCAGCGCTGCTCGAAGCCGGCGATTTCGAACGCCATCACGCGGTGCGGGATGTTGCCGACATGGCGCAGCGGCACCGGGCCCTGGTCCGGGAACACGTCGACGAACATCAGCTGTTCGTACTGGCGGTCGACCGGCGGGCGGCCGGTGGCAACCGAATAGTCGATCGCGTTATCTTCGCAATACAGGAAGCAGGCCTTGACCAGCGCGATCTTGACCATGCGCCCGACCCGGCCCTCATCGATGCCCAGGCGCGTGGCCTCGACCAGGCGCTTGTTCTGCAGCCAGTCGGGCAGCACGATCGATTCCTCGACGCCCAGCGGTCGGTACAGGTTGGTGCGGATGCGCGTGCTGCCGATCGGCGTGCCGTCGAGCTTGGATTCGGCGAGCAGGACGATGGTATCGGCGTCGTAGTCGGCCTCTTCGGGCTGGGCCAGGCCGCGTGCGAACTCGGGCACGTGGCGGGCGTAAGCGGCGTGGCGGATGCGCACGGCTTTCAGAAGGTCCGCTTCGGTTTCTACCCGGCGGACGGTGAACGGCAAACGTTCGATGGCGCGCCCCGCAGCGGCCTCGCGCGCAGTACGCGAACGGGATGCTTTGGGTGGGTTGAAAACAGCTGCCGGGAACAGCTCCATGGCGGTACTCCTGAAAGGGTTTGATAACGGGTTTGTCTGAGACAAATTATCAATCCGGCCATGGAAAATCTAACTGCTGAGAAAGCGTGCTTTTAGCCTTCTGTTTAAAGCACGGCAACACATCTTTGCATTACCATAATACTTGTTCTCTGGCTTCGGCAGGGCCATGCAATGTGGGTCTGGCGTGGCGCGCTGCCAGGGCCGGCGCATGCGCGCCGGGTACGCCGTCGATTACATCATGCGCGCCGATCCCGAGACGCGGATCGAGGCGCCGCTCTGGTCACCGATCTCGGCCGTCAAACGCGAGCGCATGCCCATGTCTTCGCCCTGCACGATCTCGATCCGCCCACCATGCGGCCAGCCGATATCGCGCAGATAGCCTGCCAGCGCGGCGGTGCCGGCGCCGGTGGCCGGATCTTCGTAGACGCCGCCCGAGGCAAACGGGTTGCGGGTATGAAACCGCCCCGCGTGTTCGGCCCAGGCCAGTACGATCGTGACCAATCCATAGTGCGCCATCAGCGCGCGCCCGGCGTCGAGCTCGTAACGCATCGCCGCCAGCGCCGCGCGGCTCGACAGCGCCAGCACCAGGTGGTCGGCCCCGGCGTGCGCCAGCGCCGGCGCAATGCGCGGGTCGAGATCGGCCGCCGCATAGCCGAACAGCGCCAGCGCGGCGCCGACCAGGCCATCTGGCGCAGGCATGCTGCGGGTCGGTGGCGATTGCAGCGCAGCCTGCACCCGCGCGCCGTCGCGGCGCCCCTCGACCGTGATCGCGGCGCTGCTCAGTTGCAGCGCGTAGCGGCCGTCGCCGCACTTGCGCGCCAGCGCGGCGCCGAGGGCGATCGTGGCATGGCCGCAGAACGGCACTTCGGATTCGGGCGAAAAGTAGCGCACCTGCCAGCCATCTGCTGCCGGTGCGGCGAACGCGGTCTCGGAAAAACCGACCGCGTGCGCCAGGCGCTGCATCGTGGCTGCCGACGGCAGGCTGGTGCCGATCCAGACCCCGGCCGGGTTGCCGCCCTGGCCGGCGTCATCAAAGGCGGCGATGCGCTCGATGGCGCCCAGCATCGCGTCAAACGCGCCCTCTTCCTCGACGCTCGGCGTCGTTTGCGCATGCGCACCGGTATCCATGGCGATCCTTCGTACTGTTGGGGAAAACGCCATGATAGCGCCGCCGCTCGCGGCGCGCTGGCGCCCGTGTGACTGCGGCCGGGGAACCGGTGTAGAGTCAGACCCTGCGCGGCTAGTCCAGGCGCGACCCAGCTGTTCCACTCACGCAGGAGACGCCATGTTCAATGCCGACGAGTTTGCGAAGCTTCAGTTTCTGGAAGGCCGCTGGCGGGGCGAAGCCCCCGACGGCGCCGAGTTCTTCGAAGAGTATGACCGGCCAGAGCCGGCGCTATTCCGCTCGCGCCGCTTCACCAGCGCCGCGTTCAGCGAGCACAATGATGGCAGCACGATCGCCTTGCGCGACGGTGAAGTGGTGGCGCAGTGGGGTGACTTCACGTGGCGCGCCAGCAGCATCGACCTCGATGGCGCCACCTTCGAGCCGGTCAATGCGCCGAGCCAGTTCACCTGGCGCCGGGTCGACGCCGCCACGCTCGAGGCAGAGCAGCGCTGGAGCGCGGATGGCAAACAGCATCAGCACACGATCCAGATGAAGCGGGTCGGCGCCGGCTGACAAGCCACTGCCCGAATGGCCGCGCTGCGCCGCAACTGGCGTCAGCGCGCCTTTTCCATCTTCGGCAGCAGCGCCGCCATGATGCCCAGCAGCGGCAGGAACGAGGCGATGCGGTACACCTGCTCGATGCCGGCCACGTCGGCGATATGGCCCATGGCGGCGGCGCCGACGCCGCTGATGCCGAACATCAGGCCGAAGAAAATCCCCGAGATCATGCCGACCTTGCCCGGCACCAGCTCCTGCGCGAAGACCACGATCGCCGAGAATGCCGACGACATCACCAGCCCGATCACGACCGACAGCACGCCGGTCCAGAACAGGTCGGCGAACGGCAGCGCGATGGTGAACGGGGCCGCGCCCAGGATCGAGAACCAGATCACGCGCTTGCGCCCGATCCGGTCGCCGATCGGTCCACCGGCAAAGGTGCCTGCCGCCACCGACGCCAGGAACAGGAACAGATACAGCTGGGCGGTGCCGACCGGCAGGTGGAATTTGTCGATCAGGTAGAAGGTGTAGTAGCTCTGCAGGCTGGCCATGTAGATGTACTTGGAGAACACCAGCAGCGCCAGCACCACCAGGGCCTGGATCACCTTCTTGCGCGGCAGCGCCGGGCCGGCATGCGCGGCCGCCTTCCTGACCATGTTCTGCAGGTGGTTGCCATACCAGCGGCTCACGCCGATCAGCACCGCGACCGCCACCAGCACCAGCAGCATGAACCAGGCGATCCGGCCCTGCCCGCGCCCGACCACGATGGCCGCGGCCAGCAACGGGCCGAGCGCCGATCCCATGTTGCCGCCCACCTGGAACAGCGACTGCGCAAACCCGAAGCGCCCACCCGAGGCCAGGCGCGCCACACGCGAGGCTTCCGGGTGGAAGGTCGAGGAACCGACGCCGATCATGCCGGCGGCGATGAGCAGCATGGTAAAGCTGTTGGCATACGCCAGCAGGCCGACCCCGGCCAGCGTGACGCACATCCCGGCCGGCAGCAAGAACGGGATCGGGCGCTTGTCGGTATACAGCCCGATCCACGGCTGCAGCAGCGAGGCGGTGCACTGGAACGTCAGTGTGATCAGGCCGACCTGGGTGAAGCTGAGGGCGAATTCGTGCTTGAGCAGCGGGTAGATCGAGGGCAGGATGGCCTGCACGCAGTCGTTGAGCAAGTGGACGAAGGCGACCGAGAGCAGGATCTGCATCACGGTGCCGGATGCTGCGGGGGTGGAAACAGTGCTGGTGGTGGACATGGGAAGGCGTGCGAATCATGCCGGTCAAAATGGACAGTCCGCTAGGATAGTCCATTTTGACGCGGCCGGTGCTGGCGCCTTATTTCAGCGGCACCAGACGAATCGCCTGGCCGCCACCGGGCGCCAGTTTCAGTTTCAGCGTATCGGCCGCCGTCACATTGCGCTTCTCGATCACGACGTCGAACTTCTTCTCGGTACGGTAATCGGCCTGATCGCCATCGCGGTAGATCTCGGCCACGTAGGTCTTGCCCTGGTCCAGGAACGCGAGCGGCATGTCGAGCGTGCGCGCATTGCCATCGGTGACCGAGCCGACATACCAGGCATCAGAATGGCGGTCCTTGCGCGCAATGGTGGCGTATTCGCCCACCGCGCCGTGCAGCACGCGGGTGTCCTGCCAGTCGGTCGGCACGTCCTGGATGAACTTGAACGGGCCCGGATAGCGCTCGTAGTGTTCGATCAGATCGGCCGCCATCACCACCGGCGAGTAGATCAGCACGAAGTTCGCGAGCTGCTTGGCCTGGGTCGAGTTGAACGGCTTCTTGTCCTTGCCTTCCAGGCTCAGGATGCCGGGCGTGTAGTCGAGCGGGCCGCTGAGCATGCGGGTAAATACCAGGTTCGCTTCGTGGTCCACCGTATTTGGCGGCACGCCCCAGGCGTTGTACTCGACGCCGCGCGCGCCTTCGCGCGAGATCCAGTTCGGGTAGGTGCGGCGCAGGCCCGTGTCCTTCACCGGCTCATGGGTGTTGATCGCGATCTTGTAGCGCGCCGCGTCCTCGACCACCTTCTGGTAATGGCGCACGCCCTCTTGCGAATCGGTGTAGCCGAAGTGGATCTTGCCGTTCTTGCCCATGAACTGGGCCGCACCGCCGTCGGTCACGTAGCCGGTCTTGATGCTGTCCACGCCATTTTTTGCATACAGCTTGAGCGCGGCGTCGAGCTGCTTTTCGTAGTGGGCGATATTGCCGCCGGTCTCGTGGTGGCCGATGATGTGCACGCCGCGCGCCTTGCCATACGCGGCCAGCGCCGGCAGGTCGAAGTGCGGGTTCGAGCGGGTGAAGTCCATGTCCAGGCCATTGCCGGCCCAGTCGCTGTCCCAGCCCGGATTCCAGCCTTCGACCAGCACCCCGCGGAAGCCGTTCCTGGCCGCGAAGTCGATGTAGCGTTTGGTGTAGGCGGTGGTGGCGCCCAGCTTCGGCCCGTTGGCCCACGACTTGGTTTCAAGGTGCATGTCCCACCACACGCCGACGTACTTCGACGGCTTGACCCACGAGACGTCACCCAATTTGTTCGGCTCGTTCAGGTTCAGCACCAGGTCGGACATGTACAGGCCGGCCGCGTCGTCGGCGATCTGCATCGTGCGCCACGGCGTGGTGAAGGCGCCGCTGCGCACCACCGGGGCACCGGTGGCCGACGGCGCCAGGTGCGCGCGCAGGCGCTGGCCTTCGACCCGGCGCAGCCACATCGACGCGTAGTCGACCAGTGCCGCTTCGTGGAAGGCGATGTGGGTGCCGTTGTCCATCTTGACCGTCATCGGGGTGTTGGCCATGCCGACTTCGCGCAGCGGCGACTTCTGGATCGGGTATTCGAGCGCCCAGACTTCGCCGGCCTGCTGCCACCAGGCGGTGGCGGGACGCGCCACCACGAATTCGGTCAGCTCGTCGCTGATCTGCAGCGCGCGGTTGTTGGCCTGCTTCGGGAATTCGTAGCGAAAGCCGACGCCATCGTCGAACACGCGGAACACGATCGCCAGGCGGCGGCCGTCGTTCTTCTTGACGTCGACGCGCATCTGGCGATAGTGATTGCGCACGTTGCGGCGCTCGCCCCAGGGCTGCTCCCAGGTGTCGTCATGGTCGGTCACCACGTTGCGCTCGAGCGCAAAGCCCGCGTCGAGCGGCTTGTCGCTGGCCAGCACGAAGCCCAGGCGCGACGGCGCGATCACCGGCTGGCCCTTGCGGTCGATCTTGTACGACAGGCGCCCGTCCGGCGCGACCTGCACCGAGACGCTCAACACCTTGCCGGGCGATTCGACGCTCGCCAGATTCGGGTCGGCCAGCGCGCTGCCGCTGCTGACCACCATGCCCAGCGCCACGCAGCAGCGCACCGCCAAGCCAATACTCATGAAGTTCTGTGCCATGCTCGATCCCATTTCTTGATTGCTCCTCATTTCACCAGCACCCGATAACTCCAGGGCGCCATTTCAAATTTGCTCGATCCATCGATGTTGATCTTCGCCCCGGTGGCGAAGTCGCGGTAGGCGCCGTGGTGCAGCGTCTTTTCGAACGCCGGCGTGGCCGGCTGGCCAGACAGATTGAGCACCACGAACACCTTGTCCTTGCCGTTGTCGCGCACGAAGCTGAACACCTGCTTCGGTTGCTGGTTCGGCACCTGCACCATCTGTGCGCCATATTCGCCGTTCCACAGCGCGCTGTTGTTCTTCTTCAGCGCCAGCAGCTTCTGGTACAGCGCCAGGTACGGCGACGGCTTCCATTCGATCGGGTCGCGCTCGAAGAACGCCAGGCGCTTCGTGCTGCCCGCTTCCTGGCCGTTGTAGATCATCGGGATGCCTTCGCTGACAAAACTGAACACGATCGCCGCATCCACCGCCGGGCCGAACATGTCGAACTCGGTGCCGTCCCACGCGTTCTTGTCGTGATTGGTCGTGTACAACATGCGGTACGCCTGGCGCGGGTAGAACTTCTGGCCCCACGCATAATAGACGTTCATGCGGCTGGCGTCGGCCTTGCCTTTGGCGATATCGTGCAGCGCGTCCCACCAGGTCCAGGCATAGCTGGCGTCGAAGGCGTCGCGGTGCAGGTCGCGGCTTTCCCATTCGGCCAGCATGAACACCGGCTTGATGGCGCGCAGCTCGCGGCTGGCGTTGTCCCAGAAGTCCTGCGGCACCAGGCCGGCGGCATCGACCCGGTAGCCGTCGATGCCGACATCCTGCACCCAGTACTTCATCGCGTCCGTCATGTAGCGCCGCAGTTCGGGCTTGCTGTAATCGAGGTCGATGATGTCGTCCCAGTTGAACCAGGGCGTCGGCTGCACCTTGCCGCCGGCGTCGCGCGCATACCAGTCGGGATGCTGCGTCATCAGGACGTTGTCCCATGAGGTATGGTTGCCGACCCAGTCGATGATCACGCGCAGGCCGAGCGCGTGGGCGCGCTCGACAAACGTACGGAACTCGGCCAGCGTGCCCAGCTCGGGATTGACGGCCCGAAAATCGCGCACCGCGTACGGGCTGCCGAGCGAGCCCTTGCGCTTGGCCTCTCCGATCGGGTGGATCGGCATCAGCCACAGGATATCCACGCCCAGCGCTTTCAGGCGCGGCAGCTGTCCGGTGGCGGCCTTGAACGTGCCCTCTTTTGTGAACTGGCGCGTATTGATCTGGTAGATGCTGGCGTTCCTGGTCCAGTCGGCGTGCTTGAACTGGACGTATTCTTTCGGCTGGTCCTGCGCCAGCGCGGCGCAATGCGCGAGCGGCGCGCTTGCCAGCAGCGCAGCGCAGGCCAGCGCGCGGACAATCGATTTGGTCATGGGCATATCGGGTTTCATCAGAACTTGAAGTTAACGCCGGCCGAATAGGTGCGGCCGAAGGTCACGGTATTGGTGATCACGTTCGGATCGCTCGTGTACTCGCGGAACGGCTCATTGGTCAGGTTATGCCCTTGCAAGAACACCGACCAGCCCTTGAGCATGCCACCCTGGAATTCGTACGAGGCCTGGGCATCGGCGATGGTCTCGCCCTTGATGAAGGTGAACTGCGACTCGCTGCGGTAGTCGAGGATCTGGCCGATGAAGCTCGAGCGCTTGTAGGCGGCCAGCGAAATCTGCAGCCCGCTTTTTTCGTAGTACAGGCGCACGCTGGTCACGTTCTTCGACAGCCCCGGCAAGCCGATCGAGGTCACCGCGCCATTGAACACCGGCGCATTGCTCGGGTTGACGAAGCCGCTCACCGGCAAGTCCACCGACGATTCGGTGTACGAGTGCGCGGCCTGGATGCCGAAGCCGTCGAGCATATTGGCCAGCATCGAGAACGGCAGGTTGACCGACAGCTCGACGCCGCGCATATTCCCGCCCTGGACGTTCTGCGGGGTGGTCAGCACGCCAATCGTCGAACCGGCGAAAGCGCCGCTGGTGGGCAGCGGCGTGTTCGCGCTGACATAGGGCGCGAAGTCGAACTGCTGCGGCGAATTGATCACGTAGTTGTCGAGCTTCTTGTAGAAGCCGGCCACGCTGACGTAGCCCTTCTTGCCGAAGTACTTTTCGTACGACAGGTCGAGTGCGGTCGCTTCATAGGGTTTCAGTTCCGGATTGCCGGCGAAGCCCGTGAGCGAAGGATCGAGTTCGGTCGCGCTCTGCAGGCCGAAGTTCATGCTGGCCTTCAGGTTGTCGAGATTGGCGCGCGAGATCTGCTTGCCGGCGCCCAGCCGCAGCACCTGGTCGTTGCCGACGTCGAAAGTAAGGTTTACGCTTGGCAGCACGCTGCTGTAGTCGGTGCCGCCGGTCTTGAGCGCCGATGGGCAGGTGGCGGCCGAATTGCCCGAGCAGTTCTGCAGGTCGACCTGGTTGCCGGTGGCGCGCTGGCGGGTGTCGACCAGCTGCACGCCGATATTGCCGGTGTATGGCACCGACAGCACTTCGCCGGCCAGTTCGCCCATCAGGTAGGCGGTGGTCACTTTTTCGCCGACCGTCCAGTCGCGCGCCAGCACGGTGGCGTCGACCCAGCGGTTCATGTCGTAGATCGAGCCCAGGGTGCCGGTCGGGTCGAACGCGGCCACCGGGATCCCGGTCGGACCGGCCAGTTCGATGGCGCTGCCGGGAATCGCCGCAGTGGCGTAGCCGTCGCCGTTGCGGATCGACAGGCGCCCTTCCTCGCCCAGGCGCGACTTGTCACGCTTGGTGTAGTTCACGCCAATGCGCACGCCCGACAGTACGCCCCATTCGAGCTCGCGCGCGCCTTCGAGGCGAATCGCCTGCACCTTGTCGTCGATCGTCGGCAGGCTCAGATAGCCGGCCTGCGGCGACAGCGGCCCGCCGCCCCAGCCGGCGACGTCGGTCAGCAGCGCCACGTCGCGGTTCGCATAATCGAGGCTGGGGACGAAGCGCACCGCATTGAAGTTGCTGCCGTTGAAGCCCGAGTACGTGATCGAGCCAAGCTGGCTGGCGGGCGTGTTGCCCGGCTGGCCGGCGATGGTTTCGTAGTTACTCAGGCGCTTGGTGCCTTTTGAATACGACAGGTCGTTGGTCAGGCGCCACTCGCCGAGCTTGAGTTCATTGTTCACGCCGACCGACAACAAGCGGTCCTTGCTCGAGAACATATGGTTGCGCACGTCGCCCTTGTAGTTGCTGAAGGTGCCGGCAGTGACGATGCCGTTCTCGATCGTGGCGTTGGTAAGTACCGCATTCGGATCGTAGATGCCGGTGCCGCCGACGACCGCGCCTTCGATGCCGGTCTTCTTGGTCGCTTCTTCGCCGCGCGAGTAGAACAGGTCGGCGGTGGAGCGGAACTTGTCGTTGGGGCGGAACTGCAGCGTCACCGAGGCGCCATCGCGTTCGCTCTTGCGGCGCGAGGTTTCGGCCATGAAGCCGTTGATGGCCTGCACTTCCTGGCCGTTGTAGTCGATCGGCGAAGTGGCGCCGCCCCAGCTGTCGAATTTCAGTTCGCCGCCGTTGTCCTGCTTGAACGAGGTCAGGCCGATCGACAGGCCGAGTTTGCGGTCGAAGAACTGGTCGACGAAGGTCAGCGTCTTGCGGTGGCCCGAACCGAGGTCGGAACCGGAGCCGAAGCCGATGCGTTCCTTGCGCGCGTTCACCGCGAACATGCGCTTGCCGAAGTCGAGCGGGCGCAGGGTGCGCAGGTCGATGGTCGAGGCCAGCCCCTGGCCCACCAGGCTTGCGTCGGGCGTCTTGTACACCAGTACACTGCCGGTCAGTTCGGACGGGAACAGGTCGAATTCGGGGCTGCGCGCGTCGCTCGTCGAAGCTTGTTCGCGGCCGTTCAGGAGCGAGCCGTTAAAGGTCGGCGACATGCCGCGCACCGACACTTCGGTGGCCTTGCCATTGACCTTGCTGCGCTGGGTGGTCACGCCCGACAGGCGCGAGATCGACTGGGCGACGGTGGTGTCGGGCAGCTTGCCAATGTCTTCGGCCGATACCGCTTCGACGATCGAGGTCGCGTTGCGCTTGATCGAGATCGCCGCCTCGATGCCGCGCCGGATACCTGACACGTTGACGGTGGCCACCGGCGCCAGGTTGCCCTGATCCTGGACGATGCTCGTCACCGCCGGCTGATTGCCCTGTTCCATATCCTTGTCTTCACTGGCGGCATTGGCTTGCTGTGCATGGGCGCTGGTGAGCCCGACGATCAGCAGCGCACAGGCGCCGGCGAGCGGATGAAGCAGAAAGTTGTGGCGGCGCGCGCCGTCCCGACGTGTCGTCATGGTTGCTGGTCTCCTGGTTTTTTATTTGTCCAACTTTGGCGTTGGTGCGTGCGATAGTCCGCTATCGACCGCAGGTGGTCAACGCGACAACTAAAGCCAATCTGAAGATAGCGCGTGGCACCAGCGCCACAGCGCGCTGCTAAACTGCGCGCATGAAGATATTGATGATCGAGGACGACCTCGCGATCGGCCAGGCCTTGCTGTCCGTGTTCCAGGACGAAGGCCATACGGCCCTCTGGCTGCGCCTGGCGGCCGATGTGCTGGCGCGCGTCAGCCAGGAAGCGTTCGACGCGGTGGTGCTTGACCTGAACCTGCCCGACGGCGACGGCAACGACCTGCTGCGCGCCCTGCGCGCCGACGGCGTGCGGGTGCCGGTGTTGATCATCAGCGCGCGCGATAGTTTGCAGGATCGCCTGAAAGGCTTCGATCTGGGCGCCGACGATTATCTGATCAAGCCGTTCGAGATCCCGGAACTGCTGGTGCGCCTGCGCGCGATCGTGCGCCGCAGTCACGGCGCGCTCGAAGAAAACCTGTGGCAGGCGGGCGACGTGGTGCTCGATGAGAACCGCATGCTGGTCACGCGCGCAGGCCAGCCGGTGACGCTGTCGAAGACCGAGTTCGCGCTGCTGCTCACGCTCATGAAGCAGGCCAACCGGGTGCTGACGCGGATCGAACTCGAACGGCGCGCCCTGCCCGCCGGCGATGGCCAGAGCCAGACGCTGGACGTGCACATCTTCAACCTGCGCAAGAAGATCGGCGAAGGCGTGATCCGCACCGTGCGCGGTGTCGGCTACATGGTGCAGCGCGATGCTTGATTTCGCCGCGCGCAGGGTCGGACGACCGTCGCTGTTCCGGCGCCTGATGCTCAGCTTTGCCGGCGTGATCGTCGGCGTTGCGCTGATCGGCCTGTTATGGGTGTTCCATGAAGCCAAGGCCACCCAGCGCACCCGCACCGACAGCGAGAACGTGACGCATGCGATGAACGTGCTGGCGCACCTGAAGGATGTGCTCGACCGGCCCGCGCGCATGGCGCCGCTGCTCGAAGCGATCGAAGCCAATCGCGTGCGCATGTTCGAAGAACTCGATTACCACTCGCAGGTGCGCATGCGCGTGTGGCAGGACGGCCGCCTGATCTACAACTCGGCGCCGGCGCTGCCCGACCATCTGCCCGAGGTGGCAAGCGCCGAATCGTATGCGTGGGTGCGTTCGGTGGCGCGTGACGATGCGGCCGGGCTGATCGTCGAACGCCAGCACGAAGTCGACGACGAGTGGATGCTGACCGTGTGGGGCGTGAGCTTCCTGCTGTCGTCGACCATCTTCAGTTTGCCGCTGCTGTTGATTCCCGCCTGGCTGATCGTCGGTATCGGCTTGCGCCCGCTGCGCTCGATCGCCATCGCCATCGCCCAGCGCTCGGACGCCGACCTGACGCCGCTGCCCGATTCGAAGTACCGCGAACTGGCGCCGCTGGTGGACGCAATCAATGGCTTGATGCACCGCCTGAGCCGGCGCATCGAGCACGAACACGATTTCCTGACCGACGCCGCACATGAACTCAAGACCCCATTGGCGGCAATCCAGATCAACGCCCACGTGTTGATCAGCCGCTGCGGCGCCGATGCGGCCGAACGCTGCGCCGAACCGGCGGCCGGCCTGCGCGCCGGCGTGGCGCGCGCCACCCACACCGTGCACCAGCTGCTGGCGCTCGAGCGCACCCGCGCCGAGCCGCAGGTCGACCAGGCCTGTCCGGTGACCGATGTCGCCGAATTCGTGCGCGAGCGCGTGGCCGCGGCGGCGCACCTGGCGGTGCAGCGCAATATCGAGATCGATTTTCACGCCGCGGACGTCGGCGTGCTGCGGCTGCACGTGGAGAGCATGGCGGCCGCGCTCGACAACCTGATCAGCAATGCGATCAAGTATTCGCCGCAGGATGGCCGCATCACGGTGCGCCTGACGCGCGCCAGCGGCGGCTGCCATCTGTCGGTGTGCGACCAGGGACCGGGCATCGAACCGGCGCTGCGCGAGAAGGTATTCGAGCGCTTTTATCGGGTGCCGGGGCAGGCGCAGTCGGGCAGTGGCCTGGGGCTGGCGATCGCCGAACGTGGCGCCGCGCGCAACGGCGGCACGATTGCCTTGTCGGACGGCGAGGCTGGGCGCGGCGTTACCGCGACCATCGATTTCGCCGGCGCCGGCTAGAAGAACGGCAGCACCTGCGCCAGCAACAGCTGCGGCGCTTCCTCGGCGATGTAGTGCCCGCAGCCGAGCGCCTGGCCCGACACGTCGTCAGCCACGCGGCGCCACTCGGCCAGCGGATCGAAGCAGCGCCCCACCACGCCCTGCTCGCCCCACAACACCAGCAGCGGCATTGCCAGCTTGCGGCCGGCAGCGCGATCGGCCCGGTCGTGTTCGAGGTCGATCGTCGCCGCCGCCCGGTAATCCTCGCACAAGCCATGCGCGGCGCCGGGCAAGGCCAGGCAGCGCCCGTATTCGGCCAGCGCGCGCGGATCGAACGGCGCCAGGCCGGCACTGCGCCTGCCCATCACATCGCGCACATAGGCCGCCGGATCGGCCTCGATCAGGCGCTCGGGCATCGGCGCCGGCTGGATCAGGAAGAACCAATGCCAGTAGGCGCGCGCGAATGCCTCCGAAGTCTGCTCGTACATCGCCAGCGTGGGCGCGATATCGAGCAGCGCCAGGCGCCGCACCGCAGCCGGATGGTCAAGCGCCAGGCGGTGCGCCACGCGCGCGCCGCGGTCGTGGGCCAGCACGTCGAAGGTCTCGAACCCAAGGGCGCGCATCACCGCCAGCGCGTCGGCCGCCATGGCGCGCTTGCTGTAGTTGGCGTGATCGGCCTGGCCTACCGGCTTGGACGAATCACCATAGCCGCGCAGGTCGCACGCCACCACCGTGAAGCGCTCGCGCAGTGTTGGCGCCACGCGGTGCCAGATGGCGTGGGTCTGGGGATGACCGTGCAACAGCAGCAGCGGCGGACCCGATCCGCCCACGATGGCGTGGATGGCGACCTGCGCGCCGACATCGATGCGCACCTCATGAAAACCGGGGAAGAGAGACAACGTCACGTTATGCCTTGAGAAAAATCAATCAGCACGAAACTATTCGAGTGAGTTCAAGAATAGTTCATTTCCGTAGGCGCTGTCATCGTTAGCTGTGGACGAGGATTGAACTGCTGAGTTGATTCGAGGTCCAACCCGTGTCGTATTCGATAGGGAATGGATCATGAAAGCGCCCAGGTTCGCCAAGTTGTTCGTCCAACTCGCCCTGTTGAACCAACATCAGCGGCGAGAAGTGCTCGCGGCCCTGCATCCCGCAGCCGGGCTGGACCGGATAATCGCCCTCATCGATGAGATCCGTTCGCGCGCGCCGCTGCCCCGAGTGCGCCTGCGAGCAATGTCACCGGCATGGCCATGCCAACGACATGCAGCGCTTTCGCTGCTGCCACTGCGGCCGCACATTCAACGACCTTACCGGCACGCCGCTGGCGCGGCTGCGGCTCAAGGGCAAATGGCGCGACTACCTGGGCGCCTTGCTCGATTCGCAAGCGGTGCGGGCGGCCGCCATCGCGCGGACGCATTGCATCGCACATCGGTCGCTCAACCTGAGCGCACGAGAACGGGTTCGCAGCAGCCCCGAAGGCGCCATCCACGTGCAGAACGTGAACGCCTACCATCGCCGGTTGCGCGAATGGCTGGCACGCTTTCATGGCGTGGCCTCGCATCGTCTTCCCAATTATCTGGGATGGCGCTGGGCCTTGGATGGCGAGAGAGTCACTTCCATTGAACAATTGTTGCGCATTGCATTCGGCGTCATCAACAGGTAAAGGTGACAGCGCCTTTCCGTAAGGTTAGGCACCTAACCGCGCGCGCTGGCCGAGCGCCGTAGACTGTTGTTCATGAGCCGCCGAATGGATACCCACACCGCCGAACTGATCGGGATTGCAATCCTGACCCGTGATGCATTCGGCATCGACCGCGCGCGCCGCTACGCCAGCCTGGCCGGCCTGCCGCCAGAGCTGGCCGACAAGGTGCTGTCACGCTCGCTTGCCGGTCTGCGCCGGATCGACGCCGCGCCGGTTCGGGTCGACCGGCGCCGTCCCAACGACAAGCAGGTGAGCCAGATGCAGCGGCGCAAGGCCGATCTGGATTAGCGCCGCCGCTGCGGCATCACTTTCTCGACCATTGCACCGCAAACAGGAATTGCTGCGCGCAGGGCGTGCCCGCACATAGCGCCGGCTTGTAGCGCTCCCTCAGCAGCACTGCCGACATGAAGTCGGACGTGTTCTTGCCCGGGGTGCTGTACACGTGCGCCGCGGTCGCCGTCCCGGCCTGGTCGACATCGACAACGATGCGCAGTTCGCCATACTCGCGCAGGTAGTCGCCGGCCTGCATCAGCTGGGTCCACAATCCCTTGGTGCCGTGCAGCGGATACGGCGGTTCGTCGCCCTCGCCCATTGCTTCATAAGGCGCCTTGAGCAGGGCCTGGTGTTCGGCGCTCAACTCGGCGTAGGGTTTGTCGAACGGGATCGGCGACCTGGCGCCGGAATCCATGATGCGCGTATTGCCAAGGCGCCAGTCCGACTTGAGCCGGTAGGTAGGCTGTTTCTGCGCGCTCGCCAATGGCATCGCGCAGCAGACAAACAAGACCACAACGAGACGACGCATGCCCGCTCCGCAAGATGAAAACCGGACGATAGCATCCGCGCACGGCGCGAATGTGCGCGCAAAGTCACGCTCGTGGCATGCGAATCGCAGCGGAGTGACGTCAGCCGGCCGAGCCATGCCATGGGCATAATGGCGCCATCGAACAGCCGGCTCCTTACGCAATCCTGACATTGTTCAGTTGTTGTAAAGATGCCTTCCGTCGTTACCACGAATTGACACGAAAGCAACAGCTGATCAGTATGGCTCGGAGGCCCTCGCCTCGCCTTCCCAAGAACGCCGCCGTACCATTAAAAGGATCAGCACCATGCATCGAGCCAGGACGGAAAGAACAGCAGTAGCCTTGGCGATCGCCGCGCTTTGCGCGAGCCTCGCCCAGGCCCAGGAAGCAAACCAGCCACAGGCCGCCGCGGCCGCCGACGCCGCCACCGTGGTCGTCACCGGCACCCGGGTCGCCAACCGCACCGTGCTCGACACCGCGGCGCCGGTCGACGTCATCTCGGCCGAGACACTGAAAAATTCTGGCAGCACCGAGATGAACCAGGCGCTGTCGATGGCCCTGCCCTCGCTGAACTTCCCGCGTCCTTCGCTCACCGACGGCACCGACACCATCCGTCCCGCCACCCTGCGCGGCATGGCGCCCGACCAGACCCTGGTGCTGGTCAACTCCAAGCGCCGCCACACCTCGTCGCTGGTCAACGTCAACGGCTCGATCGGACGTGGCTCGGCCGCGGTCGACCTGAACACCATCCCCACCGCGATCGTGAAATCGGTCGAGGTGCTGCGCGACGGCGCCGCCGCCCAATACGGCTCCGACGCCATCTCGGGCGTGGTCAATATGCGCCTGCGCACCGACCGCGATGGCGGCGAAGCGAGCGTGACCTATGGCGCGCGCAAGTCCGAATACGACCTGTGGAACGACGCCACGCCGGCCGGCGGCACCTGGAGCGGTCCGGATTCGCGCAAGCGCACCGACGGCCAGACCGCCACCGTCAGCATCTGGAAAGGCCTGGCCTGGGGTGAAGACGGCTTCGTGACCCTGGCCGCCGAATACCGCGACCAGCACCGCACCGAGCGTGGCGGCTATGACGTGCGCCAGCAGTACCCGCGCGTAAACGGCGCCTTCGATCCGCGTGAGAACACCATCGACCGCTTCAACGCCTGGTATGGCGAACCCGAGATGGAGCAAGCCACCTTCTTCGCCAATGCCGGCAACAATCTTGGCGGCGGCGTCAAGGTGTATGGGTGGGCCAGCTACCAGGACCGCGACGCCCGTTCGTCCGGCTACTTCCGCCCGGCGCAGGACGCGCGCAACATCATCTCGATCTACCCGGACGGCTTCCTGCCAATCATCGCGCCGACCGTCAGGGATTTCTCGATGACCGGCGGCCTGACCTGGCAGATCGGCGAATGGGATATGGACGCCTCGCTCGGCTACGGCAAGAACAAGATGGCGTACACCATCGAGAACACGCTCAACCGCTCGCTGGGGCCGACCAGCAAGACCGAGTTCTATGCCGGCGGCTATTCGTACGACCAGACCGTGTTCAACCTGACCGGGGTGCGCTCGATCCCGATGGCCTCCTTGTCGTCACCACTGAACCTGGCGATGGGCGTGGAAGCGCGGCGCGAAGGCTATGAGCTGTTCGCCGGCGAAGAGCAGTCATACAGCTTCGGCGGCGTGCTGCTGCCGAACGGCACCCCGGCGGCGCCGGGTGCACAGGTGTTCCCGGGCTTCCGGCCAGCCAATGAAGTCGATGCGCACCGCAATGCGGTCGGCGCCTTCATTGACCTGGAAGCGAACCTGACGCCCGAACTGCTGGCGTCGGCCGCGGTGCGCGCCGAGCGCTACTCCGACTTTGGCAACAGCCTGGCCGGCAAACTGGCCCTGCGCTACGACTTCAATAAACAGTTTGCCCTGCGCGGCGCGCTCCAGAACGGCTTCCGCGCGCCGTCGCCGCAGCAGCAGAACTTCACCTCGACCTCGACCAACTTCATCAACGGCGTGCCGTACGAGATCACCACCTTCAAGCCCGAGGACCCGGTGGCCGTGGCCCTGGGCGCCAAGCCGCTCGACGCCGAAAAATCGGTCAACGCCTCGCTCGGCGCCGTGATGCGCGTCGGCGCCGTGAGCGTGACGGTGGACGCCTACCGGATCGACATCGACGACCGCATCATCCTCTCCGAGAACCTCACGCAAGCCAATGTGCGCGACTACATCGCGCGCCAGGGCTTCATCGGCGTGGGCGGCGGGCGCTTCTTCATCAATGGCGTCGACACCACCACCAAGGGTGTCGACATCGTCGTCAACTGGCCGCTCGATACCGCAGGCAGCGGGCGCTTCGACTTCACGCTGGCCGGTAACGTCACCAAGACCGAAGTGACCAAGGTGCCGGTAACGACCCAGCTGGCGGCCCTGAACCCGGCGCCGGTGCTGTTCGACCGCCTCAATGTGCTGTCGCTCGAAAAAGGCCAGCCGAAGAACAAGGTCAGCGCGAACGTGAACTGGAAGCTGGGCCAGTGGGGGGCGACGCTGCGCGCCACGCGCTATGGCGAAGTGCTCTCGCCGGGCACCACGGCGGCATTCGACTTCGAGTTGGGCGCCAAGACCGTGGTCGATCTGGAAGGACGCTTTGCCGTCACGCCGAAGCTGACCCTGGCGCTGGGTGCGGACAATGTCTTTGACCAGTATCCAGAGACGCTGCCGCCGGCACTGAACACCACCGGCAATACGCCGTTCTCGAACTACGCGCCGTTCGGCCGTTCGGGACGGTATCTGTATGCGCGCGCGAACTACGGGTTCTGATGCTTGACCTGCGGGCCTGCGCTTTACACGCAGGCCTACTCTTGCAGCATTGGTCCCAGGCGCTGGGCCAGAAACTCCACCAGCGCCGCCACCCGCGGCGCCAGCGCGCCCTGCTTGTAGAACACCGCCCATACCGGCTGCGACCAGGGCAGCGTATCGTCTTCCAGCACCGGCACCAGGGCTCCCGCCGCCACATCCGCACGCGTCATGAAATGCGATAGCGATGCGATCCCGGTTGCGGCCAGCGCCAACTGCCTGACCGTTTCGCCGCTCGACGCCGTCGCTGCCGGCGTGATGGTCCACCCTTCGACACCGGCATGCACCAACGGCCAGGTATTGAGCGAGGCCGGGGCGCTAAAGCCCAGGGTGCGATGCTGTTTCAGGTCGCTTGGCGTGCGCGGCGCGCCATGCCTGGCCAGATAGGCCGGCGCGGCCACGATGCGCAGGCGGCTGGCGCCAAGCTTGCGTGCATTGAGCGTGGAGTCGGGCAGCACGCCGATGCGGATCGCCAGGTCGGCGCGCTCTTCGATCAGGTCGACATACGTCTCGCCACTGACCAGTTCGAGCTGCACCAGCGGATACGCGTCCAGAAAATCAGGCACCAATGGCGCCAGCAAATGCCCGAGCGCCGGCGTGGCCGCGTTGACCCGCACCAGGCCCGATGGCTGCGAACGGCGCGCCGTCGCCTCGGCCTCGGTATTGGCCAGGTCGGCCAGGATCGCACGTGCACGCCCGAGCAGCCACGCCCCTTCTTCGGTCAGCTGCAGGCGCCGCGTGGTGCGCTGCATCAGCGTGATCCCGAGCCGTTCCTCGAGCCGCGAGATGGTGCGCGACACGCCCGACGGGGTCTGCCCGAGACGCTCGGCCGCCGCCGAAAACGATCCCGCATCCATGACGGCGGAAAATACAATCAGGGCACTCACGTCGATCATTGGTGACTCCAGCTCAAAAGTGAATTGTACAGCCGGCTATTTTTCCTCGCGCAATGCGACGGCACACTGCATGCCTACGCAAATCCGCACAAGGAACAAGACCATGCCTCTCGCCCTCTGGGCGCTCACACTGAGCGCGTTCGCCATCGGCACTACCGAATTCGTGATCGTCGGCCTGATTCCCACCATCGCCGCCAGCCTGCAGGTCTCGGTGCCCTCGGCCGGCCTGCTGGTGAGCCTGTACGCGCTGGGCGTGGCCATCGGCGCGCCGCTGCTCACCGCCCTCACCGGCCGCGTGCCGCGCAAGCTGGTCGCCTGGATGGCGCCCAACTACGCCAGCCTGATGGCCGCGCGCGTGCTCACCGGCCTCGCACACGGCGTGTTCTTCTCGATCGGCTCGACCATCGCCACCAGCCTGGTGCCGAAAGAAAAAGCCGCCAGCGCCATCGCCCTGATGTTCAGCGGCCTGACCGTGGCCCTGGTTACCGGCGTGCCGCTCGGGACCTTCATCGGCCAGCACTTCGGCTGGCAAGCCACCTTCCTGGCCGTGTCGCTGCTGGGCGTGATCGCGATGGTCGGCAGCGCGCTGCTGGTGCCGCGCGATATCGCCGGCAGCAAGCCATCGAGCCTGATGACGCAACTGGCGGTGCTCAAGAAACCGCGCCTGCTGCTGGTCTACGCCATGACCACGCTCGGCTACGGCGGCTCGTTCATCGCCTTTACCTACCTGGCGCCGATCCTGCAGGAAGTGGCCGGCTTTGCGGCGTCGAGCGTGAGCCTGGTGATGCTGGTGTATGGCGTTTCGGTCGCGGCCGGGAATATCTGGGGCGGCAGGCTGGCCGACCGCCACGGCCCGGTGCGGGCGCTGCAGATCGTGTTCGGCTTGCTGGCCATCGTGCTGCTGATACTGAGCGTTACCGCGCCGAACAAAACGCTGGTGCTGGTCACCGTGTTGGCGTGGGGCGCGGTTGCCTTCGGCAATGTGCCGGGCCTGCAGGTGTACGTGGTGCAGCGCGCCGAACGCGATGCGCCGCAGGCGGTGGACGTGGCGTCAGGCCTGAACATCGCCGCCTTCAATGTCGGCATTGCGCTCGGCGCCTGGGGCGGTGGCCTCATCGTCGAGCGGCTTGGCCTGATGGCGACGCCCTGGATCGGCGGCCTGGTGGTGCTTGGCGCACTGCTGCTTACCACCCTGGCCGGCTGGCTTGACCGGCGTGACGGGGTGCCGCTCAAGCCGGCCGTTGGCGGCGCCGTCGCCAGCCACTGAACGCTTAATGAGCGCTTAATGAGCGCTTAATGAGCGCTTAATGAGCGCTTACTGATCGAGCTCCGGATAGTGACGGAAGATGCCGCCCTGGTTGAACGGAATGCGCCGTTCGGACGCCAGATAGGCCGCGATGTTGGGCCGCGCCGCTACCCGGTCGCGCAGTTGGCCCAGCACCGGGTATTCGGTCTCGATCTGATGCATCGTGTTCGGGAACGCGTAGCGCAGCCCTTCGATTACCTGGAACAGCGACAGATCGGCATAGGTCACGCGCTCGCCGGTGAGATACGGCCGCGGCTCGGGATTGCTCAGCATGCGCGCGAAGTAGCCGAGGAATTTCGGGATCCGGGTCTCGACGAAATCGGCCGCGCGGCGCAGCGCCTCGGGCTTCTGGTCTTCGTAATACAGCGAACTGGCGATCGGGTGATGGCTGTCGTGCGCCTCGGTCACCAGGTCGGCGATGGTCAGCTGCAGCTGTTGCACCCACAGCCGCCCCGGCTCGGTGCGCGGCGCCAGGCCATGCTGCTCGCCCAGATACAGCAGGATGGTCGAGACCTGGCCAATGGTCAGTTCGCCCGCCTTCAGGAACGGTGGCGCGAATGACGGGTGCTCCCCCACTTCGAGCGCCGCCATCAACAGCTCGGTGCCGCCGTCACGCCGCGCCACGTCGACATAATCGGCGCCCGCCTCTTCCAGCGCCAGCCTGACGAATTCGCCGCGCCCCTGAATCTGCGGCCAGTAGAACAGTTCGTATGCCATCGATCGCCTCCGCTTGGATTGGTGTCGGCGCATTATGGACGGAGAAGCAAAAACAACGTCGCCGCGTAAACATGGTAATCTTGCCGCGCCTGTTTATAAAAACCACAAGTTACACCGGTTGCCGCAAGCCACAAAAGTTTCGTGATCGCGCCGCATTTCACAGCCATCGCGCCTTTTCTTGCCAATCTACTGAGCACAAGCTGGCGTTTCGGCCCATAATTGCGCTGTGGAATTATTTGTTACATCAATTCACTGTGCAGGACGCCGCCGTGGTAGGCGTGCGTTGCTCGATCAAGACGTGGCCTCGCAGTCTGCGCCGTCGTCACACTTCGCCGAATGGAGCGTCCCATGATTTTCGCTCGATTGACCCAACGCTGGCAGGCGCTGCGCTTCTGGCGCGAGCCCCAGTCCTTGTCACGCCTCGACCTGGTACGCCAGCTGGACAAGGCGCCCGGCAGCGTGCCGGGCGCTGCGCTGCGCCAGCTGAGCCAGCGCGAGTATCTGGTGCGCGGCCTGGATCCGCGCGAGCGCCTGCGCTGCGTGCTGGCGCATTACCGTTTTGAAGACGCTACATTCGACGCCAGCTACCAGCGAGCCATTTATGGCGGCGGCGGCGGCGGCGCCGGCATCGACCTGTGGCGCCATGACAGCGCCGATGGCGCATTCGCCCTGACGCTGGCGACCGGACCGCAGGACGATCCCGAGGGCGAGCTCACGATCGCCCTGCAGGTGGACGGTATCGTGCTGCACCGCCTGTCCTTCAGCTGGGTCGAGGGCGCGCTGTTCGGGATCGACCTGCCAAGCGCGCCTCTGGTCACGCGCAACCAGGGCCGCTGGAGCGAATCCGGCGCCGCCTTCGACGCTTTCGAGCGCGTTTTCCCGAACAATTCACCCAGCTTCTTCTGCTTCGCCGCGCTGCAAGGCTTGGGCGGCCTGCTCGGGATCGAGCGCGTGCTGGCCGTGCGCGCGCCGGCCCACGTGGCCTATGTGGCGCATGCCGATGAAGCACAGGCGCGCGCCTTCGAGAATTCGTACGACGGCTTCTGGCGCATCCTGGGCGGCGCCGAGATCGACGCGCGCTGCTATTCGATCGCGCTGCCGTTCTACCTCAAGCCGCTGCAGGACATGCCGTCGAAGCACCGCAAGCGCGCGGCCCAGCGACGCGAACACTGGCGCCTGATCGGCGAGGCAACGCGCGCCACGCTTGCGCCGCTGCGGCTGCCGGCGCAAGCCAGCGCGATCGTTCGAACCGAGACCTCGGTTACCGCGCAGGCCTGAATCGTTGCCGGCGCCGGGCTCGGGGCCGCTTCACCTGTCCTTGACAGAATCGTCACACCGGTGCCGGGCCGTGCTACACTCGCGCCTTCGCTAGGGGTCCTGGAACGTCGTTTCCGGGTGAGACATACCCTTCGTACCTGATCTGGATAATGCCAGCGAAGGAAAGCGCGCAAAGCAGCATTCATCCCGTTTGCCCCTTCCCCCACGTTGGCTCCGGCTTTTTCAAAGCTGCGCGCCACTGGCGCGCGAACACGAGCAAACCATGAAACACACGCTGAAATACACAGTCCTCGCCTGCGCCATCGTGCAGGCGTTCTCCATCCCGTCGTCGAGCGCGCAAGAGCAGGTGCAGTCGGTGCTCGTCAGCGGCAGCAAGTGGGTGCCCACTGACCGCGCCAGCATTGGCGGCTTTTCCGACACCCCGCTGCTCGACACGCCGGCCTCGATCAGCGCCCTGACGCTGAACCAGATGCAGGACCTGTCGATTCGCAGCGTCAGCGAAGCCTCGCGCTTCGACGCCTCGATCGGCGACGCCTACAACGCGGTCGGCTATGCCGAACAGTTCTCGATCCGCGGTTTCGCCCTCGACAACGCCACCAGCTATCGCAAGGACATGATCGCGATCTCGGGCGACACCCAGATTCCGCTCGAGAACAAGGAGCGCATCGAGATCCTGCGCGGCCTGGCCGGTTTGCAGGCAGGCGTGGCGGCGCCCGGCGGCATGATCAACCTGGTCACCAAGCGCCCCACCGCTGCGCCGCTGCGCTCGGCGACGGTCGAAGTGCGCGAGCGTGGCACCGTGTATGGCGCGGTCGACCTGGGCGGGCGCTTCGAAGACCGCCGCTTCGGCTACCGCATCAACGCCGCCGCCGAGGATCTGAAATCGTATGTGCGCGGCGCCGACGGCAAGCGCCAGTTCGTCTCGGCCGCATTCGACTGGCAGATCACGCCCGACGCCCTGCTGCAACTGGACATCGACCACCAGCACAAATCGCAGATCACGGCGCCCGGCTACCAGCTGATTCGCAACCAGGCGCTGCCGGCCGGCGTCTCTGCGAAAACGCTGCTCAACGAGCAGCCGTGGACCAAGCCGGTGGACACTGACAGCAGCAACCTGGGCTTGAACTTCGCGTACCGCATCAACGCCGACTGGAACGCCACCGTCAGCGCCAACAAGCACTGGTTCAAGCGCGACGACTACACCGCCTTCCCTTACGGCTGCAGCAACGAAGGCGACGGCTACTATCCGGGCTACTGCTCGAACGGCGACTATGACGTGTACGACTACCAGAGCGTGGGCGAGCGCAAGACGCCATGGGGCGCGCAGGCACTGCTGCAGGGCCGCTTCGCCACCGGCGCGCTGCGCCATTCGCTCAGCGCCGGCCTGGCCTACGCCGAGCGTCACGACAGCTTCGGCGAAGACGTGTACGAATACGTCGGCTCGAGCAACATCTATCAAAACCTGATCGTGGCGCCGATCGGCGCCGACTTCAGCACCGGCCCGGTGATGGAGCGCCGCAGCATTCAAGAGCGCTCGGCCTTCGTGCAAGACGTGCTGACGCTGTCGGACCAGATCACGCTGCACGCAGGCGTGCGCTACGTGAAGATCAAGCGCAACGAACTCGAAGAGATCGACCAGCCGTGGGTGCGTGAACGCGATTCGTACCTGCTGCCGAACGTGGCGCTGGTGTACGCGCCGGCGCGCGACTGGCGCGTGTACGGCTCGATCAGCCATGGCCTGCAGTATGGCGGCATCGCACCGATGGAAACCACCAACGAAAACAGCGCCCTCGCGCCAGCGCGCTCGAAACAGGCTGAGATCGGCTTCAAGCGCAACGTCAACGAGCACCTGGCGCTGGCCGGCTCGCTGTTCGAAATCCGCCAGGGCCTGGAGTACACCAACGCCGCCAACACCTTTGTCCGCGCAGGCGAGCAGAAGCACCGCGGCCTGGAACTGTCGGCCCAGGGCCAGGCGCTGCGCAACCTCGACTACAGTGTCTCGCTGATGGCGCTCGACACCGACCAGAGCGACACCGGCGACATCACGACCGAAGGCAAGCGCGTGACCAATGTGCCGAAGTACCGTTCGGCGGTGTGGCTGGGTTACGCGGTGCCGCAGATCGATGGACTCAAGCTCGACGCGGTATGGCAGTACTCGAGCGACAAGGCCTTCGATCCGGCCAATCGGGTCAAGGTGCCGGGCTATCACGTGGCCGGCTTCGGGGCCTCGTATGCGCTGCGCCTGGGCGGCATGAACAGCGTGATCCGGGCGCGCGTGGACAATGCGTTCGACAAGTTCTACTGGCGTGATGTGACGCAGTCGCTGGGCGGGTATCTGTTGCCGGGGGCGCCGCGCACGTTCAGGTTGTCGGCGCAGGTGGATTTCTGATGTGAATCCGTACGTAACCGGAAGTCTACTTTCTCCGGTTACTCTGCTATTCTTTTCTGTATGCGCCGCGGGAGAAAAATTCCCACGCGGCGTTGTTATGCCCCTCGAATCATAAGGATCCGCTGCTCTCGCATCTCACCACTCATGGAGATCACATGCTCAAGAAGCTCCTTGCTGCCATCGGCGTGACAACGCCACCTGCCGAGCCGGCCCCGCCTCCCGGACTTCATCACCCATACGCAGAATCGCATGTGAACTTTTTCTACAACCTGCTCTTTTGTGATGAGCTCGATCTGTTCACGAAAAGCCTGGAAGACAGCGGTAGCGGACCATGGCCTGCGTTGCTGGCCGACGCGCCTGATGAATCGGCGCTCCTGAAACTGGCGAGCGACCCAAACAACGAAGGAAGAGTCCGGGCGCTCGCCTATCTCCGTCTACGCGCGATGGGCGCCGAGGTGCCGACCAAGACGCTGCTCGGCGTGATTGTCGAAGTCCCGCTTGCGGATGGGCTCGATGTGCTGGCGGCGTTCAGCGATGGCGGCGTGCGTTACCTGAATCAGTCGGGCAAGATCGCCGTTGTCGAAGCCAGCGACACGCCAGTAGCAGTGATCGCGCAGGAACTGATCGAGGTTTCCCGACCGATCGTGGAACAGATCGGTCCATGGGAAGAGCAACGACTGCCACCACCGAAAGCCGGCAACGTTCGCATTACATTTCTCGTATCCGACGGCCTGTATTTCGGCGAGGGGTCATTTGCGGTGCTGCAAGCCGATGACATGGCCGGGCCCATTCTGGCGAAAGCAGCGCAGTTGCTCCAGGCAGTCGTCAATCCTTTGGTCGAGTAAGGCAGCAAAGCCGGGATGCCGGCCTTCGTCATTCAGTGACGAATAATTGCCTGACTCAGGCCTTGCGTCACTACGGCCCTCCGATATATGATCCATATACGAATCATATATAAGGGAGCACTCCATGGGCATCGTCAACATCGACGACGAACTGCACGACCAGATTCGCAAGGCCAGCGCGGTCTCATGCCGCTCGATCAACGCGCAGGCCGCGTTCTGGATCAAGATCGGCATGCTCGCCGAGATGAATCCAACCGTCAGCTTCAACGAGATCGTCGCGCGCGAGCTGCGCGCCGCCGGGGTCGTGCCGCAATCGGTCAAGGCTGCCTAGGCATGGTCAAGCGACCGGAAGAAATCGCCCTGATGGCCGAATCGGGCAAGCTGCTGGCCGAGGTGTTCACCCACCTCGACGGGCTCGATCTGATCGGCATGTCGACCATGCGAGTGAACGACCTGGTCGACAGGCTGATCGTCGATACGCTCAAGGCGCGCCCTGCCAGCAAGGGGCAGTACGGCTATGCCTACGCACTGAACTCGTCGCGCAACCACGTGGTATGCCATGGCGTGCCGTCCGATGCCGATATATTGAAGAACGGCGACATCGTCAACTTCGACATCACGCTCGAAAAGCACGGCTACATCGCCGACTCCAGCAAGACCTATCTGGTGGGCCAGGTCGCGCCGCTGGCGCAGCGTCTGGTGCAGACCACCTATGACGCCATGTGGCAGGGAATCCGGACGGTTCGTCCCGGCGCCAGGCTGGGCGACATCGGATACGCGATCGAGCGCCACGCGCGCAAGAACGGCTATTCGGTGGTGCGCGAATACTGCGGCCATGGCATCGGGCGCGAGATGCACGAACTGCCGCAAGTGCTGCACTGGGGCCGGCCGCATACCGGCATGCTGCTGCAGGAAGGGATGGTCTTCACCATCGAGCCGATGATCAACGGCGGGCGGCGCAATGTGCGCACCGAAGACGATGGCTGGACGGTCGTCACGCGTGACGGTCAACTGTCGGCGCAGTTCGAGCATACGGTGGCGGTGACGCGCCATGGCGTGCGGGTGCTGACGCTGCGGCCCGATGAAAAGGCGCCGCACTAGCAAGCTGCGTGCCTCATTAACGCCCGGGTTCGGCGTCACACGCCACCAGAACCCGGCCATCACGCCGGCCTCAGGGCAGGCCCGGCAACTCGCCGTCTGCACACAGCGCCCGACCGCGTCGACATCCCGGCGCCGCAGCCCATTGCACCTTTCCCGATCCCTTCCCGCGCAGCACGGGCGCGGAAGGCGACGCTTTTGCCTGCTCGTTTTGACCCGACCTGCATTGCCCATTCAACATGATTGCAACACGAAAATATTAACTTGCAATTAAGACAAATATCGCAATACCATTGCCTTGCGTCTGTGTCATTACATGAAAACGATCCATGACAAAAGGCGTCATTCCCCGCACCACGTACGACGCAGTACGTTCCATCGCACCACCCCAAAAAACGGAAACACGGAAAACATCAGCCCACCACATCAAGTCACCCGTCGCGAAAGGTCTACGCATGATAACGAAGCCTTCGAGCTCGCCGCAGCACGGCGATCTGCATCAGACGCAGCACGCCCTCCGCACTCCCCGCACCACCGCCCTCGCCCTGTGCATCGCCCTCGCCTTCGCTGGCGCCGCACCGCTGGCACATGCTTACCAGGCCGGCGCCACGGCGCCCACTACCCAGCGCGCAGCGCCCTACTGGCAAGACGTCACCATCGCGCCGTCGGCGAGCTCGCGCGGCAAGGCGCCGGCGCTGAAGTTGCGCCGCCTGCGCACTGCGACGCTCGATTTCGCCGGGATCCGGGCGCTGGCTGCAGGAGCCCCGCTGGCGCGCGGCGAGCGCTCGATAGCGAGCGGCCTGACCATTTCGCTGCCGCATCCGCGCGGCGGCTATCAGCGCTTCATGCTGGTCGAGTCGCCGGTCATGGAGCCGGGCCTGGCCGCCAGGCATCCGGGCATCAAGACCTACCGCGGGCAGGGCATCGACGATCCGGCTGCGACCCTGCGCATGGACATCACCCCGCTCGGCCTGCACGCCTCGGTGCGTTCGCCCAACGGCGGCTGGTACGTCGATCCATATTACGAGCGCGATACGAGCGTCTACGCCGCCTACGAGCGCGGTGACCTCGAGAACCAGCACGGTCCCCTGATCGAAGGCAAGCTCGATGAGGCCAGCCTGTCGCCACTGCGCTCGTTCTACAAGCAAGGCGAGACGATCGAGGTGCGCGGCGCCGGCTTCACCCCGGGCGCCACCGTCGCGCTGACGGTGCGCGCCGACGGCGATGAAGCCGCCCTGCACAACATCAACGCCACTGCCGACAAGAGCGGCGCAATTGCGGTCAAGCTGCCGGCCGGCCTGATCTCGAGCGGCGCCTTCGACCTCAGCGCCAGCGACGGCCTGCGCGCCGGCAGCGCGCCGATCACGGTGCTGGGCGCCGAGGCATCGGTGAATGCCGCAGTCGGCGCCGCGCTGCGCACCTATCGCCTGGCACTGGTCACCGATCCGTCGTACGCCAGTTATTTCGGCGCCGCCAACGTCACTGCGGCCAAGGTCACCTTGACCAACCGGGTAACGCAAATCTACGAAGACGAGACCTCGATCCGGCTGGTGCTGATCGACGCCACCGATGCGCTCAACCTGAATACGGCGGCCGAGATGACCGGCGCCGACGGCCCATGCGGCGCCAGCGCCTGCTACACGCCGGCACAGGCATCGACCTGCGGCGGCGGCACGCTGTCGCGTAACCGCATCGTCACCGGCCTGCTGGCCGGGGCCAGCAACTTCGATGTCGGGCATATCGCACTTGGCCTGAACGGCGGCGGCGTGGCCAGCCTCGGTGTGGTCGGCGGCAACGCCAAGGCGCAGGGCTGCACCGGCCTGCCAACGCCCGTGGGCGACTTCTTCGCGGTCGATTACGTGGCGCACGAACTGGGTCACCAGTTCTCGGGCAACCATACGTTCAACGGCGTGGTCGCCAATTGCAGCGGCGGCAACCGCAATCCGGCCACCTCGGTCGAACCCGGCAGCGGCTCGTCGATCATGGCCTATGCCGGCATCTGCGGCAGCGACGACCTGCAAACGCACAGCGACCCATACTGGTCGCAGCGCAGCTTCGACGAAATCGTCGCCCACACCTCGGGCGCCGAGACGCTGCTGAACGAAGTGCAGATGGCGGCGCTGCGCGGCTTCAATACCGACGGCCAGCGTTTCCGACTGAGTTATGACGGCGCCCTGTCGGCGCCGATCATCCGCGGCGAGAACTACACCGCGGCCGGCATCCGGGCCGCAATCGAAGGCATCGCCGGCTGGCCAAGCGGCGCCACCGCCCTGGTCAGCGCGGTGAGCGATGGCGGCTTCACCGTCACCTTCGGCGGCGCGCTGGGCTTGACCAATGTGGCCCCTCTGATGCTCACCGAATGCAGCGGCGGCTGCAGCGGCTATGTCGGCGAGATCGCGGTTGGCGGCGCCACCACCCGCCGCGGCATCGTCGCCGACACCGGCAACGCGGCCCCGGTCGTGACGGTACCGGCGCTCTACACCATCCCGCTGCGTACGCCATTCGCCCTGACCGGCAGCGCCAGCGACGAAGACGACGAAACCCTCACCTACATGTGGGAGCAGAACGACCGCGGCGGCGCGGTCGGCACCGGCTTGATCAATAACGTCAAGACCAATGGCCCGCTGTTCCGCCAGTTCGGCACCCGCGCCGTCGTCACCAGCTCAGACACGCTCGAATACAATTCGCCGGGCCAGAACCATGTCACCACCAATCCGACCCGCGTGTTCCCGGACCTGATCCAGATCCTGGCCAATAACACCAACGCGCGCACCGGCGCCTGCCCGACGCCGGGCGCCACGCCAACGCCGGCCGAAATCGACTGCTTCTCGGAGTTCCTGCCGACCGCCGCCTATGTCGGCGTGGCCGGCGTCAATGCCGCGCCGGCGTCGCTCAACTTCAAGCTGACCGCGCGCGACGGCCGGGGCGGCGTCAACAGCGCCAGCACGACGCTGGTGCTGGCGCCAGGCGCCGGTCCGTTCCTGGTCACCGCGCCCAACAGCGCGTCGACGCTTGCCGGCGGCGTGGTCCAGACCGTGACCTGGAACGTGGCCAATACGGATGTGGCCCCGGTCGCCACGGCCAACGTCAAGATCACGCTCTCGTCCGACGGCGGCTCGAGCTGGCCGTATGTGCTGGCCGCGAGCGTGCCCAACACCGGCAGCGCGACGGTCACCATGCCGGCCATCGCCACCACGCAGGCGCGGGTGAAAATCGAAGCGCTGGGCAACGTGTTCTTTGACGTCTCGGACGCCAACTTCACGCTGCGCCCGGCCGGCGACGCCAACGGCGACGGCGCGGTCGATTGCGCCGACATCGCCCTGGTGCGCGCTTCGCTCGGCAAGCGCGCCGGCCAGCCCGGGTTCGATGCGCGCGCCGACCTCACCGGCGACGGCGTGGTCGATGCGCGCGACCTGAACTACGTGGCGCAGCGCGTTACGCCAGGCGCTTCGTGCTCGTGACCGGCGCCATGCAGTAGCGCTGGGCCGCCGGGTGCATGACACCCGGCGGCTTCCAAAAAACATTCGCCTACGGGCCAAGGATTACACATGAAACTCTGGAAAAATCTCGTTGCCGCAGTACTGCTTGGCGCCTGCGCCCAGGCCTGGGCCGATCCGATCCTGTCGTTCGACACCAATGGCGGCCAGGCGGTGCTGGGCAGCACGCACGATTACGCGGTCAACATCGCCGACGTCAGTGACCTGTACACCTACCAGTTCTCGATCAACTACGATGCGCGCTACCTGCGCGCGCTGGGCGTCACCGAGGGCGGCTTCCTGGCCACGGGCGGCGCTACCCTCGGCGGCACCGGCTTCATCGACGACGGCGCGGGCACCATCTCGTTCATTTACAACACGCTGTACGGCGGCGGACCTGGCGTGTCGGGCAGCGGCCTGTTGGCGAGCATCCGCTTCGAAGCGATCGGGGTCGGTAGCGCCGCGCTGTCGTTCGCCGATGTGCTGCTGCTGGGCAGCACCGGCGACGAATTCGCGTTTGACGCGGCGTCGGCGCAGATCACGATCGTGGATGGGGTGGCAGACGTGCCGGAACCGGCGAGCATGCTGCTGATCGGCGCCGGACTGGCCGCGGCGGCTGCGCTGCGCCGGCGCAAGTTCGTGGCCCGCGCCTGAGACCAACCCCAAGCCCAAGCATGGCCTAAGCCTGATCTTCAGTCATTGGAGCATCGCCGCCCGCTGCCTACGTAGCGCGGCGGCTTCTTTTATTTCGCCAGGTCGGCCAGCTTGCCGAGGCAACGGCGCTGGAAGCCGTTCAAGCCATCGGTCACGAGCGAATCATCTTCGTCGAGGATCTCGGCGTCGAGCAGCAGGCGCAGTTTGGCGATCCGGTCGCCCTGCGCCAGCGCCTGCGCCAGGTGCGACGCATCCGGGTCGCCCACGCGCGCGATGGCGTCGACGACGTCGGACGGGAAATCCCAGTGGTTGGCGATCACCGACGACAGCTGGCGGCTGGCCGCGAACAGTTCGACGCCGAAGGCGCCAGAACCAGGCACCTTGCCGCCTTCGCCATGACGCTCGGCGATGCGCAGAGCCACTTGCAAGCCGAGGTTCTGCATCAGGCCCGCCAAAAACGCTTCAAACACACCGGCCGACACACCCGGCGCCATCACGCTGGCGGCAAACGCGCAGCGCTCGGAATGGCCCCAGATCACCGGCGCCAGTTGCCGCGCCACCCCCTGCCCCTGGCTGCGCACCAGCGGGCGGAAGGCGATTCGCGCCAGCAGCATGCGCAGGCCGTTCAGGCCGAGCATGGTGACGGCGCCGTCCAGCGTTTCGACCGGCGTCACCGGACGGTAATAGGCGCTATTGGCTTCGCGCACCACTTCGGCCACCAGCACCAGGTCGCGCCCCACCTGGCTTGACAGCGTGCTGGTCGAGATGTTTTCGTCGGACAGCGCCGTGAGCAGCTGCGACACCAGTTCAGGAATGCGCGGCACCAGCTCCGAGGCGCTGACGGCATCGAGCGCCAGCGCGTTCACCTCGGCCAGGATCAGCTCTTCGGTTTCACGCCGCGCGTTGTAGCCAGCGGACGCGGTCAGCCAGCGATAGAAGGCGCCGTCAAGGTCAGCAGCCAGCTGCTGTTGATCGACGCTCGACAGCGCAACGGCCGCCGCGACGGCGGTCTCGGTGTCTTTTTCGGTCCCGCCCAACAAGCGGCCAATCCATTTTTTCATAGCGCCCCGCCGTGCTTCAGCAAATCCTTGAATTGTAATGCCATAAAGAAACAAAGAGTCGTCCTGAAAAAAAGATTTCTTGTTCGTCGCCAAGTTTTCATTGCTTTCTGATGCCGTGATGATCTGCGTCAAAATTTTCAATAACAGATTGCGAACGAGAATCATTATCATTTAGTATACGTCGCAGATGAGAATCATTCTCATTTATTGAAGAGCTA
>Ga0308160_10001379_pt1 | contig 34535 bp, 26 predicted proteins | sample PhyFR1_FD_201036 | JGI IMG/M metagenome (GOLD analysis project Ga0308160, IMG submission 201036) | Phyllosphere microbial communities from UC Gill Tract Community Farm, Albany, California, United States - DLSLF.R1 | ecosystem: Host-associated > Plants > Phyllosphere > Unclassified | place: USA... | reverse complement strand
CGCGCGCGAGTTCGTCAATTCGCCGCGGCGCGAGTTCAACATCCGCTGGGATCCGGAAGCGGCGAGCATCGTGATGCGCTCGCCGTGGCGCAAGATGGTGATGGTGCCGGTGGATCCGTCCACCGCCACCGAGCTGACCCCGCAGCTGCTGGCGCGGATGAGCGCCGCCGACACGCCGATCGGCCATGCGCTGCGCCGGCGCGAGCCGGGCTTCCCACTGTGGGACGAACTGGCCACGGCGCTGTGGCTGCAGCCGCAGCTGGCCACGGTCAGCGAGACGCTGTACATCGATACCAACACCGAGTTCGGCCCCGGCTACGGCGACATCCTGTCGTGGGCGCCGGGCTACCAGCCGGGCCTCGGCGAACAGGCGCAGCAGGTGGTGCGCGAGGTCGACGTGGACGCGATCGAACGTCTGTTGGTGGAACGCCTGACCGCGCCGCAACCGCCGGCGCTCGGCGTGCCGTTGCCAGCTTGATCCCGCTCCGGGAGCATGCGTCGACGGATGCATGGAGGATGTGGCGATCGCCGCGTGTGGCGGCGCCGCCTTGCGCCGTACATGCGCCATGGAGGCGGATGCGGCGCGATCCGCGCTGGCGATCCGGTACCGGCCGCCGCGTCGAGACCGCAACGATCGAGGGAGGTGTCATGCAGATCGCACCGAGGCAGCAGGGCGTCGTAGGCAGTAGCGGGACGCTGCGCGAGCAGGCATGGCGGCCGCACGGACCCGCGCTGCCGTCGCTGCCGTCGCTGCCGTCAGGTTGCCTGCGGTGACGGCGGACGCGTTTAGCGCAGACCTGGCGCGCGCCAGGGCGCTGCTGCAGGCGGCGCTGACGGATCCGGACAGTTGCGACGCCCACCTGGCGGCAGCCGAGGCGCTGCTGGCGGCCGTAGCGGAGCAGGCGCAGGACCGGGTCGCCGCGCTCACCTGCCTGGGGGCGGTGCTGTGCGATCGGGCGAACTATCCGCGCGCCGTCGAGGTGTTGCAGCGGGCCGTCGGCCTCGGTTCGCAAGACCGCAATACCTACTTCAATCTCGGCGTCGCGCTGCTCAACAGCGGCAAACGGCGCCAGGCCATGGCGTCTTTCCGGCAGGCATCACTGCTGCGCGCGTCGCCGTTGTCCTGGGAGGCGTATTTCGATCCGCATGCGCAGTAGCGGCGCCCGGCCTGCCGCTGGTCGCCGCAGCAAGTGCGCGGCGCATCCAGCTTGGTCGCCGCTTACGGCAGCCCGGCCAGCCAGTCGTCGTCGGAGCCTTCGTTGATGTCGGCGAACAGCGGGGTGGAGAAGTAGCGTTCGCCGGTGTCGGGCAGCATCGCCAGGATCACCGAGCCGGGCGCCGCGGTCTCGGCGACGCGCAGTGCGGTGGCCACGGTGGCGCCGCCGGAGATGCCGGTGAAGATGCCTTCCTCGGCGGCAAGGCGGCGCGAGACCGAGATCGCATCGGTGTCCTCCACGCTCAGCACGTCGTCGTAGACCTCGCGGTTGAGCACTTCCGGCACGAAGTCCGGGGTCCAGCCCTGGATCTTGTGCGGCTTCCATTCCTGGCCCTGCAGCAAGGCCGCGCCGGCCGGCTCGGTGGCGGTGATGCGCACGTCCGGGCGCGCCACGCGCAGCACTTCACCGACGCCGGTGAGGGTGCCGCCGGTGCCCCAGCCGCTGACGAAGTGGTCGAGCCGGCGGCCGGCGAAATCGCGCAGGATCTCCGCGGCGGTGGTGCTGCGGTGGTAGGCCGGGTTGGCCGGGTTGGCGAACTGGCGGGCGAGGAACCAACCGTGCTGCTGGGCCAGTTCCTCGGCCTTGCGCACCATGCCGCTGCCGCGCTCGGCGGCCGGGGTCAGGATCACCTTGGCGCCGTACGCGCGCATCAGCTTGCGGCGCTCGATCGAGAAGGTCTCCACCATCGTCGCCACGAACTTGTAGCCGCGCGCGGCGGCGACCATCGCCAGGGCCACGCCGGTGTTGCCGGAGGTGGCTTCGACGATGGTGTCGCCGGGCTTGAGCAGGCCCTTGGCCTCGGCGTCGAGCACGATCGCCAGGGCCAGCCGGTCCTTGACCGAGCCGCCGGGATTGAACGCCTCGACCTTGACGTACAGCTCGACCTGCGCGGGCGGCAGGCGGTGCAGCTTGACGATCGGGGTGTGGCCGATGGTGTCGAGGATGTTGTCGTAGATGGCCATGCGCAGGGTCTCCGGAAAAGGGATGCGGGTCAGGCGGCGTGGGCCAGGGTAGGCACGGCCGGCTTCGGGAAAGGTGAGGGCAGTGCGCTCAGCGGTGCGGCGCCGAACCAGTGCAGGCCGGTCGCCAGCGCGGCCACCTCGCCCAGGATCAGCAGCGCCGGCGAACGCACCTGGTGCGCGCGGGCGGTGTCGGGCAGGTCGGCCAGGGTGCCGACCACCACCCGCTGCTGCGGGCGCGAGCCGTTTTCCACCAGGGCGAACGGGGTGTCGGCGGCGCGGCCGGCGCGCAGCAGGCGTTCGCGCACCGTGTCCAGCCCGGCCACGCCCATGTATACCGCCAGGGTCTGCCGTTCCTGCGCCAGCGCGGCCCAGTCCAGCGTGTCGAACGACTCCTTGCAGTGCGCGGTGACCAGGCGCAGCGACTGCGCGTGCTCGCGATGGGTCAGGGGGATGCCGGCGTAGGCCGCGCAGGCCAGCGCGGCGGTGATGCCCGGCACCACCGCGTAGGGCACGCCGTGCGTGCGCAGATATTCCAGTTCTTCGCCGCCGCGGCCGAACACGAACGGATCGCCGCCCTTCAGCCGCACCACGCGGCGCCCGCGCCGCGCGTGCTCCAGCATCAGCGCGTGGATCTGTTCCTGGCGCACGCTGTGGCCGCTGGCCGACTTGCCGACTTCGATCCGCTCGGCGGTGCCCGGCAACAGCTCCAGGATCGCGGCGCTGACCAGGCGGTCGTGCAGGACCACATCGGCGTTGCGCAGCGCGCGCAGCGCGTTGAGCGTCAGCAGGCCGGGATCGCCGGGGCCGGCACCGACCAGGGTCACCGTGCCGGGACGGATCGCTTGCGCCGTCGCTGCGGCGGCGGATGCGCCGATGCCGTCGCCGGTGTCGTCCGTCGCCTGCGTGGCGGCGGCCGTATCGGCTGCGCCGGTCGCGTCCTGCGCCAGCACCCGCTGCGCGGCGGCGGCCTGCAGCGCCTGCCGGTTCACCGCGGGGTCGTCGCTGGCGGCGACCAGATACCACACCGCGTCCAGCCAGGCGCCATCGAAGCGGCCGCGTAGCCACTGGATGCGTCCGGCATCGGCCCAGGCCTGCAACACCGGCGTCAGTGCCGGCGCACCCCCCAGTCGTGGCAGAGCGCCGGCCGCGAGCAGCGCCTGTACCTGACGCTCGGCGGCGGCACCGCCGCCGACCACCAGCACGGGCCGCTCGCGCAGGTCCGGATACAACGCAATCGGGGCAGGGCTCACGGCGGTCGCAACGCAGGAAGGAGGTGGGAGGAGTGACCGTAGCGCCGGCTTATAGCCTCCGGAAATGACTTCATGCCTCTACCAGATAGCTTTCGGTTATAAGGTGAGAGGCCCATTTCCACTACAGTCGTGGCTGCTCCCGCCAGGCGGCGCCTCGCCCTCGCTCCGATGACGCTGACCCAACTCCGCTACCTCGTCGCCATCGCCGATGCCGATCTCAACATCACCCTGGCCGCGGCGCGTGTGCACGCCACCCAGCCGGGGCTGTCCAAGCAGCTCAAGCAACTGGAGGACGAACTCGGTTTCCTGCTGTTCGTGCGCAAGGGCCGCAGCCTGGAGACGGTGACCCCGGCCGGCCGCGAAGTGATCGAGCGCGCCCGCGCGGTGCTGGCCGAGGCCAACAACATCCGCACCTACGCCGCCAACCAGCGCCGCGAGAGCCAGGGCCAGCTGACCCTGACCACCACCCACACCCAGGCGCGCTTCGTGCTGCCGCCGGCGGTGGCGCAGATCAAACTGGCGTATCCGCAGGTCAGCGTGCATCTGCAGCAGGCCGCCGAAAGCGCGGCGCTGGACCTGCTCAGCCAGGGCGATGCCGACATCGCCATCGTCAGCACCGCCGGCAGCGAGCCGGGCGCCGGCATCGCGGTGCCGCTATACCGCTGGCGGCGGCTGGTGCTGGTGCCGCGCGGGCATGCGCTGGACGTGCCCAAGCGAGTGCCGGACATGGCCGCGCTGGCGGTGCAGCCGCTGATCAGCTACGAATCCTCGACCCGCTCCGGCTCCTCGCTGCAGCGCGCCTTCGCCCGGCTCGGCCTGGAGCCGAGCATCGCCCTGACCGCGCTCGACGCCGACCTGATCAAGACCTACGTGCGCGCCGGCCTCGGCGTCGGCCTGCTGGCGGAAATGGCGGTGCATGCCGGCGACACCGACCTGCGCGCCTGGCCGGCGCCGCCGGAGATCCCCGAGTGCATCGCCTGGGCGGTGCTGCCGCGCGACCGCGTGCTGCGCGACTACGCGCTGGAACTGGTGCACGTGCTGGCGCCGCAGATCGATACCCGCGACCTGCGCCGGGTCATGGAAGGCAACCAGGAACCGGACTGGCCGACCCCGCCGACCTGGGAAGAGCTGACCCAGACCATCACCAGCTGAGCGGCGGCGCGACGGCGTTTTCGCCGCGCCTGGCGCTGGCCGCTCCGGTCGGACGGTATCCGCATCGGCGATCGCCGACGGTGCCGCGCGAACGGCGCGCTCGTCGCTGCGCGCTAAAAGCCGCGCGGTTGCGGCTTGCCATTGCCATCGTGGCGCGCGGCCGCTACGGTGCGCGCTCTTTTACCCGAAACAAGGATGTCCATGCACCCCGTCCTCCAGCAGAACCTGTTCTTCGTCAAGGAGCAGGTCGGCATGTTCAAGGCCGCCAACAACTACGACGTGTTCGATCCGCAGAGCAACCAGAAGGTGCTCGAGTGCCGCGAGCCGAACCTGGGCGTGTTCACCAAGATCTTCCGTTTCACCGACTACAAGCGCATGACCCCGTTCCAGGTCGAAGTGCGCACGCCGAACGGGCAGAAGGTGCTGACGGTCAAGCGCGGGTTTTCGCTGTTCCTGTCCAAGGTCGAGGTGCTGGACGAGCAAGATCGCCTGGTCGGCTCCTTCAGCCAGAAGTTCTTCTCCATCGGCGGCAAGTTCGACGTGCTCGATGCGCGCGAGAAGCTGGTGTGCACGCTGCGCGGCAAGTGGACCAGCTGGGATTTCCGCTTCGTGCAGGGCGAGCGCGAGCTGGCGCGGGTGGCCAAGAAGTGGGCGGGGCTGGGCAAGGAGCTGTTCACCTCGGCCGACAACTACATGCTCGCGATCGAGAACGCGGTGCCGGCCGAAGACGACGTACGCATCCTGATCATGGCCGCGGTGCTGTGCATCGACATGGTGCTGAAGGAGTAACACGCATCGCCGCGCGCGCCGCGACGGGCGCGCGGTGCCGTCGCGCTCAGGCGTTCGGCGGATTCGTCAGCGGCAGCGTCACCGAGAAGCGGCTGCCCTGGCCCGGGCGGCTGCGCACCTCGACGCTGCAGCCCAGCGTTTCGGCGGTGCGGCGCACGATCCACAACCCCAGGCCGAGGCCTTCGCTGCGCGGATCGGCCTGGCGGAAGGCCTGGAACAGGTGGCGTAGGCTGTCGGCGTCCATGCCGATGCCGCTGTCGATGATCTCCACCACCACCTGGTCTTGCCGGCGCCGGCAGCCGATCAGCACCGAGCCGTGCTCGGTGTACTTGACCGCGTTGCCGAGCAGGTTGCCGAGCAGCGTGGCCAGCAGCGTGGCATGGCTGCGCACGCGCAGCGTGGTCGGCACGTAGCGCAGCCGCAGTCCCTTGGTCGCGGCCTGTGGCCGCCAGGTGTCCACGATCGGGCCGAGCAGCTCGGCCAGGGCGACGTCGCGCAGCACCGGCAGACTGTGCTCGCCGCCGACGACTGCGCTGGCGGCGAGTTCGTCCAGGCCGGTGGCGACCTGGTTCAAGGCCTTGCGCGCCTCGTCCAGCGGCACGCCGCTGACCGCGTCGAGCTGGCGCTGGACCTTGGCCAACGCATAGGAGGCGGTGCGCAGCGGGGTCTTCAGGTCGTGGCCGGCGATGGCCAGCAGGCGGCTGCGGTAGTGGTTGGATTCCTGCGCCAGTGCCAGCGCCTTGCGCAGTTCCAGCTGCGCCATCGCCTGCCGCGCCAGCGCGCGCAGCGCTTCGATCTGTTCGTAGGTCAGCTGCCGCGCGCGCCGGTCGAGCACGCAGACGGTGCCCAGCGGCAGGCCGTCGGAAGTCTTCAACAAGGCGCCGGCATAGAAGTGCAGGCGTTCTGCGCCGGTGACCAGCGGATTGGAGGCGAAGCGCGGATCCTCGCGCGTATCCGGCACCAACAGCAGGTCGTCCTCGAGCAGCGCGTGCGCGCAGATCGAGGTGGCCAGCGGCGTTTCCCTTGCGCCCAGGCCGATCTCGCTCTTGAACCACTGCCGCTCGCTGTCGATCAGGTTGACCACCGCGATCGGGGTCTGGCAGATCATCGCGGCCAGGCGGGTGATGTCGTCGAAGGCCGGCTCGCGCGGCGTGTCCAGGATCGCGTAGCTATGCAGCGCGTCCAGGCGCAGCGTTTCGTTGCCGGGCTTGGCGGCGCAATAGACCGGGCCGGCAGCGGATGCGACGGAAGACATGCGAGCGGCTCGGCGGCGGTAAGTCGCTCAGTCTAGGGTACCGGGCACACATCTCGACGACGCCGTCTTCACGTCGGCGCAACGACCGCAGGCGGTGCCGCGCCCGACGCCGCGGCCAGTGAATCGGTGCCCGGCCGGCGTTCGCTGTAGCGGTCGACCAGGTACGGCGCCAGGTCGCGGGTGAGCAGGGTGAACTTGAGCAGTTCCTCCATCACGTCCACCAGCCGGTCGTAATAGGGCGAGGGGCGCATCCGTCCGGGGGTATCGAATTCCTGCCAGGCCTTGGCCACCGACGACTGGTTGGGGATGGTCAGCAGGCGCATCCAGCGGCCGAGCACGCGCATCTGGTTGAGCGCATTGAACGACTGCGAGCCGCCGGACACCTGCAGCAGCGCCAGGGTCTTGCCCTGGGTGGGGCGCAGCGCGCCCTGGCTGAGCGGAATCCAGTCGATCTGCGCCTTGAGCACGCCGCTCATCGCGCCGTGCCGTTCCGGCGAGGACCAGACCATGCCTTCGCTCCACAGGGTCAGCTCGCGCAGTTCCTGCACTTTCGCATCGCTGTCGGGGGCCGCGTCGGGCAGCGGCAGGCCGGCCGGGTCGAACAGGCGCGTTTCCGCGCCCATCGCCTGCAGCAGTCGCGCCGCTTCCAGCGCCAGCAGCTTGCTGTAGGAGCGCTCGCGCAACGAGCCGTACAGCAGCAGGATGCGCGGCGCATGCGTGGCGCGGGCGTCGCTCAGCGCCAGCGGGTCCGGGCGCACGAACGCGGCCGGGTCCAGGTTCGGCAACTCGGACAGGTCAACCGACACGGCGGCCGTCCGCGTCGATCAGGGCTTCGCCGTCTTCCTTGGCGAAGGCGCCGCGCTGCGCCGAGGGCAGGATCTCCAGCACCGTCTCGGAGGGCCGGCACAGGCGCGTGCCCAGCGCGGTGACCACGATCGGCCGGTTGAGCAGGATCGGGTGCTGCAGCATCGCGTCGAGCAGCGCGTCGTCGCTCAGCGTGGGATCGTCCAGGCCTAGTTCGGCGTAGGGCGTGCCTTTTTGCCGGATTGCCTCGCGCAGCGGGATGCCGAGCGCCGCAACCAGCGTCTGCAGGGTGGCGCGGTCCGGCGGGGTCTTCAGGTATTCGACCACGGTCGGTTCCGCGCCGCTGTTGCGGATCAGTCCGAGGACATTGCGTGAGGTGCCGCAGGCGGGGTTGTGGTAGATCGTGATGGCGCTCATCGGGGGACTCGGTGCGATAAGGAGGAGGGCGCCGCGCTATGGGGCGCGCGCGGCGGCGGGCGCTGCAGCGTCGGGGGAACAGCTGCCGTTGCCGCAGCAGTTCTCGGTCAGGAAGCCGATCAGCGCGTACATGCGCGCGTAGTCTGCGCGCAGCCGGATCACCCGGCCCTGGCGTTCGTCGGCGATCAGGCCGGCGCCGCGCAGTACGTGCAGGTGCGCGGTCAGGGTGGCCGCGGGCAGCCCCAGTGCGGCGCGCAATTCGCCCACCGCCATGCCGTCCGGCCCGGCCTGGACCAACGCACGGTAGGCGGCCAGGCGGTGTGCGTGGGCGAGCGCGCGCATGGCGGAAACGGTGCTGTCGGCATCCATCGTTTCGATAATTCCAGAAATTAGGAAATGAGGCAAACGACAAGCAGCGCGGGTTGCGACCGGCATCTGCCGTGCTGTGTCCTGTCGGGGTGGGACGCGGGGAGCTAGCGCACGCCGACCCTCGCGTGGCCTGCGGCAGGCGGGGTTGCTTCGAAGGCGCCATCCGGTTCGTTCACCGCTTCGCGCGCCGCTGCAATGCGGACGAATCAATTGCGGATGACCAAGCCAGCGGATGGAGGATCGTAGCTGGCCTTGGTGCCCACGGCCGGCGGATGTTCCGTGCGCCGGAGGATGCGCGCTTATGTCGCGTTGGCGTGCCGCGGGGTCTCGACTAGACTGCGGCGGTGATCCGTCGCCGCCAGCCAACGTCGTTTTGGGCAACGCTCGCCGTCCTGGCGATCGTGCTGATGCTGGTTGCGCCGCTGCTGAGCCGCTGGCAGCAGGCGCGGCCCAGCGACTGGGGCGCTGCGACGGCGGGCGCGCTGTGCACCAGCCGCGGCCTGCAAGCGATCCTTGCGTTGCCTGCGGTGTCGTCGCCTGCCCACGCCGGCGCCCATGACGACGGCGGCATGGCGCACGAGCAGGCGTGCGACTACTGCCTGCTGGCCGCGCGCCTGCTGCCCTTGCTGGCTGTGCTGTTGCTGGTGTTGCCGTGGTTGCGCCCGCGCGCGCCGCTGGCCGCGCCGCGCGCGCCGGTGGTGGACACCGCCGTCTGGCGCGCTCACGCCGCACGCGGGCCTCCGCTGTCCTCCTGAACACGAACGGTTGTTCTTCGTGCCGTGGCGTCGCCGCGGCGCGTCTTCGTGCTGATGGAGCCATCGATGATCCGTTTCTTTTCCGTGCCGCGCATGGCGGCGTACAGCTGCGCCTGTCTCGCGGCCAGCGTCTGCGTACCGACGCATGCCGCCGATAGCGGCGTGCAACCGCCTCCCGGCGATTCCGCATTGACCCTGGGCAAGGTCCAGGTCAGCGCCGACCCGCTGTCCTTGCCGACCGCGCGCAGCGTCCTGAGTTCCGTGGACATCCTCGGCGGCGACCTGCTGCAGGACCAGCATGTGGACTACAGCTGGGAGCTGCTGATGCGCGCGCCCGGGGTGCAGGTCACCCAGTTCAAGATGGGCACCGACGCGGGCCGGTTCTCGTTCCGCGGTTTCAACGGCGAAGGCCGGGTCAATGCGGTCAAGCTGCTGATCGACGGCATTCCCAGCAACGACAACGCCGGCGGCATGCCGTACCTGGACGCGGTGTTTCCGCTGGACATCGCCGCGATCGAGATCGTGCGCGGCACCAACGATCCGCGCTACGGCTTGAACGCCATCGCCGGCAATGTCGATGTGCTGACCCGCAGCGGCGGCAACGACGGCCGCGCCAGCATCACCGCCGGCAGCTTCGGCACGCGCGAGGTGCAGGCAAGCCAGGGCATCGAACGCGGCGGCTGGAGCCAGAACTACTTCGCCGCGTGGCGCGACGGCAACGGCTACCGCGACCATGCCGATGCGCGCAAGCGCGCCTTCGCCGGCAAGTGGTTCTACACCGCGCCGGACGCCACCTGGCGTGCCGGGCTCAGTGCGCGCTATTACCGCAACGCAGCGCTGGAAGCGGGCTATCTGGACTACGCAAGCGCGCAACGCGCACCGCGCAGCTCGCCCGACTATGCGCGCGACGACCGCAGCGAGCGCCAGACCGGGCAGGTGAGCCTGTACCTGGATGCGCAATTGGCCGATGCCGTGCAGGGCAGCGCCAAGCTGTACTGGAATCGCTACCAGAACCAGCGCTGGGTGCGCTTCACCGAAGCCGGCGCGCAGCAGGAACGCGATACCGACGAGACCCAGCGCGGTTTCCTGGCCAAGGCCAGCTGGCGTCCCGAAGTGGACTGGGCGACGTCGTTCGCGCTGGAAGGCGGCATCGACGGGCAATGGCAGGACAACACGTCGCAGCGCTATCGCACCGTGGCGCGGGTGCGCACCGCGCCGTTGCGCGACTGGGATTTCGATCTGGACACGCGCGGCGCCTATGTGCAGGCGGTGATCCGCCCGTTCGAGCGCCTGCAACTGGTGCCGGGCTACCGCGTGGACTGGGTCGATGGCAGCTTCCTGGATCGCCTTGGTGGTGCGCGCTACCCTGCCTATGCCTATGGCGCGATCAAGCAGCCCAAGCTCAGCGCGGTGTTCGCGCTGACCGCGCAGGCCAGCGCCTATGCCAACATCGGCCGCACCTTCCAGATCGGCAGCGGCAACGGTGCTTATCGCAGCCAGCCTGGCAACCTGGCGCCGTCGTACAACGACGGCTGGGAAGCCGGATTGAAGTTCGCCGACGCCAAGCGCCTGGACGCGCGCATCGCCTACTGGGAGCAGCGCGCTTCCGACGAGGTGGCGACCATCCTCGGCGTCGATGGCACGGTCGGCACCGGCGAGGTCGGCAACGTCGGCAAGACCTTGCGCCGCGGCTGGGATGCGCAACTGAACCTGCGTCCGGACGACCGTTGGACGCTGTGGCTGGCGTATTCGCGGCAGCGCGCGCTGATCGTCACGCCCGACCCGAGCGCGCCGGCCACGCGCGGCAAGGAGATCGAGAACGTGCCGCACTACCTGGCCAACGCCGGCATCGACTGGCAGGCCACGCCGCGGCTGAAGCTGTCGGCCTGGGGCAATGCGCAGGGCGACTACTACGTGGAGCGCAGCAATACGCTGGGCCGCTATGGCGGTTATGCGCTTGCCAACGTTGGCGCGACCTGGGCTTGGCGCGCGCAGCGCGAGCTGTCGCTGCAGCTGAAGAACCTGACCGATCGCCACTACGTCTACGCCTGGTACGACAGCGGCTCCTCCGGCTACTCGCCGGGCGACGGCCGCGCGCTGTACGCCAGCCTCAGCTGGGGATGGTGATGCCGAACCCGACAGCGGCGCCGCCGGCGCGCTTCTACCGCGCCGTGTGGCGCTGGCATTTCTATGCTGGCCTGCTGGTGTTGCCGTTGCTGGCGTGGCTGGCGCTGACCGGTGCTGCCTTCGTCTACCAGCAGCCGATCGATGGCTACTTCCATCGTGCGCTGAAGACGGTCGCGGTGCCGGCGCAAGCGCAGGCCGCGGCGCCGCAGCGCCTGCTCGCCGCTGCGTTGGCGGCGCAACCTGGGCAGGCATTGCGCTACACCACGCCTCCGCAGCGCGATGCATCGGCAGAAGTGACCGTGGGCACCGCCGATGGACGTCGCGTGGTGGTGTACGTGGATCCGTACCGGGCGCGGGTGCTGGGCAGCTTGCCCGAGCACGGCACCGTGGCGTGGACGATCCGCCGCCTGCACAGCCTCGCCCTGGTCGGGCCATGGGCCAGCGCGCTGATCGAGGTGGCCGCCGGCTGGGCGATCCTGCTGGTGCTGACCGGCGTGTACCTATGGTGGCCGCGCGGCCGCCGCGGCGGCGTCACGACCGTGCGCGGCCGGCCGCCGCAGCGCGTGTTCTGGCGTGATACGCATGCGCTGACCGGCAGTGTGGTCGGCGCGATGCTGCTGTTCCTGGCGCTGACCGGGATGCCGTGGTCGTGGTTCTGGGGCGCGCAGGTCAACCGCCTCGCCAATGGCCACCACTATGGCTATCCGGCTGGCCTGCGCGTGGACGTGCCGATGTCCACGCAGCGCCTGAGCGACGGCGAGGTGCCGGCGTGGTCGCTGCGCCAGGCGCGGTTGCCGCAGTCGCAGCTGCCGCAGACTGCATCGATGCCGATGCCGATGCCGATGCCGATGCCCAGGGCGGCGGATGCGGATGGGCCTTCGGCATCGAACGTGGCAGACAACGGCCATGATGCGCATGCGGAGCATGCCGCGCATGGCGGCATGGCGATGGATGCCATGGATGCGATGGCGCCGGAGCCCGGTGCGATCGGCCTGGATGCGGCGGTGGCGCGGTTCCAGGCGCGGGGTATCGCCGCCGGCTACAGCGTGGCGCTGCCGCGCGGCGTGCGCGGCGTCTACACCGCGTCGGTGTATCCGCCGGACTTGGCGCAGCAGCGGGTGATCCACCTCGACCAGTACAGCGGCAAGGTGCTGCTGGACATGCGCTACGCCGATTACGGGCCGATGGCGAAGGTCTTGGAATGGGGCATCAACGTGCACCTGGGGCAGCAATACGGCACGTTCAATCAGCTGCTGCTGATCGTCTCGTGCATCGGCATCCTGCTGCTGTGCGTCAGCGCCGCGCTGATGTGGTGGAAGCGGCGCCCCGCCGGCGGATTGGGCGTGCCGCCGCTGCCCGCGGACCGGCGCACTTTGCGCGGCGTGCTCGTGTTGCTGGCGATCGGCGGCGTGCTGTTTCCGCTGGTCGGGGTGTCGTTGTTGCTGATGTTGATGCTGGATTGGTGGTGGGTGCTGCGGCGGGAGTGAGGCGGGGTTGTTTGGGCACGAGGGGCTGGTGGACTCGATGGTTGCACTTCGGCAGGACTTCGATCCCGATGACAGCAGAATCCAAAACGTTCCTCGTTCCCCTCGTCGCGACTGAAGTCGCTCCCACAAGAGGCTCGCGGTCAGCTCACTGGGTGCACTGTGGGAGGGACTTCAGTCCCGACGGCATCCGAAGCCGGGAGGTTCGCCGCTTCGTTCGTCGCGGCTGAAGCCGCTCCTACAGGCGGCTGCGCGAGTTGCTTGCTGGGTGCACTGTAGGAGGGACTTCAGTCCCGACTCTGTCCGAAGTCGGAAGGTTCACCACTTCGTTCGTTGCGGCTGAAGTTGCTCCTGTAGAAGAGGTTTGCTGGGGCTTGCCGAGTGCCTGCGGAGCGCCCGCGTCAGATGTCCTCATGGATGCCGCACTCGCGCTTGAGGCCGAAGAAGCGGGTGTCTTCCTCGCGCATGCCCGGTTCCCAGCGGCGGGTGGTATGGAAGTCGCCGATCGACACGTAGCCTTCTTCCCAGAGCGGGTGGTAGGGCAGACCGTGCTGCTGCATGTACTGCCACAGGTCGCGGTCGCTCCAGTCGGCGATCGGGTTGATCTTGTAGCGCTCGCCACGCTTCTGCACGAACGGGGTCTGCGCGCGGCTGTCGGACTGGCTGCGGCGCAGGCCGGTGAACCAGGTGCCGACCTTCAGCTCGTCCAGAGCGCGGCGCATCGGCTCGACCTTGCGCAGGTTGTTGTACTGCTCTATGCCGACCATCCCCTGTTCCCACAGGCGGCCATGGCGCGCTTCCATCCACGCGCGGCTGACCAGCGGCCGGTATACCTTGAGGTTGAGCTTGAGCTTGTCGGTGAGCGCGTCGGCGAAGCGGTAGGTTTCGGCGAACAGGTAGCCGGTGTCGACCAGGATCACCGGGATGTCCGGCAACTGCTGGGTCAGCAAGTGCAGCGTCGCCGCCGACTGCGCACCGAAGCTCGACGACAGCGCGGCCTCGGCCGGGCCGTGTTCGAGCGCCCAGGCCACGCGCTGCGGCGCGGTCATCGGCGCCAGCAACGCGTTGACCGCGTCGAGGTCCCATGCCGTCGCCGGCGCGTTGGCGGAATCGTGGTGGGCGGAGGCGGGCAGGGCGCTCATGCGTGCAGTTCCGAAGGAATGAGATGGCGGTGGGTGGGGTAGGCGGGCAGGTCGACCAGGCCGCTGCGGTGCAGGAAGTCGCCGAAGCCTTCGCCGGGCTCGCGTTCGCCGGCGTAACGTGCGAACAGCGGGTCCAGCGCGTCGAGGATTTCCGGCTCGCCGATATTTTCGCGGTACAGCGTGTTCAGGCGCTGCCCGCGGTGATCGGCGCCGAGCATCAGGTTGTAGCGGCCGGGGGCCTTGCCGACCAGCGCGATCTCGGCCAGATACGGCCGCGAGCAGCCATTCGGGCAACCGGAAATGCGCAGCAGGATCGGCGCCTCGCGCAGCCCGTGCCGGTCCAGCAACGGCTCCAGCTTGTCGGCGAAGTCGGGCAGGTAGCGCTCGGCCTCGGCCATCGCCAGGCCGCAGGTCGGCAGCGCCACGCAGGCCATCGCCGCGCGCGCCAGCGCGGTGCGCGCCTGGTTGCCGGTGTCCAGCGCATGCGCGCGCACCAGAGTGTCGATCGCCTCGCGCTGCGCAGCCGGAATGCCGGCGATGACCAGGTTCTGGTTGGAGGTCATGCGGAAATGCGCGCCATCGCCGTCGCGCTGCAACAGTTCGGCGATCTCGCGCAGGCCGCTGAGATGGCGCGCGCCATCGTCATGGTCGGCGATGCGCCCGGCCGGCAGCGACAGGGTCAGGTGCGCGCGGCCGTCCTCGCCTTCGCTCCAGCCGTAGCGGTCGCCGTTGTGCTCGAACGCGAACGCGCGGGTCGGCTGCAGCGCGATGCCGGCGCGGCGCTGGATCTCGGCGACGACGACCTCCAGGCCGTGGTCGTCGATGGTGTACTTGAAGCGCGCGCGCTTGCGCACGGTGCGGTTGCCGAGATCGCGCTGGGTGGTGACCACCGCGGTGGCGACCTCGAGCAACTGCTCGCGCGCGATGAAACCGATCACGTTGGCCACGCGTGGGTAGGTCTCGGCGTCGCCGTGGCTGGCGCCCATGCCGCCGCCGATGCTGACGTTGTAGCCGGCCAGTTCGCCGTTCGCATCGAGCACGCCGATGAAGCCCAGGTCGTTGGCGAACACGTCCACGTCGTTGATCGGCGGCAGCGCGAAGCCGATCTTGAACTTGCGCGGCAGGTATTTGTCGCCGTAGATCGGCTCCTGTTCCTGGCCGCTGCCGACGATCTGCTCTTCGTCCAGCCAGATCTCGTAGTAAGCGCGGGTATTGGGCAGCAGGTGTTCGGACACGCGCGCCGCATCGGCGTACAGCGTGGCGTGCGCGCGCGAGGCCAGCGGGTTGGCCGCGACCTGCACGTTGCGGTTCACGTCGCCGCAGGCGGCCAGGGTATCGATCAGCGCGGCGTTGATCGCCTGCATCGTCGCCTTCAGCTCGCGCTTGATCACGCCATGGAACTGGAACGCCTGGCGCGTGGTGACGCGCAGCGAGTGGTTGCCGTAGGTGGTGGCGATGGCATCGAGCTTGAGCCACTGCTCCGGCGTGATCACCCCACCCGGCGTGCGCGTGCGGATCATGAACTGGTAGGCCGGTTCGAGCTTCTGCCGGCGGCGCTCGTCGCGCAGGTCGCGATCGTCCTGCTGGTAGCTGCCGTGGTACTTGATCAGCGTCTGATCGTCCTCGCGCAGCGCCCCGGTGACCGGATCGGCCAGGCTCTGCAGCAGCGACCCGCGCAGGCGGCGGCTTTCGGCCTTGATGTCTTCGACGTTGCTCATCGCGGGATTCGTGATTGGAGATTGGGGATTGGCAAAACAGAAACGACGACACCGGCGCGACAACACGAAAACCACGGGAGCCCGCTCTTACGAATCCCCAATCCCAAATCCCCAATCCCGGCTTCAATAAACATCGCGCGCATACCGCCCCTCCCGCTGCAGCGAGGTGAGGTAGGCCGCTGCATCCTCGGCGCTGCGCGCGTCGTGCTCGACCACGATCTGCTGCAGCGTGGCGTGCACGTCCTTGCCCATGCCGATCGCGCCGCACACGTACAGGTGCGCGCCGTTTTGCAGCCAGTCGTAGACGTCGCGGCCGTGTTCGCGCAGGCGTTGCTGCACGTAGACCTTGTCCGGCACGTTGCCGTCGCGCAGCGGTTGCACGTCGCGCGAGAACGCCAGGTCCAGGCGCTGCAGTTCGCCGCTGCGCAGCGCCTGCTGCCATTCGGCCTGGTACAGGAAGTCCTGGTTGAAGTGGCGGGCGCCGAAGAACAGCCAGTTGCGGCCGCTGGCGCCGCTCTCGGCGCGTTCCTGCACGAAGCCGCGGAACGGCGCCACGCCGGTGCCGGGACCGATCATCAGGATGTCGCGGCTGGCGTCGGCCGGTACCCGGAAGCGTTCGTTAGGTTCGATGTAGACCGGGGCGCTGTCGCCTTCGGCCAGGGCGGCCAGAAAGCCGCTGCCCGCGCCGCCATGGGCGTGGCCGTGCGCCTGGTAGTCCAGGACATCGACGGTGAGATGGACTTCATCGCCGACCCGCTTGCGGCTGGAGGCGATCGAATACAGGCGTGGGGCCAGGGGCCGCAGCGCGTCGAGCAGCGCACTGTGGTCCCAATCCGCCGGCCAGCGTCGCAGCACGTCGATCACTTGGTGATCGGCCAGCAACGCCGCCAGACCGGCGGTCTGGGTAGGGTCGAGCAGCTGCTCCAGCGCCGGGGCGGCTGAGCGGCGGGCGACCGAGGCCAGGAACGGCCGCGAGGCCCGGGTCAGTTCGCGATGCGCGGCGAGCCACTCGTGCAAGGGCAGAGTGTCCGCATCGACGGTGACGTCGGCATGACCGTCGAGTCGCGTCGCCGTCAACACGGCCTCGACCAGTGCCGGCGGATTGCGGTGGCGGATGCCCAGCGCGTCGCCAGGCTCGTAGTGCAGGCCACTGCCGGCCAGCGACAGCTCCAGGTGGCGCACGTCCTTGTCGGCGACGCCATGCGCGGCATAGCGCGGACCCTTGAAATCGCGGCCGCTGATGCGCTGGTTGGCCAGCACCTCGGCGGCGAAAGGACGCTCGTGGTTCCAGGCGGCCGCGGCGGCGCTGCGCAGCGGGGTCACCGTCGCCGACGGCGCGGCCGCGCTCTTCAGCAGCTCGCGCGCCTGCGCCAGCGCCTGCGTGCGCCACGGCGCCGCCACGCTGTCGATGTCCAGGTCGGCCGCGCCCAGCGGCAGCAGCCGCTGCGCGCCGAGGTCGGCCAGGCGCGCGTCGATGCGCTTGCCGATGCCGCAGAAGTCGGCGTAGCTGGAATCGCCCAGGCCGAGCACCGCGTACTTCAGCTCGGGCAGCTTGGGCGCGCGGCGCCCCTGCAGGAACTCGACCAGGCCGATCGCGTCGTCCGGCGGATCGCCTTCGCCCTGGGTGCTGATGACCACGTACAGCAGGCGCTCGCTGGCCAGTTCGCGGGTCGGGTAGGCATCGGCGCGCAGCAGGCGGACCGTCAGCCCGGCGGCCTCGGCGTCGGCCGCCAGTTGCTCGGCGGCGCGGCGGGCGTTGCCGGTCTGGCTGCCGTAGACAATGCTCAGCCGCTGCGCGCTCTGGCTGGCCGCGGCGCCGCCCGGCAACACCGCCAGCGACGGCGGCGCATGGCCCTGGCCCTGGGCCAGCCCGGCGGCATAGCCGGACAGCCACCACAGGCTGGCCGCATCCAGTCCCTCCACCGTCCGCGCCAGCAGCGCCTTGCGCTCGTCGGGCAAGGGGCTGGGCGGCAACGCGGGCGAGGCGGCGGTCATGACCGGTCCGGGTGGGAAGAAGGGATGACCGATGTTAGGGATTCGTTGCGCGGGGCAGAAAGGAGCAGGGGTTATCGGCTTATGCCCCCCGCTTATTTCAGTGCCTGCCCGACCCATCACACACTGCCGGCCCCGGTCGCCCCAGGCGCCGCGGTCGCTGCTACCCTCGGTACGCCCCCTTTCCCATGAGTCTTGCGTTGTCCCCGATGCGTTCTTCCGCCCTGTCCCACCTCGACCGGCTCGAGGCCGAAAGCATCCACATCCTGCGCGAGGTGGCCGCCGAGTTCCGCAATCCGGTGCTGCTGTATTCGGTGGGTAAGGACAGTTCGGTGCTGCTGCACCTGCTGCTGAAGGCGTTCGCGCCGGCGCCGCCGCCGATTCCGCTGCTGCACGTGGACACGCGCTGGAAGTTCCGCGAGATGATCGCGTTCCGCGACCGCCGCGCCGCCGAGACCGGGGTGGACCTGCGCGTGCACATCAATCCCGACGGCATCGCCCAGGACATCGGCCCGTTCACCCACGGCGCGACCGTGCATACCGACGTGATGAAGACCCAGGGCCTGAAGCAGGCGCTGGACCAGGGCAAGTTCGATGCGGCGATCGGCGGCGCGCGCCGCGACGAGGAGAAGGCGCGGGCCAAGGAGCGGGTGTTCTCGTTCCGCAACGACAAGCATCGCTGGGACCCGAAGAACCAGCGCCCCGAGCTGTGGAATCTGTACAACGCCCGGGTCCATGCCGGCGAGAGCGTGCGTGTGTTCCCGCTGTCCAACTGGACCGAGCTGGATATCTGGCTGTACATCTACCGCGAAGCGATTCCGGTGGTGCCGCTGTATTTCGCCGCCGAACGCCCGGTGGTGGAGCGCAATGGCGCACTGATCCTGGTGGACGACGCGCGGCTGCCGCTGCGCGTCGGCGAAGTGCCGCAGCTGCGGCAGGTGCGCTTCCGCACGCTGGGCTGCTATCCGCTGACCGGCGCGGTCGAATCGCAGGCCGACACGCTGGAAAAGATCATCGCCGAGATGCTGCTGACCACCACCTCTGAGCGGCAGGGGCGAGTGATCGACCAGGATCCGGGCGCGTCGATGGAGAAGAAGAAGTTGGAAGGGTATTTCTGATGAGCCGGGATTCGGGATTCGGGATTGGGGATTCGGAAAAGCTGTCCTCCGCCGTGGACGCAGGAAGGGGTGGGGACGCTGTTGCGAATCCCCAATCCCGAATCCCGAATCCCGGCGGCGACGCGGTCGCCGCCTACCTGCAGCAACACGAACACAAGCCGCTGCTGCGCTTCATCACCTGCGGCAGCGTCGACGACGGCAAGAGCACGCTGATCGGGCGCCTGCTGTACGACAGCAAGCGCCTGTTCGACGACCAGCTCGCCGCGCTCAGCGCCGACAGCAAGCGCCACGGCACCCGCGGCGGCGAGATCGACTACGCGCTGCTGCTCGACGGTCTGGCCGCCGAGCGCGAGCAGGGCATCACCATCGACGTGGCCTACCGCTACTTCGATACCGACAAGCGCAAGTTCATCGTCGCCGATTGCCCCGGCCACGAGCAGTACACCCGCAACATGGCCACCGGCGCCTCCACCGCCGACGTGGCGGTGGTGCTGGTCGATGCGCGCAAGGGCTTGCTGACCCAGACCCACCGCCACAGCTACATCGTCTCGCTGCTTGGCATCCGCCACGTGGTGCTGGCGGTCAACAAGATGGACCTGGTCGATTTCGACCAGGCCACCTTCGATGCGATCGTCGCCAGCTACCGCGCGCTGGCCGCGCAACTGGGCATCGCGCAGGTGCAGTGCATCCCGCTGTCGGCGCTGGACGGCGACAACCTGTCGCAGCTGTCCGCGCGCACGCCGTGGTATGGCGGCCCGGCCTTGCTCGAATACCTGGAAGGCCTGGACCTGGCCGCGCGCGACGCCGACAGCGGCCTGCGCCTGCCGGTGCAATGGGTCAACCGCCCGAACCAGCAGTTCCGCGGTTTCGCCGGCACGCTCGCGGCCGGCCAGGTGCGGCCGGGCGATGCGGTGGTGGTGCTGCCGTCGGCGCGCCGCTCCACCGTCGCCAGGGTGCTCGACGGCAATGGCGACGTGGAGCTGGCCGTGGCCGGGCAGGCGGTGACGCTGACCCTGACCGACGAGATCGACATCAGCCGTGGCGACGTGATCGCCGCCGCCGACGACCCGCCGGAAGTGGCCGACCAGTTCGCCGCGCATGTGCTGTGGATGGACGATGCCGCGCTGCTGCCGGGGCGTCCGTACTGGCTGAAACTCGGTACCCGCACGGTGTCGGCCAGCGTCAGCGAGATCAAGCACCGAATCGACGTCAACACGCAGGAGCGGCTGGCGGCCAAGCGCCTGGAATTGAACGAGGTCGGCTATTGCAATCTGTCGCTGGACGAGGCGATCGCGTTCGAGCCTTATGCGCGCAACCGTGCGCTCGGCGGCTTCATCCTGATCGACCGGCAGAGCAACGCCACCGTCGCCGCCGGCACGCTGGATTTCGCGCTGCGCCGCGCCGGCAACGTGCACTGGCAGCACCTGGACGTGGACCGTGCCGCGCGCGCGCGGATCAAGGGACAGGCGCCGAAGGTGCTGTGGTTCACCGGCCTGTCCGGTGCCGGCAAGTCCACCGTCGCCAACCTGGTCGACAAGCGCCTGCATGCGCTCGGCTATCACACCTTCATCCTCGACGGCGACAACGTGCGGCACGGGCTGAACCGCGATCTGGGCTTCACCGACGAGGACCGGGTGGAGAACATCCGCCGCGTCGCCGAGGTGGCGCGCCTGATGGCCGACGCCGGACTGATCGTGCTGGTCAGCTTCATCTCGCCGTTCCGTGCCGAACGGCGCATGGCGCGCGAGCGTTTCGCCGCGGGCGAATTCGTCGAGGTCTTCGTCGACGTGCCGCTGCACGTGGCCGAGGCGCGCGACGTGAAGGGGCTGTACGCCAAGGCCCGCGCCGGGCAGATCCCCAACTTCACCGGCATCGATTCGCCGTACGAGGCGCCGGAGCAGCCGGAACTGCACCTGCGCGCGGACGGCGACAACGCCGAGGCGCTGGCGGCGCAGGTGCTGGAGTGGCTGGACGCGCACGTCTGAGCGGCGCCGTGGCCATCGCTGCGGCCGCGGCGATGGTGCAGGCGCGCACGCGCCGATGCGCGGGCTTGTGCCGGCAGGGATGCGGCAAGATCGCGCACCGCGGTCGCTGCGGTGCCGTCGCTGGGGAGCCGCACCGCGCATTCACGCCCCTGCGCAGCATCGGTAGGTGTCTTGTGCCTGTGCGGCAGCATGCCGCCGGCGTGTGGCGGATTGCGCAGCGGGCGCTTCAGTACGCGGCCGCACAGCCGTTAAGGCTTTGGTATCGCAATGAAGTGGGATGCGCCGGGGATGGCGCTTGCGAACCATTCGTAAACGGTTTCGCCGCTGCGCGGAGAGCAGGATGATGGGAATGGAAGACAAAGCCGAGGCGCGCATCGGGTCGGCGTCGCCGGGCGTGTCGGGACGGATATTCGCGCCGATCACCACGATGATGGATCGCCTGCATCTGCGACACCGCATGTTGCTGCTCGGATCGGTGGGCTTGCTGGCCACGGTCGTGACGCTGGCGTTCTTCGTGCCGCTGCTTGGCCGTGAGGTGGACTTCGTTCGCAAAGAGCGCATCGGCGCGCAGGCGATCGGGCCGGCGGTCGAGCTTGCCGCGCAGATGCAGCGCCATCGCGGCAACATGAACCGGCTGCTCAACGGCGATGCAGGCGCGCGCAAGGCGGTGGACGACGCCCGTGCCGGAGCGGCCAAGGCCATCGCCGAACTCGACGCCTATTTCGACGGGTCCGGCCGCGGGCTCGGGCTTGGCCAACGCTGGGCGGCATTGCGCGATGGTTGGCGCGCGCTCGAGCAGGGCAGCGAGGCGCTCTCGCCACAGCAGAGCTTCGCCAGGCATACCGAGCAGGTGGGGGGACTGCTCGATTTCGTTTCGGCGCTGGCGCAACGCAGCAATCTCGCACTCGATCCCAGGGTCGAGTCGTACATGCTGGTGGACAGCGCCACACGCCGGTTGCCCGCCTACATGGAGCGGATCGGCGTGATGCGCGGCCAGGGCGCCGGCGCCCTGGCCGCGGGCGACAATTCCAGCGCGATCCGCGAGAAGATCCGTTCCAACAAGGGCATCGCCGAATACATCTACGCCAACAACCGCGAGGCCTTCGAACAGGTGGTCAAGGCCGATCCGCTGATGGCCGGGATCGTCACCGCTGCAGGCAAGGTCGATGCCGCGCATGCCGACTATATGCAGTTGACCGAACGCGAGTTCGGCGGCGCGCAGCCGCCGGCGGTCGCCGCGTCCGACTACTTCGCCAAGGGCACGGCGCTGGTGGACGGTGCGCATGCGGTGGTCGAGGCCGCGTTGCCGCAGCTCGATCGCCTGCTGGCCGCGCGGCTGGCGACGCTGGAGCGCAACCGCGCGATCGTGTTGACAGTCTGCGCGATCTGCATCCTGCTCGAGATCTACTGTTTCGTCGGCTTCTCGCGTTCGTTGCGGCGCGCGTTGCAGCGGCTGGCGCGCGCCAGCCGGATGCTGGCCCATGGCCAGTTCCCCGAGCGCATCGAACTGCGCTCGGGCGACGAGTTGCAGACCATCGCCGACGAGACCGCGCGCGTCACCGCCACGCTGCAGGGCTTCGACCGCGCGCAGCGCGATATCGCCGAACGCCATGCACGCGGAGATACCGACGCGCGCATCGACGCCGTGCAATTCGAGGGCAGCTTCCGCGAGATGGCGGCGGCGCTCAACGATGCGTTCGAGGGGCACATCCGCGTCCAGCAGCGCATGGCCGAGGTGGTCGGCCACTATGCGCGCGGCGACCTCTCGGTGCAGATCGAGGACATGCCGGGACGGCGCGCGGAGATATCCTCGGCGATCAACCAGGTGCGCGAGCGCCTGCAGCGCGTCAATCACGAGATCCTGGCGTTGGCCGGCGCCGCCGCGCGCGGCGATTTCGCGGTGCGCGGCGATGCCACGGGTCTGGAGTTCGCTTACGCCGACATGGTCAATGGCATGAACCAGTTGATGGAGAATGCCGCGGGCGGGCTCGGCGAGCTCGACCGTTTCATGGCCGCACTGGCCTGCGGCGACCTGCGCGAGCGCATGCGCGGCCAGTTCGACGGCATGTTCGCGCGGTTGCGCGACAGCGCCCACCAGACCGCCGAACAGCTGGGCGAGACCGTGTTGCGCATCCAGCGGTCCGCCGATGCGATCAGCACTGCCGCGGCGGAGATCGGGCAGGGCAACAGCGAGCTGTCCAATCGTACCGAGCGCCAGGCCGCGGCGCTCGAGGAGACCGTCGGTTCGGCCACGGCTACCGCCGCGTCGGTACAGCGCAATACCGGCAACGCCGAGCGCGCCAGCGGCCTGGCCGCCGAGGCGCGGACCCGCGCCGAGCAGGGTGGCGAGGTGATGGTGCGCACCGTGTCGACGATGCGCACCCTGCAGGAATCGAGCCGGCGCATCCACGAGATCATCGGCCTGATCGACGGCATCGCGTTCCAGACCAATATCCTGGCGCTCAACGCGGCGGTCGAGGCCGCGCGCGCCGGCGAACAGGGACGCGGCTTCGCGGTGGTCGCCAGCGAGGTACGCAGCCTGGCGCAGCGCAGCGCTGCCGCGTCGCGGGATATCGGCCAGCTGATCGCGCGTTCGGTGCACGACATCGGCGATGGCACAAAAATGGCCGAAGAAGCCGGCGCGCGGATGGGCGAGGTCGTCGGTTCGGTCAGCGACGTCGCCGAGATCATGCGCTCGATCGCCGAGGCCTCGCGCGAGCAGGCCGGCGAGATCGGTCAGATCAGTTCGGCCATCGCGCAGATGGACGGCAATACCCAGCAGAACGCCGCGCTCGCCGAGGAAGCATCGGCGGCGGCGCATAGCCTGGAAACGGAAGTGGGCAATCTGGTCGAGGTGATCGCCACGTTCCGGCTGCCGGAGGCGGTTGCCCCGTGACCATCTAGCCGGAGGTGGGCATGACTGGCGCGCCTGCCAGGCCAACGCTTCGCGCATGCAGTGCTCGAGCCAGGGCCCGAGCTTTCGGCGCTGCGCTGCTTCCGGCGGCCGGCATCAGCGCGCGCCGGGCTGCGCCTGGGTCAGCCGCTGCGGCGCGCGGCGCGGCGCTTGCAGCACCTGCACGAACTGCGCGGCGATCACCGCGCCGGCGAAGTGGCGTTGCACGAACTGGCGGCCGGCCTGTCCCATGCGCTGGCGGCGCTGCGCATCGCACATGCGCAGGATCGCGTCGCGCCAGGCGCGCACGTCGCCCGGCGGCAACAGCTCGCCGCTGACGTCGGCGTCCAGCGTCTCCGCCACGCCGCCGACGCGGCTGGCGAGCACCGGTACTTCGCTGGCCTGCGCTTCCACCGAGACCCGGCCGAAGGTTTCCGGCGCCAGCGAGGGAAACGCCAGCATCGACATCGCGTTGTAGTAGGGCGTGGCGTCGTTGACCCAGCCGACGAAGCGGTGCCGTGCGGCCGTGGCCTGACCGCCGGCCTGCGCGTGCAGGCGCGTCGCATCGGGGCCGTCGCCTAGCCACAGGCAGTGCAGCGCCGGTTCGATCGCCATCGCCGCGGACGCCGCCTCCAGCAGCGGAAAGATGCCCTTGCCGTGCTGCAAGCGGCCGCTGTAGCCGATCACGATCGCGTCCTCGGGCAGGTCCAGCAGGGCGCGCATCTCGCGGCCGCGCCGCGGGTCCGGACGCAGGCTGTCCATGTTCACCGGGTTGTACAGCACCTGCACCAGCGCCTCCGGTACGCCGCGGTCCAGGTAGGCCTGCCGCGCATAGCGCGACACCGCGAAGAAGCGCGAGGCCAGGCGCGGGATCGCATAGCCGGAGAAGGCGCGCATCGCCGGCGCGCGGTGCCGGAACAGCGCCACGCGGATGCCGAGCGCGTGGCCGACCAGCAGCAACGGCCAGTATTCCTTGCCGAAATTGCCGACCAGCCAGTCCGGTTGCAGGCGCCGCACCAGGCGCAGCAGCGGCGCGTAGCCGGCCGGATCCAGCGCGTTGCGGAAGTGGCCGAAATGCACGCTCACCCCGCTGCGTTGCAACTCATCGGCGATCAGCCCGCCCGCGCAGGCGATCACCTCGACGCGATGGCTGGCGCCGGCCAGCGCCTGCGCCAGCGCCACGAAGTGGGTCGCCGCGCCGGTGTTCTCGGGATTGGTGCCGACGAACAGGAACTTCATGCGCGCCGATCCTCGTAGCCGGTCAAGGCACGCAGCGCGAACTGCGGCAGCAGGTGATGCCGCGCCACCTGGATGCGCGGATAGCGCCAGGGATCGGAGCCGGGCACGGCACGGCCGCGGCGGGTGGTGGTCGCGGCCACATAGCCGGCCTCCTGCACGGTCGCGGCGACGCGCGCGTCCACGTCGCCGTACGGATAGCAGAACTGGGTGACCGGTTCGCCGAGCAGATCCTCCAGCGCGCGCTTGCAGCCGCCGATCTCCTCGCGCAGCTCGGCATCGCTGCACGCGGTCAGGCTTGGATGCGAGCGGGTGTGTGCGCCGATCTCCATGCCGCCGCGGCGCCATTGGCGCAGCTCGGGCAGGCTCATCAGCGGCTTCTCGATGCCGAGCTTGCGCGCATCCCAGGTGTTGTGGCGGCCGATGCTGCCGCTGACCGCATACACGGTGGCGCTGAAGCCCAGGCGTTGCAGTACCGGCAGCGCCGCATGCAGGTTGTCGAGGTAGCCGTCGTCCAGGGTCACCACCGCGATCCGGCCGTGGCGTTCGCCGCGCAGGTAGGGCATGGCGTCGGACATCGACACGCCGCGGTAGCCCAGCCGCTGCAGCAGGCGCATCTGCCGCGCGAAACGCGCCGGCGCGACGTACAGGCTGCGGTACACCTGCAGCTGCCGCGGCGCCTGCGCGATGTTGTGGTACATGAAGATCGGAATACGTGCCGCAGCGGGGGAGGTCGCGGAATGCATCGGGACGGCTCGGGACGATCGTGGAAGGAGGGGCGCGCTGCATTAGCGCGCGCAAACCTTTCGGCGGCCTGTCGCGCGCGCCGGCATTGCGCCAGCGCACGGCAAGACGCACCGTGGCGGCGCGTCGTTGCGCTCGCCTGTCGTTGCGCGGTTCCGAACGGCGTGCGCATGCCGCGCAGGAACCGGTGATGCGGCACGTGCGCGCGATCGCCGGGTATGCTCGGCTGCCCATCTGCAGGAGTGCGGCCGATGTCCGATGACCCCAACGCCACGGCGTGGCGCGAACTGCGGCTGAGCGTCGACGGGATGCAGCTGCGCCGCTGGCGCGGCGACGATCTCGACGCGCTGTTGCGCCATGCCGACGATGCGCAGGTGGTGCGCGGTCTCAGCGAGCGGTTTCCGCATCCCTACACCCGTGCCGACGGCGAGGCGTTCCTGGGCGGCCGCGTGGTGGACCTGGCACATCCGGTGCTGGCGATCGAGATCGATGGCGAGGCGTGCGGCAACATCGCCGTGCGTCCCGGCCGTGGCGAGCGCGCGCATGTCGGTGAACTGGGCTATTGGCTGGGGCGCCGCTACTGGGGCCAGGGGCGGATGACGCGGATCGTCGCCACGTACCTGGACTGGGCAGTGCCCGCGCTCGGGTTGTTGCGCATCGAGACCAGCGTGCTGGACAGCAATCCGGCGTCGATGCGGGTGCTGGAAAAGAATGGCTTCGCGCGCGAAGGCATACGCCGCAGCGCACTGCGCAAGCTCGGCCGCTTGCACGATCTGCACCTGTTCGGGCGTATACAGGCGCCTTAGCGCGGCGCGCCGTACCGCCGGCGATGATGGACGCGTGGATGCGGGTTTTCCGGCTCGCTATGCGGCTGGCGAGGGCGCATGGTCGTGGCCACGGGTGCCGGACGCTCTAGGATCGGCGCGCGTCGCCCGCGCGACGCGCAGGCTTCTGTGCGGGTGATCGCATGCGGACAGTTCGCCGGTGCGCCTGCCGAGATGACTGGGATTGTCACGTGCGCCCGTCGCGCGCCGGTTCGGTGCTGTCCGTCGTTGCAGTGTCGCGCGACGTCAAGCGAACACGGCGGTTGCCGCCTGCGGCGAGCGCGGCCGTGGCATTTGTCTACGATTTGTTTCGCATGGGCGTGACGCCAGTTGCGAAGTCGTCGTGACGCTATCTCGATTTGCGGAAGTTGTGCTGAATTATCGCGTTTCAACGCGTATTCGGCCAATCCTTCCTTTCGCGCTTCCGCCACGCTTCGCCGCGCCAGCCATGTGCGCGCTCGGCGACGACGACAGACATGGCCGTTGCGATCGCGACACCTCCTCTGGCAACCGCCGCTTGTCGAAACAATGACTTTTCAACGGAGAGAACATAATGAAGAACACACGCCTGATTTGGTCCGGCTTCATCTGCCTCGCGGGCTTTTCTTGCGCGAGCCTGGCGATGGCCGACAACGCGCGACACGGCATGGGCGCCATGTTGCCGAAGCTGCGGCAGCCGGTGACCATGCCCGAGATGAGCGCCGCGAACATCGCGTCGGCACCGCCGAGCAGCGTCGACCTGAGCCGCTGGGCGGTGGCGATCGGCGATCAGGGCGCTGTCAACTCATGCGTGGGGTGGACCGTCGCCCATGACCTCGCCGGTTGGTATGCCAACTTCAATGGCAAAAGCGTCAACCTGTTCGCCCCGATGTACGTCTATTCCCAGATAAACGGCGGCGTCGACGAGGGGGCTGATCCGATGGACGCGTTTCGTCTCTCGGTCAAGCAGGGGATCGATACCGAGCAGGACTATTTCCAGGGCAACTACGACTGGAACGATCTGCCGACCGACGCCGAGCGCGCGAATGCGGCAAGATTCAAGCCGCAGTTGTTCAAGGACTACACCGTGCTGTTCTCCGACGGCAACGCCAACGGCGGCAGTGCGCTCAGCAACGCGCTGAAGGTGGCGCTGGCGAATCGTCAGCCGGTCGCGATCAGCTTTCCGGTGCGCCCCGGATTCGACAATATGTCCCCCAGCAACCCGGTCGATCGAGACAGCAATGGCACGATCCGGGGCTATCACGAAGTTCTCGCGGTCGGCTACAACGCCGATGGATTGCTCATCCAGAACCACTGGGGCACCCAGTGGGGCAACAAGGGCTACGGCATCCTCGCCTGGAGCGTGGTGGAGCACGATATCGATCAGGCAATCGTCGCCACAGCGAATCATTGAAGTGAATGCCACGGCTGGTGCATCGCGCACCGGAGCAACGTGCTGAGTAAACGCTGTACACGCTGGATGCGGAAGGATCGGCGCAGGCACGATCCTTCCGTCCGGTCGGTCATGCCGGAGCCGTGATCGCGGGCGGTCCTGCGCTGTCTCGCGCGGAAGACGCATGCCGGTTCGGTGAGCGTTCGTGCGGCGGTTTGCCGCGAGCACGATTCCGATCCCGTCTCGCCGCGCATGCGCATGCGGCCGGACCGCCCGAGCTGGTTGAGCGCCAGGTACCCTTCGGACGCACGAGGATGCGACGTCGGCCTGCGTGCAGCTCGCACTGACACGGTGGCGCCCGCTCGTCGCGTACACGTCTGAAGCAAGATGCGTTTCGCAGTCAGCGCCGATTCATGCACAATCGAGGCAGCCCCCGGTCGCGGGGCGTCCTTCTTGTGCTTCGGGGAACTGCGTGGAATCGATCATCACTGCATTGAATGGCTTGATCTGGAGCAAGGCGCTGATCTTCATGTGCCTGGCGGCTGGCCTGTACTTCACCATCCGCACCCGCTTCATGCAGGTGCGCGGCTTCGTCGAGATGCTGCGGCTGACCATCGGCGGGCAGAAATCCGATGCCGGCGTGTCCTCGTTCCAGGCGCTGGCGATGTCGATGGCCGGGCGCATCGGCATCGGCAACATCGCCGGCGTGGCCACCGCTATCGCCTTCGGTGGGCCGGGTGCGATCTTCTGGATGTGGGTGATGGGCTTCTTCGGCGCCTCCACCTCGTACATCGAATCGACCCTGGCGCAGATCTACAAGGTCAAGGACGCCGACGGGCGCTACCGTGGCGGCCCGGCGTACTACATCGAAAAGGCGATGGGGCTGAAGTGGTACGCGCTGCTGTTCGCGTTCGCCACCATCGTCGCCACCGGCTTCCTGATGCCAGGCGTGCAGGCCAATGCGATCGCCGACAGCGTGGTCAACGCCTGCCGCGGCGGCCCGCTGTGCGGCCCGCTCGACGGACTGTGGATGGGACTGCCGGCGGTGCAGGCGCTGAAGCTGGGCATCGGCGTGACGGTGGCGCTGTTGCTGGCGGTGATCATCTTCGGCGGGGTCAAGCGCATCGCCAACTTCGCCGAGATCGTGGTGCCGTTCATGGCGCTGGGCTACATCCTGATGGCGGTGGTGGTGATGGTGCTCAACGCCGAGCGGGTGCCGGAGATGTTCTCGATCATCTTCCGCAGCGCGTTCGGCTCGCACGCCGCGTTCGGCGCGCTGCTGGGCCTGGCGGTGGAGTGGGGGGTCAAGCGCGGCATCTACGCCAACGAAGCCGGGCAGGGCACCGGACCGCACGCCGCGGCCGCCGCCGAGGTCTCGCATCCGGCCAAGCAGGGTTACGTGCAGGCCTTCGCGATCTACTTCGACACGATGATGGTATGCACCGCGACCGCGTTCCTGATCCTGGCCACCGGCAAGTACAACGTGTATGCGCCGAACGGCGGCGAGCACCTGTTCGCCGGCCTGCGCGGCGTGCAGGAAGGTCCGGGTTACGCGCAGGCCGCGGTGGACGCGATCCTGCCGGGTTGGGGCGCCGGCTTCGTCGCGCTGGCGCTGTTCTTCTTCGCCTTCACCACGATCATGGCCTATTACTACATGGCCGAGACCAACCTCAGCTACATCAACGGCAACCGCCGCCGTCCGCTCAGCGTGCTGGTGCTGCGGCTGGGCATCCTCGGCATGGTGGTGTTCGGCGCGTTCCACGACGCCAAGCTGGCGTGGTCGCTGGGCGACATCGGTGTGGGCCTGATGGCCTGGCTCAATATCATCGCCATCCTGATCCTGCAGAAGCCGGCGCTGCTGGCGCTGCGCGACTACGAGCGGCAGAAGAAGGCCGGCCTGGATCCGGTGTTCGATCCGCTGCCGTTGGGCATCAAGAACGCCGATCTATGGCGCGAGCGGCTGTTGCCGCAGGCGCCGCGCGGCGAATGATCGCCACGCGGCAGTGCATGCCGTGATGACACGCTGCCGGCCTGCGGCCGGCAGCGGTGCCGTGCCCTTGGGGGCAGGGTGCGATCAGTAGAAGATCGTCGCCGAGGTGGAGGTGGCCTGCACATCGTAACCGCACTGCACGTCGAGGCCGGAACTGTCGCTGTACGAAACCCATGCCGGCGACGTCACGCGTCCCAGTTTGTAGTCGTACACGCCGATCGAGTTGAAGGTGATGCGACCGTCGGGCGGATACTGGTCGCAACTGTCCACCGAATACACCTCCAGCGCGCCACCCATCACCAGGTGCGTGTTCGAATTGATGTCGTAGGTGGTGCTGAGCCGGACGCTCTTGCCGGTGGTGACGTTGCGTGTGTCGACGTTCCAGTTCGCGCAGGGCCTGCCGTTGTTGCAGGTGGCGTAAGTGTCGCCCACGATCTGGTCGCCGGCTTTGGCCGGAATGAAATCGCTGGACCACACCATGCCATTCTGGCAGCAGTTCCAACTGCTCAGATCCCAGGTGTTGCTGTCGCCGCGGTAGCCCAGCACCGGTTGCAGGATCGTCGGATCATCGCTCTGCATGCCTGGGAAGAAGTACACCGTCTGGTGCGCCACGTTGGTCGGATTCTGCGGTACTTTCCAGCTCGCGACGATGCGGCCCATCTTGGCGCCCGTCACGTCGACGACCGACTGTACCCAATCGTGCGCAATCGGTGGCGGCACCGATCCGCGTGATCTGGATGCTGTCAGCGCGGCGCTGCTGCGGACCTGCCGACCATCGATGCCACGGCCGTCGGGCCGCACCCGCGCACCGCTGGGAGTGAAGTTGTCCTGGGTACAGGCCTGTGCCTGTTCGCGCACGCCATTGATGTGTTGCAGGCTGCCGTCCTCGAGGATGCGCTCGCCGCTGTGGACTTGGCGGACGCAGGCCGGCGCGAAGTAGCCGAACGGGGTCGCGACGTAGTCGTCCGGGATGCCGGCCGGCTTGTGCGTTGCGCTCATGCTGCCGACCCGCGCGAGCCGGGCATCCGGCGCGCCGTCCTGGGTCGCCGCCGACGCGGCGCCGGCCACGCCGAGCAGGGAGAGCAGCATCAATGCGGTGGTGGAACAACGATGCAGTGTCGATCTTGCGCTACGGACAGAGGAGTTCATTGGGATCGCCTTGTGATGATGAGGCAGAGAGGATTGCTGTGGGATCCCGTTCGGCTCGTTGCATCCGCCTGTACTGAAGCGGTGGTGTCGATGTCGAGGCGATGGTGTCCCGCAATGCGAAGCTGGGTGCTGCGGTCGTGGTTGTCGTCGATAGCGCCGTCCTTTGCCGTGTCAAGGTGCGGCGACGATGTGCCTTGCCGCAGCGGCGTGATTGTGAGAATTCGTCGCCTATCGCCGCGAATGCGGCATGGTGCCGAGCAACGGCGAACGGCTTCACGGTCTCAGTCGGGCCGCTATTCCTCTTCCCGGCGCACTGGGTAGACAATCCATGCGCCGCCGCCGAACGTCGCCGCCGCGGCGGGCGGAAATGCCGGGCCGGACTCCGCGGCCGAACGCAGTTGCGCAAGTTTTTGTCGCGCGAACGACGCCAACTGCACCTGCAGGGCAGGGATGAGCGAAAATCACCGGGTCGCGCCGGTACGGTGCGTTGCCATTGCGGTCCAGGAGACCTTGCCCATGCGTCATGACCTTTCTTTCCCGCGCGTTGCTGCCGCACGCGCTGCGCTGCCGAGCGTGCCGCGATGAACAGTCCCTGGGGCAAGAGCCCGCGCGGCCCGCGTCCGCCGGCGCCGCCCGAACGCGCCGCGCCGGTGCCGCGCGCGGCCGACGCCAACCGCGGCGAACTGCGCCTGTACGGACTCAACGCGGTGCGCGCGGTGTACGCACGCCGGCCCGAGGCGATCCGCAAGCTGTACCTGGCCGAGGCGCGGATTCCGGCGCTGCAGCCGCTGCTCAAGTGGTGCGCGGCCAATCGCGTCGGCTACCGGGTGGTGGAGGAGGCCGATCTGAACAAGCTCGCGGCCAGCGCGCACCACGAAGGCGTGGTCGCCGACGTGCTGCGCGCCGAACCGTTGCCGCTGGCGGCGTGGCTGCAGGGACTGGCGCCGGGCCCGGCGCTGGCGTTGTGGCTGGACGGCGTCGGCAACCCGCACAACTTCGGCGCGATCCTGCGCTCGGCCGCGCATTTCGGTGCCGCCGCGATCCTGCTGCCGGACACCGCGACGCTGGCCCTGTCCGGCGCCGCCGCGCGCGTGGCCGAAGGCGGCGCCGAGGCGCTGCCGCTGGTGCGGCTGCCGCCGACGGAACAGGCACTGGCGCAATTGCGCGCGGCCGGCTTCGCGCTGGCGGCGACGCTGGTGGACGGCGGCGACGACGTGTTCGCCGCCGCGCTGCCGCCGCGCCTGGTCTACGTGATGGGAGCCGAGAGCGAGGGCATGGACCGCGATTTCGCGCAGGCCTGCGAACTGCGCCTGTCGATCCCCGGCAGCGGCGCGGTGGAAAGCCTCAACGTCGCCGCCGCCACCGCGGTGCTGCTCGGCGCCTGGCGCAGTCGCGTCGCGGCGTCGGGAGCTGCACGGTGAAGCCGGTGCTGCTGTGCCTGCTGCTGGGCCTCGCGCCGCTGGCCAATGCGCGCCAGGCGCCCACCGCCGCCGTGCCTGCGCCGCAGGTGACGCTGGCCGCGGGCAGCTTGCGCGGCCAGGTCCAGGCCGACGGCAGCGTGCTGTTCCGCGCGATCCCGTTCGCGGCGCCGCCGACCGGCGCGAACCGGTGGCGGCCGCCGCAGCCGCCGGCGCGTTGGCGCGGCGTGCGCGATGCCAGCCAGCCGGCGCCGACCTGCGCGCAGCCGGCGATCGGCTGGAACAATGCGCTGGCGCAGCGCTCCAGCGAAGACTGCCTGTACGTGGAAGTGCAGACGCCGCGCCTGGACCCGGCGGCGAAACAGCCGGTGATGGTGTGGATCCACGGTGGCGCCAACGTCGCCGGCGGCGCCGACGTGTTGCCGTCGTCGCTGGCGCAGCAGGGCGTGGTGCTGGTCACCGTGCAATACCGGCTGGGCGTGTTCGGCTTCCTGTCGCTGCCTGAGCTGAGCGCCGAATCCGCACGCCATGCCTCCGGCAACTACGCCCTGCTCGACCAGATCGCGGCGTTGCGCTGGGTCCGCGACAACATTGCCCGCTTCGGCGGCGACCCGGCGCAGGTGACCATCTTCGGCCAATCGGCCGGCGCGCAGGACGTGGGCCTGCTGCAGCTGTCGCCGCTGTCGAAGGGGCTGTTCCGCGCGGCGATCGAACAGAGCGGCACCGCCGGCTTCGGCCTGCCGGCGCGCAGCCTGGGCGAGAACGAGGCGCTCGGCGCGGCGATCGCGCAGCGTGCCGGGATCGGCGCGACGCAGCGCTTGCCGGCATTGCGGCGCTTGCCGTTCGCGCAGTTGTTGAAGGCGGCGCAGGGCGTCGACGTGCCGGCATTGGACGACGACGGCTACATCTGGCTGCAGGCGATCGTCGATGGGCAGGTGTTGCCGCGCGCACCGGCGGCGCTGCTGGCCGACGGCGCGCAGCAGCGGGTGCCGCTGCTGCTCGGCAGCGTGGCGCAGGAGCTGACCTATGGCGGCGCCGGCGGTGCCGAGGCGCGGCTGCGTCGCGATTATCCGGCCCGTGCCGCGCAGGTGCTGGCGCCGTATCGCGACGCGGCGGCCGAGCCTGATCCGCGCTATGGCGATGCGGCGGTGCGGTTGGCCACCGACCTGACCTTCCGCTGCCCGGCGCTGGCGGTGGCGCGCGCGAAGGCGCGGCAGGGCGTGCCGGTGTGGCACTACGAGTTCGACTTGGCCGCTCCTGGCGGCCGCGTGACCCACAGTGCCGAACTGCCGTTCGTGTTCAAGGGGCTGCCGATCGGCCAGCCGCCGCTGAACCTGCAGCGCTACTGGGCCGCGTTCGCGCGCAGCGGCGATCCGAACGTCGCCGGCCTGCCGCGCTGGCCGGCGTTCGCGCCCACCCAGGCATCGCTGCGCTTCAACCAGGACGGCGTGCAGGCAGTGACCGGCTTGCGCAGCGAGGTGTGTGCGCTGCTCGATCTGCCGTAGGCAAGGTTGCCGCTGCTGCCGCCCGTAGCGGCTTGCCGTCGTGGCGGTCCGCAGCAGCCCTTCCATGCGGGTTGCTGCGCCGTAGCCCGATCGCGATGCGTGCCGATCAGGTGCAGGTGGATTGCTGCACAACTGGAGTCGACTGTGCCGTGAGCATTTTCGACTCGGATATTCGCAGTCGACCAACTCTTGTGGGAGCGACTCCGGGTGGCCTCGGGCCATCAGTCGCGACGGGCTTTACCAGGAGAGCGCATCGCGACCGATGGCCCGAAGTCACCTTCTGTCGCGCCTACGACGTCCGTTGCCTTTGAACACAGCGAAGAAAAGCGCTAGTCCGCTGCCTGCGGCAATGCCGGGTCCGCCGGCGCCGCGGTCGAGCCGCGGGTCACCAGCGTGTACTTCATCACCTGGTGGATGCCGCGGCTGGGCAGGCCGTCGCGGCGTTGGCGGATCTCGCCGAGCAGCAGCGCCACCGCCGCGCGGCCCATCGCGGTGACCGGCTGGTGGATGGTGGTCAGCTCGGGCCAGATCGTGGTCGCCACCGGGGTGTCGTCGAAGCCGGCGATCGACAGATCCTCGGGCACGCGCAGGCGCAGGCCGTAGGCGATGGCGACCGCGGCGGCGGCCATGTCGTCGTTGCTGCACAGCAGCGCGGTCGGGCGCGGCGCGGCGTGCAGCAGCGCGGTCGCGGCGACCAGTCCGGAGCGATAGGTGAACAGGCCTTCGGCCACGCGCGTGTCTGCGACCGGCAGCCCGGCCGCGGCCATGGTGTCGAAGAACGCGCGGCTGCGCAGCGCGCTCGGGGTGTGCTTGGGATCGCCGCTGATGAAGCCGATGTCGCGGTGGCCGAGTTCGATCAGATGCCGGG
>Ga0308160_10001378_pt1 | contig 34574 bp, 32 predicted proteins | sample PhyFR1_FD_201036 | JGI IMG/M metagenome (GOLD analysis project Ga0308160, IMG submission 201036) | Phyllosphere microbial communities from UC Gill Tract Community Farm, Albany, California, United States - DLSLF.R1 | ecosystem: Host-associated > Plants > Phyllosphere > Unclassified | place: USA... | reverse complement strand
CTGGGCACGTGGATGAAGATGATCCGGTAGGCGTCGTGCTGCTGGTAGTCCGGCGGCGCCAGCACCAGGCCGCCGTAGAACGCCACCGCGCCGAGCAGCAGCGCCGCGCCCAGCGCCCACGGCCGGATCATGCCGGCGACGCGGTAGAACGTCGGCGGCGAGGCCAACCGGTGCATCCAGTGCGGAATCCACTTGGCCATGCGCAACGCTCAGCGCGCCGTTGCGGCGGTGCGCGGCAGCGCCTGTACCGCGGCGGCGGCATCCACCTGCAGCAGGCCGTCGCGCTGCCGGCTGGTCCGGCGCAGCAACTCGTGCACGCTGCGCGCGTCCAGCTGCGGCGCCAGCGCCAGCAGCAGCGCGACCACGCCGCTGACGTGCGCGGTGGCCATCGACGAGCCGGAGGTGAAGTCGTAGCCGCCGTTGGGTTGGGTGGTCAGGATGTCCTCGCCCGGTGCGCTGAGCACGCCCGGCGGCGATGGGGTAGGGCTGCTGGTGCGCACCACGATCACTCCCGGGGTGGCATCGGGAAAGCCATCCAGGCGGCCGTCCGGCGGCATCGCCGCGACCACGATGCGGCCCTGCCGCAGCAATTGCTCGAGCAGCTTGCGCAGCAGCGGATCGGCCGGGCCGCCCAGGCTCAGATTGATGATGCGCGCGCGGGTGTCGCCGATCGCGACCAGCGCCTTGGCCAGGGTGAAGGAATTGCAGCCGGCGCCGGCCCCGGCGCGCTGCGGATACCAGCAGGCCTTGTACACGTCGAGCATGGCCTTGGGCGCCATGCCGACGATGCCGAGATGGTTGTTGCTTCCGGCGGCGATGATCCCGGCCACTTCGGTGCCGTGGTGGTCGCGATTGAACGCCGTGGGATCGGCGCCGACCATGTCGCGCACCTCGCCCATCCGGCCCTGCAGGTCCGGATGGGCGGTGTCCACGCCGGTATCGACGATGGCCACGCCAACGCCCTGGCCCTGACTCAGCACCTGCGCGGTGGCGGCGTTGGTCGCGGCGAAGCCGCGTTGCATGTCGACGTAGGGATCGTTGTAGCGCAGCGGTTGCGCGGCCTGGGCCGGCGGCGCGGCGTCGGCGTAGGTGGCGAATTCCTGCAGCGGCTGCGACAGCGCGACGCGTTCGTCCTTGGCCAGTTCGGCGAGCAGCGCGTCGCGCTCCGCGCTCGGCGCCGGTTCGAACACCACGCAGTACACGCCGAGCGGCTTGATCGGCCAGCCGGTCACCTGGCGCAGGCCGTAGCGCTGGGTCAGTGCGTCCAGCGTCGCCGCCGCCTGAGTACCGGCACCGTAGTACTTGGACGAGGCATAGCCGATCAGGTTGGAGCCGGCATGCCGGCCCGGGGCGGCCATCGGGTTGGCCACCGCGAGCACGATCTGGCGCTGGCTGTCCAAGGCCGGCGAGGCGTCAAGGGTCGGGGTCTTCGCCGGCGCCGCTGCGGCCGCCACGGGCACGTCGGCGGCACTGCGCCCGCCATGGGCGCAGGCGCCGAGCGCTAGGCAGGCGACGAGGAAGCAGGCGCGACGCAGGCTCATGGTGCGGAAATCGGCTCCGCCAGGCGGATGCCGGGCGTCGCACGCAGCTGCTGCACGCTGCGCTGCGGCTGCGCCGGCGACCCGGCCTGCACCGGCACCACGGTGTAGGCGCCGGCGCCGTTGGGGCCGCCGACCACGCGCAACTGCAGCTTGCGCAGCACCGCGTCCCAGTCGGCCAGGGTCATGCGCGCGTCCGGCACCACGCGGATCGCATCGCTCGCCAGCGGCTGCGCGGTCTCGCTGAGGGTGCGGTAGCCGCTGCCCTGGCTCTGGTCGCTGGCGGACAGCCTGACCCCGAGCACACCCAGCCCCACCGCCTGCACCAGCGCTGCGGCGACCAGCGCCCGCGTGGTCCAACTGGAGCGCACGCGCGCCGGCAGGCGCTGCGGTTCGGGCGCGTCGAGCCGGCCGAGCAGGCGCTGCAGCCCGGCCTCGGCGTCCACCGGCACGTCGCTGGGCAGCGACATCGCCATGCGCAGCCGGCTCTGCTGCGCGAACTCGGCGCTGCAGAAACTGCACTTGGCCAGATGCGCGATCAGCCACTCGTGTTGTTCTTCCGTGGCGCTGGCCTGCAGCACCCACGGCATCAATTCCCAGGCATGCGAGCACTCGTTGCCCGGCTCGTTGAAGCCTGTCTTCATGACATGCTCTCCGTCAGAGGGGAAGCACCGCCGGCCAATCCCGGCAGCACGTTGCGCAGCTTGACCCGGGCATGGAACAGCCGCGCCTTGATCGTGCCCACCGGGCACTGCATGATCGCCGCGACTTCTTCCAGCTTGTGGCCCAGGCCGTAGACCAGTTCGACCACCAGGCGCTGGTCGGCCGACAGCCGCTCCAGGCCCTTGCCCAGCCAGTCGCGCAGTTCGCGGTCCTCGTCCGGGTCGGAAGAGGAGCCGAAATGCTCTTCGGCGCTCACCCCGTCCTCGATCGCCTCGTCGCTGTGGTGGCGGATCGCCTTGAGCCCGCAGCGGTAGGCGATGCCCATGATCCAGGTCGAGACCTGCGAATCGCCGCGGAAGTCGCCGGCCTTCTGCCAGGCGATCCAGAAGCAGTCGTTGATCGCCTCCTCGATGATGTCCGGGCGCCGGGTCAGCCGCGACAGGAACCGGCACAGGCGCCCGTGGTAGTTGCGGTACAGGGTGGCCAACGCATCGCGGTCGCCGCCGGCCATGCGCCGGAGCAGCATGCGGTCGGTGGCATCGCCTAGTGGATCGGTGTCGGTCATGGAGGGCTGGCTTGGCAACGGGCACCGGTATGTGCCGGGTCGGCACGAAAAGGTTGCGTGCGGATCAGAAGGCGCGCGACACGGTGACCACCCACGGCCAGATGCCGTTGCCGCGCCTGGCGTAGATGCTGCGCGCGTCGCTGAACACGCGGTCGATCTCCACGCTCCAGGCACCGGCGTTCCACATCAGCCCGGCGTGGCCGTAGCTGTAGTGGTCGGCGTAGTCCAGCCCGTACAGCGCCGGCGGGGCCTGGCTGATGCCGATCCCGGCCGACAGCGACAGCTGCCCCGGCAGCGGCTGGTGCACGGTGAGGTCGGCGGCGCCGTACCAGCGGCCGCGGTAGCTGTCGGGCAGCTCGAACGCGGCCAGCGACACGCTCAGCCGGTCCCGGTACGACCAGCCGAGGCTGGCCTCGTTGCGGTTGAACAGGCGATTGATGCGGTTGCCGGGGTAGTCGTAGCGCAGCAGCCCGGCCTGCATCTGCCAGCTGTCGGACAGGGTCCAGCTGCGCGACAGCTCGACCGTGGTCAGCAGCTGGTGGCCCGGCGCGTCCAGCGCCGTACTGGCGGACGCGCCCAGCGACCAGCCCGGCGCGGGCAGCCAGTAGCCGGCGAGCTGCAGGGACGGGGTGTCGGCGGTCACCGCGATGCCGCGATCGACCAATTGCGAACTGAGCCCGACCGCGCCGCCCAGCTTAGCCGCCAGCGCCGTGCCCGGCAGGCATAGCGCCGCCGCCAGCGCCAGAGTGCCGGGCAGCGGGCGCAGGCATGCGACACGCGGCGTCAGGTCACCTGCGGCCGTGGTCATGCCGGTCGGGATGCCCATCTGCGGCGGCGGCCCATGGCGGTCGCGGGCAGGGCGGTCGAGGACGGGGAACCGGCGGCAGAAGGGCGGTTGTGCACGGGCGCTCGATGGTCGCGGGTCGGATCGCAGGGGACGCTGGGGCACGTGCCAGCGGCAACGCTGGAGCGCCCGCCGCGTGGACGATCGCCATTATCGGCATTGCGCACTGGCGGCGACACGGCGGACGCCCGGCGGCGGACGCCGGGTTCAGGTTCGACTATGCCGGGGCCGGGTGCCGACTTCAATGCAGGGTATTGAGATAGGCGATCAGGTCTTCCAGTTGCTTGCTGTCGTCTAGCCCGTCGTACTTCATGTTGGCGCCGGGGACGCCCTTGGACGCGGGCTGGGCCAGGTAGCTGCGCAGCTTGTCGTCGCTCCAGGTCCACTGGGTCTTCTTCATCGCGTCCGAGTAGTGGTAGTCGGGCACGCTGCCGGCGCTGCGTCCGACCACGCCGAACAGGGTCGGGCCTTTCTTGTTCTTGCCCGGCGCCGCGCTATGGCATTCGGCGCATTCGGTGGCGAACACGCCGGCGCCGGGCAGGCCGCCGCCGGCCTGCGCGGCGGGCGCGAGCGTGGCGCCGAGCGGCAGCAGGCTGGCCATCAGGGTGCACCACAGGGGAAATGGGTTGGCTGCTTTCATGGCGATCCGTACTTGGGGGGAAAGGTGTGCTCAGAACGCGAGGCTCAGGGCCAGCGAGAACTGGTTCAGGTCGTGCGGGCGGGTCTCCGGCAGGGCGCCGAACACGTTGCCGGTGGTGCCGTTGAACTTGCTGAAACGGAACCAGGTGGCGGACAGGCGCATATTGGCGATCGAGGTGAACGAGTCGTCCTTGCCGAACGGCGCCCAGGAGGCGCTGATCAGGTTGCTGGTGGTGTCCGGCGCGGCGTACGGGCGGTAGCGGAACGCGTCGTCCGAACCGGTATTGATGAAGTGCGCCAGCAGCAGGCCGTAGCTCTGCTTGTAGGTGTAGCTGAGGTTGATCGACTGGTCGCGGATGCTGCCGCGGCGCAGTCCGGCCACGCTGGGGTCGGCCGGGTCGATCAGCGCGCTGCCGTAGCGGCGGCGCTCGTAGATGTTGAGATAGCCGAGCTTGAGGATGTGCTCGCGGGTGCCCAGGAACTGGTAGTTCAGGTCGTAGCCCAGGTCGGTGAAGTCGTCGCGCGGGCCGGTGCTGCGCGGCAGCTGGCGATGGGTGGTCAGGGCGACCACGCCGGCGGAGAAGAATTGCTTCTTCATGTCCTTCATGTAGCTCAGGCGCAGGTAGCCGGTGTCGCTGAGCTTGCCCGGATCGCCGCCGACCGCGTAGCCGAGGTCGTCCTGGGTAGAGACCGGCAGCGCGTTGTAGGTGCCGATCTCGCCGTACCAGTTGCGGTCGTAGACGCCGTAGACGCTGGTGCCGATCACCCGGTTGGACAGCGACGACTGGTTGAGCAAGGTGGTGGAGCTGGCGTAGGCCGAGGCCGGCCCCAGGCCGGAGGCGTTGGGCAGCACGCCGATCGGATCCTGGCTGCCCGGATTGTTGTTGACGCTGACCCCGAGCAGGGCGTCCTTGCCGCCGAGCTTGAAGGTCTTGGCGACGAAACGCAGGTCCATGTTGTCCAGCTTGGTGGTGAACTTGTCCTTGCCGTTATTGGTGCTGGAGACCTTGATGTAGCCGCCGATGTTGTCGGTGACACGCCCTGCCAGATACAGGTCGCCCTCGCTGAGCTGGTTGTTGGTCTTGCCGCGTACCGGCACGCTGCGGGTACCGATGAGCTGCGCCGAGGCCGGGATCTTGGTCCCGTTGCCGTCGCTGTCGGTATAGCCGTTGAGCTTGAAGCGCATGCCGTACGGGGTCAGCGCCGGGCCGTAGGCGCCGATGTGGCAGTCCGCGCAGGACGAGCCGGTCTGCCGCGCGAACGCCGGCACCGCCGCGGCGCGCGGACTGGCCAGCAGCAACAGCGAGCCGAGCGTGGACCACAGCAGGACCTGCTCGGCGCCGCGCAGCGTGCCGGGACGGAAGAGGGAAGAAGGAGACGGGGCGGTCTGCATGCGATGGGTCCTTGAGCGGGTCGGCGCGGCGGCGGACGAGGGAAGGGTGGCGGCGCGGCTCAGCCGCGGCGGAAGCGCAGCATTCGCCGCAGGGTGTCGTCGCGGCGCACGAAGTGGTGCCATAGCGCGGCACCGATATGCAGCAGGATCAGGCCGAGCAGCGCCCAGGCGGCATACACGTGCCAGGCGCCGAGCGTGTCGGCCAGATCCGGATCGGGGGCGACCAGTTCCGGCAGCGTGGCGGCGAACAGATGCACCGGCTTGCCCATGGACTGGCTCAGCGCCCAGCCCAGCACCGGCAGGGTCAGCAGCAGCGCGTACATGACCACATGGGTGAGCCCGGCCAGCGCCCGCAGCAGCGGCGAGGTGGCGTCGGGATCGTGGCGTTTGCCCAGGCGCAGGCGCAGCGCCACGCGCAGGAAAAACAGACCGAGCACGAACAGGCCGAAATGCCGGTGTCCCTCCAGCAACCATTGGCGTACGGCGCGGCCTTCGACTTCTTCGCGCAGCAGGATCAGGCTCGCCGCCAGCACCAGGCACAGCACGGTGAGCCAGTGCAGCACCACCATCGGCCGCGGCAACCCCACAGCTGCGGATGTGCGTGGCGGATGCTGCGGAGCGCCGGGGAGAGAGGTGCCGTCGTCGGCCTGCGTGGATGAAGTCATGGTGGCGTGCCCTGTCCAGGTCGTGTCGATGGAATGCGCGCTGCCGTTCGCGGCGTCGTGCTGCGCCACCCGCGGGCAGCGCAATGGCTGGCGCAGTGGTGGTCGCAGATGGGTGCCGGGGGCGCGGCAAAAGGTTGCATCGGCGTGGCGGCGGCCTTCGCAGCGGCGCCGCGTGTGGCACGGCGCAACCTTTGCGCCGGCCGGCGGCACTCAGCCTGGTAACTCCGCGTCGGAGTCCGTGTCGGACACACTATGGCAATCGAACGAATCCAGTTGCGTACGCACGGCGACGAGCGCGGTCTGCTCGTGGCCCTGGAGCAGCAACGCGACGTGCCCTTCGACATCCGGCGCGTGTACTACCTGTTCGCGACCAAGCACGGCGTGCACCGCGGGCAGCACGCGCACCGCCATCTGAATCAATTGGCGGTGGCCCTGCATGGCTCGGTGTCGTTCCTGCTCGACGACGGCAGCGGACCGGTGCAGGTGGTGCTGGACGACCCTTCCCAGGGCCTGCTGCTCGGCAGCATGGTGTGGCGCGACCTGTACGATTTCAGCGCCGACTGCGTGCTGATGGTGCTGGCCGACCAGGCCTACGATCCGGCCGACTACATCCTCGACTACGACGATTTCCTGCGCGAAGCCGCGGGCGAACGCAGGCAGGAGGCGTAGCGCCATGGCGAAACCATTGGTCATCATCGGCGCGGGCGAAATGGCGCAGATCGCCTGCGAATACTTCAGCCACGACAGCGACTATGAAGTGCTGGCCTTCAGCGCCGAGCGCGACTACATCGCCGCGCCGACCCTGGCCGAGCGGCCGGTGGTGGCGTACGAAGAGTTGGAGCGGCTGTACCCGCCGGGCGAGGTCGAGGCGTTCGTGGCGATTCCGGCCAGCGGCCTCAACCGCCTGCGCACGCGGTTCTTCCTCGACGCCAAGCGCCGCGGCTATCGCCTGGCCAGCTACGTCAGTTCGCGCGCCTTCGTCTGGCGCAATGCGCAGCTGGGCGAGAACTGCTTCGTGTTCGAAGGCAATGTGGTGCAACCGTTCACGCGCATCGGCGACAACTGCATCCTGTGGAGCGGCAACCACATCGGCCACCGCACGGTGATCCACGACCACGTGTTCGTCGCTTCGCATGCGGTGATTTCCGGCTATTGCGAGATCGGCCAGAGCAGTTTCGTCGGAGTCAATGCCACCTTCAGCGACGGGGTCAAGGTCGCCGCGGACAACGTGATCGGCGCCGGCGCGCTGGTCACCCGCGACACCGAGCCGGGCCGGGTCTACGTCGGCGCGCCGGCGCGCGCGGTGGCCGGCAAGTCCAGCTTCGACGTGACGCTCTGACGCCATGTTCGACTGGAGCAAACGCGGCCTGGCGTTCGCCACCGCACGCGACGGCGTCGGCGGCTGGATGCGGCATTCGGCGTTGACGCCGACGCCGCATCGCCTGGACGCCGAGCTGATCCGCGTCTACGCCGGCTTCCGCGACGACGCCGGGATCAGCCGCATCGGCTACGTCGACGTGCGCGGCGACGACCCGACCCGGGTGGTGCGCGTCAGTGCCGTGCCGGTGCTGGACATCGGCCGCGACGGCTGCTTCGACGACAACGGCATGATTCTCGGCGACGTGGTCGCCGCGCCGGATGGGCTGTACATGTTCTATGTCGGCTTCCAGCGCGTGGCCAAGGCCAAGTTCCTGGCCTTCACCGGGCTGGCGGTGTCCCGCGACGGTGGCGAAACGTTCCAGCGCCGCCAGGACACGCCGCTGCTGGACCGCGCGCCCGGGCGCAGCACCATCGCCGCGGTGCATTCGGCGCGCTACGAGGACGGCCGCTGGCGGCTGTGGTACGCGGTCGGCGACGACTGGGAGCACATCGACGGCACGCCGTTCCCGCGCTACCACATCCGCTACGCCGAGACCGACGACCTGCAGGCGATCCCGCGCCAGGACACGCTGTGCCTGCAACCGCAGGGCAGCGAATACCGCATCGGCCGCCCGCGCGTGTACCGCCACCAGGGCGGCTACCTGATGTACTTCACCCGCGGCAATGTCGGCGGCGCGTACTTCCCCGGCGTGGCGCGCAGCGCCGACGGCCGCCACTGGCAGCGGTGCGACGAGGCCTTCGGGCTGGCGCTTTCGCCCGGCGGCTGGGACGCGCGCACGCTGTGCTATCCGGCGCTGATCCGGCACCGGGACCGCGTGCTGATGTTCTACAACGGCAACGACATGGGCCGCGACGGCTTCGGCGTGGCGGTGGCGCCGCTTGCGCAGGGCGCAGGCGAGGGGAGTGGCGATGATTTCGGTTAGGCCCTATACCGCCGCCGATGCGCCGGCCTGGGACGCGTTGATCGCCGAATCCCGCAACGGCAACCTGCTGCACCGGCGCGGTTACATGGACTACCACGCCGAGCGCTTCGTCGATGCCTCGCTGCTGGTCGAACGCGGCGGTGCGCTGCTTGCGGTGTTTCCGGCCAACCTCGAGGGCGCGCGCGTGGTCAGCCATGCCGGGCTGAGCTATGCCGGGCTGCTGTCCGCGCATGGCCTGCGCGCGGCGGCCACGCTGGACGTGTTCGAGCAGATCGCCGCGCACTACCGTGCCCTCGGCGTGCACGAGCTGCAGTACAAGGCGGTGCCGCACCTGTTCCATGCGTCGCCGGCGGAAGAGGATCTCTATGCCCTGCATCGGCTCGGTGCGCGACTGCAACGCCGCGACCTGTCCTCGGCCATCGCCTTGCGCGAGCCGCTGCGCTTCGCCGCCGAACGGCGGCGCTCGATCGGCAAGGCGCGCAAGTCCGGCCTGCGCGTGCAGCGCAGCGACGATCCGGCTCCGTTCCATGCGCTGCTGAGCGAGGTGCTGCAACGCCACGGCGCCATGCCCACCCACAGCCTGCAGGAACTACGCCTGTTGTGCGGGCGCTTCCCGGAACAGCTGGTGCTGTACGAAGTGCGCGACGGCGATGCGCTGCTTGCCGGCACGCTGCTGTACGACTTCGGCCGCGTGGTGCACACGCAGTACCTGGCCTGTTCCGAACAGGGCCGGCGCGTGGACGCGCTGAGCCTGCTGCTGGCCGAGCTGATCGAACACCGCTACGCGCAGCGCGACTACTTCAGCCTCGGCATTTCCACCGAGCAGCAGGGCCAGCTGCTCAACGACGGCCTGGTCACGCAGAAGGAGCGCTTCGGCGCGCGCGGCGTGGTCCACGATTTCTACGCCTGGGACCTGCGATGAGCGTGCCGTTCCTGGACCTGCGCGCGCTCAACGCCCGCTATGCCGACGAACTGAAGGCCGCGGCGGCGCGGGTGATCGACTCGGGCTGGTACGTGCTGGGCGAGGAGCTCGACGCGTTCGAGCGCGAGTTCGCTGCCTATTGCGGCACCGCGCATGCGATCGGCGTGGGCAACGGCATGGACGCGCTGACCCTGATCCTGCGCGGCTACCGCGAACTGGGCCGGCTGCGCGACGGCGACGAGGTGATCGTGCCGGGCAACACCTTCATCGCCAGCTTCCTGGCAATCAGCGAGAACCGGCTGCTGCCGGTGCCGGTGGAGCCCGATCCGATCAGCTTCAACCTGGATCCGGCCAGCGTGGAGCGGGCGATCGGCCCGCGCACGCGGGCGATCATGGCGGTGCACCTGTACGGCCAACTGGCGGACATGGCCGCGCTGCGGACGCTGGCGCGGCAGCATGGCCTGCTGCTGATCGAGGACGCGGCGCAGGCGCACGGCGCGCGCCTGCACGGACGCCACGCCGGCAGCTTCGGCGACGCCGCCGGCTTCAGTTTCTTCCCCGGCAAGAACCTGGGCGCGCTCGGCGACGGCGGCGCGGTGACGACCGACGACGACGCGCTGGCCGCGCAGATCCGGATGCTGCGCAACTACGGGTCGGACATCAAGTACCGGCACCTGGTGCAGGGCGTGAACTCGCGCCTGGACGAAATGCAGGCGGCGCTGCTGCGGGTCAAGCTGCACTACCTGGATGCCGACATCGCCCAGCGCCGCGATGTGGCGCGGCGCTACCGCGCCGGCATCGCGCATCCGCAGCTGCAGTTGCCGCAGGTGGCCGACGAGGCGGCGCACGCCTGGCATCTGTTCGTGGTGCGCTGCGCCCGGCGCGACGCGCTGCAGCGCCATCTGCTGGCCAGCGGCATCCACTGCCTGGTGCACTATCCGGTGGCGCCGCACCGGCAGCCGGCCTATGCCGCACTGAGCGGACGCAGCCTGCCGCTGTGCGAGCAGTTGCACCGTGAGGTGCTGAGCCTGCCGATCGGGCCGACCCTGGATGCGGCCGCGGTGGAGCGGGTGATCGACGCCTGCCTGGCGTTCGAGGCCACCGCGGCATGAACGTGCTGCGCAGCGGCCTGTACAGCGGCGCGGCCACCGCGGCCAAGTTGCTGGCCGCGTTGCTGGTGCTCAAGCTGGTCGCGGTGTATGCCGGGCCGGCCGGCGTGGCCCGGCTCGGCCAGTTCACCAGCCTGATGTCGCTGCTGGCGGTGCTGGCCGGCGGCGGCATCGGCGCCGGCATCGTCAAGTACGTGGCCGAGTACCGCGACGATGCGCAGAAGCTGGCGCGGCTGCTCGGCGCGGCGCTGGGCTATGCGTGCTGCGCCGCCTGCGTCATGGGGTTGGTCGCGCTGCTGTTCAGCCGCCAGATCGCGCAGCGCCTGCTCGGCGATCCGCAGTACCAGAGCCTGATCTGCGTGCTGGCCGTGGCCCAGCTCGGCATCGCCCTGGTCAACTACATCCTGGCGGTGGTCAACGGTTTCATGGACGTGCGCCGGCTGGCCTTCATCCAGGTCGCCGGCTCGGTGCTCAGCGTGCTGGTGGTGCTGTGGCTGTCGCGCTGGCTGCAGCTGTACGGCGCGCTGCTGGCGCTGGTCGCCGGGCAGGTGCTGTGGCTGTGCGCCGGCCTGCCGGCGCTGCGGCGCAGCCCGTATTTCCGCCGCGACATGTTGCGCATCCGCTTCGATGCGGAGATGACCCGGCGGCTAGCCGCGTTCTCGGTGATGACCCTGACCTCGGCGCTGCTGCCGCTGCTGGTCAACATCGGCGTGCGCGACCATCTGGCTGGCACCTTCGGCTGGCAGCAGGTCGGCTATTGGCAGGCGGTGAGCAAGGTCTCCGAGGCCTACCTGTTGTTCTTCACCACGGCGATCAACGTCTATTACCTGCCCAAGCTGGCGGCGTTGCGCGATCGCGCCGGGCTGCTGCTGGAATTGCGCACCGCCTACCGCTACGTGCTGCCGGCGGTGATCGCATTGGCCGCGGCGATCTATCTGTGCCGCGACTGGATCACGCGTCTGCTGTTCGCCGCCGACTTCGCCGCCGCCGCGCCGCTATACGCGCCGCAGCTGGTCGGCGACGTGATCAAGATCGCCTCGTTCGTCCTGTCGTACCTGATGCTGGCCAAGGCGATGACGCGTCTGTTCGTGATCTCCGAATGCGTGTTCGCCGCCAGCTATCTGGGGCTGGTCTATCTGTTCACCGCGCGCATGGGCCTGATCGGGGCGGCATACGCATTCGCGGTCAACTATGCGCTGTACCTGGCGTTCAACGTCGTGGTGGTGCGCCGCTATCTGGGAGGGTTGCGCTGATGGACGAACGCGAACTGCGCGGCGACATGCCGCTGGTGTCGGTGCTGGTGCCGGCGTTCAACCACGAACGCTTCGTGCAGCGCTGCCTGGACAGCGTGCTGGAGGATCCGTATCCGAACAAGGAACTGGTGATCGTCGACGACGGCTCCAGCGACGCCACCGCCGCGCGCATCGCCGAGTGGATCGCGCTGCATGGACAGCGCATCCCGGTACGGTTCTGGCCGCGCGAGAACCGCGGCATCGCCGCCACGCTGAACCATCTGGTGGCGATGGCCAGCGGCGAGTTCCTGCGCCTGGGCGCCAGCGACGACTACCTGCTGCCGGGCGGCCTGGCCGCGCAGGTCGCCTATCTGCGCGCTTCGCCGGGCAAGACCGCGGTGATCGGTGATGCGGTGGTGGTCGATGCGGACGGGCGCCTGCTACATCAGAGCAGCATGCGCGACCTGCACGGCGTGGACAAACGCCTGTACCTGAGCGACGCCGGCATCCGCCGCGCGGTGATCCGGCACTGGGCGGTCAGCGGGGCGGTGGCCCTGGTGCGGCGCAGCGCGCTGCAGGCGCGCGTGGCCTGGGACGAAGAGCTGCACATCGAGGACTGGGACTTCTTCCTGCGCCTGGTCGCGCGCGACGCGCTGGGCTTCATCGACGTTGGCGTCTGCGCCTACCGACTGCACGGCGCCAACGCCAGCAGAACCCGGCACCTGCCCAGCCGCCTGGCCAATCTGACCGAGTCGCGGCAGGTGGCGCTGCGCCGCGCGGCGCTGTTCGATGCGCCGTGCCGCACGCTGCTGCATGCGCAGGCGCACTACATCGCGGCCAAGATCGCATTCCTGCGGCGCCAGCCGGCGGCGCTGGGCGGGCACCTGCTGGCGCATGCCTGGCTGTCGCTGCTGGCACGCCTGCGGCCGACCGCAGCGGCGCCACTGGCCGAGCGCGCATGAAACGCCTGCTACGCCTGCCGTCGAGCTACTTCGGCCTGCCGCTGCTGTTCAGTTGCGCGCTGACCCTGCTCAGTTTCGATCTGCCGCCCGGCTATGCCGGCGGCATCGCCTTGCTCGCCGCCGCGGCCGCCACGACGCTGCTGCTGGATGCGCTGCACGGCATCCGCCTGCCGTCGCTGGCCGCGTTTCGCGCGCGCCGCTATGCCGGCACCCGCGAGGCCTTCGTCGCGCTGTGCCTGGCCGCGCTGGTCGGCGTGTTCTGCGTGCTGGACCTGGCGCTGTTCCCGATCCCGCTGTTCACCAATCCATCCGCGTATGCCGACCTGACACCGCTGCATTCGCACGTGCGGCACCTGTCCAACATGTGCTGGATCCTGCCGCCGATCGCGCTGCTGTGCGTGCGCGACAAGGCGCTGCGCAACGCGATGATCGTCGCCGGTTTCGTGTTCCCGGTGCTGGTGATCGACCGCAACCGCATCTTCGCCGGGTTGTTCAGCTTCGCGCTACTCCTGCTGCTACGGCGCGATCCGGCGCGGCCGGTGCCGTGGAAGGCCATCGTGGCGTTGCTGGTCGCTGGCGGCGCGGCGTTCTCGCTGCTGGGCACGCTGCGCTCGGGCTCGCTGGATTCGGTGACGCTGCCGTTCGGCGCGCTGTACCGCGCCGCGCCGCAGGGCATCAAGTGGCTGCTGCTGTACATCGGTGCCGGCCCGTACAACTTCGGCGCGATGCTGGCCAAGGATTACGTCAACGCCAGTTTCCTGGTCAACCAGCTGGTGCCGCTGAGCGGCTCGATCGCCACCGCCGGCACCGGCATTCCGCTGGATGCGCCGAACATCAACGTCGGCACCGAATTCTTCCCGTTCCTGCTCGCCGGCGGCGCCGGCGCCGCGCTGGCCGCGATGCTGGCGCTGTACGCGGCGTTGCTGTGGAGTGTGCGCCTGCTCGGCAGCACGGTGTCGCTGTTCAACTTGCTGGTGTTCCTGCGCATCGCCTACGCCTGCCTGATGTCGCCGTTCGCGCCGCAGGCCTTCACCTGGACCAACGCCGGCTTCATCGCGCTGTGCCTGGTCCTGCATGCCTGCAGCACGCTGTTGCCGAACCGCCGCGCGGCGCTGGCGGCGGCGCCGGTCAGGGCGGGGCAGGCACCGTCGCCACCTTTTTCTCCAGGAAGTGCCTTGCCATGAAAGAAGACGAAATCTACCTGATCGACCTGTGGCGGATCCTGCGCCGCGAGTGGAAGTGGTGCGTGTTGCCACTGCTCGCCGCGCTGGCGCTGGCGTTCGCCTTCCTGCATGTGGCCACGCGCCAGTGGCAGGCCACCGCGTGGGTGCAGGTCGGCGAATTCGGCCCGACCCCGGCCGGGCGCGATCCCAAGCTGGAGCCGTTCCAGCGCGTGATCGAGCGGATCAAGACCCGGCTGTTCCAGGACCAGGTGCTGCACAGCCTGGGCCTGCCGTTGAACGGGCGCGAGGCCGCGTTGTACCGCAGCAGCCTGAAACTGGACCCGGATCCCTACGCCAACCTGATCGAGTTGAGCCTGCGCGCCGATTCGGCGCAGCAGGCGCGCGCCCTGGCCGCGGCGACGACCGCGCAGCTGCAGGCGCTGCACCGGCGCATCCAGGCCGTGCCGATGCAGCAGGCGCGCGAACGCCTGCAGGACATCGGCAGCGAACTCGCCACGACCCAGGCCGAGCGTGCGCGCCTGCTGCAACAGCAGGCCGAGGGCAAGGGCAGTGTCGAGCAGCAGTTGCTCGGCAACATGCTGCTGTCGGAAAAGAACGCGACCATCCGCAGCCTGAAGTCCGAGCGCGACGACCTGCTCGCCCGGCTCGGCGTACGCTATACCTACGACACCTCCGCGCCATGGGCGGCCTACGTGCCCGAACGCCCGGCATTTCCCAATCCGGTGCTTGTGCTGGCGGTGGCGCTGATGCTGGGCGCCGGGCTTGGCGTGTTCGCCGCGATCGTCCGCAACGCGCTGCGGCGCCGGCAGGCCGCACGCATGCCGCAGCCTCAGCAGGCCCTTAGCGGCGCATAAGCGCCAATACGTACGACGCCGCGCACGGCGATTCAACCAAACCGCCCGCCACCCGCACTCACTTGCATACCGTGCGATCCGCGCTTGCGGACGGCACGGCAATCCCGACGACGACGGCAGGCGAGTGGAGAGTGGATGTGACTGCGAATGGCAAGCCCGGCGCCGCTGCGCGCGCGGCGACGATCGATCCGGCGCTGCTGCTGGAGACCCAGCGCGCCTTCGATAGCGTCGCCGCCGACTACGACGGCCCGCGCGGCAACAACGAACTGATCCAGCGCATGCGCACCACCCTGTGGGACACGGTGGCGGCGCAGTTGCCGGTCGGCGCGCGGCTGATCGACCTGGGCTGCGGCACTGGCCTGGATGCCCACGAGTTCGCGCAGCGCGGCTATCGGGTGCTGGCCACCGACTGGTCGCCGCAAATGGTGGAGCGTACCCGGCAGCGGGCGCAGGACCCGGCGCTGCAGGGACGGCTCAGCGCGGCGCACGTCGGTATCCAGCAACTGGACCGCCTCGACGGCGAGTTCGACGGCATGTATTCCAACTTCGGCCCGCTGAACTGCGCGCCGGACCTGCCCGCGGTGGCCGCCGAATGCGCGCGCCTGCTGCGCCGCGATGGGCGCCTGGTGTTCTCGGTCATCGGACGCCTGTGCCCGTGGGAAGTGGGCCACTACGCGCTGCGCGGGCGCTTCCGCCGCGCCGCGGTGCGTGGCGCGCGCGGAGTCACCGCGGTGGGCATGAACGGTCACACGATCTGGACCTGGTACTACCTGCCGCGCGAGTTCTACCGCGCCTTCTCCGCGCATTTCGAACTGGAATCCTATCGCGCGCTCAGCCTGTGCCTGCCGCCGCCGTACCTGGTCGACCACTACCGCCGCCACCCGCGCTGGGGCGAGCGCCTGGGCCGGCTGGACGACCGCATCGGCGGCTGGCCGCTGCTGCGCGACATGGGCGATCACTTCCTGATCGTGATGCGCAAGCGCTGACCGATGCGCACGCCTTCCGCCACCGCCGAGACCTGCCTGCACGGCGCGCGCCTGGCCACGCCGGCCGGCGCGGTGCGTGCGTCCCTGGCATTGCGCGGCGCACGCATCGCCGCCGCGCCGGCCACTGCGGCGTACCGGATCGCGCTGCACGGGCACCTGGTGTTTCCGGGGCTGATCAATGCGCACGAGCACCTGCAGGTCAACGCGGTGCCGGCGCTGCCGCAGACCGCGCCGTTCGCCAATAGCTACGCATGGATCGAGGCATTCCCTGAGCACTTCAACGACCCCGCCGTCGCCGCCGCGCTGCAACTGCCGAAAGCGTTGCGCCTGCGCCACGGTGCGCTGAAGAACCTGCTCGCCGGCGTCACCTGCGTCGCCCACCACGATCCGTGGCATGCCGAGCTGGACGCGGCGGACTTCCCGGTCGCGCTGCTGCGCGAGTTCGGCTGGAGCTACGCCTTGCACGGCCCCGACTACGGCCCGCCGCTGGCGCAGAGCTTCGCCGCGACCGCCGCCGACCGCCCGTGGATGATCCACCTGGCCGAGGGCACCGATGCGGTCGCCGCCGGCGAGCTGGCCGAACTGGACCGGCGCGGCTGCCTGGCCGCCAACAGCGTGCTGATCCACGGCGTGGGCCTCGGCGCAGCCGACATCGAACGCGTGCTCGCCTGCGGCGCCGCCGTGGTGTGGTGCCCGTCGAGCAACCTGGCGCTGCTGGGGCGCACGCTGGATCCGCGCCGGCTGTACGCGGGCGGGCGCCTGGCGCTGGGCAGCGATTCGCGCCTTAGCGGCGCGCGCGACCTGCTCGAGGAACTGCAGGTGGCCGCCGCCAACGGCGTGGACGCCGGGCAGGCGCTGGCGCTGGCGACCACCGCCGCCGCGCGCATCCTGCGCCTGCCCGGACGCGGCAGCCTCGCGGTTGGCAGCGCCGCGGATCTGCTGATCGTCGGCGACCGCGGCGGCGATCCGGCGCATAGCCTGGTCGGGCTGGCGCGCAGCGAACTGCGTGCGGTGGTGCGCGATGGACGCCCGCGCATCGCCGATCCCGATTTCGCCGACTGGTTCGAGGCCACCGGCGTGGCGGCGGTGCCGGTCACGCTGGACGGCGTGCCGAAGCTGCTGGCCGCCGAGCTGGCCGACCCTGCGCTGCTCGCGCTCGAGCCCGGACTGGAACTGCAGGACGATGCGCTTCGCGCAGCTGAGCCGTCCGTCCTGCAGGCGCGCCGCGCATGAGCGCCGTGCCGATCCTGGATCCGTTCGAGGCCTATGCGCTGTGGGCGGCGAGCTATCCGGCGCATGCGCACAACCCGGTGATGCAGGCCGAGCAGCGCGCCATGCTGGCGCTGCTGCCGCCCGCGCTGCACGGCCAGCGCGTGCTCGATGCCGGCTGCGGCAGCGGACGCTATCTACTGCATGCGCTGCAGCGCCACGCCGCGCACGCCACCGGCGTGGACCTGTCGCCGCAGATGCTCGCTCGCGCCGCGCGCGAACTGGATGCGGCCGGCGCCGGCAATCGCTACACGCTGCGCGAAGGCAGCCTGGACGCGCTGCCGGTGGCCGATGCCGAGGCCGACCTGAGCATCTGCGCCCTGGCCGTCGGGCATCTGCCGCAGTTGCAGCCGGCGCTGGCCGAACTGCACCGCGCCACCCGCCCGGGCGGCAGCGTGCTGTGCAGCGACGTGCATCCGATCGGCCACGCGTTGGGCTGGAAGCGCGATTTCAAGGCCGCTGGCCAGCGTTACGCGGTGCGCCACACCCAGCACCTCTACAGCCACTGGCATGCGGCCTGCGCCGCGCTCGGGCTGGCGATCGAGGCGGTGCGCGAACCGATGCTCGATCCTGCCGACATTCCCGCCGGCGCGCACTTCGATCCTGCCGCGCTGCAGGTTCCGGTGGCGCTGGTGTTCCGGCTGCGGCGCCTGCCGTGAGCCTCGCCTTGCGGTCTTCTCCCATGCCTTCCACACCGAACACGCTGCTGGTCAATCCGACCATCACCTCGCGCGGCAACGCCCGCTTCCCGCTGGCGCTGCTGAACCTGGCCGCGGCGCTGGACCGCAGCGGCGACAGCCGCATCATCGACGGCAACGTCGATCGCGGCTTCATCGACAGCGCGCTGCAGGCGTTGCAGGAACAACGCTACGACGCGGTCGGCATCAGCGTCATGGGCGGGCCGCAGATCGCGCCGTCGATCGCACTGTCCACCGCGATCCGCGAACGCTTCCCGGCCATGCCGATCGTCTGGGGCGGCTATTTCCCGACCCTGTACACCGACACCGCGCTGAGCGCGCCGTACGTGGACTACGCGATCCGCGCGCAGGGCGAGGACACGCTGCCGGAACTGGTCGCGGCGTTGCGCGGCGAAGGCCCCAGCCTCACGCAGATCGACGGCCTGTCGTGGAAACAGGACGGCGCGATCGTGCACAACCGCAATCGCGGCTTCAGCCGCGGCGAGGCGGCGCCGGCGCTGCCGTACGACAAGCTCGGCGATCCGCGCCACTATCTCGGCCGCAGCTTCCTCGGCCGCCGCACCGCCTCGCACCAGGCTGCACTCGGCTGCCGTTTCCGCTGCACCTTCTGCGGCGTGGCGGCGATGTTCGGCGGCGCCACCGCGCTGCCCACCGCGGCGCGGCTGGAGCGCGAGCTGCGCTATCTGAAAGAGGAACTGGGCGCCGATTCGATCCAGTTCTTCGACCACAACTTCTTCGACCGCGAGGCGGAGATGATCCCGCTGCTGGAGGTCATGGCCAAGCTGGAGATGCCGTGGTGGTGCTATGCGCGCGCCGACGCGCTGCTCAACCTGTCCGAGAGCACCTGGAAGCTGGTGCGCAAGAGCCGGCTGCGCATGGCCTATATCGGCGCCGAATCGCCGAGCGGGGCGATGCTCAAGGAAATCCGCAAGGGCACGCGCCCGGACCAGACCCTGGAGGTGGCCGAGCTGTGCCGGCGCAACGGGGTGATCCCGGAGCTGTCGTTCATGGTCGCGCCGCCGCAGGACACCGTGCACGAGACCGAGCAGACCTTCGAATTCATCCGCGAACTCAAGCAGATCAATCCGCAGTCGGAAATCATCGTCTACGTGTACACGCCGCTGCCGGAAGCCAGCCGCCACGAGAAGGACCGCGGCAAGCGCGCATCGATGCCGCTGCGCGACCTACATGGCGCGCCGGTGGAGTTCCCGCGCACGCCGGAGGAGTGGACCCAGCCGCAATGGGTGGACTACGCCTGCCATGCCGACGCGCCCTGGCTCGACGACGCGCTGCGCCAGCGCATCCGCGACTTCGTCACCGTACTCGGCTGCCGCTATCCCACCGCGCAGGACCTGCGCTCGCCGCGCTGGGCCAAGCGCGGCTTGAGCGCGATGGCCGCGTGGCGCTACCGCTACCGGCGCTACGACCGGCCGTGGGAACTGAACCTGGCCAATTGGCTGGTGCGCCTGCGCCGGCCGCAGGTCTCCGGCATCTAGGCGTGTCGCCTCCCCGCGGAAAATCCATGCACGTCGCCCAGATCAATTTCGTCCGCACGCCGCCGGGACTGGCGCCGGCGCAGGTGTTCGCGCACTGGCCGTCGCTGGCCGACATCTCCGAAGCGGTAGCCAGCGCCGGCACCCGCGTGTCGGTGATCCAGGCCGCCGACGCATCGGAGCAGTTGCTGCGCAACGGCGTGGAATATCACTTCACCGATCCGGGCAATGCCGGCACCAGCAGCCGTGCGCGGCGCATCGCCGGCATCGTGCACGCGATCGGCGCCGACGTGGTCCACGTGCACGGCCTGGAGTTCGCGCGCGAGGCCTGCGCGATGGCGCGGCAGTTGCCGCAGGTGCCGATCCTGTTGCAGGACCATGCCAACCGCCCGCCGCGCTGGTGGCGCCGCTCGCAGTGGCGGCAGTGGTACGCGGCCGCAGCGGGCATCGCCTTCACCTCGCTCGATCTGGCACGCTCGTTCGTGCATGCCGGGCTGTTCGCGCCGTCCACCCGGCTGTTCGCGATTCCCGAATCCAGCTGCCGCTTCACCCCCGGCGACCGTGTCCAGGCGCGGCGCGACAGCGGCCTGCATGGTGAACCCTGCGTGCTGTGGGTCGGGCACCTGAGCGCCGGCAAGGATCCGTTGACCGTGCTCGAAGGCGTGGCCCGCGCCGCGGCACGGTTGCCCGGACTGCAGCTGTTCTGCGCGTTCGGCAGCGCGCCGTTGCTGGAGGCGGTCCAACAGCGCGTGCAGCAGGATCCGCGCCTGCGCGGGCGCGTGCATCTGCTCGGCAAGGTCGACCATGCGCAGGTGCAGACGCTGATGCGCGCGGCGGATCTGTTCGTGTCGGGCAGCCTGGGCGAAAGCTGCGGCTACGCGGCGCTGGAAGCCTTCGCCTGCGGCACGCTGCCGGTGCTGACCGACATCCCGTCGTTCCGTGCGCTCACCGACTGCGGCCGCGTCGGCGAACTTTGGCCGTGCGGCGATGCCGGGCTGCTCGCCGAGGCGTTGGTGCATGCCGCCGCCGAAGCGCCGTCGCCGGCGCAGGTCCGCGCGCATTTCGATGCGCAGCTGTCGTTCGCGGCGGTGGGCCGGCGCTGGTCGCGCGCCTATGCGCAGCTGCTGGAGCAAGCCGCACGGAGCGAGGCATGAAGCTGGCGCTGGTGGTGCCCGGCGGGGTCGATCGAAGCGGCGAGTACCGGGTGATCCCGGTGCTGCTGACCCTGATCGAACGCCTGGCGCGCAGCCACGAGCTGCATGTGTTCGTGCTGCACCAGGAGCCTGCGCCGGCATGCTGGGAGTTGCTCGGCGCGCGCATCCACAACATCGGCGACGGCCGCACCCGCCTGCGCGCGCTCGCCGCGATCCGCGCCGAGCATCGCCGGGCGCCGTTCGACCTGGTGCAATCGATCTTCTCCGGCCACTGCAGCCTGATCGCGGTTGCCGCCGCGCGCTTGCTGCGGCGGCCGAGCATGGTGCACATCGCCGGCGGCGAACTGGTCGCGCTGCATGCCATCGGCTACGGCGGGCGGCGCAAATGGCAGGGCCGGCTGCGCGAGGCGCTGGTGCTGCGGCTGGCGGACGCGGTCACCGCGGCCAGCGTGCCGATCGTCGATGCCCTGCAGGCGCTGGGCATCGCCGCCGAACGCGTGCCGCTGGGCGTGGACCTGCGCGCCTGGCCGCAGCGCGAGCCGCGCCGCCGCGATGGCGGCACCGCACAGCTGCTGCACGTGGCCAGCCTCAACCGGGTCAAGGACCAGCCGACGCTGCTGCGCGCACTGGCGGCGCTGGCGCGGGCCGGGGTCGCGTTCCGCATCGACATCGTCGGCGTGGACACGCTCGACGGCGAGATGCAGCGCCTGGTCGCGCAGCTCGGGCTGTCGCAGCAGGTGCGCTTCCTTGGTTTCAAGACCCAGCGCGAACTGCGCCCGCTGGTGGAGGCCGCCGATCTGCTGGTGCTGTCGTCGCTGCACGAAGCAGGGCCGATGGTGTTGCTGGAAGCGGCGGTGGCCGGCGTACCCACCGTCGGCACCGGGGTAGGGCACCTGCTGGAATGGGCGCCGTCGGCGGCGCTGGCGGTGCCGACCGGCGACTGGGCAGGCCTGGCCGAAGCCTTGCGCCAGGTCCTGGCCGACGACGAACTGCGCCTGCGCCTGGCCTGGTCCGCGCAATGCCGCGCGGTGCGCGAGGACGCCGAACACAGCGTGCGCAGCTTCGGCGCGATCTACCGCCGGCTGTGCCCGGCGCGCGCGTGAACATACGTTTTCCCTGTAGGAGCGGCTTCAGCCGCGACATGCATTGCCGGAAGAGCTGTCGCGGCTGAAGCCGCTCCTACAGGGAGCTACATAACTCAACGCGCCGCCGCATATCCCCGCAAGGCACTGCGCACCGCATACAGCGTATCCATGCGCGGCACCGGCCGCAGCAGGCGCAGCAGCACGCGCCGCCGCTGCGGCAGGGCGACCCAGGATTGGCCCTGCAACCACAGCTGGGTGCGGATCATGTCGGCGCGCTCCTGCTTGCTTTCCTGCGAAGGCTGCAGCCGCTGTCGCAGATAGCGCAGCACCTCGCCGAGCGAGCGCGCCCATTCGATCCCGGGCAGCGCCGGCAGCCACAGCTGCGAGCACGAGGCGCGGGTCAGGTCCAGCCGTCGCGAGACCAGCCGCAGCAGCGGCGGGCACTGCGCGCGCAACTGCGCCAGCACCGGCTTCGGAATCGCCGTACGGTAATAGCGCAGCACCAGCTGCAACGGCGGCAGCGCCCACCACGGCGCGCCATCTGCGTCATCGCACAGCACCCGCCAGTCCTTGCCGCTCATCCGCGTGGCCAGCAGCGAGATATCGTGCAGATGCATCAAGCGCAGGCTGCGGCTGCAGATGCCGCCGGCCGCGTGCAGCAGCAGATGGCTCATCAGCGCGCCGTTGGACGGGTAGGGGTTCAGCCCCGGGCGGCTGTCGCGCGGGAAGATGCGCTCGCTGATATCGACCGTAGCCAGCGGCAACCGCTCCTGGATGCGCAGGTGCAGCTCGATGTTGATCGGCGTGTCGCGATGCTCGCCCAGGCTGGCGACGGGCTGCGCCTGCGCCGGGCGGAAGGTCTGGTGCTTCCACTGCGCGAACTCGGCCACGTAGCCGAGCTCTTCCAGCAACGCACCCGCTTGCGCCGCATCTTCGGCGCGCACCAGCAGGTCGATGTCGGCCATCGGCCGGTCGCCAGGCAGGTACAGGCCTTGCGCGTGCAAGGCCGCGCCCTTCAGTGGCACGATCGCCACGCCGGCAGCCTGCGCCAGCGCATCGATCCGCTGCAGCAGCGCGGCGATGCGCCGGTAGCGATGGGCGACGTGCTCGCGCTGCTCGGCCAGGAACGCGCTCCAGTCGCGATCGGGCCACACCGACAGCCGGCTCAGCAACGGCCCGATGCCGTGCGCGGCGGTCGCCGCCGCGGCCAGCTGCCATTGCAGCCGGTTCCACTGCGGCATCGGGTTGCCCGGCCGCGCCAGCTCGTGCGCCAGGGTTTCGGTCGCCAGCCGCAAGCCGCGGCCGACCTGCTTCAACGCAGGCTGCGACGCGGGCTCGGCAAATGAATCGATAAAGGGATCGGCGGAGGAGGGCGCCTGCGCTTGCGGCGTCGCCTGCGCGCTCATTGGCGTTGCGCCAGCGGGATGCGGCGGTCGGAGGCGATGGCGGCGGCAGGCAGGGCGGCGTCGGTCCGGTGCTGGCCTTCGCTGGCGATCAATGCGTCCCACTGTGCATCCAGTGCCGCCCAGTCCTGCGCATAGTCCTGCGGCGGCCGCGTGGCTTCGGTGCGCTGCAGGTCCACCTGCCGGTGCAGCAGATCGCGCACCCGCCGGTAGAACTCCGAATCGTAGGCGCCATGGAACATCATCGCCAGGTCGTCGCTGTCCTGCCAATGGGTCTTGCGGCCGAGCTGGTTCTTCACCTGCTGGTAGAACTTGGTCCCGGGCAGCGGATACGACACGCTGACGCCGATGTCGTCCGGGCGCGCCGTCGCCACCAGCGCACGGGTGGCCAGGATGTCGTCCAGTTGCTCGTCCAGGTAGCCGAGCTGCAGGAAGAAACCGACGCGGATGCCGTGCGCACCCAGGCGCTGGCGCGCGGCGATCACGTCCTCCACCGCGGTGCCCTTGGTCATCTTGTCGAGGATGCGCTGGCTGCCGCTTTCCGCGCCGATCCACGCTTCGACGCAGCCGGCGCGGGCCAGCGCGGCGGCCATGCGCTCGCTGCCGAGATCGGCGCGGGTCTGGATGGTGAACGGAATCGAGCCATCGGCCGCGGCTAGTACCGCGGCGAATTCTTCCACCCATTCGATATGGAAGCCGAAGATGTCGTCGGCCATCCAGATATGGTCGGGAGCGAAGGCGCGCTTGAGATGGATCATTTCCGCGGCCACTTCCGGCGCGCTGCGGCGCTTGTAGTGGTTGCCCCAGATCGGCTTGGCGCACCAGTTGCAGCGGAACGGGCAACCGCGCGAGGCGGCCATGTTCAGGCTGAAATAGCCGTGCCGCTGCAGCCACAGGCGGCGGTAGCGTTCGATATCGACCAGGTCCCAGGCGGCCAGGCCTGACAGGCGCGGATCCGGTGGCCGCGCGCCGATCTGCGCGCGTTTGAGCTGCGGCAACGCGGCGGTGGCGACATCGGCCACGTCCGCCACCCAGGCCGCGTCATCGATGCCGGGCGTTCGCTGCAGCCGCTCGACCAGTTCCAGCAGCGGCGCGATGCCTTCGCCGATCAGCACCGCGTGCGCGCCGGCGGCCAGGAACGCTTCGGGATGGTCCGACGCGTCGGAGCCGGCCACGATCACCCGGCTGCCGCCGGCACGCGCCTCGGCGATCATCCGGCAGGCGGCCTCACGCATCCGGCTCAGGCACATCTTGGTCAGGAAATTGAAGTTGTCCTCGTAGAACACCACCAGGTCCGGCTGCGCGGCACGCAGCGAGCCTTGGTAGTCCTCCACGCCGTCGGCCAGCATCGCGTCGAACAGCGTCACCTCGTGCCCGTGCCGGCGCAGCAGCGTGGCCACCTGCAGCGTGGCCAGCGGCGGATACGGTTTGCCGCGCTCCCATTGCTTGGGATCGTAGCGCAGGAAATATGAGTGGCTGACCTGGATCTTTGGCATCGGCGGAAGGGTCTCGTTCGGCGCCGGCGACAGATGCCACGGCGCATGCAGCAGTGGCCGCGCACAGGTGGCCGTGCCGTAAGTGCCGGCAGCGGCGTCTTTGGTTGTGCGCGTTGCGCAGCCGCGTCGGCGCGTGCGACCCGCGCAACCTTTGCTGCCGCTGCACGCACTCACGCGCATCGACCCCACGGACCCATCCCCGATGCAGCTCTCGACCGTGCGCACGCAACGCTGGGAGCCTGTGGCCGGCACTGCCGCACCCCAGGCTGGAGTTGCTGCCGATCCGTTCCACGACCGGCTGCGGCGCGACCACGTCCTCAGCAAGCAACTGCTGGGCGGCCGCTTCCGCTTCGAAAGCAACAGCGAGGCCTTGCTGCAGTTGGTCGAAGCGGCGTTCGGCGGCGTACCGCCGCACCAGTTGCCGGAGGCAGCCGATTTTCATATCGAACTGAACCTGGTCGCGCGCCACGACGCCCCCTATGTGTTCGCGCTGCAGCCGCCGCCGGTGCAGACCCATTCCGGCGCCGGCGCGCTGTGCGGGGTCATCGACGCCGACAACTACATGGTGCTGATGCCGGACCAGGGCAGGGCGCTGCTGGTGGTGTCGGAAGACATGCTCGCCCATCCCTACCATGTGCGCTACGAACTGATCGAGTTCGCGGTGTTCGTGCTGGCGGCGCGCGCGATGCGCCTGGTGCCGCTGCACGGCGCCTGTGTCGGCGCCGGCGGGCGCGGTGTGTTGTTGCTCGGCGCCAGCGGTGCGGGTAAGTCCACGCTGGCCCTGCACAGCATGCTGCGCGGCCTGGAGTTCCTCGCCGAGGACGCGCTGTTCGTCGAGCCGCAGCGCATGCTAGCCACCGGCATCGGCAACTTCCTGCACCTGCGGCCGGATCTGCTGCGGCTGGTCGACGAGCAGACCCGCTCCTGGATCGCCGCCGCGCCGACGATCCGGCGCCGTAGCGGCGCGGTCAAGTACGAAGTCGATATCCGCAACGGCCGCGCATGCCTGGCGCCCGCGCCGTTGCAGCTTGCCGGCGCGGTGTTCGTCTCCAGCACGGCCGCCGCGGATCCGCAGCAACTGTTGCGGCCCATTGCCGAACACGAGGTGCTCGAGCGCCTGACCGCCGACCAGCCTTACGCCGCCGCGCAACCGGGATGGTCGCTGTTCGCACGCCAGCTGCAGCGGCTGAGCGTGTACGAACTGCAACGCGGCATGCATCCGGATGCTTCGGTAGATGCCGTGCTGCAGTTGCTGCGATGAGTGCGGCGACGACGAGCGGATGCCGGCCATGAGAACGGAGACGTCGCGTGCAGGCGAGGGCGGCCGCGGCGCCATGTTCGCACTGGCGCGGCGTGCAGGCGCGTTGCAGCCCGCCACGCGGATCGGCGAACGGGCGCCGTCCCCGGGCTGTCACCGATGACCGCACGCACCACCGCGCGCGACCAAGCGCCGCCGCTGCTGCGCACCTTCATCGCCACCCTGGATCGTGGCGAGCGGATGCGCATCTGTCTCTACGTCGTGCTGTCGTTGGTCTGCGCGCTGGCCGGCGCCGTGGCCACGGTCGCCCTGGTACCGCTGGTGCAACCAGGGCATGCACTGACGCTAGGCGGCCACGTGCTCGCATTGCCAGAAGGCATCCTCGCCCAGACTGGGATCTTCGTCATCGCCAGCGCCGGTTTCGCCCTGCTGCGCTGGACGGGCGCACGGCTGGCCGCTGACCTGGCCAGCGGCCATGCGGTGCGCCTGCGCCGCATGGTGCACGCGCGCCTGCTCGACGCGCCGCTGCCGGCGCTGGCCGACGCCAGCTCGGCGGAAATCGCCAACGTCCTCACCTACAACATCGAGATCATCGTCCAGGGCTTCAGCGCCTTGCTGCAGTTGCTGGTGGCGGCTATCACCGCCGGCGTGAGCCTGGGCATCGCTTTCCTGGTGTCGCCGATCCTGGTGCTGGCGCTGCCGCCACTGCTGGGCCTGGCCGTACTTGCGTTCCGCATCTCCGGCCACGAACAGGCCCGGGTCAGCCGTCAGTACGTCGCCGACATGACCCGGCTGTTCTGGCTCAGCGAGGATTTCCCGCGGCGCCTGCGCCACGTGCGTTCGTTCGAACGCGAAGACCTGGAGAAAAGCGGCTACGACGCGATCTCCAGCCGGCTCAGCCATGGCTACTGGCGGCAACAGGTACTGGTCGCCTCGGGCCGGCTGCTGCTCGAACTCAGCGCCGTCGCCGCCATCGCCGCGATCATGCTGCTGGCCGGCCTCTGGCACGGCATCGACCGCGGCGCGCTGATCACCGTAGGCCTGTTGCTGGGGCGGTTGCTGCCATATCTGGTCTCGACCCGGCAGAGCTTCCAGCAACTGCGTTCGGCAGCACCGGCGCTGGAGCTATGGCAACACTATGTGGGCCTGGGGACGGCGAGGGCGGTGCCTGCACCGCCGCACGCGGCACCGCCCATGCATGGCCCGCTGCGGATCCACAGGATCGGCCTGGCGCCGCCGCTGGCCGCCGTCGCAATCGGCGAACTGATCCTGGCGCCCGGCAGCATGACCTTGATCTGCGGACACTCCGGTGCCGGCAAGAGCAGCCTGATGGACGTGCTCGCCGGCATGGTCGAACCGCGGGTGTTCGCCGCGCAATGCGATGGGCAAACGCTGGATTTCGCGGCGTACCGCGCCCTGGTCCGGCATGGCGCCTATGTCGGGCAGAGCGTGCGCCCGTGGCAGCACACGGTGCGCGACTGCCTCGCCTGGGCCGAGCCGTGCGCCAGCGAAGCGGCGATGTGGCAGGCGCTGCGCGACGTCGGCCTGGCGGCGCGTCTGCAGGCTGGCGCGCAGGGCCTGGACACCACCTTGAACAGCGCCGCCGCCAAACTCTCAGGCGGCGAACTGCAGCGCTTGCTGCTGGCGCAGGTGATCCTCAGGCAGCCGCGGATCGCCTTGCTCGACGAAGCCACCAGCGCACTCGACGCGGTCTCGGAGAAGCACGTGCTGTCGACACTGCGGCAACGCCTGCCGCGCACCGCGCTGGTCGTCGTGTCGCACCGGACCAGCCTGTCGACAGTGGCCGACCGCTGCCTGCACATGGCGCGCCCGGTATCGGCGCCACTGCCGGTGGCGCAACAGCCGCTCTGACCTGCGCCGCATGCGGGCGCGATCCGCGCTGGCGCGCCGCGTTGCGAAAAGCGATGACCCGTATTGCTGCCTTGCACGGAACCGTCTACCGTCCATGGCCTCGACAGCATGCGCGCCTGCTGCTCGCCGGATCACCGCCCTACGCACCGCATCGCTCATCACAGGCAATGGCGCAAGGTAGGGGCAGGGCGGACACCTGGCCGCCAGGAGCGGCGTTCTGAACGACACGATGACCAGCAGTGCCCGCGAACTGTTGAAATGGATCGCCTTGCTGCTGATGACCGGCGATCACGTAGCGAAGGTGCTCGACGACGGCTACCTCCCGGTCGTGTCCGAACTCGGCCGTGTCGCGTTCCCGTTGTTCGCCCTGGTCATGGCCTACAACCTGGCCCAGCCTGGCTCGGACGTGCTCAAGTCCGTGCGCAGGCTGCTGCTGTGGGGAATCCTGGCCCAGCCGGCGTGCGGACTGGCGTTCGGCTACTGGGTGCCGTTCAACGTGCTGCTGAGCTTTGCCCTGGCGGCGGCGGCGATCTGGAGTATCCAGCAACGGCAGTGGACCTTGCTCGGCATGTGCGTCCTGGCGGCGCCGCCGTTGGTGGACTACAACTGGGCCGGACTGATTCTGGTGCTGGCAGCCTGGTGGGTGTTCCGTTTGCGCGCGGTGCCGCAGGCGCCACGCCAGGAAGCCATGCGGCACGGCGTCCGCCACGTGGTCGAACACCGCTATGCGCGCATCGCCATACTCGTCGTGGCGTTCGGACCGCTGTGCTGGTGGAACGGCAACGGCTGGGCCTTACTGGCATTGCCGATGATGGCGCTGCTGGCGAACCGCGATTTCCCCATTCCACGGACGCGCTGGGCGTTCTACATCTACTACGTGGGGCATCTGGCGGTGCTTGCGGTGTTGGCGCGAACGATGGCCGTGCATGCCGCCTGACATCGGGGCGTTGCATCTGTCTAAGCGTGCGCTTCACTCCTCACATATCATCTCTGCCATGGGGGGTGAGCATGGATGTTCGTGTCTTAGGGCTGTTCTTGTTGCTTTCGGCGTCCGCTTTGTCTGCGCAGACGCGCTCAGCCGCTGGCCGTGGCATCGAGCGTGTGAACCCGAATCGCAATGTCACTGCGGTTCCGAAGCTCGATTGTCGCAAGCTTCTTGCTAGCGATCCTCGGCCATGGGTACATGCATATTGCGAGCATGTCGACTTCGCGATGCAGGACGGCATGTCCCGCGCCTGGGGACGTCCTCGGCCATCTTCGGTTCTTCTCGATATCCCTGCACTTGGTACCGCTGAAGCCAAGGCTTCCGGCGTCTCATGTTCCGAGGGCCGTGTGATCCGCAGAGTGGGCAATGGCTGGGAGCAAGCGCTCGATCAGCAGCGTAACTATCTGCGCTGCCGACCCTCGGTAGAGTTGCCGGCGATATCCATCGGTCGATGACCGGGGTGGGGCTTGCCACTGTGTATTCCTTATCCTGCGATCAATCCACCTGCAAGGCGAGATGGAGCCGACTTTAGGGTTGCCAGGGGCAAGAGCAGCAAGAACGGTAGCAACCCAACGTAGCCACACGGCGATTTTAACATAATATACATTATGCGAAATCAACGGGTCGGCCCAGCCGGACGGCCAAGATGCCAATTCCGTCGGCCACACCCCGGGCCATGGCCACCCTGTGCGGGTCAGCTCCGCTTTTTCTCCGTCGCCACGAAGGCCCCATTGGAATGAAGGAGCGCAAAGGTATTTCCCTGCACGTGCTCAGGCCAGACCTGGCCTGGCAGGCCAACAAACTCCAGCGGAAGGTTGATCTCTTGATCTGGCTCACTGCCAGCGAACTGATCAAAGCTGCGCGGCTGCCAATCCTCGAACTGGAAGTCCTTGTTCCAGACCATCGCAAAGGCTAGCGGATAGGCCTTCAAGATGTAGATCGCCGAACTGCATTTCCCGCCCAGTATGCCAAGCCCAAAGTCGCGGAGAACCGTTCTCCCTCCGTAGGGATACACCCAATAGTGAAGCCGAACCTGTTGCAAAAGGTCCGATCGGTCATCGAACAGGTGCTGGCTGTGGCGTTCGTCGTAGCGGTTTAAGCCCACCGACGACATGTGGCCCAGAACTCCTCTTGCCACAAGTTGCGGCTGGATACGGATGCTCTGGTAATAAGTAACCTTGGTTTGATCGCGCAAGATTTCAGCGACTTGCCGGCTCATGGACACAAGCGCTTTGTCGTAGCGAGAAAGCACCGAGCCGTTACATGTCCGACAGATGCTCCTGAAGCAAACACCATTTGGCATCTTGTGGGATCGCGGCATCTTCTCTCCACTAATTGCGTCAGCGACGCTCGATACCCTCAAAGCGATGCCTCGAGCCCAAGCCTTGGGTGGCACATGATTCTCGGTTAGGTCGGCATCTTGGCCACAGATGTTGCAACGTCCCTTTGACGGTCCAACAGGAAATTGGAAGGTCACTGATCAGCTCCGTGCTCGCAATGAACTCCCGGGAGAATAGCGCCACTAGACCTATCACCACCCTGTGGAGCTTGGCAATTCCAGATTCTGATCTATTTGTGAGTCCGTCGTGTCACTCATGGAGAGGCCATGACCCAGCGCCACTGCCTTGGACGAAGCGAGAAGTACCACGCCCTGCCCCACACAGTCTGACGATGGGGGGCTGTTGCATCGTAGAATCAGAATCCTAGTGCAACAGCACGTGGGCTACCGCGACCGCCTTTGCTTACGCTGGCGGTCGGTCCTTCTTCGGAAACATCCCCCTCACGCCCATCCCTTTGCGGCCTACTCCGGCCACCGTTCGATTGAATCCAGAAATCGCCCAATCCCATCGTTGCTCTTCGAGAAGCAGGCGGCAACTGGCATGTCAATCCCCATTTGAGCAATGCGCTGACGGAGTGCGTTAAAGCGCCGTTCCCGTGCTTTGTCAAGCAACACCAAGTCGCAATGGTCCACGGCATCCAAGGCGAGCACCAGCTCACGCAGCAGATCGCCGGTGATGACCTGTTGGCGGGTGCGCCCATCGTCGGGCCGCGCTGCCTTGGCTTTGCGTCACTAGGTTTCCAGCTGCCGGTGATGGGACAGCGAGGCCACCAGTTTGGAGGCAATGCCGTCCAACGTAGCCGTCGTCTCCTCCAAGCGGTGGTGGACCAGCTGGAACATCCCCTGAAACGTTTCAGCGAAGGCCTGCTCTCGAAGCGCGCCGACAACTCGTCGTTGTACGCGATCTCGCGGATTGCGAAAGTGTCCAGGTAAACGGCTGGCCGTTCAAACCGCTGGGTCCACACCACGTCATCACCGTCGAAAGAGAAGGAGATGGCCACCGCCTTTCCTCTGATTTATTAACTGAGGGTCTTCTTCGCCACCTTCTTCGCTGTCCGCTTGTTAGGGGGCATCTGCAACGCGCTCCGCCTGCTCTATGACTGACAACAGATAGTCAATCCAACCCAGTATCTGAAGTGCACGCTCGGCAGGAAGGCTGCCTAAGAGTTTGTGCTGAACCTGGTTCCGGATGAAGCCGAAGGTGCCCATGAAGAGAAGTTGCGCGGCTTCTTGCTCCGATGGTACGGAACTAACCCGCAACTTAGCCTTCTGACCGCTAAACGCATGAGTGACTAGTTGCTTGCCAGTGCTCCCATCGGTACAGCCTGTCACCGCTCGAAGGCGGCTTTCTAGGATGCGTGACGCTTCTGCGACGACTGTGTCATTACGCTCGGATTGGCCCGACTCTTGGAACTGGTTGAACAGGTCCAAGCACCGGTTCCGAAGCTCATGATCCAGAATTTCGATGGATCCGACGAGCACCGGACGCGGTCGCGATACGGTGTGGAGTGCGACTTCTTCATTGCGCTGCGGTTGCGTCTCCGTAACCTCAGTTCCCGGTGCTTCGCCGTACTCGGCGAGTAGCTGGACAGGAGAAGCGCTCTTAAACACGCCAGATGAAGAGAAGAGCTCTTCTTTCCTAGATAGTTCACGGTCCAATGCGGAAAGAGTCGAAGCCGTTACATTAGGTCGACTGGCCAGCCTGTTTCTTTTGGTTTTTAGCTTTGCAAGGTAAAGCAGGCTAACCGCCTTGATGAAGCGGACCGTCCCATGTCTCATGGAGATGTCTACATGGCAGGAATTGTCGCTCTTTTCCGATTGGTCCTTGATCCATTGTCTGAGACGGTTAGCTTGATCCTTGTCACGTCCAAGACCAAGTTCTCTGCGCGTATCATCTGTGATCAAGCTCGCGAGGTCCGGGTCTTCAGCAAGCTCTCGCGACTCTTCACCAAGTAACGATAGATAGAAGTCAATCGCACGCAGTACAAATTCGACTGTTTCACGCTCAAACATGATCCAGCTGTAGACGTGTCCGTCGTGGTTCTCAGCAATCACCATATGTTCCCCAACGCCTGAGTTAAGCCGTGCCGCGAATAGGGATCGGCTTGAAGAGTCGCCCAGCAGAATTTGCTTCAGCGCCCAAGATCTTTATTGTGCGCTATGCCCTCGACGCGGTTCGACCTTATGGCGGCCGGGCTAGGTTAGCAAGCTGACGTATAGCCGGATCCACTTGACCGGCGCCAGCAATATCAGACGTCTGTTTTTCGCCGAAAACGAGCATGCCCTACCCTCAATAAATCTTCCTAGTTCCCTGCCATCGTCGAAGTCCGCTTCCGGCCAGAAGCGGACGTATAACGCCTAAATTGAGCCGCGCCGCGAAGTGGCGTCGGCTTGAAGGAGTTGTTAAGCATGGTCAATACGGCCCAGCGCCTTGGACAAGTAATGATCACACCAACCCGTGCGCTCAATTCGCGCTTCAACGCAATCTCATTGCCAAGCGCCATTGTGCTCACAGCTACTCAATCAGGGCTCTCAGCTTTTGTGCCGTCACCTGCATTCTCCTTCAGGAAAGCCTGCCGCGATTCGGGTGACACCTGCGAAAGAAGCCAGTCACCCCTGGCCGTGAAAAGGCGCTGGGTCTCGGTCTGCACCCATTGCCCGGCAATCGTGTAGCAGGCCATATCCTCGTCAGTCACCTCGACATCGTGCAAAGTGCGAGGGTGCATCAACCGGTTCCTTGCGTCCTTGGCCGCAAGAAAATCCCTGAAGTATTCGCCCTCGGTTTCCAGTCTGAAGTCCAGCCCCCAGATTCTAGCCGCCAGCTTGAAGGTCCGCTTGAGGCCCTGTTCCACCGGAAGGAACTTGGTCGGTGTTCCCACCACACCCAAGAATCCTAGAGTCTCTTCATCCTTGGGTGTCAGTTCGGCCATGCCGACCCCGGATCTGATCGTGGATCTCAGCTCGTTCCTGACTGCCTCGATGAGCGCCTCGATGTAGGCAAATGTTGCTCGCGCGAGCGCTCGTCTGAAGAACTGCGAGGAACGATCGGACTCTAGAAGCTCATAGGCCTTGAGTACATCCTCCAGGAGCGAGGGAATGAGATCCTGCATCATGACCAGGCCTTCGCCCTCAGCGAAGTTCGGAACTCCAGGCATTTGATCCTCCTCGCTCGAACTGGACAGCTTTTCGATTAGCTCTGGCCACTGTTCTTCGGCTTCCCTGACGGCAGCCTCATATGTCATGACCTGCAGAGACTGATCGTTCTTCACGATCAGCACCGGATATTTTTCGATCAGTTTGCTAGCGTGATCGTCATCTTCATCTTCCGGAAGATCGTTGCTCTCGGGACACATGAAATTGACCACTAGGCCATCGAAATAGAATCGCAGGGCGCGCAATTTCCCTGTCTCCTGGCCCAGTTCGTTGCGGACTGGCATTGCGACTGCCCGCGGCGCAAGGTTGTGATTAGGCCCCCTGTCCATCAATTGTGTAAGGATGACCGGATACCAGTTATAAGGCACCGTTGATCCGGTCAGGACCATCTCACGCAGCTTTTCCAGATGCTCGACGGGCAGGGAGATCTCCGCAAATTCGGGCCGACCTGACTGGGCCGCTCGCCAAAGAATGCTCAGGAGAAACTGCCTCAGAACCCGCTGGTCGAGCGACTCTGGCAGGAAGCGCATGCCAGCACCTTCTCCTTCGGGCCAAAGGATCTCACCTCGCAATTCTTCGTCCGTACCTCTTCCACTCCAAACAAGCTGATGTCTGCGCAGCAGTTCGATGCCGGCACTGTCCAGATCGGCCAGGAGATCCTCGCCAACTCGCGTGACCAGCTCCGGGTCATACCAACTGTCGAAGCGACGCGTTGGTCGATCTCCGTTGCCGCCCTGGATGAAGGAGCGTCCAGGTACGGAGGGTCGGGTCAAGGCCTTGGGAATGATGTGTGAGATAACGAATCGACCGTACTGCCCCGTCAGCCTGCAATGGCCCTGCGCCATCTTCTTGCCCATGCCCGCTGTCCTAACCTACCGAACCGGAATTTAATCATCTTCAGCCAGCGGACACATGGATTCTCAAGAAGCTGAGATGCGCAGGACCAAAGCTTCGCTGATCTACCGCAAGACACGAAACCTCAGGGTGGTCCAGCTATTGCTGAGGCATACGAAGCTAGAAAGCACCGTGCGCTACCTAGGCATCGAGGTCGACGACGCCTTATAGATCGCCGAGCAAACGGATGTCTCAGCCCAAGAGGCCACTCCTCGACCGGCAAGGTCAAGGAGCGGCCAGAAGAAGAAGTTCAGAAAGTGCTGCGAGACCTCGCCCGAAAGAGGGAACTTCAGGAGGTTCCTACTGATCGCTTCGCAACCCTGAGCATCCCTTCCGGCCACCATGGTGAGTAGCACATCGATCGAACGTTTGGCCCTGCCCCGCGTACTCCGTGATGGCTAGGATCAGCACGATCCACGGCAAGGCCTGGACCTTTGCCGCCAACACCGAACACGCCTGAGCCAAGCGCCGGGCCAGCCAAGCCAAACGCGATGCCACGCCTGCTCCCGGCGATGTCGTGGGTAGGGTCCGCCTGCGCTTGACTTGAAATGATACTGACCGGTCTATATCATCCGCCGGGAATCCACCGCCGGAGTGATCATGAGCAAGGTTCGCG
>Ga0308160_10001375_pt1 | contig 34599 bp, 37 predicted proteins | sample PhyFR1_FD_201036 | JGI IMG/M metagenome (GOLD analysis project Ga0308160, IMG submission 201036) | Phyllosphere microbial communities from UC Gill Tract Community Farm, Albany, California, United States - DLSLF.R1 | ecosystem: Host-associated > Plants > Phyllosphere > Unclassified | place: USA... | reverse complement strand
ATCTCTTTTAGTCTTAACCAATAAAGGAATTTTACCAAAAAACAGATTTCAGTACAACTGTTTTCTTACTTCTCATTTAAAGAAATCCAGTTCATTTTATTGTTAAAAAAGCCTTTTTTATTGAATTAAGGTGCTTTTTGTGGTGTAATATACATATTACATAAAAAAGAGGATTTTACATGAAAAACAAATCAACATTTCTTTTCCATGATTATGAAACTTATGGTAAAGATGCTATGAAAGATAGACCATCTCAGTATGCTGCTATCAGAACTGATGAGAATTTGAATATTATTGGCGAAGATACAGAATATTATTGCTTCCCTCAAATTGATACAATTCCATCACCTATTGCATGTTTAATTACAGGTATAACTCCTAATAATATTATTGAGCGTAGTCGTGATCCAGTTTTACGTAATACAGTTTTTAATGAGTATGAATTTTTCAAAAAAATCAATGCTCAGTTTAGTGAACCTAACACTTGTGTTCTAGGATTTAACACGCTGGAATTTGATGATGAAGTAACTCGTCATGGTCTTTATCGTAATATGTTCTCACCTTATGAAAGGGAATGGAAAAATGGATGCTCACGTTGGGATATGATTAATGTAGTTCGTGCTTTTGCTTATCTTTTTCCTGATGATATCAAAGTACCAGTTTTAAATGGCAAGCCCGTATTTAAACTTGAATACCTTGGTGCTGAAAACAATCTTGATATCACCCGCGCTCATGATGCTGTTTCTGACGTATATACTACAATTGCTCTGGCGAAATTAATTAAAGAAAAACAACCTCAATTTTGGAATTATGCTTTTTCCAATAAAGGTAAAAAGCAAGTCATGCAAATTGTAGAAAAACATAATAATGAGATGTTATTTGCTTGCTCATCATATTTTGGTTATGAAAGTAAATATATTCAACCAGTTTTTTTTGTTAAACAAGATGCTAATGATAATAACAATTTTATTATGCTGAAATTGGATGATCTTGATAATATTAAAAAACTACTGAGTATGGATGCTGAAAATGTTCAGGAAGCTTTGTATGCACCGCTTGCCGAAGGTGAAAAAAGAATTCCTATCCATATGACTAAAATTAACCAGTGTCCTATTCTTTTTTCAGCGGAAGGATTAGAAGCTAATGGTGTCATTACAAAAGAAGATTTTATTAAAAATACGCCTAAATATAAAGAATATCTTGATAATTTTAATTTTGTTCAGGAAAATCAAAATGAAATTTTTAACTTAATCACTAAAGCTTTTGCCAGCCGTAAAGGTTTTAAAGATACAGTTGATCCAGATATTGGGCTATATTCCGAATTCATACCACCATCAGATAATTCTAAAATGGAAACATTCCATCACCATATTAGAGATGGTCAAATGCTTCAATATTTATTTAAAAGAGATTTCTTTACTGATAACAGACTCAATCAACTTTCAAAAAGAATCATTATGAGAAACTTTATGAAAGAAATGAAAAAGGAAATTACACCAGAAAATGAAGCGAACGTAAAAAAAGTTATTTCGCATTGGTTTACTCATTGCTATAACCGTTGGCATCATGGGTATTCTATAAAAAATGATGAAAATGAACGTTCAGTAACATATAATCTGAAAGAATTTTATGAAGAAGTTGAAGAGGCAAAAACTAAAGCTGATACTCCTGAAAAACAAAAAATATTGGCTGATGTAGTAGATTATGTTGAGAAATTAAATCTGTTTTTCGAAAATAGATTGGGTATTCAACAAGCATCACCCAAATCACCAAAACCTTAATTAATAAACTAAAGCCTGTTTAAACAGGCTTTTTATTTTTCTTCAGATGACTCATATTGTCTAACTCTTTAAAGAAACGATTTAACTTATCTTGCTTCTTTTCAGAGTTTTTATCTTTATTTAATTTTTCATGATAATTTTGTTTCATAATATTCTCCTTTTGACTATTTAATTATATCCAGATATTTTTTTTATTCAATTAAAAAACATATGCTTTTCTCTTACATAATTAAAAGTTATAATTAATATAAACTTAATTTTAAAAGAGGTTTACATGATTTATAGTATGTATCACGGATCATCAAAAAAAGAAATTTTTGAGGTGGAAATCCAAAAAGCTAAAAAAGGTTGTTATGAATTTGGACATGGTTTTTATACAACAACATCAAGAGGAACTGCTGAAAAATATGGAAGATGTATCTTAGAGGTTAGCATAAATAATCCCAATTTTTTAACTATTAATGATCGCATTTCAATAGATGAAGCACGCTCCATACTTGATGAATTAAAAAAAGCACCTGGTAAAACAAATGTTATTAAAAGTATCAATAAATTAAAAGATGATAATGATACTATTCCTTTAATTTTTTTGTTGAACTCTCTGGTTAATAACGAATCACTTTCTGGTATTAATGGGCAGAAATTTGCTAACATTTTAAAAAATAAAGGATTTGATGCATATATAGATAAAAAAGCAGGAGAAGACTGGATGATTATTTTTAATCCTGCTGTTATTTCTCGAAATTTAAAGAGTACAAATTCCCTTGATGATAAACCAAGAATTTCAGAACAGGTTTCCCTTTTTGAAAAAGAATTGCTTAACTCAGATTTAAATATAGTGAACAAGAAGAATTTAAAAATATAGTGTTATTATATTGGTGGTTGTGTATATTATTAAACCAATACAACCACCTACTAATGTTCCGTTAATTCTTATATACTGTAAATCTTCACCTACTTTATCTTCTATTAAATCACTCACTTCTTTACTATCCAGGTTTTTTATATAATTTATTAAATATTTATCTATTAGGTTAGCATTGTCTTTTATTAATTTTGGAATATAATGCAATGTTTTTTCTTTTATATAATTATTCCATTTCTCATCATTAATTAAATTATTTGAAATTCTGGATAAATAATCACTTACAGTATTTTTAATTTTAGAGTTCGTTGATATTAAATCTTTTTCAATACTATTATTTAATTCTTCTATAAATTTACTTATAATCCTTTGTAAGGTATCATCTTTAGTTAAGGTTAATTTTATATTATTAATACCATTTTCGAATGCAGGACTTTTTTCAAGACTTTGAATAAAAAATGAGAAAAATTTATCAATGTCTTTTCTCATTCCTGTTTCATCAGAATTATTTAAATTTGTTATAAAATTATTCAAATACACATCTAAATCTAATTCACCTATAAAACTTGCTTTTATTGAACCAAAAAATGAATTTTCACCTTTTTTATTTTTTCTTATAACGTTTCTTATTTCTTCGTTTATAATTCTTTTATTTTCTTTTACGGACATCCATTCAGATAAATATTTCAAAAAAATATCTATTAATTCATGATGTTTACCTTCTTTATAAATATTTTTTAATACTTCAAGTGAATAATATTTTGCGTCAAAAGAATTTATATTATCTGCTATAACTTCCTTTAAAAATAACTGAAGATCTTTATATTGTAGTTGTTTTACACTTGAAAAAATTAATGTAATTATTTTATCAGTTATTTGAGTATTGTTTCTTTCAATAAAAACACCTACTTTTTTAGATAATTCTAACCTTTCTATATTTTCTTTTAAATATTGTTCGGATAAAAAATTTCCTCTAAAAAACTCTGATATTTTATTTGCTATTTTATCTTTGTTTTTAGGGATTATAGCAGTATGAGGAATAGGTAAGCCAAAAGGATGACGAAACAAAGCAGTAACAGCAAACCAGTCTGCCATTCCACCAATCATGGCAGCTTCTGCAAATGCTTTAACATAACCGAAAAAAGGATATTCTTTTATAAAAAATAAAGAAATTATATAAAGAAATAATGCAAGGAACAGACATATTCCAGCCATCATTTTTACTTTTTTATTATTCATAGCAATACCTCTTGTTTTTTTATATTGACTATTATTAATTTTTTTATAAATTTCGTCAAATTAATAAAAAGAGGCTATAGCCTCTTTTTATTTTCACTTTTAATGATATTTTTTTCCAAAGATTTATTTATGAATTCTTTTTCTTCTTTTGCTATTATTACATTATACAATTCAATGATTTTATCTATTTTCGGATGATTATATGGATTACCTTTTAAGTATATTTTTTCATAAAAACTGTCAGACTTTATATCTAAACCATATTTTAAAAGTTCTTCTAAAATTTCAAGGCTACACCCTGAAATGATATCCATTTTTTCAGAGCCTATAAATTCAAATTTTTCACCATTACCTCTGACTAAATTAGGATTTGCCCCATTTTTTAATAAAAGTTTTACTTTTTCTAACTTAACAGGATCTCTGTCACTATTAAATGTAGCTTCTGTTAATGCAGTGCTCATCATGGTAGGTTCACCATCATATACATTAAGATTAACATCACACCCGTTGTCTATTAATATTTGTAGTGATTCCAAGTTTCTACATTCAGTCAGTAAACTTCCACCCTGTGCCACTTCATTTTTTAATATATTAAAATCAATCAAAGGTATTACTTCTTTTAAAACATCTGGTTCTGTTAATAATCCAAATAAAAAGTTTTCATCTAAATTATTTTTTTGTTTTATATTTACACCAGATTCTATTAAAAACTTTATTTTTTCGATGGGATTTAAGCCATTAAATAATAAATTCCTTTTATCTCTTTTACATACAAAATGAATATCAGCTCCATTATTTATATAAAATTTTAAAAGTTCCATATTATATGTTTCATAAAGTATATTATTACTTTGATTATTTGTGGATATAATATTAATATCTTGTCCATATTTTAAAAATAATTCAGTCTTTTTCATTTCAAAATCCACATCAGGATGACGTTCTGGAAATATTAAAGGTATATTATATATAAGAGGTTCAGTTATATTATTTTCTTTAATATTAATTAGAATATCTTCTATTAATTTTAAATTCTTTTCTTTTATAGCTGAATTAAGTTTTTCTATTATATCAAAGGATTTCGTATTTTTAACTTTTTCCTGATGCATTACATTATATCCTTTTTGTTAATGTTAATTTATTATCAGATACATTTTTATCTGATAAATTATTTAATAATACTGCTTTATCATAATTAACATTCAAAATATTCACATATTCATCCAAATATTTTAAAGATAATTTTTGGGCTATTTTTAATACGTTATCTGACAAAGGAATTTCAAGACCTTTTATTTTCTCAAATAAAGAACCATTTCCGTAATCATCATTTATTTTACTATTTTTAGCAAAAAGCAGAATTAACATACCTGCTTGTTCTTTTGGTATTTTTTCAAAGTCTTCTCTTTTTAGTAATCTTATAAATCTGTTTACCTTGTTGACTAAATCTGACTGGCTAAATTTAGAAGCATCTGTTATAAAATCAGAAAAATCTATCCATGATACAGAATTTTTATCTACTATTTTTTTTATTGCATACATACCTTTATTGTCTTTTGAATTATCAGTTTTTAATTTAGATGAATCTAATGCAGATATTACAGAGTATGCATTAATCTTTAGAGAGTCATTTATTCCGACCTCCAGCATTTTATCAAAAGTTGATTCAGAGATCATATTTGCACCCTGAAAATCATTTAAAATAAAATAATCTACTGGTTTTAACCCGTTATTATCTTTTAAATTTAATACATAATCTAATTCAGTCGATTTAAGAGCATTAAAAAATTTTGAATAATTAACTGCTATATGATGATATAATGAAGCTCCATTATCATCTTTTATATTTTTCCAGTCTTTTACTTTATTTAATTCTTTATCTAATTCTTTTAAATTCATTTGACTATTTAAGGAATAATTTCTTATTTTTGTAATATTTTTAATCACATTATTTAAAATATTTTTTTCTATTAATTTTGAAATTTTTCCTTCTTTTTTTAATGAATTTATATTTAATTCATCTATTATATCTTTAAAAGAATGAGAAACATTTTTTTGATTTTTTTCTAATATAACTTTAATATCTTCATCACTAATTAAATTTTTATTTTTTAGATATGAAAAATATTTATATTCTTTAAGTTCTCTTTGAATTCTTGAATTTTCAAATATTTCTATCCTTTCTTCTTCTGATAATTTATTTTCCAGAGAAGTAAATAAAATAAAAGCCAGATCGTCTTTTCTTGCTGCATTAACCTCATTGTTCAGGCATGATAATAAAGCAGCTTTTTTTGAGAGAGATGAATTATTTAATGCAATTTTTTTACCCAAATAATTAAACAAATCACTTTTTTTAGTAAATGTCTCGCTATTATTTTTTAAAAAATTATTAAATATATTTTCATTTAAATATTCGTATAATTTTTTAAAATCATTATTTAGTATATCCATTGAAGCGTCTAAATCTTCTGGTGCTTTTATTTCAGTAGATATAATACTCCACGCTTTTTCATATATACATTGCTCTATTTCAATATTTACATTATCAGTCAATATCATACTTTTAAACGCGGCTAATCCCTTTAAGGAAGATAAATCATCAATAATTATTTTTATTTTATCTAACATCGCCAACCCCAATTTATTTCATCATTATTTTATTATAACATTAAATACGAGGGATGGTATAGCCTGACTACCTTATCATTTTGACAAATTGAATTAGATTTGATTTGTTAAACCAAAATGCACCTTTTTCGCTTTTATCTAAATTCTTGTAAGCGTACTCTGTTAATTCTGTTTCTTTAAAATCGCCTACAAATATTCTATTGTCATCTGACATAGACTTAAAAAAATAGGTAAAATCTTGTGCTTTTTTTAAATCTCTTGCAATGATAAAACCTTCTTCTATTTTTCCTTCAATATTTTCTGTAGTTTGAGCCATATAAGCTTTCATAATACCTCTCTTTATTTTTTTATGAGTTATTTGCGCAAAAAATATAAATAAATACTACGTGAAAACTACAAATAAACAACCTTTTTATTAAATTATTATATTTATTATTACATTTAGATAAAATTTATTTAATATAAATAAAAATATACATCTTCTGTGCATATTTTAACAAACTTAAAAAATTTTCAATTTGCTATAATTTATTAAAATGATATAAGTAAATCAGAGAAAGAAATAACTCTTCTCACACTCACAAAGAAATGGAAAGGAGTTTATTATGGATAACAAACAAAAACACAATGATGAAAATCAGAAAAACAAACAACACGCTGGCTCACAACAACATAATGAGTCTGGAAGCAAAAAAAACAAAGATGATAAAGATCATCAAAAGAATAGCAAAAAGTGATTTTTGAAACAATATAAAGAGTGCATCTCCATTGTTTCTAATATAAATCACATGCTAGGGAAAAGACCAGAAATGGTCTTTTCTCATTGTTATTATATTAATTGTTAATAATTTCTAAATAATATTCAATAAATTTACAATAAAGGTTCAAATAACCCTCCTTTTTATATTGTCAACAAAAAGAATAGTCTTATAATAATTACAACACTAATGATTATTTTTTATTCTTTTGGGGTGTCTAATGAAAATAATAAAAAGGAAAATAAAAGGATTTACTCTTGTTGAGCTAATTTTAACTCTTGCAGTTATTTCTGCAATTAGCTTTATGGCATTTAGCCAAATGCTTAAAAATTATGAAACAAGTCAGGCTCAGTCAGCAGGTAATCAGATTAAAGATATTGGAATGGCTGTTAATAATTATATTGTTAACCACTATGATGTTCTTTCTCAATTACAAAATTCTCCTGGAACAGGTTCCGACCTTGGACCCAGAACTTGTGATATAGCAAGTCAAAGTTGTAGTATAGGTATAAATACTTTATTAAGGGAAGGGCTACTTTCACCTTCTTTTTCAGGTAAAAACGTTTATGGTTCAGATTATACAATAAGTATAAAACGTTCCGGTGTGGCCCCTTACTGGAGTATTTCTGCATTAACCACAACAAATCAACCTTTAAAATTAGATAATAAAATTCGCTATGATTTACTTGGAAATGCTATGCAGGTAGCGGGAACAGATAGCGGAATGACAAGAAACACAGCAAACAAGGTCGATGGTTTTAAAGGTTCATGGAATGCAAACCAAGCAGAATACAGTAATATTAAACAATTAGGTCAACTGGCTTATCTTTCAGGATACGGATCTAATGCTTATTCAGCTTTCCTTCGCCGTGATGGTAGTTTACCTATGACGGGGGATTTGAATATGGGAACAAAGAATATCTATGGGGCGGTTAATATTACAGCATCAGGTAGAGGTTCTTTTGGCGGTGAAGTACAAGCTGGTTCATGGATTAGAGCAAAAAATGGATATGGAGAACAGATTAGTTTAGGAGGGGATGCCGCTGCTAATGATTATGAGCTTAAGTTAAGCTCTAATAAGCCGTTGAGTATTAATTCTACTGCTGGAAAAGCTAATGTAAATATTACAGGTTCATTAACTACTGGTCAGGCGTTAAGTGTTGGAACAGATATTTCAATTGCAGGTAATAGCACCGTTGGAAAAGATATGTCAATCAAAGGACTTATAGCAACTAATGGTCTTAATGCAAGAGATTTACCTGCTGGATGGGGCGGGGGATTAAGAACTAATGATGTATATGCAGGTGGAACAATAGCAGCAGGGACAGGCAAACAAGTTAACGCTTATTTAAATAGTGCTGGTGATATAAGAGCTAACCGAAATATTTCAGTAGGTGGAATGATTACTGCTTCTGGAAATATAAACACAACTGCTGACATGAATTCCAACAGATTATATTCAAATTATATTAAATCTAATGGTTCTATTGATGCTACTGGAAGATTAAATACAAACGAGTATTTATATATTGGTGGAAATGCTGTAGTTGGTAATAACTGCTCACCTAATGGTTTGCAAGGAAGAAACGCTAATGGATTATTATTATCATGTGTTAGTGGTAAATGGCAAGGTCTGGGAAGTGGTTTCTTTAAAGCACCCCCACCACAAACTATACAATGTTCTGCGAAAAACTATAAATTAACAAAAACATTTATGGCTAGAATAGATGAATCGGGGCAGTTATATAGTCGTTATTATAATAATGCTGGCACAGATACTGGTTGGGCAAAAGGAACTGCTAATGCACAAATTGACTTTACTGGTGTTTCTGGTTCCAACTCAAGAACTGTACAGGGTGGAGGTCAATCAGAAAGCACTTCTACTGTTAGCTGTCAGGGAAAATGGGTATGGAATTAATCCATAATAAAATAAAAAAAGGAGCAGGTACTGCTCTTTTTTTTATTCCTCTCTTATTATTTTCCGAATATTTGTTAAAATATAAATACAAGTTAATTAATGGATATTTATTATGAATTATGATGCTCCTAATGAAAGGTATTGGTTTGAATATAATGATCTTGAATTTTATGATATTATAGCGAACTATACAAAAAACAGAGATTTAATTGGTAAATGTTTAAATGAAACAGACCAATTTGGTAATACTAAGTTGTTTTATCTAAATACACCTCATGTTATTCAACTATATCTGGAGACTGGTGCTAATATTAATCATACTAATTTTGAAAATGAAAATGCATTATTTAGAGCTGATTTTGATAAAACACTTACTCTGTTAAATTGGGGAATTGATACTGATATCGTAAATCATTTTGGGAGAAATCCCTTATTTGAAGCTGATTATGATACATTGCAACTTTTAGTTGAGCGTGGGGTTAACATCCATCAAAAAGACCAAAATGATGCCAATTTATTCTTTCATTTTAAGGATTTAGATACATTAAAATTCCTTGTAAATAATAAGGTTATGCCAGAAGTTGATTATTCAGGTCAGACTGTTTTATTTGATTTGAGTCAGGATTATGAATCTATTTTATATTTGATTGATAATAATATTATTGATATTAATGTCATCGATAAGGAGGGGCATAATCTACTGTATTATAATCACAGCCCATTAAAAAATGATATTCTCAGGCATGTTATAAATAAAGGAATTAATATTTATGACGAGAAGCTTTTTGATGGTGTATCCGCATCTGATTATTTTTTTAGTAAAAAAAATCCAGAAATAGCTTCATTAATCCTTGAAAAAATAAGTATAAAAGAAAAAGAAATAATTAGTAATAACATATCTAATTCAAGTATTGTTAAAAAAAGCAAACAAAGGATTTAATAAAAAAAAAGAGCCATAAGGCTCTTTTTTTATTATTTTCATTTCACTTAATTAAAACCAGAGTATTTTTTCTCAATTTCTCTTTGTTTACGAAGATGCTGTTCATAATTAATTTCTTTTTTACTTAACTGACCGTCAATAATTTCAAGTTCAGCAGCACGTTTTCTTTCAACCATCGCTTTAGTTGCGTAATAGTTATTCGAAAGAGCAGCCTGATAGTTATCTGCTGGCATCCACAGGAATCCGAAGAAAGGATAAAGTGGAATTGTCGTAACTGCCAGAACAGGATGACCTGTATAGAAATAACCTACTGAAGGAAGAATACCAAGAGTAGCAGCAGCACCTGGACTTTTATCTTTTACTACCAGACCTTTACTTTCATATACAGAAAGTTCTTGTTTTTGCCCTTCTGTCAGGTGTGTAGTACAGCCTTGAATCATAGTCATTCCCATAACCGTTGCTGCAATCATCGCTACTTTCATTTTCTTCATATGTTTTCCTTTATTTAATAAATATTATTGTATCTATTTGATTAGAAAAACATTTTACTATATTTTAACTGTAAGTACAATATTTTTTTTATTTTAAATTCTATTTTTTACACCAGACTCTTTTTTTGGTAAACCTGTTTTTAAATGATTGTTTATCTCTTTTTTTTCTATAGATACCAAAAATTCTCTTATCTTTTCACTTAATTTATTAAAATATCCATGAAAGACTACATTTCTATCGGACTTAGAATTTAAAACACCTTCAAAAATAGTTTTAATATCTCTACCATCTTTACCTTTCTTGTGAATATTTATATGCACATCATATTTTTCATTCAAATAAATCAATTTATCAACCACATTGATTAATTTTATAAAATCATAATCATTTTTGGTAATATGTCTGCATTTTTCTACTGCACGAAGAATGGGTGTTAAGCCATTTTTGGGTTCTACCATATTCACATCAGCGCCTCTCTTTAACATCATAGTTAATATTTGTTTCCATAATAAATGGTTATGATTGTAATCAGATGTCAGTAATAGAGATAATGGAGTGTTGCTATTTTTTTCACTTATATTAACTTTTGCACCATTTAAAATAAGTAACTTTGCCATTTTTAGGCTATTTCTATGTAAAGCAAAAAACAATGGAGAACCGTGAGAATATTCAGTGCTGGTATTATTAGGGTTTAAATTATAGGATAGAGCTATTCTTATAGCTTTAGAGTTTCCATTAGTTACGGCATGTTTAAAAATGTTTTGAATATGAAGATCTTCAATATTTTCAACTTCATATTCCTCAACTAATTTTTTTATTAATATTTCTGTCTTTTTATTATTTTTTATGCTTATGTTATACATTATATCTTTTAATAAATCTTCATAAACTCTTTGTTCATTCATTTTATAAACCTGAAATTAAATGCTTTTCTATATTATAACTTTTATTTAACTCCTGGACAATCATTGGAAAGAATTATTAGTTATAAAGCCTCACCTTCTGATAGAGGCTTATATTATTGAGTTGCAAAGTATTTTTCTTTATTTTTGACATTCAGGGCAATAAAAAGTTGAACGACCACCTTGAACTATTTTGATTATTTCAGTATCGCAAATTTTACACCTCTGACCTTCTTTTCCATAAACTAAATGCTGATCCTGAAAACTTCCCATTTCACCATTTATTGTTCGGTGATCTTTTAATGTTGAACCACCAGCCTCTATTCCTCTTAAGAGGATTTTTATAATTTCTTCTCTTAGAAGTTTAGCTTCATTAAAGGTAATGTCTTTACCTTCTCGGAGTGGAGATATTTTTGCTTTAAATAATGATTCACTTGCATAAATATTTCCAACACCAACCACTAAATGTCCTTCCATTAAAATAATTTTTATGGGTTTTTTCTTACCTTTTAAATCATTATAGAACTGTTCTGTTGACCATTTTTCATCAAAAGGTTCAAATCCTAATTTTTCTCGTGAAGGAGGTTCAGAGTAAGCATTCTCTGTAAAAGCAACTAATCCAAAACGACGAGCATCCTGGAAGCGCAAAACTTGACCATCAGAGAAAAGGAATTCTATATGGTCATGTTTATGTAATTGTGGAACATTTTCATTTGTATTAAATAATTTTAATTGCCCTGACATTCCAAGGTGCATCCATAGACAACCTTTTTTGAAAACCAAGGCTGGCCATTTAGCTCTTCGGTAAACATCAATTACTTCTTGCCCTTTTAAGCCTTCCATCTCATTTACCGGAATAGGTTTGCGCCATCCATCTTTATAAATAGTGAAACTTAATAATTTCTTACCTATTAAACTTTTTAAACCATTTTTTACTGTTTCTACTTCTGGTAATTCTGGCATAAAACCTCTTTATTTATAATAAATTTCTTTTTCACCATTAATTACTAATGTGTGATATTTTTGTAGATATTCAATAGAAAGTGAAATTTGTTTTGGATTTTTCCATATTAAAGAAAGACCAAATATAATGATATTTTTTGCGGTTGTTTTAGTTTCTTTATGGTATACATAGCCTTTAAAAAATTTCATTTTTTTAATTTGTTGAGTGTCGTTATCTTTTACAGTAAAAAACCATCCACCTTTAATAGATTCTACAATTGACAACTGATAAACATTTTCACCAATTTTTTTTATAAACTTATACATAGAATAAACGACCTTAGTATCAATAAAATAATTTATATTGTATCAGAAAACCAAAACTTGCTCAAATTTTATTTGCAAGCTACAAACATTCTTCGGTTTAGATAGGGATTAACTTCTGCTGTACCAACCCAAAGACCAGGATCTAACCTTAATAAAGAGTAGTCTTTCTGAGATTCATTGCTGGATAATACTTCATATCCAGTAGGACACAGATCTTTTGCTTTATTATGACAAAATTGCCAACTATCAAGGGCCCCAGAACACTCGATATTAAAGCCTGTCTTATCTTTAGTATAAATTTTTTCTTCTTCAACAATAGTGCATCCTGAAAGAAAAATAAAGAGAATGTAAAATGGTATTTTTTTTAACATAATACGCACCTGCTTTAATTTTTTTTCATTATAACCTAAAACAAAAAAAAGACCACGAAGGTCTTTTTTATTCACAAAAACTACTTTATCTTATTTTTAAAAATTTTCGACAATAGCTGTTTTCATTTCTTCCATTGTGCCTACGACTTTATGTTTGTTATTAATCAGAAAAAGCTCGCTTACACCATTAATATCGGGAGTAAGAACCAACACTGGAAGTTGGTTTAATTCCTGAGAAATAATAACATTTGCATAAACAATATCATTAGCTGAAAAGTATGACACTTCTTTCAGGCGAACATAAAATGCATTCACATCAAACTTACCACTATCAGCGATGAGTTTAACGGTTTCATACATCATAGGCATTCGTGCCACAAGATCGGAAACTTCATTTTGCCAACAAATCCATCCTGCTTCTTCTACCAAATTACTTTCATTAAAACCTTTTTCATAAGCTTCAAGCCACTGAGCAATTGTTTTACGTTGGTAAGTATGATTTGTATTCAGCATTTGTTTTCTCCTGTTTAGATGCTAATATCTTATCAATAAAAATAGTTTAGTACAATTCTTTTTTTTCAAAATTTTTTAGTATATACTGACAATATAAATATAAAGGAGCTAAAATGTTTAAATATGAAGAATTACGTACTCAATATAACAGTCAAATCATTCACCACGCAGATAATGATTCTGTTATACTTGTAGATAGCTTTGATAACATTAAATTTCATGTGCGTATTGGAACTATTAGTTCAAGTAAGGATATTGGAACGGTAACTGCAAAAAATGATTTAGAATTACAAAATAAAATAAAGTTCTTAACATTAATTAAAACTTAAAAAAAAGACCATATTTATGCTCTTTTTTTAGTATTATAAATCACTTTTTATTTAATGTTCTAAGTAGATGATTTTTTAAATCAATGAATTCTTCATCAGTGAAAAAAACATCTTTACTATCCTGTTTTTTCTGTATCATATCTTGTTTTTCAACCCATTTGTTGAGTTCTTCTTTTTCTTCATCATCAAGTAAATCCCATTCCTCATCTGATATTTCTATACTATCCTGCAAGGCTTTACCTAAAAGAGGTGTTGGAAAATAGAATTCTGGATAATATAAAGATGAACCATTCATTGCATCTGTCATTTGCATATGAATTTTTTTTACATTTTCAACATCAAGCATAACTACAGGTAGATATTGAAGATCACTCATCTCTGAAATGAGAGCATTCCTCATATTTATATCACTATAACATAATATTTTTTTTATCTTATCATCTGAGTTATTTACTTTTTCAAAAAAGATAACTTCTTTACTTGAATCAGAATTTAATTTTCCTAAAATTTCTGGTTGCTGTTCATCTATAAAATTTTTTATATCTTCTATTTCTTTAAATGACCATACAGATATAAGATCCATTTCTTTATGTAAACCTAAATTTACAATATTAAATAATAATGAATTTACACTATCTGTAACTACAGGAGTATTAAATTCACTCAGGTATAACTTTTTATTTTTATTTTCTATTTCATCCCTGCTTGCATTATCAACGTTTTCAAATATTAAACCCTGAACATAAAAGATCGCATCTTTATTAAATGGGGGTTCAGTATTGACCCCTATTAATATAGGCTCATCTTTAAAATCTTTTTTTATATCGAATTTAATATTTTTCATTTAACATATCTCTTTTTAATTTTTATTTTATTTATTATTACAAAAAATGCTTCAAAAATCCAGTATTATTTAAAACTCTAAGACTAGATTATCTTATCGTTTTTTTTAGTAATTTCCTTTGAGCTTTTTCGTCTAAGATTAATCCTTTCATATCCTTTTTATATCTGAATTCTTTAGATTGTTTGAATATGCTATTCAGATCAGCCTTAGTCATAACACTTATTTCTGTTGTAGCTTCAATAACCTTAGAATCTTTAAAATTCCTTTCAAATTGTTTTTCTTGCTCACTAAAGAAGTTATAAACATTTCCGGCAAATCTTATTGCATGTTTTCTTAAAAAGTTAAATGAATCATCTTTTATATTAAACAAGAATAATACTCCATCTTTCGCTTTTTTTAGGGCTTTTTTTGTTTTATTTATTAATTCATTAATACCAAGTTTATTGCCTATATATTCATTACAAAAACCTCCAATAGATTTTCTGCAAGCTAAAAATATATTTTCCATTTTCTTATAACTGTAATCTACCACTGTTTTTGAACCAGTTTTTACATAAACAAATCTTGATGACATGGATATAAAATCGACTACATTACTAAATATTTTACTTATACCTTTTTTATCTTTTTGAGCTTCTTCTTCTGTTTTTAATTTTAAAATCTTTTCTGCAAGAATTTGAGTAGTTTCTGCATCAAGTCCCATTTCTTTACCTAATCTTTCAAAATGAATATTAAAAGATGTATTTATGGCTACAAATTGAGTATTACTTCCTATTTTTTCATATAATTTTTCAGTTAAGGCATCTTTATAATATTCTTTCGGAGTATTTTCATCATTAATTACTCTGAAAGTCTTATATTCTTCTATAAATTTTTGAGGTGTAGATGTTGCCACTCCAATAATTTCACCAGTATCCTGCATTTCAGCATTTCTCATATTTTCTGCAACTCTTTGGAAAATATTTTGTTTGTCCATCATATGAATAAAAGATCTTGCCTGAATACAAGCTAATCCTTGGTTTGTTCTCCATCCAGAAGTAGATAATGCTTGGGTTACAGTTAAGTCCAATTTCTTTATTTCTTTACGCACTTTGTTTATATAATCAAAAACCACTAAAATATCCTGATCTTTTAGAATCGCTTTTATTTTTCTGTCACTTTTTTTAAATATTTCAATTGATTCATTAAAATATTTCATTTTTTCATTTTTATTAAATTTATGCTTGTAATCTGCACTTTCTGGTATAATTCTAAACAAACTATCCAGAATAGCTTTCATTTCTCTATCCTTCCCTTTTTTAGTGGCTTCTTTTACTCTTCTGTTCATCATCTGTAAGGTTGGATGTTCTACAGAGAAGTTGTTTGTAATAGCTTTAAATACCAAATGTACATGAAGCTTTGAGCTGGCTTGCAACGCTAACTTTAAAACAATACCAATAGGTAAAGCTTTTACAAAATATAATGCAGTTATATTTAAAGCTAATTTACCAAGTTTCAAAGCATGATTATCTTTTCTTTCCCATGCTTTATTAAAGAAACCACGAAAACCAGTGAATTTTTTCAGGAAAAGCGATTGCTCAAATAAATTCTTTTTCGTTAAAAATTCCTGAAAATAAATTATATCTTTTTTATTATATAACTTTTTATATGCAAACATAAAATTCTGTGCATAATTGTTGTTATTTTTAATATAAAATTTTAATTTTACTAGTTCTTTTTTTGGTAACAAATTTCTGTTTGCAATATCATCCATTATTGCATTCATATCCTTTGCACTTATTTGTATATTCATCTCAAGCCTTGTCAGTAATTGTTAAATAATGTTAATATATTTATTATACTATAAAGCCCCACTATGGCAAAGTGAGGCCTTAAATATTTTTTATTTATTCACAATTTTAAATTTGCCAATTAATAATATCTTTACTCTGTTTTATTAATTCTTCATTTACTTTAGAAAAATGTTTACAACCTAAAAAACCTCTATATGCAGAAAAAGGAGATGGGTGAGCAGCTTCTAATACTATATGTCTACTTTTATCTATATTGGCTCCTTTTTTCTGTGCATAACTTCCCCACAAAAGAAATATCACACCTTCTTTTTCATCATTTATTTTCTTTATAGCATTATCTGTAAAGGTTTCCCATCCTTTTCCAGCATGGGAATTAGGATCTTTTTGTTCTACTGTCATAACAGCATTCATTAATAAAACACCTTGTTTTGCCCACGGAATTAAACATCCATGATTAGGGTATTTAAATCCTGGTATATCATCGACTAATTCTTTATAGATATTGGCTAATGATGGGGGTATTTTTATACCTGGCTTTACAGAAAAAGAAAGTCCATGAGCTTGACCTGGACCATGATAAGGGTCCTGACCTAAAATTACAACTTTCACATCATCAAATGAAGTAAATTTAAATGCTGAAAAAATTTCTTCCTGAGGTGGATATATAATTTTACCTTCATTTTTTCTGTTTTTTAACATTAAACCTATATTTTTAAAGTACTCTTTATTTTTTTCTTCAGAAATAAATTCTTCCCATTTATTCAAAGCCATCATGTTTCCTTTTTATTTGATTATTTTCTTATACATATATTATAATTTTAAAAAATTTAATCAATGAGGTTTATATGAAAAAAAGTATTTTAGTTTATATTTTATTGCTATTATCTTCGGTTTGTTTCGCACATTCCCATGAGAGTAATTATGAGCCAAAATTTAAGAATGATATACTTAGTAATGTTTTTTCTTTTAACACTGGTAATTTAAAGGCTGGCTCTAATAATACTTATTATATATTTTTTTCATTAATAGAAGATAAAAGTAATTTTACTCATGATATATGGATTAAAGCTAAAAACACAAAATACAAAGATTATAAATTTGTTTGGATTCCCGTATTTGAACCTACATCAGATAAAGGAGTTGATGATTATATACTTCACGATTATGCAGCACTTTTATCATCTAAAAATCCAGAAAATTATTTAAATAACTGGCATAAATCTCACATAGAAACTATTTATAAAGGCAATATTGTAGATGAAAAAAAAGAGATGCTTAGAAAACAACAAATAGAAAAAGGTGCCAGCGACCAGATTATAATTAATAATCTTGCCTGGTATAATTTTAATTATAATTCTGGTGAAATAGATGATCTTAAAGAAAGTGTTTATAAAATTAATCAAAATAACACTATTGGTTTAACTATACTCAATTAATTAAACTACTTAGTTTAAATAATATCCTTTCACAGCATATTATTTTCATTAAAAACAAAAAAGAGAGACCGAAGCCTCTCTTTTTCTTTTCTCTTGCAGGTAACACTCACCAACACACACACATCAAACAACCACAAATTCCTGCAATTATTCCCAAGACCTTATTTAAAATTAATTTGACACCAACAAATTATAAGGTCATTACACACTAACTTCAACACTAACGAGGAGTACCACACGACTCATTTATAAGCTAATTAAGTGAGTCAAACTTAATTATTGAGTGATAAGAGCTAACTCAAGCCTCTTTATTACAAACCCTACAACATAACTTATAATCTTAACTAAGGAATCAACATGTTCTTTGTTGATGAAATAATTATGCCCTAGTCACTATCATTTTGCAAGTTTATTTTTAGAATTTTTGTTCGTTTGATCGTTTTTTGATCTTTTTTGTTATAATCCCTTAATAAGAAAGATCTTTTTTATTTTTAATAATAGGAACGTCATTAAATATCTCTCTTAAAACACTCCTTTCTTTTTCTATCACATAACTTTTAAGATCGCTATTTAATAGATCAAATACGCATAATCCGGTTTTGTCTATAGCTCTTGGATCAGCATCGTTATCAATTAGTAATTTTATTTTATTATCATTGTGGCTAAAAAATAAAACGTTTTTACCTACATTATCAAATACATTAACTTCGGCACCATACCTTATCAATTTACTTACAAAATCAGGAAAATCATAATAGAATAAACAATTTCGACCCAGATTGTTTAAATGATTTATATCAGCACCACCTTTTATTAAAGTATCTATTTTTTCTATGCTTTGACATGAAAATAAAGGTGTGGAACCCGTTCCTTTGGCTTCACAATTTGGATCAGCACCCGCCCTTAATAACATTTCTATAATTTCTTTATTTTCATGAGAATATAAAGGATTCTTACCACCAATATCAAGACGGTTGGCCTGAACACCAGCAGATAAAAGAATATCTATTCTTTCAGGGCATTCTATTTTGAATAAGGCATTTTTTCCAGCAGAGCTTACTACATCTAAATTATAACCAGAAGCAACCCACTCTTTTAGCTTTTCACTACTCGCCTTAACTATGTCCTTATGAGTTAATCCATTCATATTTTTCTCTCTTAAATAAAATACAACTATTATATTTACTATAGAATAAAGCAAAAACATAATAGTTCAATACTTTAAAACTAATTAATTGATATTTTAGAATTTTATGCGGTAAAAACTACTTTTTTTTGTGTTTTAAAAATTAAAAAGTTAATATAATACAAACATTAAATATATATGGTGAAAAAATGAAGGATTTTGTTAATAGCTCTGCCTGGATACCATCACACAACAATGAACAAAAGCATATTTATATACTATTAACCAGTTTAAATTTGGGTGGTGCTGAAAAAATAGTTTCTGATCAATTATGGGCAAATTATTATCAAAAATTTCCGCACAAAGTAACATTAATAGTGATTTATGATAAAAATAAAGAGCATTCGATTCCTCCTGATGTTAATGTTGTTAGACTTAACAATAATATTAAAAATGGAGAAATTCTTTTTAAACAGATTTCATATGAGAAAAAGCCATTAGTTTGTCATTTAATTAATGACAATATTGCTAATTATTTAATTTCTCTTTCTTTAAATATCCATATTGTGGTTCATAATGATAAAAAAGGCTGGAGCAACAGCTCTGAAATATTCAATCATCCTAATGTAATATCTCTTATCTCTATTTGCAAATATGTTTCTGAACAATTAAGAGAAATTACAAATAAAACAATTTATACTGTCAGACACCAAATTAATTATAGAAAATTTTCTTATAATTCTGAATTGAGAAATAAATATAGAAGAAAATTAGGGTTTTCTGAAAAAGATATATTAATTGGAATGACAGGGCGAATATGCTTACAGAAGAATTACTTTTTAGCCTTAGATATAATTTCTTTTCTAAGTAGAAAAAATAGTAATTATAAATTAGTGATTATTGGTGGCTTTGAACCAGCTTTTTCTTCTGTATATTTTGAATTGTTAAATAAAGCTAATAAATTAGGTATTCAAAAAAATGTTATCTTTACAGGTTTTAAAGATAATGCTTATGAATGGTTAAATGCTTTTGATATAGGATTAAATGTAAGTCATTTTGAAGGACTTTCTATGGCAAGTCAGGAAATTATTATGAATGGCTTACAAATGGTGCTTTCAGATGTTTCGGGACAAAAGGAAATATTGGATTTAAATAATCAACTTCATTTTTTTAATTTACCAGAAGAATTTAATCATGTTCATTCTAAAGAATTAAATATAGATTTACCAGATTCTGAACTTAATACTCGTTATTTAAATTTAGTTTCACATATAGCTGGATTAATAGAAGATAATCATTCCCATAGAATCGAATATAACAAAGAACAACATGAACAAATAGATCTTTTAACATATGGTAGCCATAACATTTGGTCATTGTTCAATTTTTTATATCCTCCTAAAAAATCAGAACATGTAAATAGCGCCTTTGTTACTACTAATTTAAACTTAGGTGGAGCACAACGCTCATTAGTCAATTTAATGATTGAACTAAAAAAAGATAATAAAGAAATCCCTTTAATCTTGTTAAATCAATCAAATTACTTTGATTTTTATAATGAAGTTATAAAACATAATATTGATTATTTTCTTTGTCATTCCAGAAATGATGTATTTTGTTTAAGTGCTCCTTTGTTAGATTATATTGAACAACATGAAATAAATAGATTGATTCTTTGGAATGTAGATGCAAAAATGAAAATTATCATGTCTAAATTACTTTCTCATAAAATAGAAATAATAGATGTCAGTCCAGGCGATTATTGTTTTATTGAGATGGACAATCAAAAAATATTTCAAGATGCTTTATATTTTTCTAAAGAAGAATATTTTGAAAATTTACACCAATATGTATCTAAATTTGATAACAGACACACTAATGAAGCATATAAACATTATCTAAAAAATGATACTGTCATTATTCCAAATGGTGTTCCAGTACAACCACAATATATTAAGAAACACAATTTCAATAAAACAGAAAATTTATTTAAATTTATAATATGCGGAAGAATTACTGAAAGCAAGCATATAGATAAGATATTAACTGCTTTTTCATTATTATATGAAAATAATTCTGATATTGTAATAGATTTATATGGTAGTGCAGAAACATACGATGAACAATATTATAAAAAAATCCTTTCTGATTTTAAAATACTAATAGATAAAGGTGTCATCAATTTTAAAGGTAATACAGATAATGTAAGAGCTGCTATGTGTGAATATGATTGCATTATTGTATTAGGCACACATCAGGGTTCGCCTAATGTAGTTTTAGAAGCTGCTGCTTGTAAACTACCTTGTATTACTAATGATAGTGGTGGAACTAAAGAAATTATAAATAATGAAACAGGTATTTTACTTCCTACTATACCAGATGTAGATAAGATATTTAAGGCTATGTTATACAGTCTAAATAATTATAAAGATATGGTTGAACGCTCAGAAAAAGCTTACTCACTTATTATTAAAGAGTTTTCAATGGCTAAAATGAAAGAATCTTATTTAAAAATAATATGTTGAAAATAAAAAGAAAGGTATTACTTTTTTTATTCAGATTACATATTAAATTCCCCGTCATTAAAGACGGGGAATATATTAATATCACATTCTAAATGATGGAGAGTTCGAATAAGGATCATCACTTCCCCAACTATCATTTTGTGGTGGTGGTGGCGGTGGTGGTGGTGGTGGAACATAACTACTGTTATAGTCATTACTAAAATCATTAGTATTAGTATTATTATTTTTATAATCGTCATTAGAATTATAGTTATAACTGTTATTTATATCATTATTAATTGAATTACCACTAAAATTAAAATCTTGCTCATTATTGCTAATATTGACTGGATTCCCCTCATAAGGATTTCCTTCAACATAGTTATTATTAATAAAATCACCATTTCCATAATCAAATTCTGAATTAAATGAATTACTGATATTGTTTAAATTATCATTTTGTAAATCATATAATTCACCTGGTTTTGAGCTATAACAAAAATCGTTATTCACTACAATTCCTGCACCGAGATCTATATCATTATTATTACTTGTCCAGTTCCCTACAAAACCGTTTTGGGTTTTCTTAAAATCTAAATCTACTTCACTACCATCAAAATTCATAGACATTTTATAATTATTATTAAAATCATCAGCGATTAAGGTGCTTTTATCGCCTTCATTTGAAAGCATTACATATTCATTTTTTCTTTCATTAAACTCCATTACACCTACTGCATCAGTTTTATTTTCATCGCTATAAAATGCTACTTTATAACCATCCTCTGTTCTTTTAAATGAACAAGAGCCTATACCATCAAACCCAGGTATTTTATTAAACCCATTTTCTATACTATTCTTATTCCATGAATTAGCGTAAAACATACTCCAAGCTAATACTGAGGTTGGTCTTAAAAAAATTGCCATTGCAGGGTTATAATATGCAAGTAAAATATCAAGTGGATCAAGCCCATCATTATTAAAATTGGAAGGTGTCGATGTTGATAAAGTTCTTGTATTTTTATTCTTTTTGCCAACATTTTTAAAGATGCTTTCTACTTTTGGTTTTTTGTTATCCTCTTCTTTTTTTACATTTCTTATAATTTCGCCTTCTGCTTTGAGGAAACCACCGATTTCTTTATTAACATCATTGTTAGATACAGATACAGTTTTTGGCATCCATAAGAAATTAACTTTACTTGCAGTTAATGTAACATCAAACTTATTTAAAATAGTTGCTAATTTATTAAAATTTTCACTATCTAAGATGAAAGCATTTTTATCGGATACAAGCTGATTTTTCTTTGACATAGAAATTATTACATTATCTTTTTTGTCAGTTATAAATCGCTCACCAGAAAGAGAATGATCGAGGTCATTTAATTCTTTTTTATATTCTTCTGCGTCATCTCTACTTAACCAGATTGGATTAGATTTTATTTCTCTTATAGACAGATTAGAAGAAGTATTAATTGAATCAATATTAGTTGGAATAGCTACAGGTATCTTTGATAAAACAACTTCACCTGTTTCTTTTTTCAAAGTTAGCTTACCTGCTTTATTTGGATTATCTATATACTCTATGTGTGCAAAATATTTCATAAATCACCTTTTTTATTAATTACTCTTATGATCTTAACCTATTTTTTTAATAAAAAAAAGAGATATAGTCGCCTATATCTCTTTAAATTAAATTTTATTAAAATTTATTCTTCATTATCAAAATTTAAATTTTCATCAACATCTTCATTCTCATTTCCTGCATAACTTTCTCCCAAGAAAAAGAACCATGAAGAGAAAAAGAGCAATAAAAACATTGTAATTACAGGTTTAATACTCCATTCGAAAATATTTACATTCATTTCATAAATACTAAAACCAATAAAAGCCATTAACATTACTACTAACGTTTTCTTAATTGTATTAAAAAAAATTTCTTTTACAATAATCCTAACTTCTTCTTTTAAAATATCGTTTTCAGTAATCATATGACCCCTGTTGAATGAAGTACTTTTAAGTAAAAATATTATACTAAAAACCAATCTCATATTCAATTCAAAAATAGAATATTTTAAACACCAGTTTATGCACATTCTAAGACTTGGGATTCACTATTCACTAAATCCTCAAAATATTTTACTACCATATCCCATGTTTTAAATCTTTCATCTACACCAAAGTGAATAGTTGTTCCCTTAAATTTATGCAATTTAGCCTTATGTAAACGATCATCTATAATAAAGTCATCTTCATCTCCTAATTGACCTTTATCAGAAGTAATAGTCGTGTGAGTTACTTTATCTGGAATATGTTCTTCTACCCAAAAAAGTTTTTCTGTTGCGGCATAAAGATTCCTTCCAGGGATTTCATCAGGAATTTTTGTGGCAAGATGCACATAAAAACCCAAAGCTTCTATTTTTCTGATAGCTTCTATAGCACCCGGAAATGGTTTCATTGTTCTATATGCGCCTTGAATTACTTTTAGCTCTTTCCCCGTTAAATTTCTTGATTTCATTTCACCATCATAATCAACAAGAACGCCATCCATATCAACATATACAGTTCTAATTTTTTTCATATTTTACATTCCTTTATTTTTAAATAAAAAAAGCCCCAAAGGGCTTTAACCAATAACAACAATGTAATCAGGATCTACAAAGTCTGTTAACCAAACATTGTTTTCTGATAAATAAAACACACAACCATTCTGATGCATTTTTTGAGAATCCACTCTTAAAATTACAAGATTACCATGTCTTTTACCAACAGCCGCCGCAGTTTCTAAATTATCAGATAAATGAACATATTGACGTTGTGCTTTATTAATACCATTTTCTTTAATGCTTTCTAAAAATCGGGTTGCCGTTCCATGAAAAAGATAACGAGGTGGTTCAATAGCTTTAAAATCAATATTTACTACTTCACTACTATGACCTTGCAAAGCCCTGATAAAAAGCCCGTCTGGTGAAATTTGATAACGCCCTTTATTATCCAGCCTAACCATATCCTGAATATCCTTTAACTCACATGGTTGTCCCTGAGATGAAGCTTTTTCCATTAATTGATTAATAGATAGCCACCCCTGAGAATCTACGCTAACACCTTCTTTGTGAGCACCATGACGTAAAATATACGCAGCAAATTTTCCAAGAGCATTCATTTTACGATTAGATAACATTTTTTTCTCCATACACATATACAACCTACTATTGAATAAGATTATATTAGCAAACAGAAAACAAATAATCAATGATTATCTATCTAAAGCAACACTGAATATCAATATAGTATTGGCAAGATTTTAGCTCAATAATTTGAATCTATTTTTCCACGATCATAATATCACAAGCTTCATTTCTTTGAGAATGATAACCATTTTCTGTTAACAACCATCCATTCAAAGTCCCAACAATTCCCTGACTTCTCTTTTCTTTCATTTTATCTAAGTCTGAAATTCTATACCATAAATTTACTTGTTCATCTTTTTGTAAATGACAGTTATCTTTAAACATAATAACATAAGGATCTTTAGTTATAGCTTCTCCTTTAAATTCTGGTGAAGGTATAAGAACAGCACCTTTTTGACTTCTGTATACTTCATAATCTTTAAATGAGGATATTTTTTCTATCTTTGTATTTATTTTACCTTCAAAACCTTTCATTTTATCGTTCGTTTGAGGGGGTTGAACTGAAATACCGGGTTCTGTTAATTTTTTCCATAAAACAGGGCTTCCATAAAAAACAGATACAAAAAGAACACATGTCACAAAACACCATACGTATGTATTTCTTTCTACTTTACACATAAGCACCTTCTTATTGAATAAATTTTATACACTTTTCATGTATAGCATTATCACTCTAAAAAAATCAAAAATAATAATAAAAAAAGAGAGGTCGACCTCTCTCTTTTTACCTATTTCACTGTTCTCATCTTTAACGTCCCGTCAGCGACTATTCAATAAGAGTCATTTTTCATGAAAACCGAGGACATTCTAATCTAACATTCGACTCTAAGGTAATAAAATCTTACCTTCATACAATTCAAACAATTACTAATACATCAGGAATGGATAAACTGGAACATCATCATCTGGTATATATCGCCCGTATTTGACTTTAAAATCAGTCCCCTCAGGTAGAACCCATGATCTACAATAAGGTTTTTCTAATACATTACTATCTATAGAACTTTCTTCTGTTATTATAGACAATCTTTTTTGTTGCCATATATACAATTGCTTTTTAGTATTTGCTATATGATAACAATTGTTTCCTTCTTCTGTGCTATTAGTTAATGCCAGATAAATATCTTTTTCTACACTTTCTACTTTATAATTAATAAAACTGTACAAACGATTACCATTAACTTCAAAGTGCATTTTGTTTTTATCACTTAACGCACTTTTTTGCATATTTACTCTGATTATTTTAGTTTCGTCTATATTTTTAATAAATCTGTTTTCAAATTCTTCTTTTGTTTGTGGTAATAAGTCTTTATTATTATTTAAATTAAGTTCATTTAACCATGCAAGACAAGTTATAGCTATAACTGAAAGAATAAGTATTTGCCAGGTTTTCAATTTTATTACCTCTTTTTACTTATGGAAATTAAAAAAAAAGGTAAAAAGGGGCATTTTTACCTTTTTTAATTTTCGTTAATATCATCTTTTAATTCCCGTTAACGACCATCTACTTCTGAGCTTTTAGGTAGATTACGAGGAATATTTATATAATTTAGCTCACGTATTTTAGGCTACGAATCTCCTTTACAAAAATAAAATATAACATTTTTCTTTTTAATGCAAAAAATAATTTTCTTTTTTCTTTAAAACCATACACTTCATATTTATATCAAATTCTTTTTTTTGTATGCTTGGAAGAATGGTTATTAATACCTTCCAGGGAATTCATTAACTCTTCTTTTTCTGTAAGAGCTTTTAACTCCATTAATTCCGTAACAACACGCTTATCCAGCCTCGAATAATTATCAAAAATATCAGTAAGCATTTTCTCAGTCTCTTTAGGATAATATTCTTTTAATAAATAAATTTTTTCTTTTTCAACTTCTTTATCTTCTTTTGTAGCGGCTCTTAATAAGTCTGCAAGAGTATAAAGAAGGTTATCTGCTGTTGGATTTCTTAAATATGTTCCATCGTTTAACATTTTACTTAAATTTTTAAATTTAATATTTTCTATTAAATATTTAAAAACTTCATAATTATAACAGTAAATATGCAATGCATTTTCACCTGAATATGTTCTTAGATTAGGATTAGCTCCTAATTTAATTAAATTTTTTACATCTTCTACATTCTTTTTTAAGTGATTATACAATAATGGGGTTTCTTTCTCACTTTTTGTTTTTTTGTTAATCAGTTTACTTATATTTATATCATTTTCAGTATTTGCTAATTTATCAATAACAACATTATTAAGGTTGTGTAAAAAATTACAACCATAAATATCTTCTTGTTCTATGTTTATTCCATTTTTAATTAATACTTTTAGCTTTTCAAAATCTTTTACTTTTAATTTAAATAAAGCATTTTGATTTTTTTTATTAATAAAATTAATATCACAGCCATTTGCAATTAACCATTTTGTTTTTTCTAAGTTTGCAGTAAACAATGCAGTATTTCCACTAGCACCTTTTATATTCACATCAAATCCCGGCTCTGTTTTTAATTTCTCAAGCACGTCTACTGTTTCGGCTAAAAAAAACCTTTGTTGTAAAGTTTTTTGTTTTTTAAACATATTAAATTCTCTTTAAATTGATTAATGGATTATTATCCAATATATTAATATTAAGTTCACTATTAAGAATAACTTTCTCTTTTACTGCCATCAATTCACTAATTTTTTGTGCTATTTTATCCTTGTTCATTAAATGATTTAATTTTTCTCTGAAAGAGCGTCCATCTTTATCTGGAATATTCCAGTCAATTTTATCATTTAATAAAAATTTATCAAAAGCGCCTTTCATTAAAAATTCAGTATTAATAGTTTCATTTTGATTAATAAATGCATAATGAATTGGTGTCATGCCATAAATATCTTTTTTATTGATTCCATCTACTTTTTGATCCAGTAAATAATTTAAAACACCAGGGTTATGATTACATGCCAAATGATATAAACTTTGATTTTTCTTCAAAAGAATATTCAATAATTCATCATCATTAATTGTATAACCACTATTATTAATTATTTTTAAGGTACTTTCTGGCATTTTACTGATTATAGCTAAATGAATGGGGTGATCACCTATGTCCCATAAAGTTTTTTTATTATATTTTATTATTTCTTCCAGTCTAACATAATCTTGTTCATTAAAGAATTTCGTTAATGCTGTTTGGTTTGCATAATTTCTTTTGAAAATATCCACCCCATGTTCAAACATTAAATTCATTATTTCCCTTTTCTCTTTTTCGTTTTCATCACCCAAAAAAACATTTTCTGTCTCATATATATCAAACAAAGCGTTTTCTGATTGACCTTCATCATTTGGCGAAATACCTTCCTTTAATAAAAATCTAACTATTTCTACATTATTCCCCGATATAGCAGAATTTAATAAATTTTCACCTGTTTCTGCTTTAATCTTAATTGGTTCGATAACTTTTTTTACTTCATTATAGATTTTTACATATAAATCTAAAGGAGTATCTTTACCAATATAAGTTAACGTATGATAAGCATATAGGGCGTTGGTTTCATTACAATTAATTCCATTATCTATCAGATAATGAGAAATATTGAATTTACTTTTTATTAATGAGAAGATTAAAAGATTTTCCTTAGATTCTGAACTGTTGATTATGTTATTTATATCCGAACCTGAATTAATAATTTCATCTATAAATTTTTTAATATCTTCATCATGTAGTTCAAATAAATCATCAAAATTCATTTCTTTATATTTCATAAAAATCCAATTTAATTAATTTGTATCTTTCTATTTTAACTTATTTAACAAATAAAAAAAGCATCTCTGATACTTTTTTACAACTGAACTTATTTATAACCTTTTTTTAAATCTTTCATTTACTGGATTTTTAATCAGGCATTCTTCTATTCTATTTTTCTCTAATATTATAAGATTCTCAGGTGTAATTAAATCTTTAAGATTGACTTCTATTTTACCATTTGCATTAGGATTTCTTATGGTTACATTCTTATCGTAAACGGCACCTCTTTTTATCAAAAATAATTCAATGCCGTTATTATATTTTTCTTTTAAGTATTGCTTACTGTGAGTAACTGTATATTGTAATAAAGAAATTCCTTCTTTATCACATTCATTTATATCAGCCCCATTAATTAACAGATAATCAATAATTTCCCCTATTCTTTCTGGATTATCAGGGTAAAGACTTATCATGCTAAATACAGCACTTCTTTCTTGAGTTTTATTTTTTTCTTTAACATTAACCCCATTTTCAATAAGATATTCTATAGATTGCTTACTGGAATTAAAGAATAACATATTAGGAGAAAGAAAATCGCCCACATGTAAATTAAAACCTATTGAATGTAATAATTTCATTTTTTCTGGGTTATTTCTGAACATTTTTATTATTTTTTTATTCTCTTTAATTCTTTCAGAAGTTAAATCCTTACGCTGCAAAACTTTTTCTTTAAATATTTCAAAGCTATCATCCTTGATGCTTTGAAAAAACTCATCTATTTCACCAAAAAGTTCCAGATTATTTTCAATCATAATTTTTTAATCCGCTAAAATTTTAGAATCAACACTTTTCTGAAGCACTATATTTTCGGATGTGGTATTTTCAATAATACCATTATCATTTTTTTTAGATAAAACAAACGTTATTGTTAATATTATAGATAAAAATATACCTAAAATACATATCAAAAACAATGAGAAAATATCATTCTTAGACATATGCACCTCAATGAATAAAAAATAACCTATATCCCATCATAACCTTTAATAAAGTGTTAAGCAAATATTAAAAAAAGATGCTTTTTTAGAGTTAGTGTTGAAATAACAATAAAAAAACTAGCAATTAATAAATAGGTTTGATATTATATACTCAATCCAACAACAGAGGTAAGTAGAATGACACATCAAGTAGTAGTAAACACTAAAAAATTCAATGAGTTCCTTCATCATTTTATCAATTCTCGTCGCCCAACTGCTGATATTGGTGGGGATGTAGGCGATTCCTCTTATGATAATGTTGAAGGTCTGGTATATCTTGGTAATTATCATATTGAAAAAGATGTTGAAGATGGTAAAGCTGATTATTACCTGTCGATTGAAAATGAATTCTTTACGACTATGACAGGCGGCTCTCTGGAATCCTTTGAAATGAAACTAGCTCTTTGGGCATATGTATCTTCTGGTCTTTCTAAAAATGATGAAGAGTGGAAAGAAGAATATAACAACCTCTGGCTACACTAATAACTGTTTTTATAAAAAAAGAGCCTTTAATGGCTCTTTTTGCATTCGTATCCAGATACGAATATAATCACTATTCGCACCTCAATACTAACAGGAGATCATGTTATGAAACAATTTATAAATATGATAAAAGAAGATCCTGTATATCTTATTGAGGATTTTGTTTCTTTATTTACAGAAGAAGATATTCAATTATTAAACAAAAAAGAAACTACATGTCCAAGTTTTTATGCTGCATTCTATAAAAGGGAAGATTTATTCCACTTTCTTTTTGATTATGGATTCAAACCTGAATCCATGTATTCTGATGATTTTAAAGCTTATAATAATTATAGCTATATCCATTATGTTGTTCTTCTCAATAATATTTCTGCTTTAAAAAAATCCCTTACTCATAAAAATATAGGACATATTAATCATAATGTGCGAGGACTATCGCCTACATCACTTGCTATAAAGTACAACTATTTGGAAATAGTTGATTATATTCTTAGTAATTTTAATGAGAGTGAAATTGAATTAGATAATCGTGTATTCATACCATTTATATATTGCCTTGAGCATAACTTTAATGAAATGGCTATTCTTCTTTTGAAAAAGAGAAATCGTTTATTTTTTAGAAACTCTGATTTCACCTTTTCAATTTGTCAAACTATTTCACTAAAGCTATCAGAAAACCATAATATTTTATATGAGCTTTTTAATAAATATAATAACGATATTCCTGAATATGAGCAAAATGTATATGATCATATTTTTTTGGCTATTTTAAAGAATGCTAATATATTTCATTATGATATTACTAATATTTTGAATATTATATCTAAAAGTCATTATGAGGTTTCTGACAAATTACTGTATTTTTGTGAGCACAACAGATTTTCTTTTTCTTTTGAGCATTTTATTAAAGAATGTTTGGAAAATAGTTTATCAGATAATGTTTTATTTCAAATTTTAAAAAGCGAGGCTTTTTTTAATAATCCTGATAAAACCAAACTATTTTCCACATTATCTATATATCAAATTCTCCTTTTCCATGATGAAGATGACATTGAATCAACTGATTATCTGAATGCATGTGATTTTATAGAGGTTCTCTGTAAATATAATATTGAAGCAGATTATGTTTTCAATGAAGTTACAAATGAATCTTTAATTTCTATTATTTTAACCAGAAGGTTAAACAAAATCTTTGACATATTTTTTGATAATTCTTTAATTAAAGATGACTCTTGTAAGCAATATCATTTAAAAAGCTATGGATACAGTATCATGAACTATGCTGTTTATACTAATAATGTTCACTGTTATAAAAAATTACTGTCTATTGGGTTTGATCCTTTAGACGGACATCAAAATATAAAAAATAATAATTTATGTCTACTTTATAAAACTCAATATTATCAAGATTATCAGTTTAGAAATTTAGAAGATTCGTATTTTTTCAATAATTCTAAATTTACACAAGATTATTGCTATATTCTTAAAAGCTTATTGAAGCATGGTCTTGATCCATATTCTAAAATTAAAAATGATCTTTCTTTCTATGATATTTTTAAAAACATTGATATTGTCAGATCCATCATCGCTGATAATGAAAGAGAAAATATAAATTCTAAAATTTCATCAAATCTTAATGTAACGACTTGTAACAAAAAAAGAATTTAATAAATATTTAATCTAATTTATTAAGTATTGAATTAAATCTAATAAAATCAATAATTTATATAAAATAATCTTTATCATAGTATTGTATATTATTAAAAACATAGTTAAAAAAAATGATTATCATACAAAAAATATTTGCAAATTAAATACCAACTTGATAATCTATTAACAAAATACTACCAGAGGAAAAAAAGAATGAATCACCTGTTAAATTTTATTGATCGTATCATGGAATTTCCTACCGCTATACCTGGCGTTCTTGCGTGCGTTGCTACTGTCTTAATGCTTCTTTCTATACTATTCTCAATTGAGCACTTTTTTGGGGATGCTTGGGAAGTAGATGTTAATCATGGTCATGATACTCATTTCTCTCATAATGTGATTGCTTTCTTGGGATTAAAAAAACGTATACCTCTTATTCCTCTAATTGCATTGGTTGCATGGGGTATGACTTTCGCTTGTTTCTTTGTTACTGAATTTATTGATCTTTCATCTTCATGGTGGAGAATTATGCTTGGTATTGCTTTCTTGTTTGTTATGTTGCCTGTATTTTCAAGAATTGCATATGTTTTAATGCTACCTTTAGCTAAATTAATTGAACAGAATTCTGGTCAGGAATACTCTTTTGTAGGTAAAACTGGTACTGTCTCAAGCATTAATTCAAGAGAAAACTATGTAATGGTTGATGTCAGAAGTGAAGGTGTTGATAGCTCATTGATTATTTTCGTAAGCCCATCAGAAATCAATGAAATCGTTATTGGCGACCAAATTATCATTGCAGAACAACGAGTTGATCCTGCAAGTCATAATAATTACTATTATGGTGGAAAGATTATTTAAAAAATATGTTGCAATATCAAAAAGTTTTGTAGTATCATGTTCTGGCTTTAATAACACACACATTAATATTAATTAAATAAGGGGTTTTTATATGGAGAGTTGGAAGTATTTGGCTGTATTAGTTGTAATCTTTGTGGTCATTGCCGCATTTGTTGCAACCCGTTTCATTCTGGTTAAAGATCCATCTAAGGTTATCGCTATCAAACGATTGGGTGGTAAAATTGTTGTGGCGAGAACTGGTGGATTTATCTGGCCATTGATTAACTCATTCCTTATCGTGAGTCTTAACCCGCGAATGATTACTGTTGTTTCTGGTGAAGCAGGAGCAATTACCAAAGGTTCTCAGGATGATGAGCATAATACAGTAATTCGTATCGGTGATGGTAGCTATTGTAAAGATGATATCCGTGTTGATATTGCCGTTGCTTTCCAGCTTACAATCCCTACAGAAAGTGTTGCTGAAATTGTTGGGCAATTTGATCCTAAAATTCTTTCAAGTGCTAAATCATTGGCAGAGTTCTTTGAACCTAAATTTGCAGAAGCTCTGAAAAGCGCCACCCGTAAACACGATTATCTTTCCTTGATGAATGACCGTTCAGCTTTCCGTGAGTCTGTTCGTGAAGCAATTGCTAAAGAGTTGCATGGTTTTGTGCTCTCTGACGTTCTGATTGCAGAAGTTCGTCAAACTTCTGTTGATAAACTCAACCCTAATGACATTCTTGATGTTCAAGGCTTGGAACTTATCACTAAAACTACTACTGAACGTAATACTAACATCAAACGTATCAAAGAACTTGGTGAAACTCAGTTTACAGAGGAAGCAGTTAAAGGGCAGCAAGCACGTCTTCAGCTTGATCGTGGTTTGAAAGAAGAACAATTTAAAACAGAACGTGAAATTGAAACCATCCGTCTGGAAGAAGAAACTCGTATCAAAAACAAAGAAGTTGAAGAAAATCTTGCAAGAGAAAAAGCTCGCCTACAGACTGCTCAGGAAACCCGTATTCTTGAAGAGAACGTAGAGCGTGAAGTTGAAATTATCAGTATCAATAACAAGCAAATGCTTGGTATTAAAGAACAAGAAAATATCAAAAACGTTAAACTGGCAGAAGTTGAAGCTAATAACGAAGTTGCTAAAAAGAGTATTGAGAACGAAGTTATCATTGCAGAGAAAAATGTTGAACTGCATGGTAAAGAAGCTCAGGTTGTCGCTATTAAGAAAGAAATTGCAACAGAAGAAGAAAGAACATCTGACATTCGTGCATTCAGTGCAGCAGAGCGTTCTAAGAAAGTTAAACTGACAGAAGCGGAAGCAGAAGCTATGTCATATCAGACTAAGGAAGTTACTCTTGCTGAAACTCATAAACAGAAATCTGTTATTGAAGCAGAAGAGAAACGCATTAATGCCGATGCTCAGTTGGTAGTAGTAGAGAAAGACATTGAAGGTCGCAGAAAACTTGTTGAATTGACTCAGGATGAAATTGCAGCGCCTGGTCTTGCAGAAGCTAAAGCTGATACAGCAAGAGCCGAAGCTAAACAGCGTCTTGGTGAAGCAGAAGCTAATACTATTCACGTTGTTGGTGAAGCTCAGGCTAATGCTAAGAAAGCTCTTTATGTCGCTATGGATCAATTGCCAGAAAATGTTCGCCAGCACGAACTCCGTCTTAAAGAAATGGATATCGAGAAAGAACTTAAAGGCAAAGGTATTGATGCAGAACGTGATGTTGGCGTGGCAAATGCAGAAGCTTATGGCAAAGGTCTTGAGAAAGCAACTATTAGCGTCATTGGTGATGCTAACACCCTCAACACCCTTAACCAGAGCCGCTCTGTTGGTCTGTCCCTTGACCACAAAATCCGTGGTAGCGAGTTGTTGAGTAAAGTAGCAGAACCTTACCTCAGTGGTGAGAAAGATCTTCCAGAAGATTTGGCTAACATTCTTAAAGAATTCAAGGCTA
>Ga0308160_10001374_pt1 | contig 34601 bp, 42 predicted proteins | sample PhyFR1_FD_201036 | JGI IMG/M metagenome (GOLD analysis project Ga0308160, IMG submission 201036) | Phyllosphere microbial communities from UC Gill Tract Community Farm, Albany, California, United States - DLSLF.R1 | ecosystem: Host-associated > Plants > Phyllosphere > Unclassified | place: USA... | reverse complement strand
GAGAGGAGAGGGGGGGGGGACGGAACCAGGTTAAGAGAAGAAAGTCCTGAGCTGGCGATGGAGATGGAGGCGATGGAGAGACTGAGAGCAGGAGACAGATTTAGTCAGCGGAGACGCAGGTAGGAGTTGAAGACAGAAGAGGCATACTTACCCGTTGCTTAGAAGGTCTCGTCCTCGCTCTCGTAGCCGCTGTCGCATTGGACCGGCGACGGCGCCGTGGGCAGAGCGGGCAGAAAGCTCCGGCACGTCTTGCCGAGCCGCTCCCAGACCACGATGGCCTGCTCGACGTCCTCGTAGTCGGGGTGGTCCTCGGGCGTCGCCGCGAGCAGCTCCTTGAGCAGGGTCGGGTAGCCGCAGAGGACGCGCACAACCGGCGCACACAGGACGTCTTGCAGGTTCCGTCCTACAAAGTCCTCGGCGATCAACTCCCAGGCGTTGGCAAAGCTGAGGGTCCAGTCCTCGAGCCCTTCATAGAGGGCCTCGTCAACCCTCGAGCACGTTCGGCTCAAGGTGGCGCAATAGAGCGGCGTGTCGTAGTTTGGAGTGGGACCCGGAGCGACACCGGCCTGAGGGGCGGTGAGAGCGAAAACGGGGTCAGCAAGAGGGCGGAGAGGGCGAGGCGGAAGCTGCAGTCGCACGCACTCTCGTGAGAAAGAGCGTGCCGACACGGTCCTTTCCCGTGGCCTGCTCGGCCCGCAGCCACGTCGCGAGGCGCCGAGCGTTGTAGGCGACACTCTCGAGGTTGCTGAAGAAAAAGTCGACCTCGTCCGCCGACATCTCGACGCCGGCCTGGCGGGTGTAGGCCTCGAGGATGAGCTCGAGCTCGAATGCGTGGTCCTCCTCGGACGTGCACATGCGCTCGATGACCTCGTCGCGAGCCGTCACGATCGGGAAGCCATCGGCCGGGCGGATGCGGTGGCTGCAGAGCCAAGAAGAGGAGAGGGTGGTCAATCGGTGGGTCAGTGTGCTGGCGCGGCAGAGCCAGAGCGCATACGTACGGAGGCCTCTTTGAAAGGATGCGTCCGACGCGGTGAGCCAGGCTGCGGGTCGAAGGGAAGTGGCCGTCAATGAGAGCCCGCGAGCATGCGAAGGAAGCAGAGAGTAGATGGCGACGCACATCCGGTCTTGCTTCCGAAGCTCGGCGGCGACGGCGGCGATCGCCTCGGGCGACCGCTTCTTGAGCTTGCCAGTGTAGGCGTTCCGGCGGACGCGCTTACGGCGGTGCGCTTCCTTGTCGGCCTCGTCGTCCTCGTGGCTACGCTTGGTGCGGCAGAGGGGTCTGGAGGACGGGTAGGAAGGCAACGATGACAAGTCAGCGGCGACAGAAAGAGCTTGAACGAGGAGCGCGAGTCATCGGTGTCAGGACGTACGGGCTGACAGAGCGCTGCATGGCAGCATAGCGCTTGGTGCACGTCTTTGCGGAGGGAGCGACGGGACTGGAACATGGGCGACGGTCATCAGAAACTACGCAGGCGGGCGGGTAGGCGGGCGCGCAGTCGAGCAGGCACTTGAAGGTAGACGTACAGCGAAACGACCATCGGCTCCGGGATTGGACTGGCGGTCTTGCCGGGACGATTGATGGAACGAGCGACCTTGGCCGAGATGAGCACCTCGGTGACGAGGAAGCTCTGCAGAGAGGCGATCAGTGGAGGCTCGCAGACGTCGAGCGAGAACGAGAGACGGGAGGGAGAGCAGGGCGGGACGGAGTCTCACCTTAGCGGTCGCCCAGAGGGCGGGGAGGTTGCCGAGGATCGAGGCAGGCATTGCTGGTAGAATGTGAAGGGGGAGGGGTTGGACTGGCTGGTAGGCGAGCGCTGGTGGGCTAGGAAAGCTGGCGAGTAGGCACGGTTGGTAGTCGAGCGAGGGTTCGATGTTGAGTGATGGGAAACGAGGAAGAGGATGCCCTCTCCTCTCGCTCCCTCCCGCCCTTTGAGCAACCTGGGCTTGTGACACAGGCCGCACGACTGCCGGGTCAAGCCAGGCTCGGCCGTGAGCGCCCGCAGAAGTCCTGCGCTCGGCACGCACGCACGAGAGTTCGGCGCTTGCGGTCCATCCCCGAGCAGGGACCATGGACAGGCGATCCAGAGGCGAGGATCGGACCGGACGGACGGGAGGAGAGCGCGCAGTCGACGGCCTTGACCGTCCTGGAGCCCGCCTCTCGAATCTGAGAGGGGTCGACCGGGGTAGGCACGGGTGCGGCTCGTCGAGCGCTACACAAGCATACCCTCGCTGCGACGAAGGACGAGCTGTTAGGGGAGCAAAGGGCGAAGAGGAGCGTTTGAACCAGGAGAGTTGAACCGAGCGGATGCAGCGGCAGCATCAGCGTCAGCATCAATGGTGGTGGCGGCCGCCGCGCCCGCTCCAAGCGCTGGCTCATTTGACGAGCGACGCGAGCCAAAGGCCGGCGCTGGGACCCTTTGACCGAACGAGAGGTGGCGCCTGTTGGCTCAGGATCGTCGCCGTCGCCATCGTCGCCAGAGGACTCCGTCGGTTCGGGTCGAGTGCGCAGCGCCTGGAGCGACCCAAGATGGCGGTGACGGCGAGGATGCGACGACGACGGCGAGGTGAGCTGGAGAGAGGCAAGGATGAGCCCGGAGCAGGAAAGGTCAGCACGCGAAGGGAAGCGGCCTTCTTCTCCCGCTCAGGCACAAGGGCGGCGGCAGCAGCAGCAGCGATGACAGCGATGAGTCCAGCAGAAGCGTCAGTTTGAGCGCTCCGAGCGGGGTCAGCATGCGCTCCTCTGTCGACAGCAAGAGGAGCGCCTAGCAGGTATGGAGGGCGAGAGAAGCAGGGCTCGATGACTTGTGGGCCAGACTCGAGTCGAGAGAGGGTGGGTGCCTGGCCTCGGAAGGGAGGCTGCGCGACGACCGCGGGAGGCGGGACGAGGCCGGGCTGGTGGCTTGGTGCTGGCGGCGAGAGAGCCAGGGAGGACGACATCGACCTGCCGCCAACGACGACGACGATGAGGAGTAGGGGGGCCAGCTGACTGACTTCGGCTCGAGTTGCCGTCGACGGCTGACTGCTGAGATCCTACCTACCCTATGGCCGCCCCCTTGCTGACCGGGCGCTGGACGGAGCTGACGGCCGGGTGAGAGGGCGAGGTCCAAGCGCCGCCGCTGCCGTCAGCCTGGGCAGGTTGACAGGCCGGCCGTCGATGGGCGTGGTGATGAGCGGCTGGACGGGGTAGGGCAGGGAGACGGCCTGGAGGGTCTGCCGCGACCGGCTCGCAGGGTGAGAAGCAGAGGGAAGAGGACGAGAGAGACGAGGTCGCGGTGCGTGCGAGACAGGGCCGGTCGACAGGTCGGTCGGCCGCGAGGCTGTTGACAAGGGAGGAGGGCGCCCATCGCTCGGTCTTGACGACGGTGAGATGAGGAGCGGGCTGACAGCGTTGGGCGAGGATGCGAAGGGTGCCACGATGGGAGCGGACGGACGACGACGATGGACGAGGAAGGCGGTTGGATGAGGGAGGGCAATGTCGTGTCCACCTCGTCCTCCATTCCGCTGCACTCTCCGACCGGCCGGCAGCAGGAGGCAGGGCGACGCGACCCTGCCTTGCTCGATCTGACGGCCCGCCCCGATTACTCACGACCCGGCGCGTGCAGACGGGCCGGTGTGTACGCCCTGTCCTCCCGCTCCTCCTTCGCCTCTCCTCCTAATCCCTGGCCTCTGCGCTAAGAGGAGGCTGGTCGGACCTGTGCCCCGGGGCTGGACGCTGCTGCTGCTGCGCGGCTGACGTTGACCCTCTCCGGCGGCGGGTGACGACGACCTGGCCAGTCGACGCTCACTCCCTAACCGCAACAGACGAGGCTGACCGGCCTTGCTCACGACTGGTCGACAGCGTAAGTCGACAGCAGTGCTGATGCGTACGACGAGATGCCATGCGACGACGCTCTCGCCTGGTCCAAGGTTTCTCGCGGAGGCCGACCGGCGAAGAGCCTTCGACAGATCCCGCCCGCCCCTCAGCCCTGCCCAGCTCGCTCGGGGTACCGCCAACCATTGCTACATCGGCTACGCCTACGTCTGCTGGTACGGTCGGATCACCAAGGAGATCGGTTGACGGTCAGCAGCTCGAGTCGAGGGAGTCACGACGGAATTCTTTTTTTCAGATGACGCCTGAGCTCGTCGTTGCTCGGTTGCAGTGGCTACTCGACTGGAGCTAAATAAGGTCGATCAAAGCAGAGGGTAGGGAGATCAGAGCATCGTATTGAGTCGGCGGCAGTCGAACTGCCAGCAGGTCGGAGTGAAGGGGGTTGAAGGAGCCGTCGGAGGGGAGGAAGTGGTCTGTAGGTTCACCCACTCGTGCCGAGCCTGGACGGGGTGTCGTCCGGCACGACGAGGGGTGCGCCAAAGGTACGTCACTCTCCGGCCGCCGATAGTCCAAGCAAGGTCGGGACTGCCTCGGTTGGGACAATAGGCGTCGGGGTCGCGGCCCTGAAGGGCCGCATGAGTGAGGGAGAAGGCCAAAGGGCGAGCGAGCGCCAGCCAGGCTTTTGAAGGGCGGCGCCTTCAAGTTTTGCCTCCGACCGTTTTCTGAAGCGAAGCGCGGCCTTCCGCCGCCGCCGCCGCCGCCGCCGGCCGAGCGCCCGCGCGGAACGAAGGGCAGCAGCAGGAGAGGCCACGCAGCGGGCCCGTGCTGGCTTCCACCACCGACTTGACTCCCATCCACAACCAGCACCCACCCATCTCACTAATCTCTCAGCCATGCTCTGCCGCTCGCTCCTCCGCACCGTCGCCCGCTCGGCCCGGCCCGTCTCGGCCCTCCCTGTCGCCCCTCGGCTAGCCCCCGTCGCCCGAGCGAGCTTCTCGTCCTCGCCCGCCAGCCGGGGCTTCTTCACCAAGGCGGCCGACAAGGTCGCGGCCGAGGAGCTCAAGCCGGCGACCGAGGCTCAGGCCGAGGCGGCGACGCCGGACGCCCAGGCCGAGGAGGCCAAGGCGGCGGAGGCGGCTGAGGAGGAGGTCAAGGTCGAGGACCCCCGTCTCGCCGAGCTCGAGGCCAAGGTCAAGGAGAATGCGGACAAGATCGTCGAGCTCACCGTCAGTCCTCCTGCACCTTCGTTCGGCGTTCATCTCGTACGAGCCGTCTAAGGCCGTACAAGGCAGGCCGGTCACCATTCTCTTCGCGATGCATAAAAGCTGAAGTCCTCCGCTGTACTCCCCTTCTCCCTCTACCCGCGCCAATCGCCGATCACTCCCTTTTGTGGCGATCCCGCTGTCCCTGCTCGCAGAACGCGCTCAAGTACTCGCAGGCCGATTTTGCCAACCTCCAGCGGCGGTCGGCCGAGGAGTTCAGCCAGGCCTCGGAGAAGGCTATCAAGCGCTTTGCGTCGGACCTCCTCTCGACAATCGACATCCTCTCGCTCGCGCTTAAGCACGTCCCCCAGCCGATCCCGGCCGACAACGTTCCGCTCAAGGCCCTCTTTGACGGCGTCGAGATGACGCAGACCGAGCTTCTCAAGACGCTCAAGCGGCACGGAGTCGAGCCCATCAACCCCATGGGCGAGAAGTTTGACCCTCACTTCCACGAGGCGCTCTTTCAGGTGCCCGTCCCCGGCAAGGAGCCCGGCACCGTCATGGACGTCAGCCAGGTCGGCTACACGCTCAAGGGCAAGAGCTTGCGCGCGGCCCAGGTCGGCGTCGTGCGTCCCCCTGTTTCCTCTGCTGGCCTGTCGCCACCCTCGCTGATTTCGCAATTCCTGCTTCCATGCTTGCCCGTCTCTCCAGGTCCGCGAGTAAATGCAGTCTGCTACTGTACAACACGGCCCCCGCTACCCCACCTTATGTACCACCGCCTCCCCATCAGCCCTAGACGTCGTCCCGCAATCGCATCTTCGGGCGCTCTTACTGCACCCCTCTGCAACACCACCCCTCGAAAAAAAGGCCCTTTCACTGGGCGAGCTCCTTTCAAAGTAGGGAGGCAAGAAGGCAGCCCTTCTCCTCCCACTCCTCCTTCTGCTTTGGACCCCACGGGAGCCGACGACGATGCACACACCCTTCTCGCAACAAAATCAGCTTCGAAGAAAGTGGCTGCTCGGCGCCGAGTGACGGGCGGGTTGGGTGACTTGTAACGAAGAGGCCTGCTGAAGGAGCTAGTCGGCGTGCAGAGAGCCATATATTGGGGAGACAACATCCGTGAGATCCATTCTAGCAACCCGGTGGACGATGCAGTTGCGACAATCCGGTGAATGGCGCAGGTACGGCCGCCAAAGGTCGCTGCGTGACCTCGTTCCGCGCTATTCGGCGGCCGAGACGTCGCGAGGGCTAGACGTTGCCTTGCCTAGGCCAGCCATGGTTCCAGCTCGCGAACGTCGGAGGCAACGCAGCGGGAGGCGATCCGATGCTGGACGAACGTACGCCGAGTGGTCCGCTACATGGCGAATAATGGGCGCTGCAGCATCGCGACGCTTTCGCGAGCATGAGGCGTGCAGCACTCGTCGTCGACAGGCAGGCACATATGCGCTGTTCTCGTGCGATACGCCCATTCACGACAGGACGAGGATGTCGGTCGGGTCGGCGGGCTAGTATCGGCCAGCCTGTTGTCTTGGGGCTGAGCGGTACAAGAGCGCCCGCACCGACAAGGCTCAGATGTAGAGCGCCGCTTCGCCCGCGTCGCCGTTCAACGACGCCCGGTCGCCATAGGCGATCTCGGGCCCGGAAGCGCTGCTCGAGCCGGCGCCGGCGCCGGTGAAGCGGTCGGTCCAGCTCGGACGGTCGTCCGACTCGACCTGGGCGTCGACGACCCACCGCCAAGGGACCATGACCTGCGAGGATGCGACTGATCGAGTGAGCCGAGTCCGCGTGGTACGAGCCGCGCACAAAGGGAAGACGCACCATGCCGACGTCCCTGTCATCTCCGGCCGGATTGACCTCGGTTGTGTTGCTCAGGATGAGGTTGAGCTCCTTGTCGAGGCAGACGAGCGTGCCGGTGAAGGACCGACCGTCGGCGATCGTCAGCCGGTAGAGCCCGTTCAGGGTTGCTTGCAGCCGGGCGAGCGCGGGAGAAGGGCTCGCGGCGGCGTCGTTCGTCGAGCCGGAAGGAGGGGTGGCGGCGGCCATGGACGTAGCTGACTGCGATGGAGTCGTCGTTGACTGCCGTCGTCGTCGTCGTCAGGGACCCCCATTGGGACCTCTCGACGTCGTCTGATGCGCCTCGGCGGACTCGATGCAGCCACGCCCGCGCCGCCGCCGCCGGAGGCCGCGCTCACCGACGACCCGCTCCGACCAGCCCGAGACGGCCACACCCAGCATCTCGCCACCTGCCGCCCTCCCGGACAAGCCATGTTCATCATCGTCCGTCTTTCTGTGCTGTCTGAATGCGCCCACGCTCTGTGTCGCTGACACACGCCTTCTGCTCGGCGCCGCAGGACACCCTCTTTGGCCGGACGTTGACGCCGGCCGAGCGGCTCCGCCAGCACCAGCGCGCGCTCCAGAAGGCTCAGCGCGAGCTCGACCGCGAGCGAACCAAGCTCGAGAAGTGAGTCTTCTCGCGGGGATGCACCTGGGGTTGGAGCCTGTCGGATACCGCAGGCGATGTGTCGCCACGGCTGAGACGGTGCTCGGAGGGCATCTGATGGGCCGTTCGCTTGCGCGCAGGCACGGCGCAGCTCGACCTCGAGACTGACCACGTCCGCGACCGCTCGCCTGATCTTCAGTGAGGAGAAGAAGCTCATGGGCGATATCAAGCGGTCGGCCAAGGCAGGCCAGATGGTGCGTGCCGGGTCTCACTGCTTCAGACTCAAGGCCGAGCCATGACGAGCTGACGGGCGATCTCGGATCGCCAGAACGCCTGCAAGATCATGGCCAAGGACCTCGTCCGCACCCGGCGCTACATCCAGAAGTTCTATGCGATGCGGACCCAGCTCCAGGCGGTCTCGCTCCGGATCCAGACGCTCAGGTCCAACCAGGCGATGGGCGAGGCCATGAAGGGCGCGAGCAAAGCCATGGGCCTCATGAACCGGTCGATGAACCTCCCGCAGGTGCGGCCCGTACTCTCTCGTGCACAACAACCCGGCCGCCGGTTGGCTGACCCGCCTCTGTGTCTTCCTTTAACCCCCGCAGATCCAGAAGATCATGATGGACTTCGAGAAGGAGTCGGCGACGATGGACATGAAGGAGGAGATGATGTCGGACGCCGTCGACGACGCCATGGACCAGGAGGGCGAGGACGAGGAGGAGGTCGAGGGCGACCGGATCCTCAAGGAGGTCCTCGACGAGATTGGCATCTCAATCGGCCAGCAGGTGCGTCGCCCCCCTTGAATCGCTTCTTGCGTGACGTGACGCTGACGACCAACCCTCTGCCCCTGCCAGCTCGGAGAGACGCCGTCAGCCATCCAGGCCCAGACGAACGGCGCCCTGCCGTCATCACGCCTCGCCGTCGCCGAGGGAGCCGACGGTCCTCCAGCGCCGAGCAGCGGCGCCAACAACGGCGGCGGCGCAGGTGGAGGCGGGGCCGAGGAGGACGCCCTCCAGGCCCGGCTCGATAACCTCAAGCGGTGATCCCTCTCCCGACCCCCTCTTGCGCCTTTCCGGACCCCACAGCATTTCCCTCGCCTGCTCGCTCTCGCCTTTGTACTCTCGGATTCCTGCCTGACACTCCCTGGCGCCTCTCGCGGCCGACCGCTTGCCATCTTACGAGCTGCCCCTCTTTCATGATCTTCGACGAAGCGCGTGCTCGATCGGATCAAAGAGGCTCCTCTTCGGCGACAGGGGTACGCTACCACCGCTCGAGCAGAGATTTCTTTGATGGGAACGGGCCATGTATCGCGGCAGGACGCAGGGCTGGGCAGGAAGGAGCAGGGGGGAGAAGAGACGCAGCGACAAGAAGAGCGTGACCGTCGCGAGAAGGAGGAAGAGGGAGAGCTCGCTCAGAAGACGACCGGCCAGCCCGAGGAGAAGTCGAGTAGGTTGATACCGAGGTTCGAGCTGGTTGAAGTATAGTAGTGATACACGAGTAGCCTATCGCAAGGAAGCACAGTCAGCAGGATGTCGGTCGTGGTGCGGCAGAAGTTATTTAGGCGAGGCAAGACGCACCACTGCGAGCCGTCCTGGATGACGGATGCTCCACCGGGGCCGATGATCGAGTCGTGCGAGGCGAGGACGAGCGTTCCGCCGCCGTTAAGAGCAGAGACGCCGGCTTTGTCCACGTACGGCCCGGTAATGGACGACGAGCGGACGACGCGCGTGTTGTAGGTCGAGGAGGTGCCCGAGCAGCACTGGGGCAGCGGACGCGGGTCAGCCTCGTGCCAGAGACCAGGATGCAACGCAGAAAGACCCACCTTATCCCAAGACATGAACAAGTACCAGTAGTTGCCGTTCTTGACGATGGCAGGCGCCTCGAGAGGATTGTTGGCGACGTTCGGCCGCGAAGCAATACCGATTGACTTCGCGCCCGACTTAGCCTTGCCGGTCGACGGGTCGAGCTCGATGATGGCAATCCCGCCGAAGAAGCTTCCGTAGGAGAGCCACTGGCGCGATCTGTTGGGGATAGGAAAGAGAGTGAGCATGTATCCAGTCGAGAGGTTAGGGGACAAACTTACCCGTCTTGGATGAAGTTGCCGTCAATCGCGTTGTAGGGATCACCCGTCTTGGACGCAACGACGACTCCCTGCTGGGTAAACGAGCCTGGGAGTCCGGTCGTCGACTGCGAAACGAGAGAGAGGGTCGACATCAGGATCAAAGCCGAAAGAGCACGCCGAAGCCAGAGAGCGGCTGCGTGGAGACAACTGACGGTCGCCAGGAAAATCGCCGAGTCCGAGGTTCCGAACTTGGAGGCCGTGAAGTACATCACGAACTTTGAGCCGTCATAGTGCACATCGGGCGCCCAAAGGTCGTTGGGTCTCGTCGAGTCGAGGTAGAAGCCGGTGCCGCTCGGAGCAGTCTTGAAGACGTTGCCGGCAAAGGTCCAGGCGGTTCGGTCCTTGCTCGTTCGGACGTCCATGCCCTTGGGAGATGTAGAGTAGAGATAGTAGGTGTCTCCGACGTGAACGCTAGAAAAGGGCAACGCTTGCTCGGCAATCAGTTCCAGCCCCAATCCCAGACTTTAGAGCGCCTTCGTCAGGTCGAGGACGCAACGCACAGGCTTGGGTCGTGCACGCCGTCGTAGGCGCCCGTGGCGGGGCCGGGGTTGGGGTAGGCGGCAAAGACCGCCGAGACGGCACAGGCCAGGAGGGGGAGGACGCGGCCGAAGAGCATGTTGGGCTGGGAAGGTGAGTGCGGGGAAGAAGAATACGCTCGCTCGGGGGTGGTCAGCCTCTTTATAGACAGGTCAGCGGCGCCGCTGTCGCGGGTGCCTCGCACTCCCTAAGCGGGGGTCCCCATCAACGGACGGTAGAGAGGGGACAGGAGAGAAAGGAGGGAGAGGGTCACGCCGCCGAGCTGATGTTCGTCGACAGGAGCGAGCTAACGGTTGGACGGGCGCGAGTCGTCGGCCATCGCAGGAGGCGGCGCGCAGCGGCCGAGGGCGGCGTTCGCGCACGCCGCCAGTTGATGCCGTCGACCGGCGCCGGCCGGCCAACAAAGAGGCCGAAGAGCCGAACCTTGCACGAGGAGGTCTTCTCGGTCCTCTGTTCGCTCGTCCGCAAGAAGGCACTCTGCCCCGAAGAAGGGTCGAGCGGCGACTCCGGTCAGGAGGCTTAATCTGACAGACGGCAACGAGGAGAGCTCGCTCGCGACGCCGCTGCCATCGCTTGCGCCGCTTCACGCCGCTACCGGAATCTCGAACCGTGTCAGTCCCCCCTTTGCAAACGCACACGTCGATCGTCGAACGGCATACAATCACAGGGGGGCGCGTGCCTCCTCTCGCAAAAAGGGGGATACCGCCCCGCTCAAGCGGCCATCGCAGCCTCCTGCGCATCGAGCGCGGCCTCGGCCTCGGCGATGAGCCGCTCCTCCTCGCTGGCGTCGAGCCGGGCCTTGCGCTCGGCGCGCTCGGCCTCGAGCTCCTGGTAGCGCATCTGGAGGTCGCGCTCGCGCGCCTGCAGCTTGGACACCTCCAGCTCGAGGCCCTCGATCCGCCGGGGCGTCGCCGCGCTCTCCTGCTGTCGGAGGCGGGCAAAGGCCTCGATCTCGCGCTCCGTCTTCTGCAGCTGCTCGAACGCGTCGGCGATCCGCTGCTGGAGCTTAGCGTTGACAGCCTGGTAGCCGCCGAGGAGCTTGCCGAGCTTCTTCTCCGTCTTGCCGGCCTTGGTCGCCTCGTCGACCATTGCGCTCTTGTCCTGGCGGATGAGAGCGGCGTAGCCGGCGATCCGATCGGCGGGCGAGATGGCGGCCGGGTCAACCCACGAGGCCGAGTCGGCGTGGAAGACGAGCGACTCGCGCGTCTTGGCCCAGCTGACCGAGGCACCGAGCGCCATCAGGCCGTGCTCGTCCGAGTGAGTGAGGATGCTCCGCTTGACGGCCTCCTCGCTCGCGCCCGGGAAGCCGAGCGAGGTCGCGAGCTCGGCATGGACGAGCGCCCGCGCGGTCGTCACCGAGTCGTCGTCCGGGCCGACGTACGACGACGACGCGCCGCCCGAGCGCGAAGTACCGGGCAGCGGGTGGGCGATCGAGTCATGCTCGACGAGCCGAGCAAACTCGACGTCGACAAGGCGGAGCGCGGCGTCCCGGTCGGCGTCGCCAGTCGAGGCCGAGACGAGCATGAGCTCCCCGAGCAGCGCCGTCACGTCGACGTCGACCGGCCGGGGCAGACCCTGCTTGACGGCCGAGCTGCGACGAGCAAGCGCCTTGGCGGCCTCCTCCTCGGCCGCCCGCTTCTCGCGCGCGTCCTTCTCGGCCTGGTCCTCCTCCGACAGCGGCACGTTCTCGACCTCCTCCTCGTCGTCGGCCTCGGGCAGGACGAAGTCGAAGTTGTTCTCGGCCTTGGGCAGCGAGGCGAAGCCCCGACGGAGGGCGTCCTTTGCGCGCCGGCGGGCCTGAGCGGGCGTGTCGCCGATGGGGGTCATGCCCGGGTCAAGCGAGTTGATGCTGAGATTGTCTCGCATCGGCGTCCGGAGCGGAGTCGCCGACGCAGCCGAGCCGACCTCGGACCGCGGCGTCGCGCCGAAGTCGACACCGCCGGTGCCACGGAAAGGCGTAGCGAGCGGGTTAGGCGTGGCAGCGACCGAGTGGTTGGGCGTCGCGCTCTCGTAGCCGGTGCCGCGGCCCTCGAGGACGTGGAGCGGCGTGTTCTCGTCGCCAAGGAGGGGCGTCTGTTGGTGCATGATGTTGCGGAGGTTGAGCGTCTCGGCCATGATGTTGTCGTCTGCAGCAGGCGAAGGGGGGGGGGGGGATCGCGCGTCAGTCCGGGTCGGACACGGATAGATTATGAGGGAAACGCACGCTGAGGAGCCGTGTTAGGCGTCCGCGCCATCTTGGCCCGGCCGAGGCTCTCGTAGTCGCCGAGCAGCCGCGCGCTCGCCTCGTCGTCGCCCTCAACGAGCTCCCGGCTGCGCTCGCCGGCCTGGCCAATCTTGACGATCTCGTCGAGCTCCTGCTCGCCGACCTGCGCCTCGGGCAGGACGAGGTGCCGTCGGTTGCCAATCTGCTCGGCCTCCTGGAGCTTCTGGATCTGTGCGTTCCGCGCGGCGACAAAGGTCGCGTTTTTGTCGCCACCCTCCTTACCCTTGCCCTCGCGCTCCTTCCGGGCCTTCTTGCGCTTCTCCTCCTCGACGGTGTCGGCCTTGCGCTTCTCGAGCTTCGACAGAAGCTCGCCTACGGGCGCGTGGTAGCCACGCGTCTTCTCGGCCGAGGTGTCGTAGAAGCCCGGAGCGGGCTGCTTGTTGAACGGGATGTCGGCGTTGTACTGCAGAGTTGCGTATGCAGCGGGCGTCAACGGCCAGAACTCGGCAGTGGGTGTGGAGCGAAGGGGGAATGGGCACGCACGTCCATCGACGTCTTCTTGTCCTTCGGCTTCGCGCGCGACATGATGCCGGCGGCCTTGAGCTCGCGCTTCTTCTGCAGCATCGCAAGTCGGCGGGCCTCCTCCATCTGACGCTCACGCGCCTTGCGCTTGGCCTTCTTGCCCTGCGTGTTGGCCAGACGGGCGCGCGCCTCGGACAGCATCTCCTTCTCTGCAGGACGACGCGTACACGAGTCGACGTCAGCAGTCTCGTCCCTCCGCTCGAGGACAAGACAGACGACTGTCACGCACCGTCCTCGTCCATGTCGATGGGATCCGGTCGGGCCGGCTTCGTCTCCGGATCAGGGTCGACCTCTCCCGGCCTCAGCCGCCGGACATCCTCAGCTGCCGGCGCCGACTCGGGCCCGCTCGGGCCGGCGAGACTGAGCGACTCCTCGCCCTCCTTGGCCTCGGCCTCGTCGAGCAGCTTCTGGTAGCGGTCGAGGCACTGAGTCGCCGTCCGGCCGACGATGGGCGCGATCGTCCGCCACTGTGTCGGCATGAGCTTGGCGAGATGCAGCAGCTTCTCATCCTCGGTCTGCGGACGGTGAGGAGATCCTGGAGAGTCAGCGAGCAGCACACACGACTTGTCGGGGTTTGATCAAGCGTCGAGACGCACCTTGGACCACTCGACCTTCTTGATGGACGGATCCAGCCACTCGTACCAACTGTGGCATCCAACGAGGGGTCAGCTCCGAGCTCGTCGCAGCGACGTCTTATGCAGAGGATGGGCTCACCGAGCCTTGCACTGCTTAGGCGTCTTCCTGACGAGCAGGGACGAGATGCGGGCCCATTGCTGATCACGCGTGGACCAGAGCGAGGAGTCGGGTCAGCTCGCCTTTTCCCGCAAGTGGTCTGTTGGAGCGGGGACTGACGTTCTTGCCATACTTGGAGATGGCAGCCTTGAGGATCTCATCCTCCGTGTTACGCCTAGCAGTCGCGCACGTGGAAAAATGGCCAGAGTCAGCCCATGGATGCAGCGAAGGGGTCTCGGACGCAGCCAGGGAGGAGCAGGGGTGGTCGGCAAGAGGGCGGGGCCTTCGGCGCCTCTCCTTGCCCCGACCTCGCACGACATCGCGAGCAGCCAACTCACCAGATACCTCCCTTGATGATGATTCTGACCATGACCGCGAGCGAAGAAGCGCGTCCGGAGACGACGGGCTGATCGGAAGGAGGAGGAGAGGTGGGCGAGACGAGGTCGTCCCGCATGCGAGCTGCTGTCGCCGCCTCGCGCGCGCGGCCGATGCGAACCAAGGGGCTCGATGCGGTCGAAGAGGCTGTGGCCTATGCGTCGCGGCCCGCTGGGCAGGCCACTATCATGCGGGTGACTCGCTCGCTCGCAAAGGTAGGAAGGGGGAATGGCATGCATATCGTATCGTTCGAGTCATGGCGATCGTCAAAGCTGGAAGGCGGAGGGCGCGCCCGTGCATCAAGGGTCGAGGAGACCTTCACAGGCGCAGGAAGTCGTTGATGATCTTCTCGCTTCCGACGGCTGGTCTCGCATCGACACCCGCCGAGAACGAGTGACGGGCATGAGATCGAGATCAGAGAGCAGACGGCTGAGGGGCACAGGGAAGAAGTCGAGACGAGGCGCCGTCTTGGGACGCGATCCCCAAAGGAACGCGCTGTGATCTGGGTGGATGCGCCGGGCGCCAAGCCGGCGGGACGATGCTCGACAGAGTGCCGGCTTTTGCTCAATCAAATCAATCAAAAGCTGTGTGATTAAAGAGGGCGATGACAGCCTTGTCAGTCCTCTTTGCTCGGAGAGTAGGAGGAGAGCGACGCAACGAACCAAGCTTCTTGAGCCGCAGCTTGAAAAGGGCTCGCCCGCCGCCGTACGTCCGGCGGTCAAGGTCGAACGCCGCCGCAGTCCACTTTGCGACGAGCAAATCGTCGCCGAGCGGCCGGTAGACGGTAGCAAGGAGGGTGGAGCCGACCTACGCGACAAAGACGAGCTCCTGATTGCGGTGGATCGAGGAGATGACGCGGAGGAGGAGGATAGAGCCCTAGAGGACGCGTTTGCTCACTGGTCAGCCTGCTGAACAGTCTGTAATGCAGGTCGTCGTTCGAGCACGGACCTCGTGCTTCTTGCTGTAGACCATCGTCTTGAGCTTAATCTGCTCAAGCGACTCGACCGGCGTCGTCGAGTGATGGAAGGCAACGGAAGCGGACATAAGCGCACGAGGCCACGAGCCCTCCTTGCGCGACGCGTCGGTCCGAGCGACGAGCATCTCAAACGTGGCCAGGCGGTCCTCGGTTGCGGGCCCTAAGACGGTGGGTGCGCGAAATCAGCAGGACTGCAAATACGTCGGCTGCTCAGCCACACGACGCAGACTCACAGTCGGCAGCTCTTCGCAGAAGTACAGTGGAAGAGGAGGTCATTCGGGAAGAGAGGGATCGCCGGAGCCTCTGCTAGAAAGCAGATGAGCACGCACCCTGGCTTGACCGGCGGCTCGGCGAGATCATGCGTCATGGCGTGCTCAAGCGCGAGCGCCTCTTCTCTGTCTCGAGGAAATATCTCTGGCAGAGAGTCCGTCGAAGAGGTCAAAGAGGCTGGCAGAGCCGTGGCTGCGAGCTGCGCCGTGAGCTCAGAGGTCAGCCTGGACTGGCTGCTGCCGCCGGCGCCTCCGCTGCGGGGCGGGTCCATGTAGATGATGGCGGTGTTGGGCCCGAGGTCGAGCTGGCGGATGGGAGGCACGCCGGAGGCAGAGGAGCTCGAGGTGCCGGCTGAATGAGTCGAGGGCGAGGTGGTGGTCGGTGTGAAATGATGGCAGGCGGCGGATGAGATCAAAGGGGTGACGGGACGGCGGCGGCGGGGGCCAGAGCAACTGCGCGCCGCACGACCGCCGTCCCCCTGTCGGCCTGTCGTCGCCGCCGGTCAGCGTAGGGTCGCCCGGCAGTCAGCGGTCATTCTCAAGCGTCAAGCGTCAAGCGCCCAGTCTGAGAGAGTCATGAGGAGGAGGCGAGGCGGTGTGTAGACAGAGAACAACAGGGTGGGGGGGGGGGGTGCGAGGGGTTCCGGCAGAGAGGGAGGGTCGAGCGTCCGGAACAGTCAAAGGGGGTATAGTGCTGGGTCTCCGAGCAAAGCATGCGCGAGTGGAGTTGGGCGGTGCAATTGGAGAGGGCGGCGGCGAGAAGGCCGTATGCAGGGCGGTCGGACGTTGCAATCTTACTTCTTCTCGTTGAGGATGGCGTCGTTAAACTCGGCGAGCGGCAGGAGCTCCTTCTTATCGACGAGCTGGAACTCGCTCACGAAGAGGAGGAAGTGCCGGTAGTTTGTGTTAAGGTGCGCTGGGTGGCGGGAAGAGGCAAAGGCCGAGCAGCATTAGCGCTGGCAGGTCGTCGAGGCATGGGCATGAGCAGGGCGGCGCACCCTCGATACCGAGTGCACAGATCTGGTCAAAGTGCGAGGCGTAAATGTGGCCGTAGATGCGGAAGAGCCGGCGGAGGATCGTCTGGCAGGTCGTCCGGAACGACTTGGGGAACGGCACACCTGCGAGAAAAGTGCAAGTCGTACGATCAGGACGGATTGCTGAAACTCAGCGACGCGCCGCGGGCGCAAGGAGAGACGCACCGATGCGGGAGGGGAAGATCTCCTCATCATCGAGCAGCGACTGCACCCAGTTCATCAGCGCGTCGACGTACTCGCACGCCGGCAGGGCCGTCGGCTTCTTGTACGTCGTTCCGTCCTCAAAGAGGAACTCGAAGCTGCATGTAAGTCGGATGACGGGGTCGTCAGCTGCTGCTGCGCGCCTGTCCTCGCGTTGAGCGAGCTCGCTGGACGCTAAGCAGGCTCGACGCACCGAGGACCGGCCGACATGATGGGGCACTGTCAAGAGGCGCATGAGACAGAAGGTTAGGATGGATCTCAAAAGGCTGAGCTGGGCACCTGGGCTCGGACCGACCGTCTCCTTGTTGCAAAACTCGGCGATCGTCCCGTAGAGCATGTTGACGTGGTTGAAGAAGTCGACGACTGGAAGAGGGGCCGGCAGACAGGGAAAGACGGTTGGCTTCCCTTCTCTCCAACTCCGGAGCAAGCCTGGGACTGACTGTGCACGGCGACCCACTCGTTCTCGTCCTCGCCTTCGGGCAGGCGCACGGCCGCGCGAAGGTTGCCCGAGCCCTGTGGGCGAAGTGACAGACGTCAGCGCTCTCGCTCTCGTTGCTCGCGGTGAGCATTTGGCGGGCGACTTACGAGCGTCGACTCGGCAAACTTCTTGAGCTGGTACTGCTTGGTGCCCGACGGAGCCTGCTTTGGCTTGAAGGCTGGCGGATGAGCGATGAACGGGGCGTCAGCGGCCTCGACGGACAGGGGAGCGGGCGCGCCGTCGGAGAGAGGCTGCCGGGCAGAGCTCACTTCTCGTGCGATTCGAGCTCCTGAGACGGCAGCAGACAACATCAGGTCAGGCAGCTGGACCGTCAACAGACCTCGTCTGCCCACTCACAGTGAGAAGAGGGACGACATGGCGACAACGGCTGGGGAAACGGGAGTGGCGGTTCGGGTTCGTCGAGGACGCGCCTTCGGCCGGTGCTTTCGTCGCCGCCTTGCCCCTGACGTCGACCTTTCGGTTGGAAGCGCACTCAGCCAGCCACGATTCCGACCCTTGCCCAGCGCCGACCCAACACGATGGCCGACGGAGAGCCCGGGCGTCCTACGCCGCTCGACATCCCAGAGCTCGTGCGTCCTTACGGTTCAGCTCTGCTCGATACGTCGGTCGTGCGTGACGGTTCCGAAGCTGACGGCCCGAACTTGGCTCGCTGCCTGCTGTGATTGACCCACCTCCTGCAGCTCGCCAATGTCTTTGACCAGATGGCCGACGACCTGCCCACGCTCGCGAGGTGTGCGCGCGTCTGCCAGGCCTGGTCCGGCCGAGCCCTCGAGTGCGTCTTCTCGGGCAGGCTGCCTCGCTCAATGCGCTCATGCTGATCGCGCCGCCGTCGCCGCCCTCCACCTCCTCCTGCACGCCCGCGGTCCAGGTCGCTCTGGAAGGGTCCGATCTGGGCATCTCAACTCACGACGCTCCTGCCGCCATTGACCGCCTCGGCCACACCGTTCGACCTGCCGCGGGCGTCGTCCGACCCTCTGCGCAACCAACGTTTCCTGCTGAGCATGCCGACCGAAGCCGAGCTCGCCCGGTTGAACACCTATGCGGCGCTCATTGAGCATCTGCGGTTCGACGAAAGCGACGCGATGCATCCTTGGATGGCGGCCAGACTGAACTTCCCAAAGCTCAAGATCTTCGAGTGTGTTCGCATCCATGTCCCATGGGGTTGCGCTCGGGGGGCTCGCGCTGACTCGCCCTAACTCATGCGCCGTCGCTCAGGGCGCAGCCGATGCTGGACCTGGAAGCCATCCTCACCCTCGGCCCGCTGTGTGGACCGGTGGGTCAAAGCACGTCATGAGGGTGATGAGCTATGCTGACCGAGCTGCTCTCGCGCTCGCCAGCAAATTACGCGCGTTCTGCTGGACCTCGACGAGCAGGATGACGAGGATGATGACGACGACGACGAAGAGATCGATGACGACGACCCGGACCCAGTCTGGGGCCATGCCGAGCAGTACGTCTGTCATGTTTCTCGCCCCGGGGAAGGTCCTCCCTGACGCTGGCGTCACTTCCTGTCAGGTACGACACGGCCGCAAGCTACACGCTGGTCAACCACGTCGCGCTCTCATGCCCGAGTTTGACGACGCTCGACCTCTGTCTCGGCAAGAAGACGAGCGCTAACGGCGTCTTTCCGCTGCTCGCACCCTTACGAGGGACGCTCAAGCGGCTGTCTTTCCTTTTCCCGAACGCCGGCGGACGGCATGCGAACCCGCTCGCGCTCGAAGGCCTGCGGGCGCTAGACGGCTTTGAGGCACTCGAATTCCTGGAGTTTCGGGTCGAGGACGTCTCTGCGGCCAAGGCGACCAAGAGCGGGACACGGCCACTCAACATCCCGGCGCTGCGTAAAGTTGTCCTGTGCGTCAGCCTTCTCCCTGGCGAACTCCCATTCGTCGTCGCGTGTCGCTAATGGGATGCTGAATCGTCTCGCTCGGTAGGACCGACCTCTCGACCGAACAGCTTCCCTCATTCCTCGTCCTCCTCCCGGAGACGATCAAGGAGCTCCTGATCTTCGAGCCCGCAGTCGTGCCCAAGTACCGCCGCAGCGATCCCACGGCCACCTTCTGCGCCGCGCTTCGGCGTTTTGCCGGGCTTGAGACCTTCAAGCTGGCCTCGCATCATGTCCCGCCGGAGCCGCGCAACACGCTCGCCGATCTCGACTTCCTCAAGACAGTCCTCGTCACCGTCGGCTCGGCGTTGGCGTCGCTTCAAACGCTCCAATTCGGACTCGGCCGGGCAGAGCTCCCGAAGGAGGCTCTCGTCAGCGTCGCCCAGGCGCTGCCCAACCTCCGGCACCTTGCCCTTCTGACGAAAGACCTCGACGCGGCCGACCTCGATGCGCTCTCGCATACGCTGCCCGCGCTCGAGTCGCTTGCCGTCTCGGCCTGGATACGGCTCCCTTACCCGCCGCCTCTCGACGCCGGTGGGGAGGAGCCGACTGATGAGGCCCGGGCCGCCTCGATCGCCGCCGCGGGCGAGTGGTCCTTCCCAAAGATGCGGCGCTTTGGCGAGTTTTCGTCCGAGCAGTCTGCCCAGCGGCCGGCGGGCCGGCGGCTGCTCAAGGACGTCGTCGAGCAGGACATCTTCTTCGCCGAGCGCTTCCCGGTCGACTGCAAGTTTGGCCCGCTGCACCCGCTGACAGAGCACTACGTACGTCGCCTTTCCTCGACGCTTCATCGCCCGCCGTCTGCCACTTACACGTCTTTCGCCTCCTCGCATTCCAGGTCGACGACTCGTTCCTCTGGGACTTCCAGGAGGCCCGCAACGGTCCGGCCCCAGACGACGGCGACTTTTCTGAGGGCGACGACGACGACGGCGGCTCGGTCGGCTCGGACGGGTCCGAGATTGACGACGCCCAGATCAGCGAGGACCTCTACCAGAGCTACATTGGCATGGGCTACACGGCGGCCCAGGCTAGCGCCATGATGGAGGCTAGCGGAGAGGGATCTGAGGTTGGGGCCGAGGAGCTCGCCGAAGACTGGGACGGCGACGGCGCGGGCGAGTGGACAGATGAGGACGACGGCTTCTGAATGCGCTCGCCACCAAATTTCGTCGGCCCGTGGAGGAAGAGGAAAAGGGGTCATTGGTCATCAGGTCGGGCCGCTCAGGTCTGGACCGAGGCGACGTTCTTGCCAGGCACGGTGTTCTTGAGGATCTCCTTGCCCTCCCAGAACCTGAGGTGCGTCAAGACAAACGGAAGCATGTCAGCTGCGAGTCCGAGGGCTGTCGAGGCGATCCGCAACTGCGCAAGGACGCACCGAGGAATGTCGTCGCCGGCGTAGAACTTGCGCTCGACGCCCTCCTTTGTGATGACGGCCATACGGATGACACCGCCAGACGAGCCGTCTCGGCTCATTGCCAGGCTGAGTGCTGAGGCGAGCGTATGAGTGCGATGATCAGCTCCAACCCTGGCCGCGCCAGAGCGCTCGCAGTGCCAACGATCAAGACGCACCGTTGCGGACAAACTCGACGGTCTGGTCCTGACCCCAGCCCTCCTGGTACGTTGCGTCGCAGTAGCCGTAGATGTAGGTTGAGCCCGAACCGCCGATCGCCCAAGGCTGGCGGAAGAGGCCGCCGCCGAGCGGGATGTTGTAGACCGACGGCCCGTTCTCGGCGTCCCATCTGACGCGAGCCAGAGACCCCAGGCGGTGTTAGCCGACTGATTCAGCAGAAGCACACTGACAACGCAGGACGCACCCAGCGACAATGATGCCCGCCGAGAGGTTGTCCTTGTTCTCATAGCACAGCTTCTGGAAGATGGACGCGGCCGTGTGCACCGAGGGCGGCGCGCCGGTCGAGGCCGCAAACATCTGGAGCTGGTAGTGGACGATGTCGGCGACGGCCTGCGAGGAAAGAGGGTGAGAAGGCAGTCAAACGGGCTGCTCTCGATCATGAGAAGAGCTTGCAGCGGTCTGCAGACCAGGGGGACGGTGGACGGACCTGGGTGTCGGCCGCTGAGCCGGAGCGGCAGCAGTAGACGCGGTCGTGGACGAAGGTCAGCTTGTCCGTCACGCGGTTGGCAATGTACGAGCTGTTCAGAAAGGGAACGAGGGGTCGAGGTCAGAGCTTTGCCTTCGGGACGAGGCATGGGCGAGCGTCATGGCAGCCCGGCGCTAGCGAGCTGAGCTGCGGCTGCCAGGCTGCGTGCGAGCTGCCGTCGAGCTGGAGGGGAGGCCGACGCACCCAGACGTCGTTCGCGAGTCGGCACCGATGACGACGCCGCCGTCAAACTGGACCGCCATGATCGAGGTCTGCGGGTTGTAGCAAGGCGCATGCCGTCGAAGAGAGTCAGCAGGCCTGATCAAGGGTTGGGAGGACGACGAGATGTCGGCTTCTGACGCAGAACACCTGGGAGGGCCTGCGGGCGGAGAGGGACGCACGCCGAGGTTGATCTCGCCCTTCTTCAGCCGGTCGATGCCTTCGCGTCCGATCTCCATCGTAAAAGCTGAGTCTGTCGGGGGTCTAGGTGAGGTTGTCGAGGTTCTGGATCGGGGTCAAGGGCCGCAGAGAGTCGGTAGGGCGGGCAGGAGGGTCGTCTAGTCGTGTCGGAGGGAGTGGCTGTCAGGCGCTGGCCGAGGCGGCGAGCATCTCGTTGGAGGTCGCCCAGCAGCAGCGGCTCCCTCCTCACCACCACAACCTTCGCCTTGCCCCTGCCCCTGCCTACTTCTCGCCAGCTTCTTTCGTCTAGACCCTCCCATCAGCACCCCGGAATGTCGCTCCAGCAGTCGTACCAGGCGCTTCAGCAGGCGTTTGACGCCAATGACCTGACGTCGGTCGGCAAGCAGCTGCCGGCGCTCAAGGTCCGTCAGCCCTCCGCCGCTCGAGGGCAGCAGCTCGCGAGCTGTCTACTCCTAGTCCAGCATCACTGACACGGCATGGGCACGTTCTCGGTTTCGTCTGCAGCTCCTCTTAACCCAGACCGGTCTGCTGTTCCCGACGGGCCAGGCGACATCAGCTGATGACCTCGTCACCGCTCGTGAGATCGCTCCCTCTGTTCGCGCGCACGCGCCGCCGCCAGCAGGCGACCTGGCAAGCAGCACCTGGACTGACCCAGCTCGGCCTTGTCTTGTCTCCTGATCAGGCTCGATTCTGGAGATGGGCGCTTTCCACTCGATCCGGACCGGCCAGATCCCGGCATTCGAGCGGTACATGGCGCAGCTCGAGTCGTTCTACCAGTCGTGCGTCCGCCTTGCCCGCCTCCACTCACCCTCTCAGGCAAGCGCGCCGTTGTCGCCACTGCATCGCTGACGACTTCTGCTCTTCCGCGCCCTCGGTTGCTGCAGGAAGGACCTGCCGGAATCGCCTCGCCGGCCGTCGCTTCTCTCGCTGTCTCTTCTCTCCCTCCTCTCGACCTCGCGCATCTCGGCCTTCCACACCCTGCTCGAGACGCTGCCACCAGCAGAGCTCGAGTGGCCCGACGTGAAGGAGGTTGTCGAGCTCGAGCGGGGCCTGATGGAGGGCAGCTACAACAAGGTCTGGCGGATGGCCGGCCGGCTGATGGAGAAGGAGGGCGGAGGGCTCGGCGTCCTCGCCGAGGGCCTCGTCGGCAGCATCCGGTCCGTCCCGCTTACCAGTTGTCAGGTTACCACGAAGTTTGTTGCTTACATCTTCCCGCCGTACCATCGACCCACCAGGAACGAGATTGCGCTCTCGTTCGTCAACTCGTACACGTCGCTGCCGATCGCCTCGGCCCAGCAGCTCCTCTTCTTCTCGACGTCGTCCGAGGTCATCGCCTTTGCCTCGAAGCGCGGGTGGACGCTCTCGCCTTCGAGCGCGACCATCTACTTCCCCCTCAGTCAGCAGGCCGAGGCGGCCGGAGCCGAGACCGAGGAGGGCAAGGCGCTCATCGACGAGGCGCTCGGCTATGCTCGCGTGCTCGAGAGCATCGTCTGAACCCAACCGCCGTCTCCCGCCCGCGCATGGGTGGCATATTATGACCGATCGACCAGACCGGCGTGCTGAGAAGAGGCTCGCTGGTTCGGTGTCGAGCCAATGGCTCATCTTTGATTGTCGTCGTGCACGTGAAGGCGCGAAGCCGGCCTGGAGCGGGCGGCCCAGAGTGGGATCTTTGAGTGAAGGAGGCGGGCATGAGCGCCGAAGGAATGGAAAAAGGTCGCAAGGGGGTACAAGGTCCGAGGGAGGGTCTAATGTAGCGAGTGAGAGTGGGACGACCGGCGCGAGCTCGGCCGCAGACGAAGGACAGCAGGGCGGCCGGCCGGATGTGCATGCCGAGGGCGGCGAGGCGGGACAGGACGGGGGGCGATCGCCTTTTAAAGGATCGTGCAAGCTTTTTTGTTGCGCTTGCCGCCGTTGCGGCCGCCAGCCTGCTTCGGCGAGAGGCACGCCCGAATAGCCTCGTCGAAGACGTTCTGCGAGGCGCAGCCAAGATGGTCAGCCTCAGCGCCAACACCCTACGGCAGATAGATGTGGAAGCTCGGCCTGGCTCGAGGGGGGCAGGTATGGCAGCGACTGACTTTGAGGCCCTTCTGCGTCAGTGCTGAGCACTCGAGGTAGCGCACGGCGCCGATCTCACGCCCGCACGCCATGCCGGCCGGATAGCCGATCGGCGCCATCCGCCGCTCGCGCAGCTTGTTGACCGTCGCCGGGTCCTCGCGCAGGTCGAGCTTTGTGCCGACGAGGATGATCGCTAGAAGATGCCGATGCGAGCAGTCAGCGCCAAGCGATGACAGGCCCGGCTCTCCCGCGCGCGGCGGCTCGAAGCGACTCACGGACGCCCGGTGCATGGTGCGCGACCTCAGGAAACCACTTCGTCCGGACGTTCTCAAATGACGGCGGCGAGACGAGCGAGAAGCAGACGAGGAAGATGTCGGTCTGCGGGTACGAGAGTGGTCGCAGACGGCTGGAGGAGGATGGTCGCAAGGGAGGAAGATCAGAAGCTGGTCGGTTGGCTGCGCGCTCGGGCACCGCATTGCGCACTCGTAGTCCTCCTGGCCGGCCGTGTCCCAGAGGCCAAGGTTCACTATTGAGGCATGCGCGCTTAGGGTCAATACGAGCGGCTAGGACGCGAGCTGGGCGAGAGGACGGACCCGGCTTGCCGTCGACGAGGACGTTCGCGCTGTCTACAGAGGCCGAAGGAAGGAAGGGTCAGACGCGGGTCAGCTTCGGACGATGCGGCTGCTCATCGTGCCAAGACGACAGGCGGACAGTTATCGAAGACCGTCGGCACGTAGGACTGGATCCGGCAGGTCGAGAGCTGTCAGTATATCAACTTGAGCCAACTACTTGCCGCTTTTAGAGCGGCGAGACTAGGACGTGCGAGCGGGCACGCACTCCAGGGAAGGCCTGATGTCGGATGAGGGCGGTGACAGCAAGCCGATCAGCTCTGTACAGGGACTAGCAGCGATCGACAGAGGCAGGATGACGAACGTTGGTCGTATACGATATCAGCAGGCACGTCTGGAAACATGACAGCAGCAGGCCAGACAGCGGTCAGACGAGCCTCGACGGGGCGTGAGACGAGGCGCGCAGGTCCGGGAGACGACGAACCTTGCCGACCGCTCCGTCGCCGACGACGACCTGGACGACCGGACGAGCGCGCGATGGTCAGTCGACTTCCTCAGCAGCGACGCCTGGAGCTCCTGCGATGAACGTACACCTGATGTCAGGGAAGAAACAGAACAGATGACGGAGGTCAGCTCAAGGCCCTGGTCGTCCTTCGCTTGGCCTGGCCGGAAGAAGGCCGAGGTCGCGCGCCTCCCTCCGAACGTCCCTTCGACGCGGGCGATGGGCTGGCTTCGGGCGGACGGCTGCAACGCGAGCGGGACGTACATTTAATGCTCTGCATGCTAATGATGCGCGTGTCTCTGTCCGTGCCGAGCGAGGTAGTCGAAAGAGGAAGGTAGCTGGTCGGGAGGAGGGCACACAGGGCTGGTCGCTGGCCGGCGCGGGCGCGACGACTCTCACCGCCCGCGCGGGCAAGCACAAAGGAGCGCAGCCGACCAAAGGGGCCCCGCTGCCTGGCCGGCCAAGTGCATGGAATTGAGGCGTCTGCGCTTGATGTTCGCAAACGAAGTAGGACAGACAGTGACGTCGTCGAGGGGTCATGATAGGTCGTTAAGTTGGAGAAGGGAAGGATGAAAGAGAGGAAGTGGGCAAGAGCGAGGCATGGCGGCGCTCGTCCGTAGGGGTGGCGAGGGCGGTCGGGAGCCTAGCCCAGGTACTTGGCCCAACGCAGGTCGAAGACGCGGGTGCCGGCGCCGATTGTGATCGCATCGAAGAGACGGGCGGTCTCTTTGTGGTTGGCTGGAACGAATCGGCCCAGGCGAAGGTCAGTTCTGGCGGCGATGTCAACGCAAAGTGGCAAGCGAGACGCACGGAGCATGGACAGGAGAAGGGCTGCAATGACAGTGTCATGATGCTCGAAGACGCCGGCAAAGTCCTCTGCCTGCATCGCCCCCTGGCCGGCGAAGGTGCTCTTGCTGATGTTGGCTCCGGCGACTCTGAGGACCATGCGCGACCAGGCGACAGTCTGAAGGGCAAGGTTGATCTGCTTCTCGCGGTCTGGCATGACCTGGCTGACAAAATCGTACAATATCTGCAGGGCACGCGAATCTGACGCGTCAGTACAGCGCACGACTAGTCACGAGGCGTGAGCGGGACGGACGATGATCATGCGGCCAAATGGGACGAGCTGCGTACACAGCTCCGTTGGATATCCTGGCGAGTACGTCGCCCCGGCGCGATCGAAGCGGTCGCAGAGGTAGACGATGCAGGCCGTTAGAGAGACGATGTAGTCGTCCATGAGACTGGTCGGTGCGGTAGGCAAGTCCGAGAGAATCTGGAGTCGAAGAGCACGCTGCTCGGGCGGCTCTTTGGCGTCCTCCTGGCAGCGGCGGCAGCAACAGGGGAAGCCCCACCGCTGGAGCTCTTGAGAGCGTTCTTCGAGGGACGCCGACGACGTGGATGTTCCGGAGAAGTAGCTGATGGTGAGCTCCTCGTTGGTGCCGAGATCGCGCGTGGGCCGAACGAAGACGGCATCGCCGAGGAAGCGGACGACACAGTTCGGCGTGCACGAGTGATTGAAGAGGGCGATGGTCGTATAGAGGGCGGAGGGGGCGGCAGGGGTCAGAGAACCCGCGAAGTTGACCTCGTCGTATGCCATGGGGCCGATGCGGGCTGGCGTGACCGCGCTGAACGTCCGGATGAGCTTGATCCGGGTGACGTCGATGTCGATTGGTGGGACGCTGCCGACGTTTTGCTGCGGCTTGAGCCTGGTGGCGAGCGAGAACGAAGGCGGAGCTGGGTAGGACGGCCCGGCGTAGAGGAGATCGAGCATGCTGGCGAGAGACGGGTCGTCGAGAAGTCTGAACGCGAGACAGTGAGCGATGGTCAGCTTGGTAACATCGAGCGTTGTCTACAAGAGCCCAAACGCACCTCGCAGCGATCTTCTGCGTCAGGGCTGCATCGGCCGCCCGCTCGGACCGGCCGACAGAGGAATCGACAAAGGAATGCAGGTTGACCGGGTACACATGCTTGGCCTCTGCGACCAGCTCGTCCCAGTAGGCCGAGGCAAAGGAAGTCTGCATCAGGACGAGGGCGCCAGCCTTGATAGCCTTGCTGGCGACGATGCCGCGTGCCTTGCCCTTGAGATCGGCGACGTGGATCGAGCTCGAGATAAAATCGGCCAGGTCGACGCGCGGGTCCATCTGCGAGGTCACGTAGAGCGATTCCCAGTCGTACTCGCCGGTCCGGGCCTCGATCTTGCGCTTGGCGAAGCGCTCGACAGTGGACCAGACATGTCGCGAGACGAATGAGAAAGGAGCACACGACCTTCAGCACGTCGAGCTGCTCGACCAGGGCGACCCGGGACGCCAGGGTTAGAGGATGCACTCGGCCTTGCGGGGAGACGTCTCGCGGATCCAGGCAGCCTCGGCCTCGGCTCTCGCCACGGCCGTCTCGGGCGTGTAAACGTCAAGCTTAGGTGTCTGGGCGGCCTTGGACTCGGTGTCCGGCATCGCGAGCGGCGAGAGAGCCGTCCGGCCTGCCGAGCTGAGGTTGCGGACGATGAGCAGAGATGGTCGGGGTTAGGGAGGATCAAAGGGGAAGGCTCGAGAGCGCGGCCAGCAGCGCTCGACGCGCAGCAGGCACCGCCCTGCGCGCAACGCGCGCGCCACCCGCTCGCAGCGACGCTTTCGCGCTGACAGGGCCATCGAGAATGGGCGAAGGGCATGCAAGAGTGTAAAGGCTACAGTGCGGGAGGGATGATGTGGGTTGCTGAAGGTGCGTATGTGTGAGAGAGAAGAAGCAGGGCGAGTGTTCGGTTGGAGGAGGGGCGGCGCGGAGAGAATGAGGGCTTGGGCGGCTGGCCGTCGCGTGTACAATCGGGTCGGGGACGTGCGAAGAGGCGAGGGAAAGAATGCAAGATGGGCGACGAGTGTGGCATGAGCAAAGGCGTATGTGGTGATGCGGGTCGGAGCAGGATGCGGGGGCGAGAAGCGACCGGAGAACGAGGCCGGGGGCATAGGTCGGTCGAAGCGGAAGGAGGCGGACGGAGAACCGAGTGACCCAAAGTCTAAGCGAGAGGCGGGATCGATGAGAGGCCGAGAGTGACCGGCGAGAATGCCGAGGAGGGTGAGCAAGTTGGGCGCACTCAGCCGCCGCTGCTGGACGAGACCTCGCGCCGCCAGCGCTCGACCCGGTTGCGCTTGGCCGTCTCGGGGTCGACCTCGGCCGCCGGCGGCGGGCGTGGTGCGATCGGCGAGAGCTTGGCCTGCGTCGGCTGAGCCGGGAGCGCGAGCGAGGACGAGACTGCACTTGGCGGCTGCATGGGAGGCAGTGCGTTCGCGTAGGCAAAGAGGCTGAGCGGCTGGAAGGCCTGCTGCGGCTGCTGGAGCTGATGATAGGCACGGGTTGGCTGCGGCTGCTGGTGCGGATGGTACGCCGCCGCTGCCGCCGCCGGGGGCAGGAAGAGGCCCGCCGACTGAAGGGCGTGCGGCTGATGGTAGACCGGGTGCTGCTGGAGCGCCGCCGTCGGAGGCGGGAGCATCGCACTCGGCGATGTCGCAAACATATGCTGCTGCTGCTGCTGCTGAGCGTGGCCGGCGAGCGAGGACGAAGCCGACGCGGTCGGGTAGCGGTAGGTCGGCAGCGTCTGCATCGGGATGAGGTACGGCGCGTGGGCGTAGCCGCTGGCCGACGGCTGCTGGAAGGCCGGCCGCTGCTGCTGGATGAGCTGGTACCGACGCGGACCGTCGGCCATGAGCGAGCACACGAAGAGCTGCTTGGCGCCCATGGCGTCCTGGCCCTCGAAGACCCAGGGCTGGCCGAGGATCTCCATTGGCGAGCCGCCCGGGTTGAGTGACGGCAAGCTCGTGACGACGCCGGGCGGCGCCGCCCAAGGCATTGTTAGGCTCGGGAGCCCAGCGGCCGTGCTGCCCGTGTTGGGTCGCTGCTGCGGCTGCTGTCGCAGCTCGACGGCCGAGTCAACCTGAAGCCGCTTCGTTGGGCGAGACTCGATATCGAGCTGCTGCGAGGCCGGCATCGGGCTGTTGGACGGCGAGAAGGCGTCGGCCACGCGCCGCTTGCCAGCCTGCTTGCGCGAGGAAGACGCCGCCGAGGGATGCGAGCCGGCGGCCAGACCGTCGACCGTCCGATGCGAAGCCGGCGTCGAGATGGCCGCGTTGACATTGACGGTCGGGACCGAGCCCGAGCCGTCGAACGACGCCCGCGGTGTGACCTGGCCTGAGCCCGACGGGAAGGCCATGCCAAAGGGCGGAAGCTGCGATGACGATGCCACGGGCGGCGGTTGAAGGCCCTGACCAGCAGCGGCGAGATACGGTTGTGACGACGGCAGGGCCGGCGGGGGAAGGTAGGACGGGTGAAGCTGGAAGCCTTCGACCGGTTGAGGCGCGCTGAACAGCGGCGGAGCGTATGGGTAGGGCTGGGCGAGCTGGAGCGGGTGCGGGTGGCCACCGAAGGCAAAGGTCGGTGGCCGAGACGACTGCGAGCCGTCCGACATGGGCCGCGTCGCCAGCGCCGCCGATGCTACCTGCTGCTGCTGCTGGGCCTGCTGGGCGGCACGGAAGGCGGCGAACGACCGGATGGTCTCGCGCCGGCTGTGGCTGAGTTCCCAGAGGCGGGCGATCCAGGCCCTGTACTCATCTGGCGTGACGTGCAGGTGGAAACCGATGCCGGCGAGGAATTGACCTGCGCATTACGGTGACGGCGAGTGTCGGAGACGTCAGTTTAGGCAAGAAATGGCTAGGCGCATGACGAGACGAAAGGGTCGACGCACGCTCCATCGAGTTGATGTCGGCGAGCGGGAGGCCCGAGATGGCCGCCCACGTCGAGTTCGTGTAGTTGTTGTCGTCGACGCATCTGCACGATCCGGCCAGACGGACGACGGTCAGTGACCGGCCCCGTCACGCCGAGGGCATGGGTCGCGACTCACTTGTTGGCGAGCATGAGCGAGGTCACAAACAGCCTGTACTCGTTGCCGCCGCGATGCCGGCCGCCGGCCGCCTTGGCGCTCGCGACGCACACGCGCCGGTAGCGCTCGAGGTAGAGGATGCCGAGCAGGACGGCCGGCTGGCCGACCTGCGTTGTCTGGAGGACGTAGGCGATGAACTTGACAAACTGGGGCGACGGCAGGATGTGCTTCAGCAGCTCGCGCGGCGACGCCGGCTGGGCGTGTTGGTGTGCCGAAGCGTGCTGCTGCTGCTGCGATGGGTAGTCTGTCGGTGCGCCGCTCGTCGTCGTCGGTGCCGGTGGCGCAGGCGAGTAGAGCGTCGGCATCGACAGGGGCGAGAGCGCGGCTGGTGGGCCGGTTGCGAGCCGCTGCTGGCCGGCCGCGGCCGCCGTCGCCTGGGCGAGCATCGCCGGGTCAAACGGCGACGTCGTCGGCGAGGCGAGCGAGATGGGCGAGAGCGAGGCCGGATTGGCACCTGGCGATGACGGCCCAAACCAGGTGAACGAGATCATCTCGGCTGGGAGCACGGAAAGCGTAAATGACGAGCCGCGTCAGCCGCCAGAGTCGCCCAACGTGAGAGAGGGCGCGACGCACCGGCAAAGGCCGCGAGCTCGGTCTGTGGCTCGACCGTAGGCAGCGGCATCGCCATCGCCGGCGGTGGCCGCTGGCCGTCGACGAGCGTGGGCGGCGAGGGCATCATCCCTTTTGGCCGGACCGGCGGCGGAGAGGGAGGGGTGTGACGGACGGCGACCGGTTGGCTGCTGCTCGAGCGGGTCGTCGGCGGGCGGGCTGCTCCCCTTGGACTTCACTCACTCGCGCGCGCGCGGTCTGTGGCGGAGCGGGACGGGTCGGTGGGGAGGGTCGTCTTCCTGAGGAGGAGGTTGGCGGTCGAGACGCTGCCAGCCGAGGCGAGGCGAGGGGCGAGCGAGCAGGGCGGCCTGGGAGGCGAGCAGCCTCTGGGAAGGTGGGCCCGGGGCTGCCAGCGAAGGGTTCCCGGCCTTGGAATGGGCGACGCGTGGGCGGGGGCGGAGTAGTGTCGAGTGGGCTGGACGGTCGTCGAGGTCGGTCGGGTCGGACGGGCTGGCGGGATGGTTGCTGGGCGAGTACGAGCGAGGAGGGTCTTCGGTAAGAGAAGCTGTTGCTCGCGCCCCCCTTCCCTTGCCGGCCTTCATCCATGCCCCCCTGGCCCTTCGGTCTGGCCGGTGCTTGTCTCCTGACAGGGCGAAGGCGCAGCGACCCTCTCTTTCCCCGCGCTCTGGGACCGCCCTAGATGGGGGCGAAGATTGGCATTGGCGCCGCCGGCCGCAGCCCCTGCCCGCGGCCATCTCAACCCTCCAGACGGACGGACTGGCAGCCCTTGCCCAGCTCATGCATACATGCCTCCTACAGCAGCGCGTGTTTATTGCCTTACTCTGAGCGTCCTTGCTAGACCTTTGCGAGCGGCCAGCAGGGAAGGGGCGAAGATGCTTTGCGCCGGGCCGCACCAAATAAGCCGCCAAGTCGGGTTGGGGGGCGCCGCCGTGGCCCGTGGGCGCCGCCGCCGGCCGATGACCTCTTTCAGCCCCGGCCGTCTGCTGGCAACAAGCTCCCTTGTTGCGCCCGCGGCCGACGCAGCCTGGGGGGTTCGAGGCCCCGGCAGAAGAAGGCGCTCGGCCGGCAGGGGCGTCAACGCTTGTGTGAAAAGGCAACAAGGGTGGCTCAGCAAGCCTCTGAGCTGCTGCCCGCCCGCCCGGCCGCCCGCTGGCCGAGGACGAGAACGAGCGCGGGCCGTGGAGCGAGCGAGCGAGCTGCCCAGCAGAGCGAGAGGCGGCAGCCAGCGTGGGCGCGCTCAAGCCAAGACGCCGGCTGCTGCGGCAGGCGACACCGCGCGCTCTCATGACAGCCCCGTCTCATCGTCGTGTGTGTCGGCCGAAGCCGAGCGCACATCAACAGGCGGTGACCCCCCCCCCCCTTCTTTGGACTGGGTTGCGCGCGGGCGAGCTGACGACAAGGGCGCGCTGACTGTCCGGCTGCGCCCGCGCGGCAGATGTCTCTATCGCGAGCACAGCATGATCATGATCGACTGGCGCTCAAATCGTAGTCGCATGGAATCCGTGTGCTGCCACCCGCGGACGGAGCGGACGTGCGTACATGCGACCTCGCCGAGGCACGTACTGCTGGAGGCCGCAGCAGAGGCGTGACAGCTTCGACGCCCACTATCCGCCGAGCTCGCTTTCGCGGACGGTCGCACTTGTCGGCTGCACCGGGCCGAAGGCGATGGGAGGAGGCGATCTGTCCTTGCTATCGCAAGGTTGGATTGAGGTCGGTGCTGCAGCTGCTCGTCGCCGCCGGTTGGTCGTCGTGCGTTAGCGGTCGTTGCCTCCCGCTACTGCTGCTGCTGGCTGTCGGCGCCCGAGACGCCCTTCATGACCTCGTCCCAGTCGATGCCGGCCGAGCCGTCGGCGGTCCCAAAGAGGTCGCCCATGAGCGAGAGGTCGAGCTCGCCGAGCATCGCCGGGTCAAACGCGAGGTCCTGGCTGCCCGGCAGCGGAGCAGGGTAGGCCGAGGCTGCCATCGCTGCTGCCGTGCCATCGGCCGTCGCGCCCAGGATGGGCGCCGCGACCGCTGCGGCCCCGGCGGCGAACGCAGCGCCGTCGGTTGAGAAGGCGCCAAAGGCCGGCTGGCCGGCCGCCTGCTGGAATGAGTCGAGGATCCGCTGGGCCTCCTCGGACGTCATGCCCTCGACGTCGGCCGCCGTCAGCTGCTGGCCGGTCGCAGCGTTCATGAACGGCTGCTGCTGCTGCTGCTGCTGCTGCTGCTGCTGTTGCATAGGCGGGCCAGACACGCCGCCGGGCAGGAAGTCAGACGGCTGAGGCATAGGCAGCTTCAATGCCGGCAGCGGTGCCGATACCGGCGTCGGTGCAGGCAGGGCAGCGTTGGTAGCTGGGGTGGCTGTCGGCGCTGATGATGCGTTCGCTGGCGCGGCGGCCGGCTGCGCAGGAACAGGACCGGCCAAGGCAGACGCAGGAGGGGCCGCCTGACCGCCACCGGTTGCACCAGCCGACGGGGCCACAGTGTTGACGCTGGTAGGCGAGTGCGCCAACCGAGGCTTTGGCTTCGGCCGCGCCTTGGACGCCTCGGGCGAGGTCGATTTCGTAGCGGTCGTCGCCGGCCGGGGCGGCGAGGGCTGCGGGTTCTGCTGTCCAGGCAGTGCGAGACCTGCCTGCTTGGCCCGATTGGGCGACCTGCTGGCGGAAGCTTGAGAAGGCTGGCCGGTCTGAGCTGGCTGGGAGGTTGCGGTTGATCGAGCCGTTGCGAGCTGAGAGGTCGATGCTGGTCGGCTCGGCACGTTTGGCGGCACCTGACCAGAACTGGAGGCGGCACTGCTGTCAAGCGCTTTGACAGCCGCGAGCACGTCGAGCGACGAAGAAGGCGCAGAGACGGCGTGAGGGCGGACGGGAGCAGCCGCGCCGCCTGGTACGGTCGGAGCGAGCGTCGTCGGATGGCGCAGCGGCGACGGCGCGACCTGACCCTGCTGCTTGAGGTAGGTCGGCGCGCCCGTCCCCAGCGGCTGGGTCTTCGACATCCCCGGCGGCTGCAGTGGTCGAGGCGCCTGACCCGGGCGGCTGGTAGCGGCGGCCGGCTCGGGCGTTGGTAGCGAGACTGGGGGGAGGTCGGGCGAGACGATGGTCGGCCGCTCTGTGCGCAGGCGGCCCTGGTGCGGCGAGCGAGAGAAGCGGGTCAGCCGGCGAAACTGCCACATCAAGGAGGAAGCTCAGAAGCCCCCATCACGTACAGCGTACTGCTCGATCTCGGCCCGAACCCAAGTGTAGTCCTCACGCGTCCGCTCGAGATGCGCTAATAGGTGCTGAGGGGCGCGGACCGTACCCGGCGCGAGACCCCTGCGGCAGTGGAGGCGGCAGCCGAAGAAGAGGACAGCATTCAAGGCAGTCAGCACGCCAGCCTCCTTTTGGCTGAGCAGTCAACAGGACGTACAGCTGCCGCGCGTCGACGTGATGGCGGAGGATGAGCCCGGCGGTGAGGACGTATTGCTGGACGCGCCGAGGGGGTAGCGACAGCGGAGATCGTCAGTCGGCTGGCCGGACGACTAGAGGCCGAGTGTGCCCAAACCAGGGGCAGACCAACAGTCTGCGCATGCTCGAGTGCCTTGAGCCTACCCGCGAGCCAGTCTCTGCCTCTGTTCTTGGGCAGATCTGGACTGGCTGCTGCTGGCAAGCCGCCGCTGGTGGCCGACGCGCCCGACGGCGCACGGGGCTGGCCGGGTAGCGAGGGCGAGGTCGCTGGGCGACCGATCTGGGCTGGTCGGCCGCTCTGTGGGAGCGTTATCGATGGCTTGGGCGGGTCCGACATCTCCTGGTGCCCGAGCTGGTGACGACGAAGGCTTTGGAGCTCGGGATGGCCGTTGATGAGGCGCTCGGGCTGACAGGCTAGCGGGCGGGCGGCGAAGTTGGCCGAGCCGGCGGCCACGACGCCTCCGGGACTCGACCAGGCACATGGCCGAGGTCAGTCATCCTGCCGACCGACAGCCATCCTCTTCGCCCTCCCAGACATGTCAAACGACGCCGCCTCGACCTCACAGACGCTCGCTCCGCCAGGCCACAAGCTCCATCACGCTACCAGCACGACCGGTCGGCCGAGCCGCGCCGGCGACAGCTTCATCTACCCGGCGCGTCGGCCGTCATCGTTCGCCTCGCCGGTCGTTTCACCACCACTCTCGCCCCGAGCGAGCCTCAACCTGCACGAGTACCCGCCGCTCTCGCCGACGACGACGGCCGTCGATGACGCCAGCGGCCAGCACAAGAAGAAGAAGGCTCTCACCCTCTTTCCCTCGCGCGGCCTGCTCTCGAGTGTCGCGGGCGGCGTGTGCGTCCTCAGCTCGTCTCACCGCCCGTCCCTTAGCGCCGCTTCTGTGTCGGGCGTCGTCCGCCTAGCACGCGCACGCTGACCCTCGCTCTCTCCTTAACAGGCACGGCCTGCCCATTTCGGAGGACCACGAGCTCTCGGATAAGGACCGCCAGCGGCTCGCCCGCTTCCATCGCTTCCCGCTCCCAGCCGACGACGAGAGCCACGCCGGGCTGCGCGTCTCGGACCTGCCGCCGGCGCAGCAGCAGATCGTTCAGGACGTCCTCGAGGTGCGTCCGCCGTCGACGTCCCGCGAGCTCTCTGTAAGTCTAGAACTGACCGGCGAACCTCCCCCTTC
>Ga0308160_10001372_pt1 | contig 34625 bp, 33 predicted proteins | sample PhyFR1_FD_201036 | JGI IMG/M metagenome (GOLD analysis project Ga0308160, IMG submission 201036) | Phyllosphere microbial communities from UC Gill Tract Community Farm, Albany, California, United States - DLSLF.R1 | ecosystem: Host-associated > Plants > Phyllosphere > Unclassified | place: USA... | reverse complement strand
GCCGGAACGACTCACCCTCCCGCCAGCCCGCCCAGATCGCCTGTTCCTGCTCCGCCGTGTATTCCATAGGCACCTCCACCACTCATCCTGCCGACTAGCGGTGCACCCACCGGTTGAGGCCACCATCCCTTTACGGGACGGGCTGGACAAGGTTGAGGTGGGGGCTCAGCTCGGCTCGGTGTCTCTCAGGGCGGCTTGCAGAGCGTGGATCGTGGCGCCAAGGGCACCAGCAGCCAGGAGCCCCGGACCGAGAGGGCCCGACGAGTCCTCTCCGAGAAGCGGCAGGGTTCGAAGCGCGGCCCGTACTGAGCGGCTCATATGCTGCACCTGCCACAGGACCTCGGTCTCGCCTCCCTTCGGCGACGCCAGCTCGGCCGCTTTCACCGCATAGGCGGCCGCGCCGAGGGCATGAGCGCCCATGTGCGCTACGCCAGCAGCCTGGCCCGCGGACCATGCAGCAGCCTTCCCCGCCGGGGAAGTCGCTGACTGCGCGGCCCGACCCGCGACGAAACGGCGCCGGATCTCTCCCGCCGCATCCAGCTCACCTCGCGAAAACGCTCGTGCTCGAGCAATCCCGTCCCGTGGTCGGTCGTCATCTGGAGCCTCAGCCTCGAAGAGAGGCAGGACCCTCTCAGCGCAGTCAGCAGCCCACGCTGCGACGAGACGGCGATCATCTTCGGACAGCGACTGCGGCGAGAGCATGCCAGCACTCTCGCAGACGGTTCGGTCGACGATCGTCTATCGGACGTTGAACCGAGCCCAGGAGTCGGCCGGCAGCTCTGGGCGGCCAGGGACATCGCGCTGTTCGAAGCTGCACGTTGGGTCGATCTCACTCGCTACCTTGCGCCAGAACCTCGCTGCGACGTCGTTGCGTTCTTGGTAGGCAACGGCCCACCGCCCAGGGTGTGCCGCGGTCAGTTCTGTCACGGCGACTTGTCCGATGCGAGAACGCCGCGCGCCGTGCGCGACGAAAAAGCTGCTGATTATGTGCTCGTCAGCGTCGAGCCCGCGCAGGACCGCGAACCCGACCGGGTGCGATCCCCAGCGGAAAATGTGGGCCGACCAGCCCGGTTGCGAGAGGCCGGCGTCGAGTCGTTCCTGCCGGAAGCGGCCGCGCTCGTCAGGAAGTGTGCCGGTGAACGCGGACATCTCGTGGCGGAACATGGTCCAGAGCTGTTCGAGCTCGGGGCGGTGCCGCTCGTCAGCGGTGGAGATGGTGGGCGGCTTGAGAGTGGTCATACAAGAAAACCTCCACCGAGCCGGTAGAGGTTTCGTTGCTGTCAGTCTACCGCTCCGACCGGTTCGCCATCCTCTATCGGGCACCGTCCACGAGTGCGTTCAAGCGATCAACCAGTTGCGCCATTCGGGGCGGTCCGAGTCGAAGGACGAGCGACTCCGAGAACCAGCGCATCCACACCGCCTCGACATCAAGGATCGTGACGGCATCGGCCCTGAGGAGAATGCGAACCAGGTCGACCGCCTCCATCTCGCACTCATCTGACGGAGCACCGTCCGGCTGACCAGGCTCGAGACCATACGGATCGACATCGCTGAGAACAGCCAAGACACCAGCGAGGGTCTTCCCGTAAGTCACTGTCCCCGCTCTCATGCCCCTCATGATGTCTGGGGCTGCCTCAACCGGTGACCGATTGCTAGGCGGACGTTTTCAGCACGGGTCACATCCTCACCAGCAGGACTGCGGGAGCGACGTCGACCACGAGGCCGGCGACCGGTATCGCTGCCACCCCAGGTGGCGACCAAAATTCCGCTGCTTGTGGCTCCCCGAGCCATCCCGGGACTGCATTACCAAGACCGAGATTCTGGTGACCGTCTTGGGGCACGCTGGCCTGCGACGAGGACGGCTACTTGATTACCGCGAGGAGGTCTTCCATCGTGTCGATCTGGTCAGTCTGAGAGGAGACGATCGCTGTCGCCAGCTGGACCGCGTCCGGGTTCTGCCCACCCTCGATCTCGGTCTGCGCCATCTCGACAGCCCCCTCGTGGTGTGTCGTCATCTGTTCCAGGAACAGCCGCGCCGCGTCGGTTCCGTCAGCATTCTCGAGGGCGTCCATGTCGGAGTCGCTCATCATGCCGTCCATGGAGTGATCCATGGACGCCTCAGTGTCCTGCCCCCAAGCCTTGAGCCATGTCGTGAGCTGATCAATCTCCGGGGCCTGCTCGGCCTTGATCGTCTCGGCAAGGGTGATCACGTCCCCGTCGATACCGTCTTTCGCGAGGAGCATGTCGCTCATCTCGACGGCCTGGGTGTGGTGCGGGAGCATCATCTGGGCGAACATGACGTCTTGATCGTTGAAGGCAGCAGCCTGGGACGACGACGCGGACGACGTGTCGCCTGCGGACGACGACGCCTCGGCGCACCCCGCGAGGGCGAGGGCAGCAATGGTCGCAGTTGCGCTGATGAAGATGGTGGCGGTGCGGTTCATGGTCGTTCTTCCAGGATCAGAATCGAAAAAAAGATACCCCCCGGAGGTATCGTGCCGCGTACGGCTGATGAGAGCCTCTGAGCCGGCACCGGTGGTATCGGTGTAACGGTGAACGCGTCGAGGTTGCCGAGCGCAGCGCGCAGATGCGCCTCGGCCTGGTCGGCGGTCTGGGACGCCGTCAGGAGGTCTTCGGCGTCGACCTCGATGGTTGCGGAGCCGGTGAGACGGTGCCCGATCCACCGGAGATAAAGATCGTGGACGCCCCGCACGCCCAGGGCGTGTTCCAGGGCGTGTTCGGCTCGCTTGTGGAGGTCGGGGTCGATGCCGTCCATCAGCCGTCGGCCGATGGATTTCACCGTCCCCCAGGGCAGGACCATGATCGAGGCTGCGATGAGCAGGCCGATGATGGGGTCCGCGAGCGGGAAGCCGGCGAGGACCCCGACGGCGCCCAGCACGACAGACAGGGACGTGAAGCCGTCCAGGCGGGCGTGGACCCCGTCAGCGACAAGGGCTGCCGATCCGATCCGTCGCCCGACGCGGATGCGGTAGATCGCGACGAGTTCGTTGTCTGCAAAGCCGATGAGCCCAGCGGCGACCAGCAGCCAGGGATTCGCGATCGGCCTGGGGTCGATGAGGCGGTTGATCGATTCCCAGCCCGCGACGGCTGCCGACGAGTGCAAGGCGCCTGGACCGGCCGGGGGCCGCCGGCATCCGTCTCGACGATCGCCCCGCGTCGAGAGGCGCACCCCGAGGAGTTGCATAGCACGCATGGACACCCTTCCCCTCTGGCTGTTAGCCGCCATCTTCGTCGCCGGCGCCGCCGTCATCTGGGTCGCCGGCATCCAGCTGTCGAAAACGACCGACGTCCTCGACTCCCGACTCCACCTCGGTAGCGCGCTCGGCGGACTCATCGTCCTCGCGGTGGCGACCAACCTGCCCGAGATCGCCATCACGGTCAGCGCCGCCCTCTCGGGCTCGCTCGAGGTGGCCGCGGGCAACATCCTCGGCGGCATCGCCCTTCAGACGGTCGTCCTCGTCGTCCTGGACGCCCTCGGGAAACGCGGCAAGGGTGTCCACCCCCTCACCTATCGCGCGGCCTCCCTAGGGCTGCTGCTCGAGGCACTGGTCGTGGTGGCGGTCCTCGCCGTCGTCATCGCCGGAACCCAGCTGCCGTCCTCGCTCACAGTGGCGCGCCTGACGCCGGACGTCGTCCTCATCGCCGTCATCTGGCTCGTGGGCCTGTTCCTCGTCCGGCGTGCCGGCAAGGGCCTGCCGTGGCACGAGGCCGGAGCGGCACCTGACACGTCGACGCCGCGACCGCGCGGACACCGGACGCGCTCGAATCCGTCGCCGACGACCATGAGCACGAAGAAGGCCGCGGTCGTCTTCGGCCTGTCGGCCCTCGCCACGCTCGTCGCCGGCGTCGTGCTCGAACGCGCGGGCGACGCGGCCGCGTCGCAGATCGGCTTGTCGGGTGTGCTGTTCGGCGCGACAGTCCTGGCCCTGGCGACGAGCCTGCCCGAGATCTCGACCGGGTTGCAGGCCGTCAAGCAGGGCGACGACAACCTGGCCATGAGCGATATCTTCGGCGGCAACGCCTTCCTGCCCGTGCTCTTCCTCGTCGCCACGGTCATCTCCGGGCAGGCGATCCTGCCCCAGTCGAACACCAGCGACGTCTACCTGACCGCCCTCGCCGCGCTCCTCACGCTCGTCTACGCCGTCGGCCTGCTCTTTCGGCCGCGACGACGCATCGCGGGCATGGGCGTGGACTCGTTCGTCGTGCTCGTGCTCTACGCGGTCGGCATCGGTGGCCTCGTCGCCATCACGCTCGGCTGACAGGACCAGCCCGGCGACACTGGCGACCGTCAAGCCCAATGAGCCGTGGAAGTTGACCAAGGCGCCCATGCTGCTGTAGCCGCGGGCGTCCTTGTACTCGACCTGGCCGACGTCTGAGATCGCCGTAATCCGGTCCCGGGGGATGTTTCGAGACCAGATCACGTCGTGAACATGGATAGTCACGTCGTCCAGCAGGGCGTGACGCCGCAGCTGCGAACAGTGGCCCAGAGTGATGATGTGTGACAGCGGTGCCCTCGGTGCAGGGTTGCCACTCGCGTCTGCCACCCGTTTCGCCGGGAGTGAGGACGGCTGCCTGCGACCGCCAATCTTTTTCGGCCACGGATGAACTTCTGGATGAGCTGCATCGTGTTCGTAGTAAGCGGGCTACCTGGGCCGGCGTACCAGCAGGAGGAATAATGCACAAGCGAATGACCATCACCCTCACGACGGCCGTTTTGGCGGCGGCCGCTCTCTCCGGGTGCACCACATCTGCCGAATCATCCACGACGACCGACTCCACCGAGCCGGCCCCCGCCGAGACCACCGCGGCAGCGGCAGTCCTCGGCACCGCAACGTCTCCCCTGGGCGAGATCATCACCGACGACGCCGGGTACACGATCTACACGTTCAAGATGGACGAGCAGGACTCGGGCACCAGCAACTGCTACGACGAATGCGCCACGACCTGGCCGGCAGTTGAAGCCTCCGACACGTCCTCCCCAGAAGGCATCACGGGCGAGATCGGTTCCCTCACCCGCACGGACGGGACAACCCAGCTGACCGTCGACGGCTGGCCGGTGTACCGGTTCGCGAAGGACACCGAACCTGGACAGGTCAACGGACAGGGCGTGAAGGATGCCTGGTACGTCCTCCAGCCGGACGGCACGATCAACATGGAAGCAGCCACTGAGGGCGCAGCGACCCCAGCCTCCTGATCGCGCGCGTGCCTGCCGGACAGAACTCTCCGGGTTGCAGGCCCTCGCAGCTCCACAACCCCACCCGAGCAAAGGAGCCACAAGGCAGTGCTCATCGACATCAAGGCAGAGACAGTGGGTGCGAATACGTCGACTGCTTCCGCTCAGACGGTGAACCCATGTCCTGGCCTGGTCGATGGCATGAGGTTCGATCACTGGTGCGCATCGGCGTTCCTCGGTGCGCTCGATACAGGCACGACAAGAGGCGGTCCTGGATCAGGCACTAGCCGGACTTCACTGGCGCGAGGCGGTGAAGGTCATGGCCCGAGCCAGTGACGAGCTTTTGTCGACATTGTTCGAGTGCCACGGCGGGGCGCTTCGCCGTTACACACACAGCCTCACTCGGAACGCGGCGCTGACCGAGGACATCGTTCAAGAGACCATGCTGAGAGCATGGCAGCGTCCTAAGGTGCTGGAGCTCGACAAGGATGCGGCTCAAGCGTGGCTGTTCACGGTCGCTCGGCGCCTCGTCATCGACGACGCACGATCTGCCCGGAGTCGACGAGAAGTGGCAGCCCCTGGCGAGGTAGAAGGCACTGCTCTCGATCGCACTGATGCCGTCCTGGACAGCATCATCGTTGCGGACGCGCTGGCGTCGCTCTCCGACCACCACCGTCAGATCGTCATCGATGCGTACTTCGCTGGTCAGAGCATTCCTGAAATTTCGAGACGGCTTGGCATCCCAGAAGGAACCGCGAAATCGCGGCTCCACTATGGGTTACGCGGGCTGAGGCTAGCCCTCCAAGAAAGGGGCGTCACACGATGACTGAGCATCCCGATCTTCAAGCTAACGAGGACCGTTACCAAGACTGGGACGCGTCCTACGTCCTCGGAGCGCTCCCCACCGATGAACGTCGCGAATACGAGCAGCACCTCAGTACCTGCGCCAACTGCCGTGAAGCGGTGACGGAACTTGCGGGTCTCCCAGGCATCCTGAGCCGAATCTCGCCGGAAGAGGCCCTTGCCATCCATTCACCTCTGGGTATGGATGAAACTCAGGCGCCATCAGAAACGTTGTCGCTGATGGCCCACCGCTTCCGCAAGAGTCAACGCCGCCGCCGAGGAGTCATGGCTCTCGCAGTTGCCGCTGCTGTTGCTGCCGCCGTCTTCGGGGGGCTCGCCGTGGGCGCAAGAAACGACGTCGGCCCAGCGACGGCCCAAATGACGTTCCAGCCCATGGACCCCGGAACTGACTCCACCACCCTTACTGCCGGTCTGCAGATCGAGGAGAAATCTTGGGGCACGAGGCTCGATTGGAACTGCGACTACGGCGCGGATGCGCCAGACAACTCCCGATACGAGCTCGTGGTCACACAAACGGACAACACCACGCTTACCGTCGCGACGTGGGACGCAGCCGGCTCGCGTGCCGCAGATCTGTCTGCGTCGACGGCTATTCCCAGCCTGAAGATCACGAGTGTAGAAATCCGCTTGCAGGGATCCACGGTCGCGTTGGCTCGGCTAGACACCTGAGCACCTCCCGAACGAGACGCCCGTTAGACGGTCGGTCACCGGACGCTCGTTGGCTGCGACCACTCCCTCTTAGTTGCGGGGCCCAGATCGTCTCGATAAATCGGTCCGAAATCGCTCTCGGTGGCGGATGGGTTACCGGGCAGGGTCAGGTCTCAGAGACTTCCGACCAGCGCGTGCAGGAATCGCAGGACGGGGCGGGCCAGCCATCGCCAGAGCCAGAGCAGCGGGCGAGGCCACCAGTCGGGCGCCCCACTGTTGGCGCGGTCCCGGCGCCGCCGGGCGCGCTCGGCACGTGTCCGGGGCTGCGGCCTACGACGCGCGCGGCCTCTAGGGCGTTCCGGCAGGGGCCGCTCCGACTCCGACATCTACGCTTGCTCGGCTCTCTGGACGGCCCGGTAGACCGTCGAGCGGGCCACGCCGAACAGCTCGGCGATCTCGCTCGTCGTATGGGCGCCGGTGCGGTGCAATTGCACGAGGTGCTTCTCCTGCGAGGCCGTCAGTTTTGGCTTTCGGCCGCGGAGCTTGCCGGCGGCCTTCGCGATCGCCATGCCCTCCCGGGTACGGGCACGGATGAGGTCGGCCTCGAACTCCGCGACCATGCCGAGGACGTTGAACAGCAGTCGGCCCACGGGGTCGGTGGGGTCGTAGACCGCTCCCCCAAGGTTGAGCGCGACGCCCTTCGTCGTCAGCTCATCCGCGATGTCCGTTGCGTCGCGCAGCGATCGAGCCAGACGGTCGAGCTTCGTCACGACCAGAACGTCGCCGGCACGGCAGGCAGCGAGGGCCTCGCGGAGGCCGGGCCGGGCTCGAGTCGTCCCCGACAAGCCGTGGTCAACATGCACGTGTTGATCGTCAACACCGAGCGCTGCAAGACCATCGCGCTGTGCTGCGAGATCCTGTCCCGAGGTCGAGACCCGGGCGTATCCGATGAGCATCCGACGCCTGTAGCGTTTAGACCCCCTTCACCGGGCATTTTTGCGGGACAGGCATACGCGAATCCGCAGGCCAGGCGCCACTTGACATCAGCCGGCAGAAACGGGCCCGAAGAAGTGTCCCGATGAACGACCGCTCACTGAAACGGCAACAGCCGCCCCGGGGCAGTACTCGTTCGGCATCGGCGGAAGACGACTACTGGTGGCCTGGAAACAGGGACCCGGCGCTCAGCCGCGCGCGACGGCGTCCGGCCCGAGAAGCTTCCGCAGCGCGATCAGGGCGTCGCGCGTGCGCGTCTTCATCGTCCCGAGCGGCACCCCCGCCTCGCTGGCCGCCTCGGAGTGGCTCAGGCCGCCGAAGTAGGTCAGCTCGAGCGCCTGCCTCTGGGCAGCGGTGAGGCCCTTCATCGCCCGGCTCACCCGCGCGTGCTCGATGTGCACGGCGGCGGTCTCGGCGACGTCGTCGCGGACGTCGTCGAGGTCGCGGATTCCGACGGTCATGTCACGCACCCGGCTCGCCTGCGCCGAGCGGACCCTGTCGATGGCACGACGACGAGCACGGACGAGCAGCCACGACACCGCCCTGCCCTTCGCGGGGTCGAACTGCGCGGCCTCCTGCCAGGCGGAGAGGAACACCTCCTGCGCGACCTCCTCCGACTGCGCCGGGTCGACGAGGATGCGCCGCACCAGCCCCAGCACCCGTGACGACGTCATGTCGTAGAGCTGGGCGAAGGCCCTCTGGTCACCCTGCGCCGTCGCGAGGACGAGGTCGTCCTCGCTCGGGTCCTGCCGGAGCAGCAGTTCTGAGGTGAGGGTCACGGGGGCCGTCCGGTCTGGGCGTGGGGGCGAGGAGTACAGGAATGCTCCCCCCGGCGCTGCGGCCACTGTATGCGCCTGCATGCTCTCCGGTACCCCCACTTCGGGCCGCCGCCGAGACCCCGGCGGCCCGACCGGTCAGATCGCCGACCAGCCGCCGTCGGAGGGCAGCACGACCCCGTTGACGTTCGTGGCGTCGTCGCTCGCGAGCCAGGTGATCGACGCGGCGAGCACGTCGGCCTCGACGGGCGTCGGCACGGTCGTCTGCATGATCGGCCCGAGGGCCGCCGCGGCGACCTGCGACTTCATCGGCGCCTCGATGTTGGTGATGGTGGCCCCGGGTGCGACGGCGTTGGTGCGGATGCCGTGCTTCGCGTAGACGACGGCCGTGTTCTTCGTGATGCCCGCGACAGCGTGCTTCGAGGCCGTGTAGGCCACGCCGGCGGCCGAGCCGCGCAGCGCCGCCTCCGACGCGACGTTGACGATCGCACCCGAGCCGGCCTCGATCATGAGGGGCAGCACGGCCCGCGTCAGGCGCACGACGGCCGTCACGTTGATCGCGAAGACGAGCTCCCACGTGCGGTCGTCGACCTCGGCGGCGGGCAGGAAGCCGTCCATGATGCCGGCCACGTTCGCCAGCGCGTCGACCCGGCCCTCGGCGGCGGCGACGACCGCCTGCACGCCCTCCTCCGTCGTGATGTCGCCGGTCACGGGCACGAGGTCGAGCTCGGCGTTCTCGGCCACGAGCGCGTCGAGGCGCTCGGCCACGACGTCGGCGGCCACGACCCGGGCGCCCTCCCGCGCGAAGCGGAGGGCGGACGCACGGCCGATGCCGCTGCCCGCCCCGGTGACGATGACGGTCTTGCCGCGGAAACGGTCGGGGGTGGTGGTCAGGTCGGCCATGGCTGCCTCTTTCGTCGGGACCGGCCTCGATGCCGGTCACGAGCATTGTGACACGCGGTGCCAGAAAGAGGCTGCGCGTCGGCCGGGAGGGTGGCAGACCCCTGACGACGAACCCCGTCCTCGCATCCGAACCCCGCCGCGGCAGGGTTCCGGTGCGAGGACGGGGTTCGTCGACCGCGCGGCGGGAGCGGGGCGAGCGCGCGACCGGTGCGAGCTACGCCCCGAGCTCCTCCGCGACGCGGTCCCACCAGCCGGCGGAGGCGGTGCGCACCGACTCGACGCGCGACTCCCACCGGGCCCGCACCTGTGCGGCGTCGTCCCAGGTCGCCAGCGCGAGCCGCGCCGCCGAGCCGAGCACCAGCGCCTCGACCGAGGCGACGCTCGTCTGGCCGAAGGCGCCGAGCGCCCCCGTGAGCTTCACGCGCGTGTACTCGTCGACCGAGATGCCGACCGTCGGCACCCCGCCGGCGACCGCGAACACGGCCGGGTGGTAGCGGCTCGTCAGGTGCAGGGAGGCGCCCCGCGCGAACCGCGCGGCGGCCACGGAGTCGGTGGTCGGCTCGATCCGCACCCGCGAGGTCGTCATCGCGTCGATGACCCGGCGGTGCAGCACGGAGTCGCCGCGCTCCTCGCCCTCGTTGAGCGAGGCCCAGTGCGCGAGGAACGCGATCTCGAGCCCCGTCTCGTCGGCGACCCGGTCGAGCAGACGCGCGAGGGCGGTGACGACCTGCCGCCGGTCGGCCTCGCCGACGTGCGTCGAGAGGCTGACCGCGCAGTACGGGAAGGAGCCGGCTCCGACGAGCAGCGACCCGGGCCCGGCCGAGGCGCCCGCGTCGAGGCCGGTGCCCGCGGGAGGCGCGGCGTCGACCCCGAGGAAGCTCGCGTCGTCGATGTTCTGCACCACCTTGCGCGCGAGGTCGGGCGCGGTGTCGTCGGCGACGCGCCGCATCAGCGTGTGCGAGGCGCTCTCGCGCACCCCGAAGAGGCGTGCGTCACGGAGCAGCCCCGACACGAGCCGCTCGTCGTCGGCGACGAGGTCGGGCCCGATCGTCTGGCCCGTCACGACCAGCGGGCGCCCGACCACGCGGGCGACGGCGCCGAGGGCGGCGCGCTCGAAGACGTGCAGCGACCAGCGGGAGGCCATGTTGCCGCCGCCGGCCACGACGACCGCGTCGGCCTCGCGGACGGCCTCGATCACGGCGAGCGCCGGGTCGTCGTGCGACAGGGCGGTGCGGCTGCCCTCGGCCGCCGCGAGCACGCGCTCGAGGCGCTCGACCTGGCCGTCGCGGCCGCCGAGCGGGCCGGGGGCGAAGCCGATCGGCCGGACGGCGTCGACGTCGTAGCGCGCGGCGGTCTCGTCGGGGGCGCTCGAGAGCAGCGTGACGGCGTCGACGCGGCGCTGGCGCAGCTGGACGACGAGTTCCTCGGTCATGGCCTCGTCGCCGATGTGGATCATGTCGTCGACGACGCCGACGTCTCCGATGGCGAGTGTGCGCACGCTGACCTCCGGGCCCGCGGGCCGTCCAGGGACAAGGGGAAGGAGGCGCGGACCGGGCCCGCGCCTCCTCGACGGTAGTGCACCGCAGGTGGCCCGCCGCACGGGCCGCGGGCGCTGCCCTGCCGGCTACCCCGCGCGGTGGGCGAAGACGACGCGGTTCTGGTCGTAGTGGCCCGATCCGCGGTCGAAGACCCCGCCGCAGGTGATGAGCCGCAGCTCGTCGCTCGGCTGGGCCCCGAACACGCGGGCGGTGGGGAACTCGGCCTTCGGCACGTCCACCACCTCCGAGACGACGTAGCGCGCGACGCCGCCGTCGACGTCGGTCAGCACGACCTCGTCGCCGACGACGAGCTCGTCGAGCCGGGCGAACACGGCGGGGCCCGAGGTCGAGTCGACGTGGCCCGCGACGACGGTCGGGCCGCGCCCGCCGGGGCGCCCTCCCCCGGTGAACCAGCCCACGTCGTCGGCGTCGACGGGCACCTCCATCGCGCCCGAGGCGTCGAGCCCCAGGTCGATCAGCCGCTCGGAGAGCCCGATCGCGGCGACGTCGACGCGCGCCGGCGCGACGCCGACGGCCGGCACGGCCACGGCCTCCGGCTCGGCCGGCGGAGGCGTCGCCGCGCTCGACGACGCCTCGGGGTCGGGCGCCGGGGCGGCAGCAGAGGGAGTCGCGGTGCCGGCCCCGGTATCGGTGGCGTCAGCGGCTCCCCCGGCCCCGGTGCCCGAGCACCCGGTCAGCACGCCCAGCACGACGACCGCCGCGGCGAGCGCCGGCAGCGGCCGTCGCACGAGGGTCAGCCTTCCTGGGCGTGACGACGACGGACGGCGATCCAGGCCGCCGTGCCGAGGACGCCGACCAGCCCGAGCGCGCCCGCGCCGAGCGCGAGGTCGGAGCCGGTCCCGGTGCCGGTGCCGGCCTGCGCCGCGCCTCCGAAGCCGGTGTCGACGCCGCCGACGGGCACCTGCGTCAGCTGGCCGCGGACGACGCCCGCGGTGAACGCGGCGGTGTGCGAGTCAGCGGCGAACGAGGCCGGGTCGGCCTCGATCTGGGCCAGGGTGAAGCCGGTGCCGGTGTCGGCCCCCGCGTCGTTCATGACGCCCGTGGTGAAGGGGCCCTGCAGGCAGCCGCTGCTGGTGCGGGTGCCGTCGCCCTGGTCGACGGGGTTCGGGAAGGCGATGCGGGGCGGGCCCGACTTGCCGACCGCGGCCTGGTGGATGTGCGTCGCTGTCTTCGCCGGGCTCATGTAGTCGCCCGTCACGCCCGTGAGGGTGATGTCGTAGCAGATGATCTCCTGATCGCTGTTGATCCGGAAGTCGAACGTGCCCGTCGCACCGGCCTCGCCCGGCGCCGGGGCGCCGGCGGTCGAGACGACCTGGTCGGGCGTCGCCATGACGGTGAACGCGCTGGTGAACGTGGACGGGGCCTGCACCTCGGTCTCCGCCGACGCGGGCGCGGCGGCGAGCAGGGTGAAGGCGGCCGCGGCGGCTCCTCCGATGGTCAGGATGCGGATGGATCGCTTCTTCGACATTCGTCTGCCTCTCGACGGGAGCCGCCCGGTCGGGCGCGCTTCTGCAGGGAGGTACGCCGGAGGGCGGGGCCGCGTTCACGCGAGTCCCGAGAATTCTCAGAACCGTCCTGGGGGCCGGTGAACGGAGCCGCCCGGGCGGGCGTATCCCCCTCGAGGGCGACGACCGGTGCGCCCCTACAGTGGGAGGCACCCGATGACGCTCGCGCTGACGCGTCCCGCACCCGCACCCGCACCCGAGTGGAGCCCGATGAGCACGCCCGAGCCCGGCGTCGACGTGCACCCCGTCGACCTGCCGACCTTCGACGTGCCGTCGGCGTTCGCCGAGCACGGCTCGGCCCTGCTCGGCTTCGCGGTCAACGCGCTCCGCGACCGCAGCGCGGCGGAGGACTGCGTGCAGGAGACGTTCCTCCGCGCCTGGCGGTCACGCGACTCCTTCGACCCGGCCCTCGGCAGCGAGCGCACCTGGCTCTTCACCATCCAGCGACGCGTCGTGCTCGACGCCCTCCGCGCCCGGGCCCGCCGACCGGCGCTCGTCGAGCACGACGACCAGCTCGACGTGCCGGTCGAGACGGGGGCGGACCCGCTCGACCGGCTCGGCATCGTCGAGGGGCTCGCCCGCCTCAGCGCGGAGCACCGGGAGGCGGTGGTCGCCGTGCACCTGACCGGCCTCAGCTACCAGGAGTTCTCGGCCGCCACCGGCGTGCCGGTCGCCACGCTCCGCACCCGTGTCTTCTACGCGCTCCGCGCGCTCCGCTCGCACCTCGACGAAGGGGACCAGACCGATGCCTGAACCGATGCCCGGGACGCCCGGCCCCGACGACCGGCGTGACGACGACCTGCGCGGCGACGACCGACGGGCCGAGCTCGTCGCCGCGGCCCTCGGCGACGACCTGAGCCCGGCCGAGGCCGACGAGTTCGCGCGGCTGCGCGCGGCCGACCCCACGATCGACCGCGAGCTCGCCGAGCTGGGCGGGCTGCCCGGCGCCCTCGCCGGCCTCGGATCGTGGCAGGACGTCGAGCCGAGCGCCGAGCTGCGCCGCCGGGTCGAGGGAGTCGCGGGGCCGGAGGCGCGCGGAGCCACCGCCTCGACGACGGGGCCGGCCCCGGTCGCCGGCACCGCGCCTCCGGCCCCTCAGGCCCCCGGCCGCACACCCGTGCCCACGGCGCTCTCGGCCCCGGTGACGCCGCTGCGGCCGCGGCGCCGACCGCTGCTCACCGTGCTCGGCGCCGCCGCCTGCCTCGCGCTGGGAGCGGGGGTCGGCGCGCTCGTGGCCGCCCCGCGCGACACGACGCCCGAGGGGCCGGCCGGCACGTTCGGGGCCGTCGAGCCGATCGACTTCGCGGGGGCGCCGACCGGCGTGCGCGTCGAGGGCGACCTCGTCGCGCACACCTGGGGCACCGAGACGCTGCTGACCGTGACGGGCCTGCCCGTGGGCACGGCGTTCTCGGTCGTCGTCATCGACGACGAGGGCGGCGAGCACCCCTCGGGCGCGTTCCTCGGCACGGAGGTCGAGATCGACTGCCAGCTCAACGCGGCGGTGACGCGCGACCACGTCCGGTCGGTGGAGATCCGCGGGGCGGACGGGGAGGTCGCGGTCGCGGCGGTGCCCGCGGTCGCCTGAGCCGTCAGTACGTCCCCCGTCCGAGCGTGGGCGCGAGGGCGGGCCGGCGGGTCGACGTCCTCGTGGGCGGGTCGGCGCCGACCCGCCCACGAGGACGGCGACCCGCCGCACTCCGGGGGGAGAGCACCCACGAGGACGGCGACCCGCCCGCTGCGGGGGGTCGAGGTCAGCGCTGGTCAGCGCGGACCGCGGACGGCCCCTCCCGCAGCGCCTCGAGCTCGCGCACGACCGCCGCCGCGACGGCGTCGGCCCGCTCGTGGTCGTCGGCGGTGAGCGTGACGACCGCGTCGTCGACGACGAGCACCAGCTGGCCGAGCGCGCCGTGCAGGCGCCAGGCCGAGCCCGGTCCGCTCCACGCGCCGAGGCCGTAGCGCTCGTAGCCCGGGCTCGTGCCCGCGGCGACCCAGCCCGAGTGCACGGCCGCGGCGGTCGCCTCCGACACGACGCGCCTCCCCCGCCGGGCCCCGCCGTCGCGGAGCAGCCGGCCCAGCCGCGCCACCTCCTCCGTGCGGAGCGCGAGCCCGTCGCCGGCGGTGACGAAGCCGAGCGGACAGCGCTCCCAGGCCACGTCGCCGAGGCCGAGGGGGCCGAGGAGTCGCGGCCGGAGGAAGTCGACGACGTCGCCCACCCGGGTCGCCAGCACCCGCATCGCGGTGTACGTGCTCGCGTTCGAGTACTGGAACACGCGGCCCCGCGACGGTCGGCTGACGAACTCGAGCGCGAGGTCGGGCCAGTCGGTCATCAGGGTCGGCGACCACGGGAGGTCGACGCCGCTCGTCATCGAGAGCAGGTGGCGGAGCGTGACGCGGTCGACGCCCTCGCCGAGCTCGGCACCGGACAGCCACGCCGCGACGGGCTCGTCGAGCGAGAGCCGGCCCTCGTCGGCGGCGATGCCCGCCGCGAGCGCGCAGACGGCCTTGGCGACGGAGTGCACCTCGCGCCGGACGTCGGGCGACCAGCGGTGCTCGGCCACGTCGTCGCCGACGAGCACGTGCAGCCCGTGCGCGCGGAAGCCCGCGAGCTCGACCTCGGCGACGAGGCGGTCCCGGACGGTCTGGGCGCGGGTCGGGGCACGGTCGGGGGCGCTGGTCACCGCCCGAGTCTGCCGTGCCGGGCACCGGGGCACCAGGTGGGGCGGGGCCCCCGCACGGCGTTCCCAGGCCACGCACCGCCCGCTCCCCGCTATCGTCGGATCGGCCCCGCACCCGGAGCCGGCGAGCCGGACGACCCCCGGCCGCGAGAGGGGCTCCCGTGGGCATCCAGACTTCGCTCGACGCCGTCCACCAGGCGACCGGCCTCGTCGAGTCCATGCGCCTCGCCGACGACCTCGCCTTCGAGGCCGCGCGCACGGGCGGCACCCGCACCATCCGCCTGCTCACCGGCGCCCTCGGCAGCAGCGACCAGCTCGTCGCCATCGCCGCGACGCACGCCCTGGCGCAGGTGCACGACGAGCAGGCCGACCTCGCACTCAGCGCCGTGCTCTCGAGCGAGCGCGCCTTCCTCCGTGAGCACGCCGCCTGGGCGCTGTCGTCGCGCCTCCCCCGCCCCGAGACCGTCGGCCGCCTGCTGGCGCTCGTCGTCGAGGGCGGCTTCGTCGGCATGCTCGCGCAGCGCACCCTCGAGCAGTGGTCCGACGCCGCCCCCGACCTCGTGGCCGTGTCGGTCGAGGGCAGCCTGATCGGCGTCCGGGACGCGGAGGCGCGCTACCGGCTGGTGGAGACGCTCGGCCTCGTGCGCGACAAGATCGCGACCCGCCCGCTGCTCGCCGTCGCCGGCGACGAGGGCGAGTGCGAGCACGTGCGCGTCGCCGCCGTCTCGGCCCTCGGCCAGCGCCGCGGCGCCCCCGGGGTGGCCGTCGCGCTCGAGCGCTGGGCCGACGGCGAGGGCTACCTCGCCGACGTCGCCCGGCTCGCCCTCGTCGACCTGGCCGCGGGCCCCGGCTCCGCCGCCGGCGCCGACGACGCCGCCGAGCGCGGCCTCACCGTGGCCCAGCTCTTCCTGCACGCCGACATCGACGCCGACCTCACCGCCGCGGGCAGCGGCGACAACGGGGGCATCGCGACCCTGCTGGTGCGCCTCGGCGACGCGCTCGTGGCCGACACGGCCGAGCACCCGGTCGACGTGCGGCCGGAGGCGGTCTCGACCCGCGACTCCTCGACGGCCTCCCGGCTGCCCACGTCGGCGGGAGGCGCGGTGCACGACGGCCCGCCGCTCACCGTCAGCCGCGTCGTCACCCTCTCGCGGGGCTCGTCCGCCGGGGCCCTCGAGAGCGTCAGCGACCTCGCCGGCTACGACCGCGGCCACGTCTACGGGCGGGTGCCGCTGCTCAGCGGGCCCGTGCCCTCCGCCGCCGCCTGGCCGTTGCGGGTCGCGGCCCGCCGCGGCATCCGCCGCGTGCTGCGCGCCAGCGGCGGCGTCGACGTGCTGCACCTGCGCATGGCCGACGTCGGCAGCCTCGCCGCCGCCGACGTCGCGCGCGAGCTCGACGTGCCCGTGGTCTTCACGGTCGCGCCCGACCCGCACGCCGTCATCCAGTCGATGGACCTCGCGGGCGGCCTGACCCGCGAGAACTTCGGCGACGTCGACGTGAAGGAGCACTTCTGGTTCCGCGCGAGGCTCGTGCAGCAGCTCGCCTCGAACGCGTCGCACACCGTGCTCTTCCCCCGCCCCGAGCTAGCCGCCGACCTGCGCGACCTCGTCGGCATCGACATCACGTCGCACCCCGAGCGCCACACGATCGTGCCCGAGGGCATCGACCTCGCGGTGGTCGACCGGGCCGTCGCCGAGGCCGCCGCCCACGCCGCCGGCCAGCCCCCGACCCCGCCGCTCGCCGAGCTGCGCGGCCAACTCGAGACCCTCCCGCCTGAGCGCCGCGACCTGCCGCTCGTCGTCAGCGTGGGGCGCTTCCACCGCGTCAAGGGCATGGCGACGATCGTCGACGCCTGGGCCCGCGGCCCGCTCCGCGACCGGGCGAACCTGCTGCTCGTGGGCGGTGACCTGACGAACCCGTCACCCGACGAGCGGGAGCAGCTGGAGCTCATCCACGCGACCCTGCCCCGTGAGACGCACCGTGCCTCCGGCCTGCTGCTGACCGGGCACCGGCCCAACGACACCGTCGCCCGCTGGGTCGCCGCCGCCCGCTTCGGCGTGCCCGGCCTCGCCGCCCCGCGCGGCGTCTACGTCTGCGGCAGCCTCAAAGAGGAGTTCGGCATCGCCCTGCTCGAGGCGATGGGCTCGGGCCTGTTCGTCGTCGCCCCCGACGGCGGCGGCCCCTCGACCTACGTCGAGCGCGACGTCACCGGCGTGCTGACCAGCACCTGGGACGTCGACGCGCTCTCCGCCGCGATGGCCCGAGCGGTCGCGCTGGCGGCCGGCGAGCCCGACGACCGTCGCGCGGCCCGGTCGCGGGCCACCGTCGAGCGCAGCTTCACCATCCAGGCGATGGCCTCGGCCCTGGCGTCGGTCTACGGCGGGGTGCACCTCGACGAGGTCGCGGCCCTCGACACGGCGTGGCTCCGATGACGCTCCTGGTGATCTCGCCCGACTACGCGTCGCACCTGCTGCCGCTGGCGACGCTCGCGACGGCCTGGCGCGACCGCGGCGAGCGCGTCGTCGTCGCGACCGGCGAGGCGACGGCCGGCATCGTGGCGTCGTTCGGGTTCGAGCGGGCGCACCTGCAGCTGGCGCGCGGCTCGAACCCCGGCGTGATCCGCGCCGAGGAGCAGCCTGCGGGCGAGGACGACTCGCTGCGCGGCTTCTTCGACGCGACCCGCCGCGGCGGCGTCGAGACCCTGGCCTACCAGGCGCGCGAACGGCTCACCGACCTCATGTGGCAGCCCGTCGAGACCGCCCGCGCGGTGCAGGCGGTCGTCGCGGAGGTGCAGCCCGACGCCGTCATGGTCGACCACCTGGCCTTCAGCGCCCGGCTGGCGCTCGTCGCCGGGCACGTGCCGCACACCGACGTGGTGCTCGGGCACCCCTCGGCACTGCCGTTCGGCGACGAGGTCTACGGCCTGCCGCCGGAGTGGCCCGCGGGCTGGGAGGCGACGCTCGACCCGGCCGCGCTGGCCGACCTGCGCTCCCTCTGCGACCGCGTCAGCGCCTCCTTCACCCGGGAGTGGAACACGGCCCTGGCCGAGCTCGACCCCACCGCGGCCCCCTCGGCGTCGGCGTTCTCGGAGCACGGCGACCTGCTGCTCTACAACTACCCGGCCGAGCTCGCCGACCCGGAGCGCACGCCGCTGCTGCCGCAGCACGCCCACCTGGGCTCCGCGGTGCGCGAGGAGCCGCTCGACCCCGAGGTGGAGGAGTGGCTGGCGTCGAGCGACGAGCCGTTCGTCTACGTGAGCTTCGGCAGCTTCCTGTCGGTGCGGTCGGACGTGCTCGCCCGCGTCGCCGCGGCGCTCGACAGGCTGGGGGTGCGGGCCGCGATCGCGACGGGCTCCGCGGCGCCCGCCGACCTCGGCGAGCTGCCCGCGTCGTGGCTGGTGCGGGGGTTCCTGCCCCAGGTGCGGCTGCTCTCGCGAGCCGCCGCGGGGGTGACCCACGGCGGCAACAACAGCGTCACGGAGTCGATGACGCACGGGGTGCCGCTCGTGGTGCTGCCGTTCTCGACCGACCAGTTCGCGGGCGCCGCGGCGCTCGAGCGCACCGGCGTGGGCGTCGTGCTGCCGCCCAACACGGCGTCGGTCGACGAGCTCGCGAGCGCGGTCGCGCACGTGCTCGACCTGCCGGAGGGCCCCCGGGAGGCGCTGGTCGCGCTCTCGGGGTCGCTGCGGCGGGAGCCGGGCCGGCTCCGTGCCCTCGCGGCGGTGGACGCCGCGGCGGCGGGCCGCCTGCGCTGAGCCCTGGGGGGCTGTGGGCTGCGCGCTGGGCGCTGCCGCTGGGCGGGCCTCAGGCGGCGGGGACCTGCAGGAAGGCGCGCATCGTGGCCTCGTCGACGGCGGCCTCGCGGTAGGCCTGCATCAGCGCGGCGTTGGCGTCGTACTGGGGGCCCTCGCGCGACTCCGCCTGGTGGTGCAGGGCGAAGACCGTGCCCTCGTGGCGCACGGGGGCCTCGCCGAGCAGGGTCTCGTGGGCGAGGTACCAGGCGGCGTCCTCGAAGCCCCAGCCGCGGAAGCGCTCGTCCTGCCCGCCGTGGCTGCGCCAGGTGGCGGGGGTCGTCACGTAGACGCCGGAGCAGGCACCGCGGACGAGCTCGTGGTCGCACTCCTCGAGCGGGGTGCCGGCGGCGAACTGGGCGCTGCCCGTCGCCCCGAGCCAGTGGTAGGCCGTGTAGGGCAGGTGCACGCGGCCGGAGGTGCGGGCCGCGGCGACCGCGGCGAGCAGGGGCTCGAGCTGGGGCAGGGTGTCGGCGTCGGCGATGACGGCGACCTCGTCGGCGGCCACGCGGGAGACGCCGACGTTGCGGCAACGCGCGAGGTTGAAGAGCTCGTCGTCGGTGTCGACGGGGACGATCTCGGCGTCGGGCAGGGCACGCCGCCACCAGGCGACGACGGTCTCGAAGGCCGGCACACGACTGGGCTGCGGACGCCACGGGATCACGACGGTCACCATGGGCGCGAGCTTACCGGCGGTGCGCGGTGCCGCCGTGCCGCGGGGTCGCCGGGCGGGTGGGCGGGGCTCCGGCCGGCAGGGCGACGGAGCACCGTCCAGGATCGCTGATCCACTCCGGAGTGGATCAGCGGATCTGGACCGCGCTTCCTGGTCGTGGCGGCGTCAGCCGCCGGGACCCGGCGCTCGACCGGGTCCCGCCTGCTCAGCTGCCGGTCGACGAGTCGTCGGCCGGCGCCTCGGGCGCACCCGTCGGAGCGGTCGGCGGCGTCGGCGCCGAGCCGTCACCGGGAACCGGGGGCGTCGACCCGTCGGTCGGTGCCGCCGGCGGCGTGGGCGCCGAACCGTCGGTCGGCGGCGCGGGCGGCGTCGGCCGCCCCTCGCCGAGCGGGCCGGCGGGTCCGCCAGCACCTGCCGGACCGCCCTCGGGCCCGCCCGTCGCACCAGGGCCGCACTCCCCCGGCGCGGGCGGGGTCGGCGCGTCGGCGTCGGCCTCGTCCCCGGCCGGAGGCGCGGGCGGCGTGGGCGCCCCCGTCGCGTCGCCCTCGGCCTCGTCGCCCGTCGCCGACCCGCCCTGGTCGGGGCCGGTCGTCGACGGTGCGGTCGGCGTCGCCGAGCCCGTGCTCGGCGACGACGTGGCCGCCGAGGTGGCGCTCGTCGACCCGGAGCCGGACGAGCCGGGGCCCGCCGCGAACGCCGCCGTCGACCCGAGCGCCGCGACGCCGAGCACGCCGACGGCGAGCCCGATCACGAGGCGGGGCCGGCGTCGTCGGAGCGAGCTGCCGGGGCCGGCGTCGGCGCGGCCGTCTCCGGGCACGGGCGGGAGGGGCTGGGTGGGGGTGTCGTCGTGGGTCATGTCGTCTCCTCGTCCGGCGGGCCCTCGGGGCGGGGCCTCTCGACCGGTTCTCCACCAGGTTCATCAGCGGTCCTGAAGCGGTGCTTAAGAACAGCGATCGCCCAGGTGACGGGCTGCTCGCCCATGGACGGCCCGCCTACGGTCGAGGGATGCTGCCTCCCGCCCGCGTGCTCGTCGTCGACGACGACGACGCGATCCGCGCCTCCGTCGTCTCCGCCCTCGCCGCCGAGAGGTTCGCCGTCCGCGGCCTGGTGTCGGGCGAGCAGCTGGCCGACGAGCTCCGCACCTTCGTGCCCGACCTCGTCGTGCTCGACTGGATGCTGCCGGGGCCGAGCGGCATCGTGCTCGCCGAGCGCGTGCGGCGGGCGAGCGACGCCGGTGTCATCATGATGACCGCGCGCGACGGCGTCGACGACCGGCTGCGCGGCTTCGGCGAGGGCGTCGACGACTACGTCGTGAAGCCGTTCGTGGTCGCCGAGCTCGTCGCCCGCGTGACGGCCGTGCTGCGCCGCCGCGGCCGGATCGCCGCCGTCATCGAGATCGACGACCTCGTCGTCGACCCCGACGCCGGCCTCGCCCGGCGGGGAGGGCACGACCTCGACCTCACGGCGACCGAGTTCCGGCTGCTCGCCCACCTCGCCGCGAGCCGGGGCCGCACCCTGTCGAAGACCCAGATCCTCACGCAGGTCTGGGGCTACGACCACGTCGACCCCAACCTCGTCGAGGTGCACCTCAGCGCCCTGCGCAAGAAGATGGAGGCGCACGGCCCGCGGCTCATCCACACCGTCCGCGGCCTCGGCTACCAGGTGAGCGCGTGACGCCCCCCGCGCCGCGAGGCCGCCCAGGGCCGGCGCCCGGGGCCCCGCTCCGCACCGGCTCGCTGCGGACCCGGACGGTCGTCGCCGTGACCGCCCTGCTCGCCGTCCTGCTGCTCGCCCTCGCGCTGGCCGTCCAGGCCCTCGTCGGCGACCGGCTCCGCGCCCAGGTCGTCGAGCGCCTCGGCGACCGCGCCGCCGCGGCCGCCGCGCTCGTCGGCACGGTCGACGACGACGACCTGGCCGACCGGCTCTCGGCCCAGGGCGTCTCCGTCGTCGTCACCAGCCCGGACGGAGGCGCGGTGACGGCCGGGCCCAGCCCCGACGACCTGAGGGCGGGGCCGGGAGCCGACCCCCTCGGAGAGCTGCCGGGCCCGGCGGGCGGGCCCCGCGACTCCGACGGCGCCACCGACGGGACGACCGGCTCCGAGCACACGACGCCGCCCGACCCCGCGAGCACGGACGCGGCCGGCAGCGACGCGACGGTGTCGGTGACCTCGAGCTCGGTCACCGACGACGGCGACCTCATCCGCTACGAGGCCGCGCTCAGCGACGGCACCGAGCTGGCGCTGACCGCGGGCACCAGCTCGATCGACGACACGCTCGCGACCCTGCGCGGGGTGCTGCTCGGGGCGTCGGCGGCCTTCCTGCTGCTCGCGGCGGGCGCGCTCGTGCTCGTCGTGCGACGGACGCTCCGGCCCCTCGAGCGCATGACGGCCGTGGCGCGCTCGATCTCGGGCGGAGACCGCGGTCGTCGCCTGCGGCCCACGCGCCCGACCACCGAGCTGGGGCGCACGGCGACCGCGTTCGACGAGATGCTCGACGACCTGGAGCGGGCCGAGGGGGCGGCGCTGGCCGCGGAGGCGCGGCTGCGGTCGTTCGTGTCGGACGCGGCCCACGAGCTGCGCACCCCGGTCGCCGGCATCCAGGCCGCCGCCGACACGCTCGTGCGGTCGCGGCTGGACGACGACGAACGGGAGCGCCTCACGGTGCACGTGGTGCGGGAGTCGCTGCGGGCCGGGCGGCTGATCGGCGACATGCTGCTGATGGCCCGGCTCGACGAGGGTCTCGCGCTCGACCCCCGCCCCCTCGACGTGGCCGAGGTGGCGCGCGGGGCGGCCGAGCGTCAGCGGGTGCGCGGCGGCGACGTGGCCGTCGAGGTCGTGACGAGCGGGCCGGTGCCGCCGGTCTCCGGCGACCCCGACCGGCTCGGGCAGGTCGTCGGCAACCTCCTCGACAACGCCGTGCGCCACGCGCGGTCGTCGGTGCGGGTCTCGGTGGCGAGCCGCGGGGTCGACGACACGGCCGAGGTGGTCGTGCGGGTCGACGACGACGGCCGGGGCGTGGACGACGCCGACCGCGAGCGCGTCTTCGACCGGCTCGTGCGCCTCGACGAGGCCCGGGCGCGCGGCGACGGCGGGTCGGGGCTCGGGCTGCCCATCGCGCGCGCGATCGCCCGGGCGCACGGCGGCGACGTGGTGTGCCTGCCGCGGGCCGCGGGCGGCGGTGCCGACCCGGGGCTCGGCGGCGCGCGCTTCGAGCTGCGGCTGCCGGCCTCGGCCGTGGCCCAGCCGAAGTCATCAGAGACGGAGACGCCCCTCCATGCACACCCGACGTGGCATGGAGGAGCGGAGAGGAACAGACCCGAATGACCGTTCCTCTCGGGCGCCACCCGAAGGCGCCCTGTGGACGATGCCCACGGTCACCTAGTCTACCAGGGACTAGCCGAGGAGCCGGGCGACGGCGGGGGCTCCGCTCTCCGCGCTACGCGCGTCCGGGTCGGCCCGACCGGCCTCGGCGGCGATGAGCTCCGCCGTCCACCGACGCTCGTCGTCCAGGACGGCCACGAGGCGGGCCGCGGCGAGGTCGCGGTGGCTGGCGGGCGCGTGCGCGTCGTGGACGGCGACGAGCTCACGGGCGGTCGCCAGCTTGTGCTCGACGGCGGACAGGCGCTCGCGCAGCACGGCGACCCGCGCCTCCGGCCCGACCTGGTCGAAGAGGCCGAAGCGGACGGCGAACTCCTCGTCGTTCGCGGCCTTCTCGGCGGGCAGCGTCGAGATGCGCTCGACGAGCTGGCGGCGCCCCACCTCGGTGAGGCTGTAGGTGCGACGGGCCGGGCGCCCCTCCTGCTGCTCGACCGCGACGGTGACCGCACCGCTCTCCTCGAATCGGCGGAGCGCCGGGTAGAGCGAGTTGTTGCTGACCGTCGAGAGGCTCGGCCGCACCACGCGGCGCTTGAGCTCGTAGCCGTGCAGGGGCCCCTCCTGGAGCGTCGCGAGGACGAGGATGTCGAGGACCATCCCTCCAGTCTGTCGACGGCCGGCCCCTCTCCCCGGGCTCTCCGGGCGTGGACGCCCCTGTCCACCCGCGCTTTCACCCGTGCGGCCCGCGAGCCGCGGCCTGGCTCGTCCGCAGGGCGCACGGGGTGTCCCGGAGGCGCGGCGGGCCCCGCGCCCCCCTCGACGGCCCCGAGGAGGCGCGGTGCCGGCCACCCGCCCCGGTGGGGCAGAGTGGGTGACCGTGACCGACGACATCCCCGACATCCGACTCGTGGCCAGCGACATGGACGGCACCCTGCTCGACGGCGACGGGAACGTGCCCGACGCATTCTGGCCCCTGCTCGACGACCTCGAGCGGGCCGGCGTCCTGTTCGCCCCCGCGAGCGGGCGCCAGTACCAGACGCTCGTCGAGGTGTTCGGCGAGCGGCCGGGCCTCGTCTTCATCGCCGAGAACGGCACGAACGTCGTGCGGGAGGGCGTGACGATCGCGATCGAGCCCCTCGACCGCGAGAGCGTCGAGCCGGTCGTGGCGTGGGCTCGCGGGGAGGCGGGCGTCGGCGATGCGGGCGACGCCCAGCCGGCCGCCGGGCTGGTCGTCTGCGGGGCCAGGTCGGCGTACATCGAGCGGGTCGACCCCGAGTTCGTCTCGCACGTGCAGCGCTACTACGCGGCCCTCGAGGTCGTCGACGACGTGCTCGAGGCCTCCCGGCACGACGACGTGCTGAAGCTCGCGGTCTACGACCACGGCCGCGCCGAGGAGCGCACCGGTCCGGCGGTCCGGGCCCTGGGGCTCGACGTCGACGTCGTCGTCTCCGGTGCGAACTGGGTCGACGTCATGCGCCGCGGCGTGAACAAGGGCCGCGCCCTCGAGCGGCTGCAGCGTGAGCTCGGCGTGACCCGGGAGCAGACGATGGCCTTCGGCGACTACCTCAACGACCTCGAGCTCGTCGAGGCGGCCGGCTGGTCGTACGCCGTCGAGAACGCGCACCCGCTCGTGCGCGAGCGCGCCCGCCACGGGGCCCCCGCGAACACCGAGGGCGGCGTGCTGACGACGATCCGGGCGGTGCTGCCCCACCTGGCGCGCTGAGCCCGGTCGGTGCGAGGCCGGTGTCGGAGGCCGCCGCTAGCGTGACGCCGTGCCGGAACCGATCGCGAGGTGGTGGGCGCGACGCCAGTGGTCGCGCGGCACCGACGTGCCCTACGAGGTCGGGCGGTTCCGCGAGGCGTGGGCGTCGTTCCCCGTGCTGATCCGGCAGTACCGGCCCGAGTTCAACGGCGGCGTCGTGCTGACCCAGATCCCGCCCGCGGCCGACGTGTGGCTCACCTGGCTCTGCGACGCCGGCCACCTCGTCGTGGCGACGCCCGACGAACAGCGGTCGCGGCCGGGCCGCGAACGTCGGCGGTCGTCGTGGTGCCCCGACTGCACCGAGCTCGCCCGGCCCCGCACGCCGAGCCTGCCGATGGCGGCGACGGTGCGCCTGCCCGGCGACAGTCCCCTCGTCACCGGCCCCGTGGCACAGCCGAGCGGAGGCTCGACCCGGGGCCGCGAGCTCGAGGCGACCTGGGCGAACCGTCGGTCGACGGCGGGCGCCTCGGGCGGGCGACCGGTGCGGGCCCGCGTGCCCCGCGCCTCCCCCGGGCTCTGCCGCGCGACGCCCGACCTGCCGCCGGGTGAGCCGTTCGTCAGCAGCTGCGCACCGCCCCCGGCCTCCGCCGTCGAGGCGCAGCTGCGGGCCGACCTCACCGAGCGGCTGGAGTTCACGCCGGGGCAGAACGCCGTCCGGCTCGGCAAGCCGTTCTTCGACCACGTCGAGGCCTGGCCCGACATCGTGCTGCCCGAGCTGCGGGTGGCGATCGAGTACGACAGCACCGGGCGGCACGGGCTCGAGCACGTGGGGAAGCGCGAGGACGCCGACCGTCGCAAGGACCGCGCCCTGCGCGGCGTCGGGTGGGAGGTCGTGCGCGTCCGGACGGGCAAGCTGCCCGCGCTCGGGCCGTACGACCTGCAGGTCGGCGGCCTGGGGCGCACGACGGTGCCGCTGCTGCTCGACCGGCTGCGCGAGATCCGCGGCGACCTTCTCGTCGACGCCTGGCTGCGCCGCTGACGCGATGTGCGCCGCGCAGCGCGTGTGAGGACCACGTCGAGGTGACTCGTCCTGCGCCCTCTCCGCCGCGAAGGGGCCAGGACGAGTCACCTCGATGCGGCTGCGGCTAGGCCGCGACGACCTCGTGGCTGGTCGTCTCCGCCGCGGAGGCGGTGATGCCGACCGAGGCGAGGTACCGCTCGGCTGTGCGCAGGCCGAGAGCCATGATCGTCAGCGCCGGGTTCGCGACGACGGCGCTCGGGAACACCGAGTTGTCGCAGACCCACAGGTTGGGCACGTCGAAGCTGCGCCCCTCGGCGTCGACCACGGCCTCGGCCGGGTCGGTGCCCATGCGGCAGGTGCCGATGGTGTGCGCCGTGCGGGCGAGCACCCGGAGGTCGCGCCCGCCGGCGGCCTCGACGATGGCCGTCATGGTGCGGACGGCGTGACGGTCGAGCGCCTTCTCGTTCTCGCCGGGGGTGAAGGTCACGACGACCTTGGGCACGCCGAAGGCGTCGAGCTCGTCGGTCAGCTCGAGGGTGTTCTGCTCGTACGGCAGGCACTCCGCGTTGATGCCCACGCCCGCCATGTAGCGGTAGGAGTGCATCGCGTCGACGAGCTCGCTGCCCCAGAGGCCCGCACCGCGGGCGAGGGTCGTCGCGAGGGTGAGGGGCATGACGCCGAGGCTCTGGATGAGGTAGCCGCCGACGAAGTCGGCGCCCTCGGGCCGGTAGAAGTCCTCCGAGATGATCGACGACGGGTAGCCGCGGTGGCCGCGCATCTCGTCGTCGAAGGTCGCCCAGACCTGCGTGGCGCCGTGCGCCATGAAGTTCTTGCCGACCTGCCCGCTGCTGTTCGCGAGGCCCGTGTGCAGCAGGAGGCGGGGCGTCTCGACGCCGCCGGCGCAGAGGAAGAGGGCCGCCGTGCGCTGGCGGTGCTCGACGCCGTCGCGGACGTAGACGACGGCCGAGACCTCGCCCGCGTCGTCGAGCTCGATGCCCGTGACCACCGAGTCGGCGCGGATCTCCGCGCCGTCACGGACGGCCTTCGGCAGGTAGGTGGTGTCCATGCTGACCTTGGCGCCGTTGCGGCAGCCCTGGTGGCAGCCGCCGCAGTTCACGCAGGCCTGGCGGAGGCCGCCGCCCTCCTGGCTCCAGTCACGGGTGACCAGCGCCGCGGGGGCGTCGGTCGCGCGGATCCCGAGGGCCTCGCAGCCACGCAGCATCATGTCGCTCGACGCGTTGCGCGCGGGCGGCGGCAGCTCGTACGACCGCGAAGCGTCCCACGGGTACTCGGCGGGGCCGGAGACCCCGACGAAGCGCTCCACCCGCTCGACGTAGCCGATCAGCTCGTCGTGGTCGACGGGCCAGTCGACGCCCTGGCCCGTGAGCGAGCCCAGCGTGAGGTCGCGCGGGTCGGGGCGGGGCGTGAACGCGCCCCAGTGCAGGGTCGAGCCGCCGACGCCCTTGCCCGAGTTGTTCTGCCCGAAGGCCGTGGGGGTCTCGCCGCCGCTGAGGCGCTCGTCCATCCAGTTGATGACCACCGCCTCCGCCTCGTCCGACGTGTAGTCGGCGGGGCCGAGGTTCGAGCCGGCCTCGAGGGCCACGACCCGCAGCCCGGCGGCCGCCAGCTCGGCGAGGATCGGCGCTCCGCCCGCGCCCGTGCCGATCACCACGGCGTCGACGACCTCGTCGTCGGCGTACCTGGTCATGTCGTCCAGCTTCATCGGACCACCTCCATCCGGGGCTCCCAGCCCTCTCGTTCACCGGCGGCGAGCCGGCGGAATCCTTGCATGCGGAGGCCGTCGCCGCCGTTGGCGAAGCCGTCGAAGCCGATCTCCTCCATCGTCGCCGGGTGGGCGAGCCACTGGCGCACGAGGTCGACCCGGACGTCTTCGAACCAGGCTGTCAGCTGCGCGACCGTGAACGGGTGCGCCTCGTCCTCACGCGGCGGCCCGTCGTCGCCGTCGGCGCCGTGGTGCGAGCTGCCACCGCCGCTGTCGCCGTGGGCCACCAGCTCGGGGTCGGGGTCGCCGGCCACGATGGCCGTGACGAGGTCGGACCGCTGCTCGGCGGTCATCGCGGTGACGCCGACCAGGGCGTCGAGGCCCGTGCGGTACGCCTCGGGGTCGCTCGGCAGGTCGGCGTTGCGCCAGCCGTCGCCCTCGCCGCGGGCGAGCTGCGCGTCGACGCGGGCCGCCAGGTCGATGGCCGCGCCGCGCTGCGGCACGACCAGGTCGGCCAGGGTGCGGAGCGTGGTCAGCTGCTGGTCGTCGAGGACGACCGGGCGGTAGTCGGTGTCGTCGGCCACGGCGCGGCGCGCGAGGATGCCGCGCGTCTTGGCGGTCGTGCGGGCGGAGGCGAGGGTGGCCACGAAGTCGGGCGAGGGCGCCGGGCCCACGCCGGCCTGCTCACGCCAGAAGGTCGCGACCGCGTCGGCCACCTCGTCGGGCCGCTCGAGGGGCAGCAGGTGGCCGGCGCCGTCGAGCACGAGGTGCCGGGCCCGCGCGTAGACAGGGCCGTTGACCCGCCGCTGGGCGTCCGGGCCGAGGTCGCCGTCGGCGCCGCCGGCGACGATCAGGGCGGGGAGGTCGAGCACGCCGACCTCGGCCGACCAGTCTTCGCGGCTGCCCTGCTCGAGCCACGCCTGCCAGGCCTCGCCGGAGGCGCGGCGCACGTCGGCGACGGCAGCCGCGTCGGCCGCGGGGTCGAGGGGCGCACCGACGTTGGCGTCGACGAACTCGCGGGCGGCGGCCTCGTCGAGGGCGCCCGTGCCCGCTCCGCCGCCGACGGCCTCGCCGTCGCTGCCGGTCACCCAGCCGATCATGGCCTCCCGGCGTTCCTCCTCCATCGGCTCGGGCGACGGCGGGGAGGCCGCGAGCAGCACGACGCCGGCGAGGCCGAACACCCCGCCCTTGCCGGCCAGGGTGCGCGACGCGACGATCGAGGCGATCTTGCCGCCCATGCTGTGGCCCACCAGGAACCAGCGCGAGGCGCCGCTCTCGCGGATGCGCCGGGTCACGAGCCGCACCATGTCGTCGACGGTGACGCCGTCGCGGGTGTCGGCGTCGCCGAAGCCGGGCAGGTCGACGGCGACGACGTCGACGACGCCGCGGAGCCGCTCGGCCACCCCGTCGAACTCGCGCGCGCTCGACCCGAGGGCGTGCAGGCAGAAGGCCACCGGGAGGGGGCGCGTCTCGGTCGACGTCATGGGTTCTCCTACTGGGTCGCGAGAGGGAAGTACAAGCCCCTTGACAGTACGGACGACCCCCGACAGAACTCGCAGCCGGGGTACGGGCTCGGCCCCGGCCGCTCCGGGAGCGGCCAGCCGGCGGAGAGGGGCCCTGACAGGGCGCCCTCCCGAGGGCCGTCCCGTCGTACCGTCGTGGGCATGGACATCGACGCGACGAGCACGGAGACCGAGATCCGCGACTTCCTCACCAGCCGGCGCGCGCGCGTCCGGCCCGAGCAGGTCGAGCTGCCGGGCGGCCCCGGCCGCCGCGTGCCCGGGCTCCGCCGCAGCGAGGTCGCCCTGCTCGCCGGGGTCAGCGTCGAGTACTACACGCGCCTCGAGCGAGGCCGGCTCGGCGGCGCCTCCGCCGCCGTCCTCGACGCCCTCGGCACGGCCCTCCTGCTCGACGACGCCGAGCGCGCGCACCTCGCCGACCTCGCCCGTGCCGCCCGGGAGTCGCCGCTGGCGGCCCGGCGTCGGCCCCGCCCGCCGAGCCGCGTCTCGCGGGCGATGCAGCTCACCCTCGACTCGGTGACGGCGGGCCCGGCCTTCCTGCGGAACGGCCGGATGGACGTCCTCGCCGAGAACGCCCTCTTCCGCGCGCTCTACAGCGACCTCTACGCGCTGCCCGAGCGCCCGGTGAACCTCGCCCGCTTCGTCTTCCTGCACCGCGACCTCGCCGAGCGCTTCTACCCCTCCTGGTCGGTCGCGGCCGACATCAACGTCGCCATCCTCCGCACCGAGGCGGGCCGCGATCCGCACGACCGCGCCCTGCACGACCTCGTCGGCGAGCTCTCGACCCGCAGCGACGAGTTCCGCGTCCGCTGGGGCGCCCACGAGGTGCGCCACCACGTCTCCGGGCAGAAGCGGTTCACCCACCCCGTCGTCGGCGACCTCGAGATGGTCTACGAGGCCATGGAGCCCATGGGCCAGCCGGGGCTGAACCTCCTCGTCTACGCGGCCGAGCCGGGCTCGCCCACGGAGGAGCGCCTCCGCCTCCTCGCGAGCTGGGCGGCCACCGTCGACGCCGACGAGGTCCCCGCGACCGGCGCCCCCGACCCCGCCCGCCCGACCCGAGCCCCCGAGGAGGCGCGCCGTGCTGAGCGTCCCCGACCGCCCCGCTGAGCCCGGCTGCGGCGATGCCCGCGCCGCCGCCTCCCCCCGGCCCGTCCGCCCCGGGCTCCGCGCCCGCCTCGCGACGTGGTGGGCCGCCACGGCCGAGATCACCGAGCTGACCCGCGACCGGGAACAGGAGGCGCGGGTGCGCGACGAGATGGCGGTGCGCCTCGCTCCCGGCCCCGGCGCCGTCGCCGACCTCTTCCGTCGCCGCTGACGACGCGCCCCGGGCGGCAGCGGACAGACCCGGGCCGGACACGGCAGGATGGTCGTCGACCGCCCGCCCGGCGGCACACCGCCCGACCGTCGAGGAGAAGCCCGTGCCCCGTCTGACCTCGGAGGAGCTCGACGGCTGGGTCCGCGAGTTCCACGCCCTCGAGCAGGCCCACCCCTCGTCGCCGCAGGCCGTCGACGCCTCGTGGGACGAGTCGATGATCGACACCGCCCTCATCGTCGTGCGGCTCGAGACCTCGGGCACCGAGGTCTTCCTCCGGCGCGAGATCGGCGGCTCGCCCGAGTGGACCGTCACCTTCGAGGCCCGCGAGCGCGACGCCCGGGCGACCGCCGACCAGGTGCTCGCCCTCGCCCACGAGGTCGGCTCGGTCGCGAGGCTCTGCGCCTTCCTCACCGCGAAGACGACCGAGCACATGGAGCGCCTCGCACGCTGACCCCCAGGGCCGGCCGGCGCCGCCCGTTTTCCCACTTGGGCCCGACTCGTGACATGCTCAGGGGAGAACGAGGCCGCAGGACGCCGTCTCGCCGGCGAGCCGCGGTCACGACCGGGCCTCCGCACGACACCTGCCCTGCACCTCACGGCCGTGCCGGTCTCCTCACGGGAGCCGCCCACGACCCGCACCACACGGCGTCGCCGCCCTGCCTCCACGGCCTGCGACCACGCCCTCCACGACATCAGGGAGACCGGCAGAACGTGCCGGCTCCCGACCGCGAGGCCCGCTCGACCGCGTGCTCCGCTCAGCGACACCCCTCCGACGGAAGAAGACCGATGTCCACGATCAAGCACGAGCTCGACCTCAAGAAGCCCCAGCCCCTGAAGCGCGGCGCGCTCCGCGTCACCCCGATGGGCGGCCTCGGCGACGTCGGCCGCAACATGACCCTCTTCGAGCACAAGGGCAAGCTCGTCGTCGTCGACTGCGGCGTGCTCTTCCCCGAAGAGACCCAGCCCGGCATCGACGTGATCCTGCCCGACTTCACGGCGCTGCGCGACCGCCTGAAGGACGTCGAGGCGATCGTGCTGACGCACGGCCACGAGGACCACATCGGAGGCGTGCCCTACCTCCTCAAGGAGCGCCCCGACATCCCCCTGGTCGGCTCGAAGCTGACGCTCGCCTTCATCACGGCGAAGCTGCAGGAGCACAAGATCACGCCGATCACCCACGAGGTCGCCGCGGGCGACCACCACCAGGCCGGCCCGTTCGACCTCGAGTTCGTGGCCGTGAACCACTCCATCCCCGACGGCCTCGCCGTCGCGCTCCGCACGAGCGCCGGGCTCGTCCTGCACACGGGCGACTTCAAGATGGACCAGTTCCCGATGGACAAGCGCATCACCGACCTCAACCACTTCGCCCGCCTGGGCGACGAGGGCGTCGACCTGTTCATGACCGACTCGACCAACGCCGAGGTGCCCGGCTTCACGACCGCCGAGAAGGACCTCGGCGCCGCGATCGACCGCGTCTTCCGCGAGGCGCCCAAGCGCATCGTCGTCTCGAGCTTCGCCAGCCACGTGCACCGCATCCAGCAGGTGCTCGACACCGCCCACAAGCACGGCCGCAAGGTCGCCTTCGTCGGCCGCTCGATGGTGCGAAACATGGGCATCGCGTCCGACCTCGGCTACCTGAACATCCCGCAGGGGCTCGTCGTCGACCTCAAGCAGCTCAGCAAGATGCCCGACAAGAAGATCGTGCTCATCTGCACCGGCTCGCAGGGCGAGCCGATGGCGGCGCTGTCGCGCATGGCCAACCGCGAGCACATCATCAAGGTCGGCGAGGGCGACACCATCCTGCTCGCCAGCTCGCTGATCCCCGGCAACGAGAACGCCATCTACGGCGTCATCAACGGCCTGATCCGCTGGGGCGCGACGGTCGTCCACAAGGGCAACGCGAAGGTGCACGTCTCCGGCCACGCCAGCGCCGGCGAGCTCACCTACTGCTACAACATCGTCAAGCCGAAGAACGTGCTTCCCGTGCACGGCGAGTGGCGCCACCTCACGGCCAACGCCGACCTCGCCATCGCGACCGGCGTGCCGGAGGACCGCGTGCTCGTCGTCGAGGACGGCGTCGTCGTCGACCTCGACCGGGGCCGCGCCAGCATCGCCGGCCGCATCCCGGCCCCCTACGTGTTCGTCGACGGCGCCACGATCGGCGTCGCGACCGAGGACGCCCTGAAGGACCGCCTCTCGCTCGCCGAGGAGGGCCACATCACCGTGCTCGGCATCTTCGACGAGGGCGCCCAGAAGCTCGTCGACCCGGTCGAGTTCATCCCCCGGGGCTTCGTCGAGGCCGCCGGCTGGGAGAAGCAGGCCGAGGACGTCGCCGAGAAGGCGCTGCAGCAGGCCACGGCCCGCGGCAAGATCGACGGCGAAGCCGCCGAGCAGGCCATCGAGGACGGCTTGAGCCGCTGGTTCCTCCGCCGCCACCGTCGCACCCCGGTCATCACCACCGTGGTCGTCGACGCCGACTGAGCCGGCCGCACCCCGCACCAGCCGCCCGCACGGGCACGCCGAGAGCCCCGGAGGTCACGACCTCCGGGGCTCTCGGCGTGCGCGCCTACCTCGTGCACCGTGCCTCCGGCAAGCCCCCACGACGATCAGGGTCGTCGGCGTACCGTCCAGGTCAGCCCCCCGGTGCGTCGACGAGGACGCCCCTGAGGGCGGAGGAGGCGCGCATGAGCACCACGGACCGCATCACGTCGACCACGGCCCCGGGCCCGGCCCGCGCCCGGGAGCTGCCGTCGCGCGACTGCCCGTCGTGCGGCGGCCCCCGCACGATGAGCGGCCGCGTCGTGCCGCACGGCATCCACGTCGTGCGCTGGCGCTGCCACCGGTGCGGGACGTCGATGACGACGCAGGGCCGCGACTGCTGATGTCTCCCCGGCACCTCGCCGGGCGACGGCGCTACCCGACGGGCGGCCGTGCCCGACGTGTCTTCGGGGGCTCCGGGCGGTCGCTGGCCCAGTCGACCTGGGCGCCCGCCGACCCCGGCAGCGTCGTGCTGGGGTCGAGATCGGGCTCGGGCTCCGGGCGCAGGCCCCGGCCGGAGGCTGCGCCGGCGTAGAGGGCGTCGAGCCACGTCGGGTTGATGTCGATCGCTCGACTGCCGGCGAACTTGAAGCGCAGGCCGATGGAGGGCGCGAGCCAGACGGTCGACCGGCCGTCCCCGGTCTCGACCGGCTCCTTCCACGAGAAGACGAACGACTCGCCGGCGCGGAACTTGTTGACGATCACGATCTGCAGGTGGGCGAGGAGGCGGTCCTCGACCTTGAACTCGAGCTGCTCACCGTCGTAGACGATGTATCCCATGGGGTGCTCCGTTGCTGAGGCGTACGGACCGTGCTGGGCAGCGGGGTCCGGGCTGCGTGGTGGTGTGTCCGTGCGGGGCACCCCGCACTGCGCCAGCCCGTTCAGCGGCGCCGCCCCCGGCGGCGTGACCACGTCGGTGACGCGCCCGCTCGGCCCTCCTCAGGGGATCAGGTTAGCGGTCCCGGCGGGGCGTGGCGGCAGGGACCCGACCCGAACGGGGCCCTGCCGCCGCTCCCACGGGCCCGACCGGCGAGAGCACGCCTCGGCCGCCTGAACCCCGGCCGAGACTCCCTCACGATGCCGGAGCGGCACCGGCCCAGGTAGTTCTGGACATAAGGCGGCCCGCGGGGTAGGGCTGCGTCACGGGCGTCGTCGTAGGCTCGTGCTCGTCGATCCGCCCCCGCGGCCCCCACCCTCGCCACCGACCCCCGGAGGAGACATGCACGCCGACTCGCTGCAGCAGCGCGCCGCCGCCCGCGCAGAAGAGCTGCCGGGCGCCGGGCTCGAGCACCCCTTCGGCCCCGACTGGGAGGTCTGGAAGGTGCGCGGCAAGGTCTTCCTGCTGATGGCCGAGGTCGCCGGCCAGCCCGTCGTGACGGTCAAGGCCGCCCCCGACGACGCGGCCGCGCTGTGCGCCCAGCACGACGACGTGTCGCCCGGCTGGCACATGGACAAGCGGCACTGGATCACCGTCCGGCCCGGCGACGACGTGCAGGCCGACCTGCTCGACGACCTCGTCACCGAGTCGTACCTCCTCGTCGTCGAGGGGCTCCCCCGCGCCCGGCGCCCCGTCGACCCCGCCACCTTCGCGGGCGGCGTCCGCTGAGGCGGCGAGGCCCGGGGGCAGGACGACGGGAGGCGCGGTGCCGTCGGGCACCGCGCCTCCTGTGGTCTGCCGGTCGCCCGGCCCGTCCGCTACAGCTGGGCGCCGGAGTGGTCGAGCACGGAGCGGCGGCGACGACGCGCGACCAGCACCGCACCGGTGCCCGCGAGCATCAGCGCGAGGAGCAGCGCGGGGACCATGTCGGAGCCGGTGAAGGCCAGCGGGCCGGAGCCCGAGGCCGTCGTGCCGGCGCCGCCGGCGCCCGTGCCCGAGCCGCCGGGGACGGCGGCGGGGGTCGGCGAGGCG
>Ga0308160_10001371_pt1 | contig 34650 bp, 35 predicted proteins | sample PhyFR1_FD_201036 | JGI IMG/M metagenome (GOLD analysis project Ga0308160, IMG submission 201036) | Phyllosphere microbial communities from UC Gill Tract Community Farm, Albany, California, United States - DLSLF.R1 | ecosystem: Host-associated > Plants > Phyllosphere > Unclassified | place: USA... | reverse complement strand
AGATGCACGGCGTCGTCTCGCTGCGATTGCGATATCTCTTTACGTCCCATAGCTCACCTCCTTCTGCCTGTGAATCCTATCGGACTGTCCAGAAAGATTAGACCACCTCAAGCACCCGCCGGCTCTTGCTCCGATCGCCAGCTCTTGCTCCAAGGCCAAGGCCAAGGCCAAGGCCAAGGCCCAAAGCGAGCCTCCTAAAGCAACTCCTCAGCGCCCCTGCCCACGAATCCGCACATCACCGCTGAACGACTCCACGTGGATGGTGCCATTGCCGCTGCCGATCGTGGTTTTCAGTTCCTTGCCCGGTCCATCCTCACCCTTGGACGGCGTGCCGAAATCGCTGCGCAGGTCGCCACTGAACGTGGATGCTTCCAGCCGGGCGGAGGTGTCGCCCGGAAGCTGGATCTGAACGTCGCCGCTCATCGAATCGACGGTGAGCTTGCCGTCCCGGACGAGGCCGCCGGTGACCTGGGTATCGCCCGAGACGGTGCTGAAATTGGCCTCTTTCCAGGGGCCGCCGCCGACGGTCATCCGGCCGGAGACGGTCTGCGCCTCGACGCGGTCGGTGACCGAGGGGGCGGTGATATCGCCCGATACGGTCTGCAGATCGGCTTTGCCCGCTCGGCCGGCAAGGTCGATGGTGCCACTGACGGTCTGCATGGTGACTTCGGGTGAGCGCAGGTTGGCGCGTACCCTTCCGCTCACGGAATCGACATCGATCTTGCCGCCATCCAGGCCGTCCATGCTCACCGGCGCGCTGACCACGTTGATGGACACGGACACCGAACGCGGCACGCGGATGTTGAGCACGGTGGGCTGCATGCGGGTGTCGTTGCCCCAGCTGAGCCAGTTGCCCTTCTTTTCGTCGCCTTCGACATGGATATCGACCTCGCGATTGTCGCCGTCGATCTCCAGCGGGCGGGCGCCGTCGCCGAGGGTGCCGGACACCTGGATCTGGTTCTTGTCCCAGGCGGTGACGGTGACCTCGCCCTTGACGTTGTCGATGGTGACCTTGGCGTCGGGTCGAATGTCTTTCGACAGGTTGATCGGGGTCGAGGCCATGGCCTGACCGATCGAGAACGCCAGCAGCAGGGGAGTGAGATAGAGCGTTTTCATGGGGGTGTCCTGGCTGTACGTGTTTAGCCGGCTTGCTTTTCGAGATTGCGCAGGCGATCGCGCTGGCGTTCGGTACGCAGCAGCAGTCGCTGCAGCGCAGGGGATTCGGGGGAGTCCTGAATGGCTTGGGTCAGCTCCATGTGGGCAGCGTCGAGTTCGACCGCGGCGCCGGACAGGCGAGGATCGCTGGGCTTCCAGACCTGCCGGCTGGCCAGGCCATCGCCGCCTGCCGGCCCGACCAGGTGCAGGCCGAGGCCGCCACCCAGTACGGCGACGCCGGCGATGGCGGCGGCCATCAGCCAGGGCTGCGCGCGTCGGCGCCGGGGGGCGAGGGCGGCGCGCGCGGTCGACTCGTCCAGCCGCGCGTCGATGTCGGCCCAGAGGTCGCGATGCGGCGTGACCGGGCGGTTGAGCGAGCGCATCTGGCGCAGGTAATCGAGTTCGTTCATGGTGTGTCTCCCAGGACGCGGCGGAGCAGCCCGCGCGCACGGTGCAACTGAGCCTTGGAGGACCCCACCGCCATACCCAGCTCGATGGAGATCTCTTCGTGTTTCCAGCCTTCCACGTCGTGCAGTACCAACACGGCGCGTGCGCGCGGCGGAAGCGCGGCGATGGCTTTTTCGAGTTCGTCGCGCTCGACGGCGCGCACGGGATTGTCGGTGGACATGATGTCCGGCAGGTGGTCGTCGTCCATGATGCTGACCGGATCGGCGTTGCGGGCGCGTATGGACATCAGCGCCACATTGACGGCCAGCCGGTAGACCCAGGTGCCGAAGGCGCTTTCGAAGCGGAAGCCGTCCAGTTTCTGCCAGGCCCGGACGAACGCCTCCTGGGTGAGGTCTTCGGCACGGGCATGGTCGAACGCGGCCAGCCGTAGCACGGCGCCGTAGACGCGATCGGCGTGGCGCCGGTACAGCGTCTCGAAGGCCTTGCGGTCGCCGGCGATCGCCGCGCGAACCACCTCGTCGTCGGTGGTGGCGACGACGGGCGGCTCAGACGGCATCAGGGCGGTGGCGGCGAGGCATAGGGCATTCATCTTGCCAGCTTGGATGCCGGCAAGGGCGAAACGGTTTAACGATCAGGCGACGCTGGTGGCCCTGCGTTCCAGTGCGGCATCGAGCGCGTCGCTGACGCGGGTGCGTTCGGCCTTCAGTCTCGCCGGCATGCGTTCGCCGAAGCCGTCCAGGTAGAGGCCGATGGCGCGAAGTTCCTCGGTCCATCCCTCTACGTCCACATGGAGCAGGTCGTCCAGCGCGCCGGGCTTGAGCGACAAGCCATCGGTGTTGAGTTCCCCAGCGGCGGGTACGACCCCGATCGCCGTCTCGACGCCCTGGGCCTTGCCCGTGACGCGCTGGATCATCCAGTCCAGCACGCGCATGTTCTCGCCGTAGCCCGGCCACATGAAGCGGCCTTCGGCATCCTTGCGGAACCAGTTGACGTGGAAGATCCGCGGCAGCCTGGCACCGGGCTTGTCGAACGACAGCCAGTGGGCGAAGTAGTCGGCGAAGTTGTAGCCGCAGAAGGGCTTCATCGCCATGGAGTCGCGGCGGAGCACGCCCACGGCGCCCGTGGCGGCAGCCGTGGTTTCCGAGCCCATCGCGGCCCCCACCAGCACGCCGTGCACCCAGTCGCGGGCTTCGAATACCAGCGGCACCAGGGACGGACGGCGGCCACCGAAGACGATGGCCGAGATCGGCACGCCGGCGGCGTCCTCCGACTCCGGCGCCCAGCTGGGGCATTGCCTGGCGCTGACCGTGAAGCGGGAATTGGGATGGGCGGCCGGACCGTGGGCGGCGTCGAACGGGCGGCCCTGCCAGTCGGTGGCCGGCTCGCCTTCGCCGAGGCCTTCCCACCAGGGACGCTGGTCGGCGGTGAGGGCGACGTTGGTGAAGATCGCATCGTGGCCCAGGGTGGCCAGCGCGTTGGGGTTGGTTCCCGCGCCGGTGCCGGGCGCCACCCCGAAGTAACCCGCTTCGGGATTGATCGCCCAGAGGCGTCCATCGGAGCCGGGTGTCATCCAGCAGATATCGTCGCCGACGGTCCAGACCTTCCAGCCGGCCTGTCGGTAGCCGTCGGCGGGAATCAGCATGGCCAGGTTGGTCTTGCCGCAGGCCGACGGGAACGCCGCCGCGATGTAATGCTTTTCGCCTTGCGGGTTTTCCACGCCGACGATGAGCATGTGCTCGGCGAGCCAGCCCTCACGGCGTGCCTGGTGACTGGCGATACGCAGCGCATGGCATTTCTTGCCGAGCAGCGCGTTGCCGCCGTAGCCGGAACCGATCGACTTGATCGACAGTTCCTCGGGGAAATGCATGATGAAGCGGCGTTCCGGGTCCAGGTCGCCCGTGGAATGCAGGCCCTTCACGAAGCGGCCTTCGCGTTCGATGCGTGCCAGGGCGGGCGCACCCATGCGGGTCATGATGCGCATGTTGGCGACGACGTAGGGGCTGTCGGTGATTTCTACGCCGCAGCGCGAGAGCGGCGAGTCGATCGGGCCCATGCAATAGGGGATGACGTACATCGTGCGTCCACGCATCGCGCCTTCGAACAAAGCATCGATCTTGGCGTGCGCTTCCGCAGGCGCCATCCAGTGGTTGTTCGGGCCGGCATCGTCCTGCTCGGGGGTGCAGACGAAGGTGAGGTGTTCGACGCGCGCCACGTCCGACGGATGCGAGCGGTGCAGGTAGCTACGCGGGTTGCTCGCCTCGTTCAGCGGCAGCAGATCGCCGCTGTCGAGCATGGTGCGGACCAGTCCGGCGTACTCGGCATCGGAGCCGTCGCACCAGTGGATGGACGCGGGGCAGGTGAGGCGGGCGGCCTCGTCGACCCATCGATTCAGTGCTTCCAGGGAACTGCCGTCCAAACGCATCCGTCATGGTCTCCAGTAAAAGTCCATGGAGACAGTAGTTTGCGATGCGTGGTATTGGCAAGGCACGGCGCAGCAAAACCGCACTGTGCCATTCATGCGCGATCAGTCGTTGACGTGCGCCGGCGTCAGCGTGGCGATCATGTGCTCGACATAGGCATCGAATTCCTCATGACTGAGGCGGGGCAGGCCGAGCGTGAAGTTGAGCTGCAGGAAGCCGACATAAGCCGCGTAGGTGAGGCGCGAGCGATGCAGGGCGACTACCGGGTCCAGCCCGGCCTCACTGTAGAGCCGGGTCAGGAACTCCATCCGGCGCTGGGAGACGCGCGACATGACCGGGACCACCTGTGGGTGATCCAATGCCTTCAACAGGGCCGCATAGACGCGATGCGGCTGCATCTCGTGAGCCACCCGCCGGAACAGCTCGGGAAAGCGCTTGAGCGGGTCGGGAATGCGCTCGATCTCCGCGAGCACCTCGCGTTCGCCGTATTCCTCCCAGCGCTCCAGGGCCGCCTGCAGCAGCGCCTCGCGCGTGCGGAAGTGCCAGTAGAAGCTGCCCTTGGTGACGCCGAGCCGGCGCGCAAGGGCTTCCACCGCGAGGGCGCCCACGCCCTGTTCGGCGATAAGGGCCAGCGCGCCGTCTTCCCAGTCTTCGGCAGAGAGGCGGACTCGTTCGTTCTTGGCACCGTCGTTCATCGCCGCATGGTAGCGGAGCCGCCGCGGTTTGCAATCCGGGGGCTTTAGGATGTGTTGCATAAGACCTTGACTTGGAAGCCATTGCATGACCGTACGCGGGCGTATTGACGCACCCGCCCGACGCCCACATACTCTACCGTATGGTTGCCGATGTCCTTTCTGCCTGCCCGACCCCGACACGCCTCGTCTCCATGGACGGGGTGGCGCTGGCGATCGAGCGCAGGATAGGGCACCGCTCGCCGAGCCTGCTGTTCGCCCACGGCTTCGGCCAGACGCGCCATGCCTGGACCGGCGCCGCGGTGGCCCTGGCGGAGCAAGGCTTCGGCAGCACCACGTTCGATGCCCGGGGTCACGGCGAGAGCGACCGCCTGCCTCGCGGCGAATACCACATGCAGCAGTTCGTGGACGACCTGCTGGTCGTGGCGGCGGCCTCCGCTTCGCCGGACGGTCGGCCTCCGGTTCTGGTGGGCGCGTCGATGGGCGGCCTGCTGGGCCTCGCCGCGGCGGGTGGATCGTCCGGGGCTGCGCCGTTCTCGGCGCTCGTGCTCGTCGATATCACTCCGCGGTGGGAAACCGCGGGGGTGGAACGTATCCTCGGCTTCATGCGCGCCCACCCCCACGGCTTCGCCAGTTACGACGAGGCGGCCTCGGCCATCGAGGCGTACCTGCCCCAGCGTCGTGAGCGCAAGACGGCGACGCAGCTGGCGCCGCTGCTGCGCCGGGGCGACGACGGCCGGCTGCGCTGGCACTGGGACCCGGCACTGCTCGACGGCATGGTGGCCGAGAGCGAACGCTACCAGCCGCAGTTGTTCGAAGCGGCGGCGCGGGTCAGTGTGCCGGTGCTGCTGTTGTCGGGTGCCCGCAGCGATGTCGTCTCCAGCCAGACGGTGGAGGAATTTCTCCGGCTGGTGCCGCACGCGCGACATGTCAGCCTTCCCGGGGCAACCCATATGGTGGCGGGGGATGCCAACGATGCGTTCACGCGCGAGATCGCCCTGTTCCTGCGTACCCTCTGAAACGCTCCACGCCGTACCGATACCCTTTTCCGTAGTTCGACTGTAACGAGGTGATTCCGATGTCTGCGATCCTGGTTGTGCTGGCGGCGCTCATCGCCTCCGGTGCCTGTGCTTACCACCGCACGTCCCTGAAGACGTGGGCCATCGCCACGGGCGTGACCATCCTCGTGGTCGGCGTGCTTGCCGGCGCGCCGGTGACCACCGTGGTCCTGCTCATCCTGCTGGCCCTCGTCGCCGCGCCGCTGATGATGGTGGACTTCCGTCGCAAGAAGATCAGTGCGCCGCTGCTGTCCCTCTTCGCCAAGGTCACCCCGAAACTGTCGGACACCGAACAGACCGCGCTCGAGGCAGGCACCGTCGGTTTCGAGGGCCAGTTGTTCTCGGGCAAGCCGGCGTGGTCCGAACTGCTGCGCCAGCCGCGCCCGGAACTGTCGGTCGAGGAACAGGCCTTCCTCGATGGCCCGGTCGAGGAACTGTGCAGCATGATCGACGACTGGCAGATCACCCACGAGCTGGCCGACCTGCCGCCGAACGTCTGGGAGTTCATCAAGAAGAACAAGTTCTTCGGCATGATCATTCCCAAGAGCTACGGTGGCCTTGGCTTCTCGGCGCTGGCCCATTCGGCGGTGCTGCAGAAGCTGTCCAGCATGTCGCAGACGGTGGCGTCCACCGTCGCCGTGCCCAACTCGCTTGGGCCTGGCGAACTGCTGATGCATTACGGCAGCGACGAGCAGAAGAACCATTACCTGCCGCGCCTGGCCGATGGCCGTGAAATTCCCTGCTTTGCGCTGACGGGTCCCTACGCGGGTTCCGATGCCACCTCCATCCCCGACTTCGGCATCGTCACCAAGGGCGTGTGGAACGGCGAAGAGACGGTCGGCATCCGCCTCACCTTCGACAAGCGTTACATCACGCTGGCGCCGGTGGCGACCATCGTCGGCCTGGCCTTTCGTATGTACGACCCGGACAAGCTGCTGGGCGACAAGGAAGACCTTGGCATCACGCTGGCGCTGCTGCCGCGCGAAACCCCGGGGCTGGAGATCGGCCGCCGCCATTTCCCGTTGAACACGCCGTTCCAGAACGGCCCGGTGCACGGCAAGGACATGTTCGTGCCGTTGTCGGTGTTGATCGGTGGCCCGCACATGGCCGGCCAGGGCTGGCGCATGCTGGTCGAGTGCCTGTCGGTGGGCCGCGCCATCTCGCTGCCGTCGAACGCCACGGGTGCGTCGCGCATGGCGGTATCGGCCACGGGCTCGTATGCGCGCATGCGCAAGCAGTTCGGCCTGGCCATCGGCCGGTTCGAGGGCGTGGAGGAAGCACTGGCCCGGATCGGTGGGCTCACCTATGCCATGCAGGCGCTGTCGCGTGCCACGGCCGCTGCCGTGGACCGCGGTGAAAAGCCCGCCGTCCCGTCGGCCATCGCCAAGTACCACGCCACGGAATGGTGCCGCCAGATTGCCTCCGACGCGATGGACGTGCACGGTGGCAAGGGCGTCATCCTCGGCCCGAAGAACTACATGGGTCGCGGCTGGCAGTCGGTGCCCATCGCCATCACGGTGGAAGGCGCGAACATCATGACGCGCAGCCTGATGATCTTCGGTCAGGGTGCCATCCGCTGCCATCCTTACGTGCTGAAGGAAATGCAGGCGCTGGGCATCGCCGACTATCGCGAGCGCCTGAAGACCTTCGACAAGGCGCTGTTCGGCCACATCGGGTTCGGCATCTCCAACGCGGTGCGCAGCTTCGTGCTGGGCATCACGGCCGCGAAGATCGGTGACACCGCCGGCGACGCCTACACGCGCCGCTACTACCGCAAGCTCAACCGCTACTCGGCGGCGCTGGCGCTGTGTGCGGACGTCGCCATGGGCGTGCTGGGCGGCAAGCTGAAGTTCAAGGAGAAGCTGTCGGCCCGCCTGGGTGACGTGCTGTCGTACCTGTACATCGCCAGTGCGATGCTCAAGCGCTACGAAGACACGGGCCGCCCGGAAGCCGATCGCCCGCTGCTGGCGTGGGCGTTCCACCAGTGCGTGTGGAACATGCAGATGGCGCTGGATGGCGTGATCCGCAACTTCCCTGTGCGTCCGGTAGCCTGGCTGCTGCGGGCCCTCGTCTTCCCGTTCGGTCGGCGCGAAGTGCCGCCGTCGGATCGCCTGGGTCGTCGCGTCGCCGCGCTGATCACCGCTCCCAGCGAAGCCCGCGACCGCCTTACCACCTGGAGCTACACGACGCCTACGGCAAACAACACCGTGGGTCGCATGAACGCGCTGCTGCCCGATGTCATCGCCGCCGAGCCGGTGGAGCGCAAGTTCGTCAAGGCGCTCAAGGGTGGCCAGCTGAAGGCACACACGTACAACGAGCAACTGGCCGAGGCGGAGAAGATGGGCGCCATCAATGCTGCCGAGCGCGAACTGCTGCAGCGTGTGCGTGATGGCGTGGCGGAGTTCATCGCGGTGGACGATTTCGACACCGAGGAACTGCGCGCCAATGTGATTCGCAATGCGGAACAGATGAAGGCGGTGCGCGCGGCGTAACGTCCGCTAACGATCGTTGCTGTCATGCAAAGGGGTCACGAGACATCGTGGCCCCTTTTTTTGTGCGTCATGCACACCATCGCAACACGGACACACATCAAGGCCTCGCGGCCGGCACCCATCACGACATGGGATGCACCACGGCATGGTGCCGTGTGTAGGAGCGGACGATGTCCGCGAACCCTCAACCCAATCGATACCGAAGGAAGCCATGCACCCCCATCGTGCAGGCGTTTTCAGCACAAAACGAAGCGAATGACCGGACGTCGAAACGCTCGCCCGTGCAAACGGTCCTCCCTCATTCGCGATAGGTAGGTTGAGGGTTCGCCGACATCGTCGGCTCCTACAGTGTGCCGGGCTTGGGGTCAGACACGGTCGGAGGTGATGCCGGGTGTGGCGTCGTCAGTCTGAAGGGCAGGCGTCCTGCAATGCCTCGACTTCGAGTAGCCTCGCTTCGACCTCATCGCGTGTGTGCGCGCGGAACAACTGCGGCGCGGCGCGACGCAGGGCGCGGCAGTCCAGCTGCGTGAGCCGGTCGCGCACCTGGAGCAGCTGGCCGGGATGCATGCTGAATTCTTCCAGGCCCATGGCCAGGAGCAGGGCGGTGAAGCGGGTGTCGCCGGCGATCTCGCCGCACAGGCTGACGGGCTTCTTAGCCCTACGCGCGCTGGCGATGACGTGCGCGATCAGGCGCAGGAAGGCCGGTTGCAGGGGATCGTAAATACCTTCCAGGGCATCGTTGTTGCGATCCGCCGCCAGCACGTACTGGGCTAGGTCGTTGGTGCCGATGGCCAGGAAGTCGGCTTTCTCGAGGATGGAGGTGACGCCGATGGCGGCGGCCGGTACCTCGATCATGGCGCCCAGGTCGATCCGTTCGGGCAACTCGTGACCGGCGCGGGCCAGGTCCTCTCGGGCCTTCTTGACCAGCCGGCGCACCTCGGTCATCTCGCCCAGGTGCGTGATCATCGGTACGAGGATACGCACGGGGCCGTAGCAGGCCGCGCGCAGGATGGCGCGCAGCTGCACGCTGAAAATGTCGGGATAGCGCAGCGACAGGCGCACGCCACGCACGCCCAGGGCCGGGTTGTCCTCGCCTCGGATGGCCAGGCCAGCGGAATCCGCCTTGTCGGCGCCCAGGTCCAGCGTGCGGATGGTGACGGGCAAGCCGCCCATGCCGAGTACCACGTCGCGGTAGGCGACGAACTGTTCCTCCTCGGAGGGCAGGCCACGCTGGCGCAGGAACAGGAATTCGGAACGGTACAGGCCGACGCCATCGGCGCCGCGGGAACGGGCGAGGGTGACGTCGCTGGTCAGCTCCGCGTTGGCATAGAGCCGCACGTGGGCGCCATCGCGCGTATGTGTCGGCGCGGTGGCCAGCGCGGCCAGGCGCCGGCCTTCCGCGGCGGCCTGGCGCTGCCATTGCCGATAGCGGGCGAGATCCTGCGCGGTGGGGTGAACGATGACCTCGCCGTGCTCGGCGTCGATCAGCACGAGGTCGTCGTCGTTGATCGTCGCCAGCGCGTCCTTGGTCCCGACCACCATGGGCAGGTTGAAGCTGCGCGCCAGGATGGCGCTGTGCGAATAGATGCTGCCGGCGCTGGCGATGACGCCGAGCATGCCTTGGCCCGCCATGCTCGCCATGTCTGCCGGTGCGACGGTGTCGCTGACGATGATTTCGCCGACGCGAGCGGCCAGCTTGCGCTCCTCCCGGCTGGACTGTTGGAGCAGCGCGGACATCACGCGTCCGATGACCTGGTCGATATCTTCGCCGCGGCTCTTCAGGTAGGGGTCGTTCATCGCGTCGAACACGGCCGCGAGGCGATCGCGCTGCATCTTGAGCGCGGCGCTGGCGGTGTAGTGGCCGACGGATACCAGTTCGTCCAGGCCGCGCAGCAGCTCCTGGTCGTCCAGCAGAAGGCTGTGGGCGTCGATGAAGTCGCCCACCTCGCGGGCGAGCGCGCCGTGCAGTTTGCCGCGCAGCTCGCGCAGTTCCGTACGCGCGCTGTCGATCGCCTTGTGCAGGCGATCGATTTCCGGGGCGACTTCGGTGTCCTCGAGCATTCGCGTGTCGACGGCGTAGATGCTCGGCTGGACCAGGCGCGCACGACCCAGGGCCATGCCCCGGGCGGCTTGCGTACCGGTCAGCAGGTACCTCATGGGGGGCTGACGCTGCGCGCGTGATGGGTCATGGATCAGGCGCCTTCGTCGAACTTGCGCTCGAACAGGTCGACCACGGCGGCCAGCGCGGCCTCCGCGTCGTCGCCTTCGGCGCGCACGGTGAGCGAGGTGCCCATGCCGGCGGCCAGCATCATCACGCCCATGATGCTCTGCGCATTCACTTCACGGCCCTTGCTGATGAGCCAGACCGTGGACTTGAACCCAGCCACCAGTTGCACGAGCTTGGCAGAGGCGCGCGCGTGCAGGCCCAGCCGATTGGATACCACGATATCCCGTTCAAGCATGGTCGATGAAGATCCCGCCGCGACCGCCACTGGCCGCTATTTCGGCCAGTTCGGTCAGCGATTTTTCCGAATAGTTGAGTACGCGCAGCAGCATGGGCAGGTTGAGCCCCGACACGCAGCGGAGGTGGACGCCCAGTTCGCTCAGCGACAAGCCGATATTGCATGGCGTGGCGCCGTAGAGGTCGGCAAGCACGAGTACACCGTCGCCGTGGTCCAGGTCGCGGGCGTGCTTGGCGGTGAGCGTGCGCATGATGTCCGGATCGGAACTGGGCGGGACTTCGACCGCGTCGACATCCATGGGCAGCTTGGGCATGACGTGGCGGGCAGCCGAGATCAGCGCCTTGCCGACGGCTTCGTGGGTCATGAGGAGCACACCGACGCTCATGGCCCGGGTACTCGCACTGGCTTGGGCTGGGTCATGGGGTCACTCGAGCTCGCGATGGAAGGTAAGTACGTTGCCGCGTTCCGAGCGGAAATGCTGTGCCAGCTTCTCGACCATGTAGACCGACCGGTGTCGTCCGCCGGTGCAGCCGATCGACACCGTGACGTAGCTGCGGTCCTCGCCCTCGAAGCGCGGCAGCCAGGTGTCGAGCCAACGGGCGACGTCGGCATAGTACTCGCCCACGAGTGGATTGGCGTCGAGGAATTCGCGCACCGGCAGGTCGCGGCCGGAAAACGGCCGCAGGCGAGGATCCCAGTGGGGGTTGGGCAGGCAGCGGGCGTCGAAGACGAAATCGGCATCCGACGGCAGCCCGCGGCGGTAGGCGAAGGACTCGAACAGAAGGGTGGTGCCGTCCGAGGCGGCCGCGTAGCCGGTGGCGAACAGGCGGCGCAGCTGGTGGACGTTGAGGTCGCTGGAATCGATGACCTTTTCGGCGATGGACACGAGCGGGCGCAACAGGCGCCGTTCTTCCGCGATGGAGTCGGCCAGCGAGCGTTTTTCCGCCGCCAGCGGGTGGCGGCGGCGTGTTTCCGAATAACGCTTGATGAGGACGTCGTCGCGGCTGTCCAGGAAGATGAGGTGGACGTGTACCCCGGCCGTGGACAGCTCGGAAAGCACATGGGGCATGCGCGAGAGATCGATGCGGCGATTGCGCACGTCCACTCCGACCGCGATGCGCCGCCGGGGACCGTGCTCGCCCTGGCTGACGGCGGCGACCAACTGGGGGATCAGCTCCGCCGGCATGTTGTCGACGCAGTAGAACTCGAGGTCTTCCAGCGCGCGCAGGGCGACGGTTTTGCCGCCCCCGGACATGCCCGTGAGCACCACGAGGTGGATGCCTTCGGGCTCGACGATGGGGCTCATGACGTCCTCGTTCATGTCGGTCACCATGGCGGTAGCCGGCGCATCTGGTGCGCCTGGCGGTCGATGAAGGTCTGTGCCGGATCGATGCCCTTGCTCTTGAGCACGTGGTTGCGCACGGCGGCCTCGACCAGCACGGCGAGGTTGCGACCGGGCGCGACCGGGATGGTGATCTTGGGGACGTCCACGTCCAGCACGTTGCGCCGGCTGACATCGCCGGTGAGGCGAGTCATGCCGTCGATGTCCTCGCCGGAGGTGAGCGGCTTGAGGTGGACGACCAGGCGCAGGTATTTGGAGGGCTTGACCGCCGTGTGGCCGAACATCTCGCGGATGTTGAGCACGCCCAGGCCGCGGACCTCGAGCAGGTCCTGCAGGAGTTCGGGGCAGGCGCCGTCGATCACGTCCGGAGCGATCAGCGTGAACTCGGTGGCGTCGTCCGCCACCAGCCGGTGGCCGCGGCTGATCAATTCGAGGGCGAGCTCGCTCTTGCCCGAGCCGGGCTCACCGGTGATGAGCACGCCGATGGAGAAGACCTCGAGGAAGACGCCGTGAAGGGTGACGCGGGGCGCCAGCGTGCGGGCCAGGTGGTACTGAAGGTAGGTGAGCAGCTCATGGCCGCGTTTGGTGCTCTGCCAGAGCGGGGTGTCGGTTTCTTCCGCGACCTCGCGAAGGTCGGGGGGGATCGACTGGTCTTTCGTCACGATCAGCGCGGCCGGCTGATAGGCGGCGATCTTGTGGATCACTTCCCAGCGCTGGCGCGACTCCAGCCCGTCGAGGAAATTGAGCTCCTCGGTGCCGATGATCTGGATCTTGTTGGGATAGATGACGTTGAGGTAGCCGACCAGAGAGGGCCGGCGGCTCTGCTTGGCGTTGGGCTCGAGCACGCGTGACTCACCGCGCATGCCCGCGGCCCAGCGCAGTGCCATGCGGTCGTAAACGCCGTCGAAGAGTTGTCTGGCGGTGAGCCGGTCCACGCGTGAGATCCCTTTGGATGGCAAGACCGGCGCGAAAAAACGCCGGCCAGGGGGCTATTGTGCCATCAATCGCGCGGTGGCTTGCCCGGCGGCGCCTGAGGGCTGCCGCCGGGCGGTGGAGTCAGCTGGTGCTGGCGACGCGCGCGTCGCGGCCCTCGCTGTTGTGGTGATCCTTCAGTTTTTCCTTGTGCTTGCGCAGCTGGTCGGCCAGTTTGCCGATCATGGCGTCGATGGCCGAGTAAAGGGTGTCACCCTTGTTGTCGTCTTCGAGGCGGGCAATCCCTTCGGCATGCAGGCGAGTACCAGCGCAGTGCAGGGTGCCACCGGCCTTGTGTTCGTTCTTGTCGACGGAAAGAACCACGTCGAGGGCTTTGATGTTGTCGAAAAGGCGTTCGAAGCGGCTGACTTGCTGCTCCACGCGCTCGCGCAGGGCGGGGGTGATATGGACGTGCTGGCCGCTGATCTGGATTTGCATGACGCCTCCTTCTTGCTGAGGGTGTCGCCGTGGGGCGACAGGATCGGAACGACGGGGGTGCCGTTCCTCAAGCCTGAACTCCTGGGACCGTGACGCGCCGATGGGGTTCCCCCCGATGTTTCTCAACTTGCGCGTACGCGTTCACTGGAGCTGGGAATGCGCATCGCTTCCCGGTACTTGGCCACCGTACGGCGAGCGACCTGAATGCCGCGTCGATGGAGTTCTTCGGCCAGCGCCTGGTCGGACAGCGGGCGCCGGGCGTCTTCGGCCGTGATCAGCTTGCGCAGCATGGCTTGGATGGCCGTGGCCGAGGCGCTGCCGCCGTCTTCGGTAGAGACGCCGCTGGAAAAGAAGTGTTTCAGCTCGAAGGTGCCGCGCGGGGTGTGCATGTATTTGCGCGTGGTGACCCGGGAGATGGTCGATTCGTGCATGCCCACCTCTTCGGCCACCTCGCGCAGCACCAGCGGATGCATGGCTTCCGGGCCGTAATCGAGGAAGGCGCTCTGCCGGCGGACGATGACCTCGGCGACCTTGGTCAGGGTTTCCGCACGGGATTGCAGGCTTTTCAGCAGCCAGCGGGCCTCCTGCAACTGTCCCTTCATCCAGGTGGCATCGTCGCCGCGTGCCCGGGCGATCAGGTTGCAATAGTGCTGGTTGAGGCCCAGCCGCGGCTGGGAGTCGGGGTTGAGGCTGACGTGCCAGCGACCACCCTCGCGCCGTGCATACACGTCGGGCGCGACGTATTCCACGGGCGTGGCATCCAGGGCCGCGCCGGGGCGCGGATCGAGGCTGCGGATCAGTGCGGCCGCCGCGGCCACGTCGGCCTCGGCGGCCTTCAGCTTGCGGGCGATCCGGACGCTGTCGTTGCGGGCCAGCAGTTCCAGTTCCTCGTTGACGATGCGGATCGCCAGGTCGCGATACGGCGTTTCCGCCGCGAACTGGGATAACTGGCAGAGCAGGCAGTCGCGCAGGTCGAGGCTGGCGATGCCGGTGGGATCGAAGCGCTGCACCCGCTGGCGCACGGCTTCGATCTCGCCGACGCCCGGTCGCAGCTCGGCGGGCAGGGCGGCTTCCACCGCCTCCACGCCATCACGCAGGTAGCCGTCCTCGTCCAGCGCGTGGATGATCGCCGTGGCGATCGCGTGGTCGCGGGGCGAGAACTGGGACAGGTTGAGCTGCCACTCCAGGTGTTGCTGCAGGCTCTGTGGCGCGGCGTTCTGCGGTTCGAAGCCGTCCTCGTCACCCCCGCCGCTGGCTCGCGAGGAGGCGCTGCCACCGTAGTCGCTCGCCTCGCCGTGGAAGCGGTCGTCCTCCCATTCCGGCGCGAGTTCTTCGGACGGGGTGGCAGTGGACTCGTCGTCCTTGGCGGACTTGGGGGTTTCCTGGCGGGACGGGTAATCGTTATCGAAGTCCGGCCCGTCCGTGGACTCGCCGTCCGGATCGGCTTCCGCCTCGGCATCCTCGGCGAACTCGAGCAGCGGGTTGCCCTCGGCGATCTGGCGGAGCTCCGCTTCGAGCTCCAGCTGCGACAACTGCAGCAGGCGGATGGCCTGCTGCAGTTGGGGCGTCAGCGTGAGCTGCTGGTTGAGGCGAAACTGGAGTCCGGGTTTCATGCCTGCGATGCGTTAGGGGTTCAATGGCATCCTAACCCCATGCGACGTGCACAACCAGCATCCGCGCAGGCCGGACGTTCCGGCCGAATTCGCGTCACGCCCAGGCGTGGATCAGATCCGGAATTCACGTCCCAGGTACACCTCACGGACCTTCTCGTCGGCGAGGATGTGCTGCGGCGTGCCGCGGGCGAGCACCTCGCCGTCGTTGAGAATGTAGGCGCGGTCGCAGATGCCTAAGGTCTCGCGGACATTGTGGTCGGTGATGAGCACGCCGATGCCGCGTTCCTTCAGGTGACGGACGATGCGCTGGATCTCGCCCACGGAGATGGGATCGACGCCCGCGAACGGTTCATCCAGCAGCATGTAGCGCGGCCGTGCGGCCAGGGCGCGGGCGATCTCGACACGTCGACGCTCGCCACCGGACAGGCTGATGCCTTTCTGGTCGGCGATGTGGGCGATCTTCAGTTCGTCGAGCAGGCTGTCCAGTTCGTCGTCGCGCTGCTTCTGGGTCATGCCCTCGCGCAGTTCCAGCACCGCCATGATGTTGTCCGACACGCTGAGCCGGCGGAACACCGAGGCTTCCTGGGGCAGGTAGCCGATGCCCAGCTTGGCGCGCGCGTGCATCGGCAGACCGGTGATGTCCTTCTCGTCGAGCTTGATCACGCCGGCATCGGCCTGGATGAGACCGACCACCATGTAGAAGCAGGTGGTCTTGCCGGCACCGTTGGGACCGAGCAGGCCGACGACCTCGCCTTCGCTGATGGAAAAAGCGAAGTCGCGAACCACCTTGCGGGCGCGGAAACGCTTTTGCAGGCCTTGGGCTGAAAGCATCGGGTCAGGGCTTCTTCGGGGTGGGGGCGGGCGTGGCCGGCTTCGCGGGCGCGGCGCCCGGCGGCGGGTTCTTCGGCTGGAAGGTCATGTGCACGGGCGCGCCGCCGGAGCTTTCGCCGGTCATCGTGCTGTCCTTCGTGTTGTACGTGAGCTTGTCGCCTTCGGCGCTGCCCTTCACCGGCTGCTTGACCTTCGCGTTGCCCGTGAGCACGGCGTAGTCCTGGTCGACCTTGTAGTCGATGTTCAGGGCCTGGCCGTCCATCGGGTTGTCGTCGTCGTCCAGCTGGTGGATGGTGGCCGGCTTGCCGTCGACGATGATGCGCGTGATCGAGTTGTTGGCGTCGAGGAAACCCGTCGCTTTGTCGCCGGTGATTTTCAGCGTGCCCTGGGTGATCACCACGCTGCCCGTCCAGATGACCTTGCCGTTGGGCTGCTGCGAGCCGTCGAAGGATTTGGAATCGACGTTGGCCGGCTGCTGGCGGTCGGACTGCTTGGCGGCCACGGGCAGGCTGGCCACCAGCGCCAGTCCGAGCACCGCGAGGAGGGCCTTAGCGCTTGGCGGGCAGGTACGTGCTGTGGACTGCATCGAGGAGCTCCAGGTGCTTGGTATCGAGATTGGCGCGCATGCCAACGCCGTTCATTGTAGAGGTTCCCTGGACGATCCGGGCTGCCTCGGCCGTCTCCAGGCGGTTCTCCTTGGGCCACGCGGTGACCTCGGAGGTGTCGATGCTGGCCGGCGGCGTCTGCGCGAAGGCCACGCGGTCCATGTGGACCTTGCCCTGCAGTTTCAGCACGGTGCCATCCTTGTTGACCCAGCCGTACTGCGAATGACCCTTCCACGGCGGCACGTCCACTTCCTTGGTGGACGGCAGCACGAAGTCGGGCGCGTTGATATAGAGCGAATCGTCACCCTCGCGCCGTTCGAGGTGCGGGGCGATGAGGGTGAAGGCCAGCTTGCCCTGCTCGTTGTAGGAGTCCAGGTCGAAGTTGGTCAGCACGTAGCCAGAGCGCGGTGGGCCGACGAAATCCTGCAGTTTCTTCTGCGGTGCCACCCAGTAATACAGCAGCACGCTGGCGCCCAGCGCCACGACGAGGATGCCGGCGATGCCACCGGCGCTGCGATCCTTGAGCAGGTTGAGTGCGCTCACTGCCAGCGATCCCGTTCGGCTTCGGCCTTGCCCTGGGCGGCAAGGATCATGTCGGCGACTTCGCGGGCGGCGCCGTAACCACCGGACAGGCGGGTACGCCAGTGGGCGCGCTCCGCCACCCAGGGATGGGCATTGGCCACGGCGACCGACAGCCCGGCGATACCCATGGCCGGCAGGTCGGGGAGGTCGTCGCCGACGAAGGCGGCCTGCTCGGGCGTCAGGCGCAGGGCGCTGAGCAGTTCGTTGAGGCAGGCGCGCTTGTCCTTCTGGCCCTGGTAGACGTGCGGGATGCCCAGTTCCTCGGCGCGCAGGGAGACCGGATGGCTGATCCGCGCGGTGATGATCGCGACCTTGACGCCGTTTTCCTGCAGGCGCTTCAGGCCGAGGCCGTCATGCACGTGGAAAACCTTGGTCTCGCGACCGTCCTCGCCGTACCAGAGGCGACCGTCGGTCAGCGTGCCATCCACGTCGAAGACGACGATGCGCACGCGGGCCGCACGTTCGGCGATATCGGCGGGAATGTCGGTGTAATGCGTATAGGCCATGGGATCGATATGGGGACGAAAGGGCGCGTCGGGGAGCCGCGCCGGGTCCGGTCGTCAGACGACGCGGGCGCGAAGCAGGTCGTGGATGTTCAGCGCGCCGACCACCTTGCCGGAGGGGTCGGTGACCAGCAGCGCGTTGATCTGGTGTTTTTCCATCAGCTGGGCCGCCTCGACGGCCAGCTTGTCCGAGCCGATGGTCTTCGGGCCGCGGGTCATCAGTTCGCCCACGGTGGCGCCGCGCAGGTCCACATCGTCGTCGTCGAGCGCACGGCGAAGATCGCCGTCGGTGAACACGCCGAGCAGGTGGCCCTCGCCGTCGATCACCGCAGTCATGCCCAGGTGCTTGCGGGTCATTTCCACCAGCGCCTCGCTGACCGAGGCATCCACGCCGATGCGCGGCACGTCGTCACCGGTGTGCATGACGTCGGCGATGTGCAGCAAGAGCCGGCGCCCGAGGCTGCCGGCCGGATGCGAACGGGCGAAGTCGTCCGAGGTGAAGCCGCGCGCCTCGAGCAGGGCCACGGCCAGGGCATCGCCCATAACCAGGGCGGCGGTGGTGCTGGAGGTCGGTGCGAGCCCGTGGGGACACGCCTCGGACGGCACGTTGGCGTCGATGTTGACCTCGGCCTGCCGCGCCAGCGACGACCGCGGGTTACCGGTGATGGCGATCAGCGGAATGCCCTGGCGCTTGACCGCGGGAAGGATGAAGAGCAATTCGTCCGTTTCCCCGGAATAGGAGATGCCCAGCAGGATGTCATCCGGCTGAATCATGCCGAGGTCACCGTGGCTGGCCTCGGCGGGGTGGACGAAGAACGACGGGGTGCCCGTGGAGGCCAGCGTGGCGGCGATCTTTCGGGCCACGTGGCCGGACTTGCCCATGCCGGACACCACGACACGTCCCTTGCAGGCCAGGATCATCCGGCACGCCTCGACAAAGGTGGCGTCGATCTTCGTTTCCAGCGCCCGGATGGCCGCGGCTTCCGTGACGATCACCGTACGGGCGCTGCGCACGACAGCTTCGACGTTCACGGCGGAATGATCGGTGGGCGGGGCGGTGCGGGCGTTCATGCGGCCTCGGGAGTCCGGGTGGTGGCTTCTGACCCGGGATGTCCATTTCTGCGACACCGGATTTCCATTACCATTACATATTCTCATTTTATCGGCGCCGCCATCGACCGGTGGTTCAGGGTCCGTTTCGGAACCCTCCCGGGCGCGGCCCACCCCCTCATCGGAGAACCCATGGACGCTGCGCGCATCCAGGCATTGATCGAAGCCGGCCTGCCCGGTGCCAGGGTCGCCGTTCACGGCGACGACGGCGTTCATTTCGAAGCCGAAGTCGTCTCGGACCAGTTCGCCGGCAAGCTGCCGCTGGCCCGTCACCGCCTCGTCTACGCGACGCTGGGCGACCTCATGGGCGGTGCCATTCACGCCCTGGGCCTCAAAACCCTCACTCCCGACGAAGCCGCCGGCCGCCGCTGATTCCAGCGCGCCAGGCGACACGCTCGCTCTGTTTACCTTCCCAAGGCATCTCCTTCCATGGCCAAGATCCTGATCAGCGGCGGCCAGCCGCTCAACGGTGAAGTGGGCATCTCCGGCGCGAAAAACGCCGTACTGCCCATCCTCGCGTCCTGCCTGCTCGCCGACGAGCCCGTCAGCATCGGCAACGTGCCGCACCTGCACGACGTCACCACCTTCATCGAACTGCTCGGTCGCATGGGCGTGCGCGTGGTGCTGGACGATCGCATGAAGATGCACATCGATCCGCGCCCGGAAAACTCCTGCGTGGCGCCCTACGACCTGGTGCGCACCATGCGCGCCTCGATCCTGGTGCTGGGCCCGCTCGTGGCGCGCCACGGCAAGGCCGAAGTGTCGCTGCCCGGCGGCTGCGCCATCGGTTCCCGGCCGGTCGACCAGCACATCCGCGGCCTGCAGGCGCTGGGCGCCGAGGTCACCGTCGAGAACGGCTACATCAAGGCCCGCGCCGGTCGTCTGAAGGGCGCCCGCATCGTGATGGACATGGTGACCGTCACCGGCACCGAGAACATCCTGATGGCGGCGACGTTGGCTTCGGGCACCACGGTGATCGAGAACGCCGCCCAGGAGCCGGAAGTCGTCGACCTCGCCCACTGCCTGATGGCGATGGGCGCGAAGATCGACGGCGTCGGCACGTCCACGCTGATCGTCGAGGGCGTCGAGCGCCTGCACGGCGCGCACTACGAAGTGCTGCCGGATCGCATCGAGACCGGCACCTTCCTGGTCGGCGCGGCGATGACCGGCGGCAAGGTGCGCGCCCGCGGCGCGCGTGCCGACACGATGGATGCGGTGCTGCAGAAGCTGGAAGAGTCCGGCGCGCATATCAGCACCGGTCCGGACTGGATCGAGCTGGACATGGGCGGGCGCCGTCCCAAGGCGGTCAACCTGGTGACGGCGCCTTATCCCGCATTCCCGACCGACATGCAGGCGCAGTTCACCGCGCTCAACTGCATCGCCGAAGGCGTGGGTGTCATCACCGAGACAGTGTTCGAGAACCGCTTCATGCACGCGCTGGAACTGCAGCGGCTGGGCGCCGACATTCGCCTGGAGGGCAACACCGCCATCATCACCGGCGTGCCGAAGATGACGGGCGCGCCGATCATGGCCACCGACCTGCGTGCGTCGGCCTGCCTGGTGCTGGCCGGCCTGGTCGCCGAGGGCGACACCACGGTCGACCGCGTTTACCACATCGATCGCGGCTACGAGAACATCGAGGAAAAGCTGGGCGTGCTGGGTGCCCATATCCGGCGTCTGCCGGGCTGATCATCGGCGTCTCCGCGCAGCACCCTCATGACCGTAGGAGCGCACGCTGTGCGCGACATCTTTTCGCGACGCACCACATGTGACGCGACATTTTCGACGTGACGCGCAGGATTCGGCGCACAGCCTCAAAAGATATCGCGCACAGCGTGCGCTCCTACAGGTCGAGGGTTATTTGCCCTCGAATCGCACCAGCTCCAGCGTCAGGTCGCCACCGTCCTTCTGCGCCAGCTTGACCGGCACCGGATATTTCGCCGGCGCATACCAGGCGTTGAAGCCGCGGTCGGCGTCGGTCCGGTCGACGCGCACGGTGTCGAACGTGCCTGCGGGCACCTTCACTTTCTCCTTGCCCGACACCTTGAACTGCTGGTTCTCCACTTCTTGCTTCACCGCGACGGGGAAGCTGGCCTGCTGCTTGCCATCGCGCAATGCCACGCCCAGGGCCAGGGGCAGCGTATTGCGCTCGATCATGCCCTGCACAGCCGGATAGCTGAAACTCTTGCTGTTGTCCTTGACCTGCACGGTGTTGCCCTGCACGGTCATGTCGCGGGTCTTCTGCTTGAAGGACGCATCCAGCTGGTAGTGGTAGCTGACCACCTGAGGCACGGAGCCAGCCCAGGTGAACCGCGAGGTTTCCGTCGAATTGGCCCCCAGCGCCGCGGCCAGGCCCGCCGTGCCCTTGGTGGTGTTCGTGTATTCGTACTGGCCGTTGCCGGCCGCTTTCAGCACGATGGTGGCCTCGCCAAGCGGACTGCCGCCCTGCAGGACGTTATAGGTAGCGGTGAAGGACTGCGGCACGCTCGCGGCGAACGCGGCGGCGGGCAGGGCGAGGGCCAGCGCGAAGCCGGCGCGGATCAGTGGGGTCTTCATGGTTCCGATTCTAGCCACGGCGGCTGAATGCGGGTCGACGCGCCGGCCCGGCCCCGCCACAGTTGAGGGTTCACGCACGTGCGTGCGCTCCTACAGTGCCCCCGGCTACTGCGCCAGGGATGCCAGGGTCAGGGGTGATGTCAGCGGCTGCCCGTCGAAGACGGGCGTGCCCTGCCAGCGCAGGCGGCCCGTGGCGATGGCGCGGACGACGGCAGGTAGCAGCGCGTGCTCTTCCACCAGCAGGCGCTCGGCCAGCGAGGCTTCGGTGTCGTCCGGGCGCACGTCGATACGTGCCTGCGCCACCACCGGGCCACCGTCCAACTCCGCCGTGACGAAGTGCACGCTGGCGCCGTGCTCGGCGTCGCCCGCGTCAAGGCACTGGCGATGCGTGTGCAGGCCGCGGTGTTTCGGCAGCAGGGAAGGGTGGATGTTGATCGCGCGGCCCTCCCAGGCAGCGACCACGGTAGCGTCGATGATCCGCATGTAGCCGGCCAGCACCAGGAGGTCGGCGCCACTGTCCGCCACGTGGCCGAACAGGGCGCGGTCGAAATCGGGGCGGGTGGGGTAGTCGCGCGGATTGAGCGCGAGCGTGGGAATGTCCGCCTCACGCGCCACGGTCAACGCCCCGGCGCCGGCCTTGTCGCTGCCCACCAGGACGAACGTCACCGGAAGCCGCGCGGCGATCAGCGCGGCGAGGTTGCTGCCGCGCCCGGAAGCGAGCGCGGCGACACGCAGGGGGCGATCCACGGGCGCTTCAGGCGATGTGGACACGCTCGTCGCCGCTGGCAGCCACCACCGAGCCGATCGTCCAGGTATCGAGGCCATGACCGGCGAGCACCGCTTTCGCCGCGTCCACCTGGTCGACCGCGAGCAGCACGGTGAAGCCGATGCCGCAGTTGAACGTGCGCCACATTTCCTCGCGGGTAACGTTGCCTTCGCGCTGCAGCCACTGGAACACGGGTGGCAGCGGCCACGAGGCGGCGTCGATCGACAGACCGAGGCCGTCGGGTACGACGCGGATGATGTTTTCCTTGAGGCCGCCGCCGGTGATGTGGGCCATGCCGTGCACGGCCACCTTGGCGATCAGTTCGAGCATCGGCTTGACGTAGATGGTGGTCGGGGCCATCAGGGCATCCACCAGGGTCGTGCCGCCGATGTCGCTGTCCAGCGGCGAGCCCGCGCGTTCCAGGATGCGCCGGATCAGCGAGTAGCCGTTGGAGTGCGGGCCCGACGAGGCCACGCCGAGGATGACGTCGCCGGCCACGATGGACGAGCCATCGTTCATCGCGGATTTCTCCACGGCACCGACCGTGAAGCCGGCCAGATCGTATTCGCCCGGCGGGTACATGTCCGGCATCTCGGCGGTTTCGCCACCGATCAGCGCGCAGCCGGCCAGTTCGCATCCGCGGGCGATGCCGCCGACCACGGACGCTGCGGTGTCCACGTCGAGCTTGCCGGTGGCGAAATAGTCGAGGAAGAACAGCGGCTCGGCGCCCTGTACCAGCACATCGTTGACGCACATGCCGACCAAGTCGATACCGATGGTGTCGTGGCGACCGAGCTGGTGGGCGAGCTTGAGCTTGGTGCCCACGCCATCGGTGCCGGAGACCAGCACCGGCTCCTTGTAGCGTCCGGAGAGGTCGAACAGGCCGCCGAAGCCGCCCAGCCCGCCCATGACCTCGGGGCGGAAGGTCCGCTTGACCATCGGCTTGATGCGCTCGACGAGCGCATTGCCGGCATCGATATCGACGCCAGCGTCGCGGTAGGTGAGGGAGCCCTGGTCGGAGGACATAAGCGGTTCCGGCGCGTATTGGAAACCGCGAATGATAACAGCAAGCGGGCGCCCGGCCTTGGCCTGCACGCGCTTTGGATGGACGGCGTGCCAAGGTTTGGGCAGACTTCCGTCTTCACAAAGCGACGCCACGACCATGCGCCCAGCCCGTCTCCTCGTCTTCCTGACGCTCCTCGTCGTGGCCTGCATCGGCCCCGCAGTGGCGCAGACCTCCATTTATACGGTGACCGTGCCCGTCGCCGACACCAGTGCGGCGGTACGCGACCAGGCCTTCGCCAACGGGCTGACCCAGGTCCTGGCGCGAGCGTCCAACGGGGCGGACCCCCGCGGCAAGCCGGGCTATGCCCAGGCGATGAAGCAGCCCGGCGGCCTGGTGCAGCAGTACCAGTACGCCCGCACCGGCGGCGCCAACGGCGCCCCGCTCAGCCTGGATATCGTGTTCGATCCCGGTGCGATCCGCCGCGTGCTGGCGGTGGGCGACGCGGCCGTCGCCGCGCCCAAGGCCCCGGTACTGGTGGTGGCACGCGATGCCAGCGGCAAGCTGCTCAGCCAGCAGGACCTCCTGCCCCTGGCGCAGATGGCCGACACGCGTGGCTACCAGATCCTGGTGCCCAAGCCCGACGCGGTGCCCGACGTCAAGGCTCTGGCCAGCGGCGATCCCGCCACGGTCGCCAACGCGGCCCGGCAGTACAACACCGGCGTCGTCCTAGTCGGCAACATCGGTGACGACCAGACCGACTGGACCCTGGTCTCGGCCGGCAAGACCACCAGCTGGAAGGACAGCGGCGAAGCCCGTGCGGCCCTGCTGAACAATGGTGCCAACGCCATGGCCGACAAGCTGGATCGCCAGTTCGCTGCGACGCAGGGCGGCAGCACCTCGGGCAAGGTCTGGGTGTCGGGCCTGCATTCGGCGTCCGATTACGCCGGCCTGCTGGCCACGTTCCAGAACGATCCCTCGATCAAGACCGTGGCACCAGTCGCCGCCAGTGCCGACGGCGTGCTGTTCACCGTCAATGCCGCCGCCCCGCTGGCCCGCCTGGTCGCCGGCTACGCCTCGGCTGGCCATGTGCTGGCTGCCGATCCCCACGACGGCGCCGATCTCGCCGTGCGCTGGGTGCCCTGACGCCATGACGCACGACACCTCGCGCCGCTGGCAGATGCTCGCGATCATCGCGGTCATCGCCTTCCTCATCTGGCTGCTCGCCCCGGTGCTTATGCCTTTCGCCATCGCCGGCATGCTCGCCTACCTGGGCGACCCCCTGGCCGATCGCCTGCAGCGGCTGGGCATGGGTCGCGGCTGGGCGGTCAGCATCGTGTTCACCGTCATCACCCTGGTCTTCATCGGTGTGCTGCTCCTGCTGGTGCCGTTGATCGAGCACCAGTTCGAAAACCTGTCCGAGAATCTGCCGCGCTACGTGGACTGGGTGCGAACCACGGCCCTGCCGTGGATCCAGGTGCGCCTGCATCTGGACGCCAATGTCTTCGACACCGACCGCCTGCTGGCGACCATCCGCGAACACATCGGCTCGGTAGGCAGCATGGCCGCCGCGGCGATGACCAAGCTCACGCAGTCGGGCATGGGCGTGGTGATGTGGTTGACCAATCTCGTGCTGATCCCGGTCGTGGCGTTCTATCTGCTGCGCGACTGGGACACCATGATCGCGCACATTCAGCGCCTGCTGCCCCGTTCGATCGAGCCCACCGTCGTGCGCCTGGCGCGTGAGTCCGACCAGGTGCTGGGCGCCTTCGTCCGCGGCCAGCTGCTGGTGATGCTTGCCCTGGGCGTGTTCTACGGCCTCGGGCTGACCCTGGTCGGCATCTCGATCGGTCCGCTGATTGGCATGGTCGCCGGCCTGCTCAGCTTCGTGCCCTACCTCGGCTTCATGATCGGCTTCGTCGCCGCCCTGATCGCCGCGCTGGTGCAGTACGGCGACTGGACCCACGTGATCCTCGTCGGCGTGGTGTTCACCGTAGGCCAGCTGCTGGAAGGCTACGTGCTGGTGCCGCGCCTGGTCGGCGGCAAGATCGGCCTGCACCCGGTCGCGGTGATCTTCGCCGTACTGGCTGGCGGTCACCTGTTCGGCTTCCTCGGGGTGCTGCTGGCCCTGCCCGCCGCCTCGGTGGTTGTCGTGCTGCTGCGCTACGTATTCGCGCGTTATCGCGAGAGCGACCTCTACATGGAGCCCGCACCGCCGGCATCGGCGGCGCACAAGCTCGATGTGGACGTGGATGTCGACGTGCGCGTGCGACCGCGGCCGGACGATCCCCTGCCGCCGGTCGACCGCGCTCCATGAGCACCCAGCTTCCCCTCGCCTTGCGCTGGCCGCGGCGCCAGCGCTTCGAGCACTTCCACGCGGGCGATAACGCGGCAGCCGTGGAAGCCGTTCGTGCGGCGGCGGTCGATGCATCGGCACCCTGGGTGTTCGTGGCGGGGCCGCCGGGCAGCGGGCGCACGCACCTGCTGATCGCGGCATGCCAGGCTGCCATCGACGCGGGTCGCACCGCGCAGTACCTGCCGCTGGCTGGCTTGCGCGGGCCACGGGCCGCCGCCATCCGCGGCATGGCCGGCAGCGATGTGCTGGCCATCGACGATATCGATACGATCGCGGGCGAGGCCGATGCCGAGCACGCCTTGTTCGACACGTTCAATGGCTATCGTGCCGAAGGCTGCACGCTGCTGTTTTCGGCCCTGGGTGCGCCGGTGTCCCTGGACATCGCGTTGCCCGACCTTCGCTCGCGGCTCGGGTCGCTGACCCAGGCCCTGCTCAAGCCACTGGTCGATGCCCAACGCCGCGCGGTGCTGCGCGAACAGGCCTGCGCCCGTGGCATCGAACTGGACGACGTGGTGCTGGACTGGCTGTTCGCACACCACGCCCGCGACCTGGGCACCTTGCTCGACCTGCTGGATACCCTCGACCGCGCGTCACTCGCCGCACAGCGGCGGGTGACAGTGCCGTTCCTGCGCAAGCTGCTGAAGAACGACTAGAGATCGATCTGGCCGATCAGCTCGCGGTTGGCGGGCGCGTTCTCCCTCACGCCGTACACCTTCAGCTGCTTCGAGTCGGGCCAATGCTCGACGATCAGGTACGTACGCTGCGAGGCCGAGCCGCTGAGGAACACCGGAATGTCGTCGGGACCACCCCTGTCGTAGCGACCCATGCGTTCGTGAAGGTGACCTGCGAATATGGCAGCCACCTTGTGTCGCTTCAGCAGCCTCTGCAGGTCGTTCGACGACGAGGTGGGCAGCTTGCCGGGCTGGTGGGTATGGACCAGAATCAGGTCGCTCACGCGCGGGTTGCTGTAGTCGGGCAGGTGGGTCTGCAGCCACGGCACGCTGGACGTCACCCGGTAGTGATAGCTGTAGGGACCGAAGCCCCAGTCCATGCTGGCCGAATACTCGGGAAAGTTATTCAGCTGCAGCTGGATGACGCGGTCCCAGCCATCGGCCTTGAAGGCATACGACCAGCTGCCCTGCTTGAGAATGCCACCCGAGGGGTAGGGCGTCGCCAGCATGTCGAAGCCGAGCACGTTGCTTCGGATCCGATGCGAGTGCACGTGGTGGGCCAGGTTGTCCAGGGCCTCCATGGCGCAGTAAAGCAGTTTGCACACGGCGTTGGTCAGGTTGTTCTGGTAGTCGTGATTGCCCAGGCCGTAATACAGCCCGCTGCCGAGGGTTGCGAACAATTCGCTGATCTTCTGCTGCTCGGATCGTTTGCTCTGCGAGGTGATGTCGCCGTTGACGATCACGGGGATCGACTGCCCTGGATACTGGCGGCGAAACGCATCGATGCTCCGGTACTGTTCGCGGATCAACGACTCCGCCAGGGCCTTGTCGGCCTTGTCCGAATGTTCGCCCGCGTCGGTGGCGGGGGTCCATGGGTATTGTGGGTCCGAGGTGACCACCATGATCCGTGGCTGTTCCGCATGGGCCGCGGCGACGGCAAGGAGCGCCGTCGCCAGCCATGAGGCGCGTGCTCCCGCCGCGCGGAACGGGTTGCATTTTTTCATGACGACGTCCTTGTTCGTTGCGTGTGTCGGAGTCAGACGGTGTCGACGTCGACGGTAGCGATGAGTTCGCGTCCTTCCGGATCGTTGTTGCGCACGGCGAAGACGCGCAGCACCCTGGCCACGGTGTCGTGCTCCACGATGAGATAGGTGCGCTGGCTGGCGGACCCACTCAGGAAGACCGGCACGCCGTTGATGCTTCCATATCGACCCAACCGGAAATGCAGGTGGCCCGCGAAGACCGCGGCGACGTGGCCGGCGGCCAGTGCCTCGCCGAAACCTTCCGAGTAGCCATCCGCGGAATGCACATGCGCTATACCGAAATCGTAAGCCCTGTCGGCTGGCGTGCCGTACCTGGGCACGCTGAGATGAGTGTCCAGCACGTTCTTCAGCCAGGGTAGCGACGACCCGATGTCGAAGCGCGACGGACGGAGACCCTCGGTGGACGCGAAGGAGACCTCGTAGGTCGGGTAGTTGTTCAGCTGCACCTGGAGCACTCGCTCCCACCCCGGCGTCTTGACGGCGTAGGCGAGGCTGCCCTCATAGCGATTACCGGGAAACCCGGGTCGGACGCTGAAATCGAATGACACCTTGTCGGGCTTTGTCATGACGTGCTGCACGAGCCCCAGCACGCTGTCGCGCGCGCAGCCGTTGTTGTAGCAGCCCGATCCATCCTCTTGAAGAATGTTGTTCTGGTAGTCGTGGTTACCCAGTCCCAGATAGACGTTGTCGCCCAGGATGCCCAGCAGTTCATCCATGACCGCGCGTTGCCAGCCGTGCCCATAGGCGGTGATATCGCCATTGATGAAGACGGGGATGGTCTGGTCGGGCCGCCTGGCGCGGTACGCGGCGATGCTGCGGTATTGCTCCTCGATCAGTTGCCGGGAGCGGATCTTGCGCACCTCATCGGCTTCACCCGGCGTGTCCGTCCAGGGATACTGGGGGTCCGAGGTGACGATCATGGTCTCGACCGTCGCATGCGCGGAGGGCCCATGAAGCAAAGCGGTCAGGCCCGCTGCGAACGCGAACGCGAACCGGGTGCATGATAAGGGAATAGGGAACATGCTGAAGTCCTTGTCGGTAGAGGCTTGCGAACGTCCGGTTCGCGACGACAAGGTACGCTGCCGAAGACGCCATGGTCTGTCAGGCAACGAGAAGCTACGGCGAGGGATTACCCTCGCCGCGTGTCGGATTATTCCCCGAGCAGGCGAGCCGTAGCGTTCGCCTTGATGACTTCGGTCATCGCGGCGGCCACCTTATGGTTACCGGCGATGATGTTGCCGCTCTCGGGCAGGCCTTCACGGCCGGCGAAGTCGCCGTAGACGCCACCGGCTTCGCGGACCAGCAGCGCGCCCGCGGCGATGTCCCACACGTTGAGGCCCGGCTCGAAGAAGCCGTCCATCCGGCCGGCGGCCACGTAGGCCAGATCGAGCGCGGCGGATCCCATGCGGCGGATGTCTTCGGCTTCCTTGAGCAAGGCCGAGGTCATGGCCAGCTGCGGCTCGAGGTGGTTACGCGCGCGGTAGGGATAACCCGTGGCGAGCAAGGCGCCGGCGATGCCTTCGCGCTTGCCGACCCGGATGCGGCGGTCGTTGAGGTAGGCGCCATCGCCCTTGCTGGCGGTGAACAGTTCATCGCGCAGGGGATCGAACACCACGCCGTAGACCGGCTCGCCCTTTTCAACCAGCGCGATGGACACGCAGAAGTGGGGGATGCCGCGCAGGTAATTGTGGGTGCCGTCCAGGGGATCGATGACCCACACCAGCGGGCCCTTGCCGATCTGCCCGGATTCCTCGCCGAGGATGGCGTGGGTGGGGTAGGCGCGGCGCAGTTCCTTGATGATTTCGGCTTCGGCGAGGCGATCCACCTCGGAGGCGAAATCCATCCGCTGCTTTTCGACGACCGCGAGGCCTTCGAGGCGATTCATGTAGCGCAGGATGATGTTTCCTGCGGAGCGCGCGGCACGCGACGCGACGTTGACGGCGGGTCTTGGCATGGATATCGACTTGGTAAAAGAACGGGGGAGGGCGGTCGGGCCGCCTCGGTCGACGAGTCTATCACCCGCATGCCCCATGCCCAAGTCATTGCCGTTGTAGACTTTCCGGCCCTTGTCCAGCCTGCCCGTCGCCCATGGCCCTTTCCGAACTCAACGATCGCTTCCGCTTCGTCCTGGTCCGCACCTCGCACTCGGGCAACATCGGCTCGGCGGCGCGTGCCATGCGTACCATGGGTTTCGACCGGCTCACGCTGGTGGCGCCGCATCGCTTTCCCGATCCCGAGGCCACCGCTCTGGCGGCCGGCGCCGACGACGTGCTCGGGCAGGCGGCCATCCACGACGACCTGGTGGCGGGCCTGGCCGGTGCCACGTTTTCGCTGGGGCTGTCGGCACGCCGTCGCGGCGTCAACCTGCCCGAGCTCGACCCCCGCGAAGGCGCCGCCCAGGCGATCGCCGCAGCACGGCGCGGCGAGCAGGTCGCCCTGGTCTTCGGCAACGAGCGCACCGGACTGGAGAACGACGAGTTGGCGCGCTGCCATGCCATGGTGCGCATTCCCAGCGTCGACGATTTCAGCTCGCTGAACCTCTCGCAGGCGGTGCAGGTGGTGGCCTATGAACTGCGCACGGCGCTGCTGGCGGATGAGTCGCCCGTTGTCGTGCCGCCGAGCCTCGATGCGGATGCGGCCCCGGCCGACGCCGAACAGCTCGAGCGCTTCTTCACGCACCTGGGCGAGATGCTCGACGACATCGAGTTCCACAAGGGACGCTCGCCCACCACGATCATGCTCAAGCTGCGCAAGCTGTTCCTGCGTGCGCGGCCGGAGTTGCGTGAGCTGCGCATCCTGCACGGCATCCTCGCCGATGCACAGCGCATGGCTTCGCTGGCGCACGGCAGGGATGGCGCCGGCTAAAAGAACGGCGCCGGCTAGAACAGGTCGCGCGCGAAACCCAGCAACGCGCGGCTGAAGCTGGCCGAAGCCACGACGATCGCCAGCGTGCTCGTCCATACCGCCACCAGCAAGGCACCGTCGCGCTCCACCAGTGCAAAGGCGAACGCGATCAGCATGCCGCCGAAGACGTAGTTAGTGAAGGGGATGGGCAGGGCCAGCAGGATACCGATCAGGATCATGACGGCGCCCGACACGAGGGTGAACGGGCGCCGGGTCAGCCGTTGCAGGCGCGGCTGGCACATTCTCTCGAGGCGCCGGGTCACCGGTTCGATGCGGTCGAGGAACCGCAGCAGTCCGTCGCGGGAAAGCGTGCGGCGCCGCAGGAAGCCAGGTATCCATGGATGCTCCAGGCCGACCAGCATCTCCAGTCCCAGCGCCACCACCAGTACGCCCATGACCCCGCCGATGCCCAGCGGCACCGGGATGAAATTGGGAATGGCCAGCAGGAGCAGCAGGAACCCGAAGGCGCGCCGCTTCAGCGGCTCGAGCAGGTTTTCCAGCGTAATCCGCTCACCGGGGGCGGCATGCAGGGCGGCACGCAGCAGGGCGGCAGTCTTTTCTTCGCGGGGTTCGGCGACGGTCATGCCAGGACTGTCGCGGGTCGGGTTTGAACCCGTGCTTTACGTGGCGTCCCGCATGGGGTCTCAGTCCGCGCCAGCGGACGGCTCGTTGCCCGCGGGGCCGACCAGCACCTTGTCGATACGGGCGCCGTCCATGTCCATCACCTCGAAGCGGTTGCCTTGCCAGACGAACGACTCGCCGGCCCGGGGGATATGCCCGAATTGCGTGGTCATCATGCCGGCGACGGTGCGGAAGTCGTGGTCTTCCTCGTTGGGCAGCTGGTCGTTCTGCAGCAGCTCGCGCAGGTCGTCGGCCGGCAGGCTACCGTCGATCAGCCAGCTGCCGTCGTCGCGCCGCACGATGGGGCCTTCGTGTTCGTCGTCATCCGATGCGGGGGCAGTGGCGCCGATCACGGCGGTCAGCAGGTCGTTCAGCGTCACCAGGCCCTCGATATCGCCGTACTCGTCCACGGCCAGGGCCAGCTGCGTATCCGCGTCGCGAAACGCCTCCAGCAAGTCGAGCGCCCGCGCGGTGGACGGTACGAAAAGCGGTTTGACCACCCGCGCGAACAGGTCGAACTCACCCCGCTCGAAGCCGGCCACCAGCGATTTCACCTCGACGGTGCCGATCACCTCGCGCTCGTCGCCGCGGTAAACCGGATAGCGGGAAAACTGCGATTCGCGCAGCACCTCGAGGTTGTCGTCCCGCGAGGCCGCCACGTCCAGCCAGGCGATCCGCATCCGCGGGGTCATCACCGAGCCCACGGCGCGATCGCCCAGCCGCAGCACGCGGTTGACCATGTTGCGCTCGTCGCTGTCGAGGATGCCCTGCTCGGCGCTCTCCGCCACCAGCAGCCGGATCTCTTCTTCGGTGGCGGCCGACGAGGTGCCGGCCCGGTTCAGTCGCAGCAGGTGCAGGATGCCGCTGGACAGGTGGTTGAGCAGCCAGACCATGGGCAGGGTGATCCGCGAGATCACCAGCATGGGCACGGCGATCTGGCAGGCGATGCGTTCCGGCGCGGTCAGGGCGGCGCGCTTGGGCACCAGCTCGCCGATCACGATCTGCACCAGCGACATGTAGATGAAGCCGGTCAGCCAGCCGGCGATGCGTGCGTACGGCGCGAGCCAGGTCGGGCCGCCCCCGTGCAGGAGCTGGGCGAAGTGCTCGCCCAGCCGGTCGCCCGCGATGGCGCCGGTCACCAGGATGATGAGGGTCATACCCACCTGCACCGTGGACAGGAAGCGCTCCGGGGACTCGGCCAGCTGCAGTGCCACCCGGGCGCGACGGCTATCGCGCGACATGGCCTTCAGCCGACTCTTCCGCGAGGCGACCACCGACATCTCCGACAAGGCGAAGAAGGCGTTACCCAGGGAGAGCACGAGGACGAGCAGGAGTTCGGTGAGCATCGGTGGCTTATATAGCAGACCTGCATGCTTACGGTCGTGGACGATAGAGGCATACCCCGCGCCGCTCCGGTAACATTAGCGTCACATTTCCCCCGTTCCCCCAGGCGACGCCATGTTTTCTCTCCAGACGATCTTCGGCAAGGGCGACAAGTTCTACGGTCTGCTCGAGGCCAGCGCGGAAGCCGCGCGCGAAAGCGCCCGGGCCATGCACGAGCTGGTCACCCAGACCGACCGAACGCCGGTGATGGCCGCCTTCAGCACGGCGCGCGCCCGGGAGAAGGCCCTGCATGGGCAGATCGGCGAGGAACTGGTCAACACCTTCGTCACCGCGCTGGACCGTGAAGACATCGAGGCGCTGAATTCCGCCCTCTACAAGATCCCCAAGACCATAGAGAAGTTCGCCGAGCGCTACGTGATCGTCGCCGAACGCCTGGGCGGCATCGACTTCGGCCAGCGTGCGGTGTTGCTGGAGCGCTCCGCCGAGGTGGTGGTGCAGATGATCGGCCAGCTGCGCCACGGCCTGAAGATCGACCCGGTGAAGAAACTGCGCGACCAGCTCCAGGCGCTGGAGTCGGAAGCCGACCGCCTGCTGCTCGACCCCTACCGCACCCTGTACGCCGAGGGCTCCGATCCGCTCAAGGCCATCCTTGCCAAGGATCTGTTCGAGCTGGTGGAGAAGGCGGTCGACAAGTGCCGTGATGTCGGCAACGTCGTCTATTCCATCGTGCTCAAGAACTCCTGACGGCGGCCGCCCCATGAGCATGGTTATCGCGGTCGTCCTGATCGCCCTGGCGTTCACGTATATCAACGGCTTCCACGATACGGCGAACTCCATCGCCACCGTGGTGGCCACCAAGGTGCTGACCCCGGGCCAGGCGGTGCTGCTGGCCGCCGTCACCAACCTGGCGGGCGCGCTGTGGGGCACCGCCGTGGCTGCGACCATCGCGTCCGGACTGGTCGACACGGGGGTGGTGGACGTCGGCTCGCACCTGCTGATCAGCGCGCTGCTGGGCGCCACCATCTGGAACCTCATCACGTGGTGGCTGGGCCTGCCGTCAAGCTCCAGCCATGCGCTGGTGGGTGGCCTGTGCGGCGCCGCGCTGGCCGCGTCCGACGGCAACCTGCACGCGATCATCTGGTGGCAGGGCGGCGCGCACTGGTGGCTGGGCAAGGGCGTCATGCCCAAGGTGATCGTGCCGATGATCGTCTCGCCGTTCCTGGGTTTCGTCATCGGCTTCCTGTTGATGGGCGCGCTGTACGCCCTGCTGGGCTTCTTCTCCCGGCAGAAGGGTCGCCTGCACCGCTTCGGTCGCACGCCCTTCGTCAACAGCTTCTTCGGCAAGGCGCAGATCCTCTCCGCCAGCGCCATGGGCCTGTCGCACGGCATGAACGACGCGCAGAAGAGCATGGGCATCATCGCCCTGGCGCTGGCGGGTGCCACCGCCGCCGGCCAGTTCGACCACCTGCCCACCGTGCTGCATTTCCTGCGCATCCCGCACGACCCCGCGGCGGCCGGTGGCTTTCCGATCCCGGTCTGGGTGAAGGTGGTCTGCGCCCTGACCATGGCCGGCGGTACCGCGGGCGGGGGCTGGCGGATCATCAAGACGCTGGGCCACAAGATGGTGAAGCTGCACCCGATCAACGGATTCGCGGCGGAAGGCAGCTCGGCGGCCGTGATCCTCACCGCCTCGATGCTTGGCGTGCCGGTGTCCACGACCCACAACGTTTCCGCGTCGATCATGGGCGTCGGTGCCGCCAAGCGGTTCAACGCCATCCGCTGGTCGGTGGTGGAGCGCATGGTCTGGGCGTGGATTCTGACCCTGCCGATTACTGCGGTGCTGGGGTATGTGCTGGTCAAGCTGGGGCGGTTGTTTTACTGAGACGCTGTGTGTTTCTGGGTTTTCAAGGGCTCGCCTTCGGCATCGCATTTGGCCTTGGAGCCTTGGGGCTCTAGGGCAAGAGCCGGCGGCTAGCCCCCTCGGTGCCACGCCTGCGGCGACCCGCTGAGGAAGGGCCGCTGTCGCGGCCGTATTCTTATGGCCCTTCGGGCCCGGGTCGGGCTTCGAACGGGGATTTCCGACTCGACTTCCTGTCTCGCGGAAATGGCCGGCCGTCCTGGCCGGCTCCCTACGGGCCTTGTCCGTTCGAAGCCCTCGCCTGCGGCTACCGGCCCCGAGGGGGCTACCCGCCGGCTCTTCCAACGACTGAGGCAGGTTGTGACGCGAGCGGTCGCAGACGTGCAGGGTATGGCGTCGCCGCTTCGTTGGTTTTTCGCCCACATCGTGGGCTCCTACGCGGGAGCGCATGGCGTTTCTGCGGGATGTGGCGTTTTCCACGCGTCATGTGCCGGGCAGCTCGTGGCGCCCTCAATGCGCGATGTGTTGGTTGTTGTAGGAGCCGACGATGTCGGCGAACCCTCAACCCTTCCAATGCGAATGAAGCCATGCGCAACACGCAAGCAAGCGTCCCCAGCAACGAAGCGAAACCAGGCTCTTCGCTCTCCCCACACGCAACCTCAGTGCTGGAAAGAGCCGGCGGGTGCCACCCTCGTGGCCGGTAGCCGCAGGCGAGGGCTTCGAACGGACAAGGCCCGAAGGGGGCCGGCCAGGACGGCCGGCCGTTTTCGCGAGACAGGAAGTCGAGTCGAAAACCCCCGTTCGAAGCCCGACCCGGCCCGAAGGGCAATCAATAAACGGCCGCG